>WNFV01003665.1_pt1 | contig 30796 bp, 30 predicted proteins | sample 5400101 | NCBI WGS metagenome assembly WNFV01 (sample SAMN13153361, study PRJNA577476) | soil metagenome | isolation source: 115 cm soil or saprolite under grassland replicate 1 | place: USA:California | collected 2016-06-15 | reverse complement strand
TAAGATTTTTGCGGCGTGGCAGGAGTGGCGCGAGGCGAGCACTGAATACTACGTGATCATGGCCGAGGCGGCCACGCGGGTTTTGGAGCGAGCGCTTCAAGAAATCGGTTCCATCGCCGAGCGCGGCGAAACCATCCAGAGCCTACGGCAATGGGCCCAGCCTTTCGAGAAAGTTGCCGATCCAGTTCTGACGGAGATATTCGCTTCGGACAAATTCGTCCAGGCGCAGGCGAGAGTGCTCAATGCCGCGATGGCTTACTGGCTCTGCCGGCGCGAGATCGTCGAGGAATTTTTAAAATTCGGCGACATGCCGACGCGAAGCGAAGTGGATGAAATTCACCAAACCCTCTACGAGCAACGCAAAGAGATCAAAGCGCTTAAGAAAGTTCTTGCCGAGTCCATTGCCGTCATGCAAAAGATGAGCGTCACTATCAGCGACGCGAAAAATCAGCAAGCCGGACAGAGTGATAGCGATGAAACTCATTTACAGGAAAGCCCGGACATCAACAAACCTTCCTCCGATCAAGACGACAAGGTTATTCCGAAACATCGACAACGTCAGCGTAGTCGCAGCCCGAAGAGGTAACGAGTGTCGCTCTCACCGATAAAGTTCACCCCTGAACAAACCGTTCAAGAACTCGTCGATCTGAACCGCAAAGTGCTCAACGGCATTGAGACTCTCGGCCGTATCCGCGAGGAGGATATCCAGGTCGGTGTCAGTGCCAAGGAGGCGGTTTATCGCGAGGACAAAGTCATACTTTACCACTACACGCCCCTCGTAGAGCAGCGCTTCCCAATCCCGCTGCTGATTGTTTACGCGCTGGTCAATCGCCCGTATATGGTGGACATCCAGGAAGATCGCTCGCTGATCCGAAAACTGCTCAACTTGGGTATCGACGTTTATCTCATCGATTGGGGTTACCCGAGCCGTGGCGATCGCTGGCTGACCCTGGAAGATTACATCGACGGTTATATCGACAACTGCGTCGACTTTGTGCGCGATCGACACGGTTTGGAAAAAATCAACGTTCTCGGCATTTGCCAGGGCGGGACTTTCAGCCTTTGTTACGCGTCGCTATATCCCGAAAAGGTGCAAAAGCTGATTACGATGGTCACGCCGGTGGATTTCCATGTGCAAGACGGGCTCCTCAACCGCTGGTCCGGCTGCTCCGTTGGCGCGCAGAGCGTCGACATAGATTTGATGGTCGATGCGCTGGGAAACATCCCCGGTTCATTTCTCAACGCGGGTTACCTGATGCTCAAGCCCTATCTGTTGGGCGTGCAAAAGTACCTCGACGTCATCGATCTCATGGACAATGAGACCGAGCTGCTCAATTTCTTGCGGATGGAAAAATGGATTTTCGATAGCCCTGATCAAGCCGGCGAAGCTTTCCGGCAATTCATGAAAGACTTCTACCAGGGCAATAAGTTGATCAAGGGCGAAGTCAAAATCGGCAACCAAAACATTGATCTTAGAAATATTCGAATGCCGGTGCTCAACATCTATGCCGAGCAAGACCATCTGGTGCCGCCGGCTTCTTCTCGGGCCCTCGAAAAATTCTGCGCTAAACGGGACTACACCGTACTTTCCTTTCCTACGGGCCATATTGGGATGTACGTGAGCGGAAAAGTTCAACGCGATTTACCACCCGCGATCGCCACATGGCTACGAAGGTAAATGGTCAAATGATTTTCAACTCAACAACAAGGAAGGTACGATGCTGGGATTCGACAATAAAATCATTCTCGTGACGGGTGGCAGCCGCGGTATCGGGGCGGCCACAGTCAAGCTGTTAAGAAAGTTAGGCGCGAAGGTCGCTTACATCGACCGTTCCATCTTGGAACTGCCGGACGCGTTGGCGTTCCAAGCCAATGTCACCGATGCCCGAGCGATGGAAGCGGCCGTGCAAAGGATCGAGCGAGAACTCGGGCCGATCTACGGGGTTGTCGCCAATGCTGGAGTTAATGAAGATAACCTCTTGCAGAAGTTAACCGCGGATCAATGGAAAGCGGTGATCGATGTCAACTTGACCGGCGTTTTCAATACCATTAAACCGGTGATCCCTTTCATGTACGAGCGCCGCGCAGGCGCGATGGTTTTCATCGGCTCGGTCGTCGGTGAGCAGGGTAACATCGGCCAAGCGAATTATGCGGCGTCAAAAGCTGCGCTCATCGGTCTGGCTAAAGCTATCGCGCTGGAAGGCGCGCGCTATGGGGTGCGCGCCAACGTCGTCGCTCCTGGTTTCACCGAGACCGCGATGCTGGAAGCAATACCCGATCACATTCAGGCTAAAATCCTTGAAACCATACCTCTGCGGCGATTTGGCAAACCCGACGAGATCGCCTGGGGCGTGGCCTATTTGCTTTCTCCGGTGGCAGGAAGCTACGTCAGCGGCACGACCCTAAGCATCAATGGCGGTCGCCACACCTAAGATATCGAGACTCGTGGATGGCGAAAGATGCAAAGGGGCGACGCTGGACGAAACTCCAAAGGCATAAAAGGGAGGTGGTAAAAACTCAGACCGACACGGGTGCGAGAAAAACAAAAAAATTTCATGATCGCAATTCGTATCATTTTAAGCTATGCTCGGCCGGATTTTTATGAACGGGAGAAAGCGCATGGATGAAGTATTCATAGTTTCAACAGCACGCACGCCGATTGGACGTTTCGGCGGAGCTCTCAAGGAGTTTTCTCCCGCGGATCTGGGCGCGCACGTGATGAGGGCGGCTCTCGACCGAGCAGGTATCGAGGGCAAAGACTTGGATCTTTACATCATGGGCAATATTCTGCGCGCCGGCCACGGACAACTTGTGCCGCGACAGGCCGCGGTAAAAGCCGGAATTCCGCAGGAAGTGGACGGCTATGCGGTGGATATGGTCTGTTCCTCTGGCATGATGTCGGTTATGAACGCTGCGACCGCGATCAAAGCTGGCGAAGCTGATCTGATACTCTCAGGCGGCATTGAATCGATGTCTCAAGCGGGGTTCTTTCTATCCCATAAAGCGCGCTGGGGTTATCGTTTACTCATGGGAGCGCCGGAACAGCTTGGGGACACATTACTTCACGACGGTTTAACCGATCCGATTGCGGAAGGGGTCATGGGCGCATTGACCGAGCGATTGGTAATCGAGTGGGAGATATCCCGGAAAAAGCTAGATGAGGTGGCGTATTATTCCCACAAGCGCGCTGCTGAGGCAACCCACAGAGGTTTTTTCAGAAAAGAAATCGAGCCCATGGAAGTCAATACACCCAAAGAGACAATCTCCTTGGATTACGACGAGGGCATCCGAGAAGATACGAGCCTCAAAAGCTTAGCGAAATTGCCACCAGCGTTCAATAAGGACGGAATGTTAACCGTCGGCAATTCGAGCCAGATCAGCGACGGCGCCGCGGCATTGATCCTGGCCAGTGAACAAGCGGTGAAGAAACACAAGCTGGAGCCCCTCGCACGCGTCCTTGGCGGAACTTGGGCGGCGGGGGAGAGTTGGCGCTACATTGAAGCGCCCATCACCGTCGTCAAGAAGCTACTGGACAAATTGGACAAAGGCATCGACGACTTCGATCTATATGAGAATAACGAAGCATTCGCCGTTAGCAGCGTGCTTTTCAGCAAGCTGCTCGGGATCGAGTTTGATAGGTTGAATGTCAACGGCGGTTCGATTGCCTTGGGGCATCCGATCGGCTGCACGGGCGCGCGGATCATCGTGACCCTGCTCAATGCTTTAGCGGAACGAGGCGAGAAAACGGGCGTGGCCACGCTCTGCCACGGCACCGGCGGGGCCACGGCCATCGCCATCGAAAAACTATAGACCGTCCGATCAGTGTTCAATCGCTAGCGGAAAAAATCCATCATATCAGGCCTCTTAACTACGCCATCGTCGCGGGCATAAACGATTGCGGCTGAAGCTTCACTTGTTTCCAATCCTCGATGGCGTGAAGGGTTGGGGAAAGTCTGATGGGATAGGCATCGGAGTGTGAAGCATCTAGCCGTTCGAACAGCGGTTGCGACGCCGAAAATGGAAAGTCACGGCCGTCCGGTGCGTGCGCGATGCCGAAATACTCGCGTCCCAGTCTCGACTCCCGATAGCTGATAAACGCGACTGTCATACTATTCGGGATCTCGGCCGCTGTCAGATTCGCCTGTTGGCACAGGTCGCAGTCAACAATTCTGTTGAGGTAGTCATGGTCGAAAGGAGCCAGGTCGGAGTCGATATTCGCGACTTTTTCAGTCTTACCACCGGCTAATAAAAGGTAACCGTCGAAGGTGTGATGCCCGCCCACGCTGCTGATTCCCGCGTACGAAATCCGATTGTCCTCAGCATTCATTTCAGGATAACCACCGGTTCCGAGTAGTTCTTTGGCTGCTTCAAAGGCGAGACGAACAAAAGTCGGCGTAATCGCATGTCCGCACATGGCCCCGCCCGAGCGTCCTGCCTTGATTAACTTTCCGTTTGTTCCGATGTCGTTAGAGAGCAAGGCATCGCTGATACGCCCCTCGTACCCGATGAACTTGAGAATAACTTCCAACTCGGCAAGCGAAACCCCGGGGAAAGGATTGTGAAGTTCGAGAATCTTCAAATCCGCAGGATTGACAATGTTTGCCTGGTGCAATGCAGCGGTTACCGACGTTGTCATGGCCCGCGATAGATGACTATCACGATCACGAATGCTCGAAGCGTCCACGCCCGACCCTAAGCCAACAACCCGCACCGCTCGCTCGGTATCGGGGGCTTTGTTGGACAGGATGAAACCGGCATACCCTAAACTTTGCGGTGCCACCGAGCGCAACTTGAGAGGGTAAAAAATAGTCTGATCCTTGATTCTATCCGGATGGGTCGCCACGTGAGCCGTGGATAAATTTCGCATCGCTAACTGGTGGGTGAAAACACGCTGATCGTAGGCGAACTTTTCCAGAGCCTCTAACAGATTTGCATCCGACTGGCACGCCCGGCCCACCGCGACGGCGCCAAGCTTGAGCATGTTGGCGCCGGTATGCTTGCGATCGAAGGGCGAAATCAGACTGGCAAAGATTTCCGTTGTCTCGTCGGGGCTGATACGGGGGCGATGACGATTGGTTCCTTTGGTATTGCCCGCGGTAACCACGATGGAAGTCTCGTCGCCGCGCACCAAAATATCCGCAATGGCGTCGTTGAATGGCACCATTCCCGAGGAAGACGCAGCGTGGCTCGGTGTGAAACGAATTTTTGGTAACTTTTTAAATAAGTTTCGCCGCGGACTCTTGGATAGACGCCAGAGAAAATCATCCGCTAGCTCGTCTTCCGTCATCTGCGCCAGCTCTCGTGGGTACGACACCGCAACGTTTATCGCTCTTACCTCGCTAAGATCGACTCCGCCCGCAATCGCCTCGGCAGCCAACTTTTCAAAACCCATCCACAAAAGCGACTCTGTATAAAGCGACTCAAGTTTTCCTGACTCCCAAGACTCTTGGAGCAAATCGCTATTCGCCGCGACTTTTTCCCAAATTTCAGGCGGGCGGTAGTCGGCAACGCCGCAGAGGACATATATGGAAGTTTTCGTCGGGTTCATAAAATATTCTCCTCTCTGTTAGAGGTCTGTTCGCAGGATCGCAGGCACACTTTCGATTGCTGTTTCAGCGTGTCGGGAAAAAGCTCAACGCCACCACATTCGCATTTCGATCTTGCTTCTGAACCTAACCGCCGAGTGAAACGCCGTGATTGCTGGAAGGTAAAATTTCTGTGAAGCGCTGCGAGGATGGCTTGCAGGTGATCTTATTGACTTGTCACGACGAGTGGCACCCGGCTTCGCACAAGCGGCAGCTTATCCTGAGAGTAGTGGCCTTCGAAAGAATCCGGCTATCTAAATATAAACCGCAATGCTCGTGCCAAAACGAGTTTGCCACCGTGAATTCTAAGCAGTGGAATTCGTACAATCTTCCGCGAGTCACTTTTGCGGTCGCAATGAGATGATCAAACATGCATGCTTTTTGAGCTTTCGGTGACTCATATGTAGGCGACGATTTCCAAATCGTCGGTAAAATTTAATCACGTCTGTCGGCGAACAATTTTTTCAAGCGCGGAAGCCGGGATCGCAAACGGCCTGTGCAGGCGATATCAAACGCTCGCGCAGGCGATATCAAACGCTCGCGCAGGCATTTCAAATTCAATGTTCAGTATCTATGCGAATGCTCAAAAACTAGAAGCAGAAACAGCAAAGATAATACCACTGTAGTCCGTGGAGATAACATCAACCGACTAAACGATCGGCTTGAGACTGTGGCGCATGAGTTCGAAAAACATACTGTGGTGAAATACCCCGATCGTGTTCCGTATTTCGGTTGAATTGTTATTATCTCGGGTGACCAGCTCTCTCCGTCGGCTTGATTAAATTGTCTGTGGCTGATTTTCATTCGCAACATTCAAGCAATCCTTTTCCGTCGCACCGCATCAGATCCAATGCGATGCGAGGGTATTCAGCGTCCGCAGGTTGTCCAATCAAGCTGCCCAATCGCGCATGACGGGCTTTCTGCCAAGGAGGCGGTGGTTTCGCACTGCTCATGACGTTTAGTCGTCATAGGTCTCGTGCTGATCGAGCGGGGCACAAAAATGTAAACCGTGGACACTCATGACTAGCCGACTTTGTTCGATACCCATCCCGGGTAAATTTCAAGGTCGTAGCAATTCTATGGAATATCAATACGTTGGATGGCGGTTGGATCATGATTCCTATTGGCATGTCAATTGCTGAATGAGGATGCGTCGCGTTGTAAATCAACGACAGAGAGGGACAAAATGGAACCAGAGATAAGCAACCATTACCATGAGATCCAGTATGCAAAGGAAACCTTCCATGCGGCGATGTGTCATCGCTGCGGAGCAAAGATGTTTCCCGCCGAGTTGCTCGAAGCCCATATGGATCGTCACGAATTGAAAGACATGTATCTTCAGAGCGAACTGAAGAAGCTGCAGTACTCGATGAACAGAATGAGATAAGGTTTTTAACCTTGCCGGCTCGCCGCCGGCATAACATGTTCCCGAGCGCAAGCGTTGGGCTCTCCTCCTCGGTTCATGTTTGCAGCTATCACCCCAGGGTGTCCCCGACGAGGGGGCACCCTTCCCCCAAAAGAAGAATCTTAATCGAGTTAGCAATTCCACTTTAAGGCTGCTCATATGCTTGTGTGGCGCCTGTGGTGGATTGGTGCCTGGTGGTTTGACAACGATACTTCGCCTTGCTAGCGAAAAGTTCATCCGAGGAGAAGATATTGAAAGCGGTTCGAATGCACGGATACGGGGGCGTGGAGCAACTTTTTTTCGAAGATGCAGACGAGCCAACGCTGTCACAGCCCAACGAGGTTATTGTTAAGCTCAGATTTGCGTCAATCAATCACATCGATATTTGGAACCGCATGGGCGCGACAGGTATCAACGTACCGATGCCGCATACTCTTGGCGCAGACGGGGCCGGCGTGGTGGTTGAAGTTGGCGCGCAATCCGGAAACGTGAAAGTCGGAGACGCCGTTTGCCTTTATCCGCCAACCGGCTGCGGACGCTGCGAGTTTTGTATCACCGATCAGGATTTCATGTGCGTGTACTTGCGCGTCCTAGGGGAGCGAATGGAGGGCACGTACGCGGAGTACGTGAAGTTGCCGGCACAGAATTGTTTTCCAATTCCACAAGGATACTCTTTCGAGGAAGCGGCGGCGTTTCCGCTCGTATTCATCACCCTTTGGCGCATGCTGATTACCAATGCGGAGCTGAAGCCGGGGGAATCGTTGCTGATCATCGGTATCGGCGGCGGAGTAGCCAGCGCGTCCCTGCAATTGGCAAAAAAAATCGGCGCGCGGGTCATCGTCACGTCAGGCAGTGATGAGAAACTAGAGCGGGCAAAGAATTTGGGAGCAGATTACGGCATAAATCACCACAAGGCCGATTTCGCAAAGGCCGTAAGCGATTTAACCGATGGTCGCGGCGTGGACGTGGTGCTCGATTGCGTCGGTGGAGAAGTGTGGAGAAGAAGCCTTGCGTCTTTGGCGCGAGGCGGACGGCTGGTAACTTGCGGCGCAACCGCGGGCGGGCAACCCGTCGATGATATCGCGGCGCTCGTCTCCAAGCAGCTAAGAATCTACGGCTCCACGTTGGGAAGCAGAGACGAGTTTCGACTGCTCATAAGCTTCATGAACGCGACAAAAATCAAGCCGATCATCGACAGGGTCTTTGCGTTGCAGGACGGCGCGGCTGCTCAACGATATGTGGAAGAGGCCAAGCAGTTCGGGAAAGTGATCTTGCGGATTTCAAACTAGAGATTCACGAGCACCATCGTTAGTCGCGACTACGCTGTTGACGCAGGAAGAGCTGATACTGAGCCCTTTGACGCGCCACCGATTCTTTCCCTAGAGGATCGTAGTTGCAGGGTCCGTAGAAGTCGATAATGTCGCCGTCGTTCTGGTCCTTAAGCACCGGACGATCCCAGTAAAGTGTCTCTTCCCTGATTGCCGGGAATTTCAGATTGCAGGCGCTGCCGGATGGGTCCGTGACTTTGGAAATGGTGCCTTCAGCGGCCCATACCAGCGGGCTGCCCAGCAGGAATGCTCCGGTCAAAACAAGCGTTAGGCGGAGCGTCATTCGTCTGAACATTTTTTTCTCCCTTCTAGATTTTTTGATATTGCTCTCAGTCCTGACCGATTTTTAGATTTTCGCTCAAACTAGACTGATTTTGCTATTCGAAATCTAATGATCGTTTCTGTCGTAAATCATCTGGTGCCTGTCACGTTCTTGCTGCCAACCTTCTTTGGCAAGTGATATGCCAATGTTGTTGGACCGGTGGCAATCAGATAGCATCGGATTTCACGGCGGATTTTTGCGAGTAGTAATTGAGTTGGGCCGTGCCGCCAGACGCCGTGTGTAGTTGCTTTGCTACGGAGCGAATCAAGTTGATTCACCCCCCCTTCCCCTTGCGGCCGATAAAAAGAATCCAAAGACGGCTAGGGTGTAAAGAACAAGCCGCGGCGATTGAGCGCTTCGGCGCAGGCGTCGAGGGTGCCGAGCTGATCGCGCGCGGCGAAGCGTAAGACAACGGTGCCAGCGCCAGCTTCGATATACTTCTCTATCCAGTCTATCACTTCATCCCAGGATCCGGTGACGCAGAGCATCGCGTTCGCGACCGCTTCGTAGGAGCGGTTGTAGTATTGCGCCAAAAATGATTGTCCTTCGACCACGGCTTCTTTACCGCCAGCCGCGAGTGTGAAGTAAATGCCCGCGTGAAGCGAGTTGGGATCACGGCCGGCGTCCGCTGCGTAGCTTCGAATTTTTTCCCAACACTCGTGATACACTTCAGGACTCTTGATGTTGTTGATCCATGCATCGCCCAATCTTCCGACGCGCTTTAGACCCGGTTCGACGTTGTTGGACGCGAGCCAGATCGGTACACCGCCAGGCTGAAGGGGTTTGGGTTCGATTGTGACATGCTCGAAGCGCGTGAACTTGCCTTCATACGAAACGTCATTCTCACGCCAGAGCCGGCGCATGATCTGAACTAGTTCTTCACTCATCTTCATGCGGGCGGCGGGATTTAGTCCCAAGATTTCGAACTCATGTTCCTGCGTGGGCTCTTTGGACCGGCCATAGCCGACACCGAGATCGATTCGCCCCCCCGTTATCCAGTCGAGGCTGGCGAGTTGATAGGCCAACATCACGGGGTGTCTCAGCGCCGCGAGAAAGATCGCGGTGCCCAGACGCACGCGCCGCGTACGTGCGCCGACCGCGGCGAGCGTCGTCAGCGCGTCGATTCTCGGCCGGGCCGTGAGGCTATCACCGACCCAGACGGAGTCATATCCTAACGGCTCGGCGCGCTCGGCCATCTGGAAAAGGCTTGCCGGGTCCGACCGGCCCGACATGACCGCTTCGCGGGTCGGGAGTAAGACGCCGAATTTTGCTTGTGAATCGCTCATATGTTTACTCGCGAGAATGTTGAAGTCGCCGTTTTTCTCCATTCGTTCAAGGTTCCAGGTTCAAAGTTCAAGGTGTGGAGTGGGGGACGTTGAACGTTGAGCGTTTGAATAGCGGGCGCTTTTAATCGCGCTAAGCGTGCGTTCATTTATTGTCTTCCGCCGCGCCGCGGATCAGGCGCGCCACATCGTACTCCATTATCGTCTCGCCGCGCTGGTTCTTGATCCACTGGCGGTAGCGTACGATGCCGCCGCCACGCGCGGGAATTGGCTTGCTGTCGAGAACTTCGATTTCGACTTGAATCGTGTCCCCGACTTTCACGGGCCCAAACAAGCGCATTTTGTCCAAACCCGCGAAGGCCATGCCGGTGCCGTGAATTATTCCGGTTTGCACCGTCAATCCCTCGGCCATGCCAAAGGTCAGACTGCCGGGAGCGATGCGCTCGCCGTATAAACTTTCATTGCGAATGTACTCCAAGTCCAAGAAGAGTGGCTCGGTGAGTCCGACTAACGTCACGAATTGCATAATGTCGTGCTCGGTGATCGTTCGCCGGCCAGTCGTGAAATGATCGCCGGAGTGAAACTCTTCGAAAGTCATTCCCCTGTGCATGATCAAGTCCTTGTTCTCTTGTCTAGCCCGTTTTCGACTAAATTACCCTCGCCCACGGAGTGGGAGAGGGAAGGGTGAGGGAAGATCCCTCACGTTCGTTCGGGATGATAGTCGTGCTAGTTGAAAAGTTGCGAAGGAATGAAACAAAATCACACCACATTCTTTCTTTTCAACTCTTCAATCTCTCCATCATTCATTCCCAACCACGAGGACAGAATTTCATCCGTATGTTCTCCCAGCAGCGGCGGCGGGAGGCGAATCGACGCCGGTGTCGCGGAAAACTTCACCGGAATACCGGCCATGCGCACGGATCCCGCCGTCGGATGTTCGACTTCCACCAGCATGTCTCTGTGGCGCACCTGTGGCGCGGCAAAAACTTGATCGATGGTTTGAATCGGCGCGCAGGGCACTTCGGCTGCGTTCAAGATCCTTAGCCAAGTTTCGTTGTCGCGGCTGCGAAACATTTCAGTGAGCATCGCGATGAGCGCAGCGCGGTTTTCCACTCGATTGGCGTTTTTGGCAAAGCGGGCGTCATCGGCCATTTCGGTTTTGCCGATCGCCTGGCAGAAGCGCCGCCAGATTCCTTCGCCGGCAACGCCGATTACGAGATAACTATCGGCCGTCTGAAAACTCTGATAGGGCACAATCGTCGGGTGCGCGTTGCCCCAGCGTCCGGGAACTTTTCCGGCGACGAGATAATTGCTGCCGCGGCGATGGATTTTCCCAACATCAATCCCGCGACCAGGTCGATGATCGCGACGCCTACTTTAGTCGGCTCGCCGTCGGGCGCTCCGGTGATGCTCATCAATCCGCCCCAGGCTTGAACGATGAGATCGTAGCCAGGGACATCGCTCATCGGGCCGTCTGCGCCGAACCCCGAGAGCGACGCATAGATGAGTTTGGAATTGACAGAGCGTAGATTCTCGTCGCCGAGCCCGAGGTGTTCCATCGTTCCCGGACGAAAATTTTCGATCAGCACGTCGGTGGATGCCGCCAGGCGGCGAATCAAATCTACACCATCGTCCGTTTTAAGATCGACGGTGATGCTCTTCTTGTTACGGTTGACGCAAAGAAAGTACGCGCTTTCCCCGCCGGCAAAGGGCGGGCCCCAGCCGCGCGTGTCGTCGCCGACACCAGGCTGCTCGACTTTGACCACCTCGGCTCCGAGATCGCCGAGAAACATGGTGCAGTAGGGACCTGCAAGGACGCGTGTAAGGTCGAGAACGCGGATGCCGTCGAGGGGGCCGTTCTTTAGATCAGCCATGGTTCAAATCGTTCAAGCGCTTCGTGCCGTTCCAGACGTTCCAATCGTTTGATGAGACAAAATCAAGCTGGTGGCGAAAACGAAAGGGTTACTTAAGTTCAATTCCCTTGGTTTTGAGAATCTCGTCCAGCGTTTCGACGCCCAGCCACAGGCCGGGCATACCGCCGGGAATCGCCGCGACCTCGATGGCTTCGAGAACTTCTCTTGGACTTGCGCCCAACGTCAGGGCGCGCTCGCTGTGAAGTTTGACGCCGCGCGGGCGGTTGAGCGCGCAGGTGATGCCGACCATGATCAGCTCCTTGGTTTTTCGCGGCAGCGCGCCTTCGCGGCCGAATGTGGCGTCGACGTAAATGCCTTTGAGCTTTTCAAAATACTCTGGATCTAACTTAGCGATGATGTTGTAGGCTTTGTTCTCCGCGCCCAACGAGGCTTTGTCGAATGCTTCTTTCGCTGCGTCTACCATAAGCGGTCCTCCTGTAGGTTCTTACCTTGTAAATGTTCAACAAAACGACTTTAAGAAAATTTATCGCGCCAAAACACCAACAATACTCGAGTCGAAATCCGAAATCCGAAGCTCCAAATCCAAAACAAACTCAGAGACAAATAAACCTCAAATCGGGAAAATCCAAAACACCGAATCCGACGGAAGCGGGTTTGGGATTTTACCTATTTTGCTCATTGAAATTGTTTCGAATTTCGGATTTCGTGCTTCGAATTTTTTGCTCTTCGCGCCTTTGCGCCTTTGCGCGAGTCGATTGGGTTGCGCCTCTGCCGCACTAGGCTCTTTGCGGTTAATCCTTTCTGGTATTTTGACTGATAACCACGTCGACGAGCGCCGGACCGTTTTGCTCTAGCGCGCGCTTGAGGGCGGGTTCGATCGCATCAGGCTGTTCCACGCGTTGGCCGAATATGCCGAAGGTGTCGGCGAGCCTGGCAAAGTTGATATCGGGGCCGGTGATCTCGGCGCCCATTTCCGCGGCGATTCTGATTCTTTCTTCGGAGCCGCGAAATTGGTTCTTCACTGCCATGTAGGCGCGGTTGTTGAAAACGATCACGACCAGCGGCACTCGATACTTCGCCAGCGTCCAGAGACCTTGGATGCCGAACATACAACTGCCGTCGCCGAGACAGGCGAGCACACGACGTTTGCCGGACGCGAGCTTGGCGCCGATCGCAGCGCCCAAGCCCCAGCCGAGAAATCCGCCGGACGAATTAGAAAAATAGGAACGTCCGGGCGAGAACTGGAAATTGGCCATGAGAATGTCTTTACTGGTCGGGCTTTCATTGACGATCAACGCATCTTTTTCGATGAGCCGGTCCATGGTACGAGCGACGCGCGCCGCGTTGATCGGTGTTGAGTCCCAGCCTTGCTTCACTCTGTTTTCCAGCTCTGCATTCACCTGTTCTTTGGCTTTTCGGATGCATTCCAAGCGTTCGGCTTTACCGTCGGATGTCGCGGCAAATTTGGGATAGATCTCGATCAGTGACTTGAGTGCGCTTTTGGCGTCGGCGATGATGCCGACGTCGACGGGAAACACTTTGCCGATTTCCCAAGGATCTTCTTCGATGTGGATAGAGCGCGTGTCAGGTTTGATCACCGGCTCCGGCAGGTAGCGGTACTCTCGGATCAAGCGACAGCCGATGGCGAAAATCAAATCCGGTTCGCCCCAAACGGGAAGATCGAACGAGGGTTGCCGTTCGGCGATCTGGAAGCTCTGCGGGTGGGTGGTCGGAAAGGCGAGAAAGGAATAGCGCGGTTCCATGACGACGGGCGCGGCAACCATCTCGGCGAACTTGATCAGCTCTTCCGTCGCGCCACTTTTGGCGACACCGCTGCCGGCAACGATCACCGGCCGCTGGGCTTGCGCCAGCAGCTTTGCGGCCTCCGCCAAGGCTTCCGGATCGCCCGCAATCCGTGCAACGATTCGCGAACGATCTGCGTTCGGGTTCGCAATACTAATAGTTTCGCCGAGCAGATTACTAGGAAGAGCGAGATAGACCGGACCGGTCGGCGGCGTGGAGGCTACCTTGAAGGCGCGATTCAGATATTCCGGGATGCGGTCAGAGCGATGGACTTCTGCGCTCCATTTGGTGAACTGCTTGGTCATCTCGACGAGATCTTTCCCTTCCGTGTGGGAATCGCGACCGCCAATCCGCGTGTCGACATTGGTAGACGTCACGATGACAGGCGAGCGGTCCCGATAGGCGTCGTAGAGCGCGCCGATCGCATTGGCCGATCCCGGCAGGGTGCTCACCTGCGCAAGCTGCGGTCGGCCGGTGACACGCGCATGACCGTCGGCCATGGACACCACACAAGTCTCGTGCATCGCCAGCACAAAGCGGATTTTCTCCTGATCGGCGATGGTGCCGATGAATTCTTGCCCGCTCGTCCCGGGCAGACCGAATACATAATCGATTCCGTGGGCCGCCGCGACTTCCAGATAAGCTTGCGAGGCGATTTTTTCTTGAGGCATTCTCTTAACGACTCCTTTTGGTCGGAACTGTTCAAGAGTTCAATGGTTCTCGGTTCAATCACTCAGGGTTCAAGCCGTTCAAAGCGTTCAAAATGTTCAAATCGTTCCGATCGATTACAGAGTGCTGAAAAATCGCGTCCCATGCTTCGACGGGCCCAGCATGAACGGAAAATCATCAACCATTTCTCGCCTCGTCCCGTTCGCTCTGAGACTCTCGAAGGGTGAACTTCGAGCATTTGAACAGTCTGTTTAAGTCTCGCCCTTGAACTTTTGAACCATTGAACAAATTACCTTACTCAAGCTCTACGGCCAAACCGATTTAATGAATCCCGTGGTTTCTAGCTCGTCCATGAAGCTTGTGTCCATGAATTCCTCGGCTTTGCGGCCTTTCGCCTTCGGATTGCCCTCGGCCAGAAGGTTGAGCGCGGTTTCCACCGCTTTGGGATTGATCTTCGGGACCTTCTTTGTGTAACGGGTGGTGAAAAGATCATAAGTAGTCGTAAGAAGCTCCCGGTCATTCACGCCGCCATATTTTCTCAGCGCGCGGATGCCTAACTCTTTGTCCGTCAGGAGGCGGCGGGTTCCCTCGACGTAGGCCTTGAGAAATCTCAAAACGACCTCTCTGTGAGCGTTAGCGTATTTGCGGCTCGCCACCACCGTGGTGGAGGGAATATCCAGTCCGGAGTCGGCAAAGTCCAGAAGCGTCTTGACGCCCATTTTTTCGGCTTGCAACGAATTAGGAAAAGAGATCACGCCGCCATCGACCTTTTTTTGCGCGATGGCAACGACCATGTCCGGCAATCTGCCGATCTGTAAGAGCTTCACGTCCTTCTGGGGTTCCAATCCCCAATTTTTAAGGACCGGCCGAAGCAGCAGATCCGTGAGAGAGCCAAAGCGAGTGACCGCGACGGTTTTTCCTTTGAGGTCCTTCGGACCGGAGATGCCGGCGTGAACCATAAGTTTCATGGGTTGGCTGTCATTGGAGCTAGCCAGCAGAATAAGGTCCGATCCTTCCACCGACGCTTGGAGAAACACCAGACCAGAGACCGACGAGAAATCCAGCTGGCCCGCCACATGGACGGCAATCAGTTGGACCCCTTGGACATAGATCATTTCGGGTTCGAAGCCGTACTTTTCAAAGAGGTTGGCCTCTTTGGTCGCAAAGAGCGGATAGAAGTTGGCGCTCGGCGATGGGTATCCTACTCTGAGGCGCTCCGCCGCGGCGCTGTTGGCCTGCCACGCGTGAAGACAGATCAACACGAGCAAAGTCACCAGCCAGATTGAGTAAAGCGTTTTCATATCCCGACCTTGTCAGGTCTTCGACTAACAACAGTAAGAGCAACGCAAAAAACCCGTCTTTTCCAACTCAGAAAGCTGGTTCCCATAGCCTCCTCGCCCTCCTTGGAGGGAGAGGATTGAGGTGAGGGTGGTCGCAGTGTACCCCCCTGGCCCTCACCCCAGAGGGAGAGGGAATTAAGGATTGAAATCGCGCGCTTGATAACAAACAGCTCTCTCACGATTCATCTAGAATCCAAATAAAGCTTGCGCATTGGCAAACAGAATTTTGTCTTTCGCTGTTTGCTTGAAATTTAGCTTTTCAAAGCTTAAGAGCGCTTTCTCCAAATCCACGTACGGAAAGTCAGTGCCGAAAAGTGTCTTGTCCTGGAGCCGGCTGCCGATCGCTTTCAGAAAAATTTCCGGCAGCTGCTCGGCGAGATAGCCGGAGGTATCGACGTGGAGGTTTTTTTTGTGCGTCACGACGCCAATGAGTTCTTGTTCCCAAGGCCAGCCTGGGTGCGCCGCGATGATTTTCATGCGCGGAAAATCGCGCGCCAGCGTGTCCAGGTGAATCGGTCTTCCGTAATCCAGGGCGATGCCGCTGCCGCCGTCGGTATTGGCGCCAAGCACGGTAAAACCGACATGAAACATGACCGGCTTGGCGCACGCCTGAAGAACCTCCCAAATGGCGTAAAATTTTCTATCGCTCGGATAAAAACCTTGATCGGGCGGATGGAATTTGAAGCCGACGACTTTGGGATGGCGCGCCAGTTCCTGAGCATTGCGGGCGACCTTCGTTATATCCTCAGCATTGATGTCCAACGATGCGAGAATTCCCGCGAAGGCGTCCGGGTACTTGGCCGCGAGATCGATCACATGATCGTTGCTGTTGCGGCTGCCTTCTTTGACTGTGGACGGATGCCAGCCGATCAGGAAGGCTTTCACATCATGCTTTATATAGAGATCCGAAAACGTTTCTTCCGTTCGAGGGACTTCGTTTAGATTTCGCCTGAAGTAGCTACAGGCGTGCGCATCGAGCCCGCGTGTGCTCGGATGCACGTGAACGTCAATGGCTCGCATGCGTCTGTATCCGTCCCGCGTGAGCTAACAACCAAGGGTTGGTTTGGTCGTTTTTGTAAAAGGTTTGCTTTTCCTCGGCCATTCGGGTGAGAAGCGCAGGCACAGGCATTGGCTGATCTCCGAGTTGCAGATTGGTTTTTTCCAAATCATCGAGAACTGCCGCGGGCCCGATTTCATCGATTCCTTTCAACGGCGGCTGAGGCATCTTGATTCCCTCGGTGGCAACGAAATCCACTGTGGCGGGAGATTCGCCGAGCTCAGCGACGCGGGCGGCGGCAATGATCATCGATGTCAGCAGCGCCCTTTTGATGCTCTCGTTATCGAGCGTTCGGCCGCGCGCTTCGGCAAGCTCGTAAATTTTCGGATTCGGCAATCGGTCGACGTAGAACGTAGGGTTATCTTTCGCCAGTCGCACGAGCAGTTTCGACGAGCGCAAAAAAGCATCGCCTCTGACCTCAAACATGACGCGCGTTACATCTTCGACAATCGATGGCTTCCAACTGTCGAAGCTGATCAAGGGCGGAAGAAGCTTGAGTTCTTTGGCAGCTTGATCGACGGCGTCGATGCGCGCCCCGCGTTCCAACAAGCGAAGCGCCATGACGGCGTAGGCCATGAGGATACCGTTGGAAACGAAGCCGGAAATGTCGTGGGTCTCGACCGGCTGGCGGCCGATTTCCTTTAAGAACGAAATCACGGCATCCCCTTGGGCCGCTGCGATGTCGCCTTTGACGACTTCGACCATCTGGGTATAGAGCACCGGATTAAAAAAGTGAGTGAGAGCGAATTTCCGTCGGTCGTAGTCGCCGCCGGCGAGCAGCGTCGCTCGCGTTACTGACGACGTATTCGAAGTGATAATGCCCGAGAATCCGGCGTCACCTAAAGCTCGATACACAGCCAGCTTAGTCCTGCTGTTTTCCAAAACGGCCTCTGTCACTAAATCCATTTGAGCCAACCCGCCGAGACCGGGCGACGGCCTGAGCAGGTTGCGAACATTCTCGGTCTCGGCATCGCTGATACGATTCCGTTTCTTGAGCCGATCAATGGTTTGTTCTCTGCGATCACTGAGCGAGTTCATGACCGCTTTGGACGCGTCGTAGACGACGGTCTGAAAGCCTTTCATGGCGTAGAGAAAGGCGATGTCGAATCCCATGACTCCGAGCCCGACGACGCCAACTTTCCTTGGTATATCAGTCATAAAACACTACTAGCCCCACTAACTCGACCGGAAATATCATAGGCAACAGGGCAACTCAACGCGATGCGCACGCTCACCTTGACTTACCATAGACCGTTCTCTAAGGTCGGCGACGAGAACGAGGAAGCAGCAATGAGCGCATTCGCCGCTAAAAACGAAGGGCTTGTCCGATGAGACTTTTTCGAACTGTTACCATAATCCTGATTCTCTGGCTCGGATTAAATATGATCCGATCCAGTCGCTACGCTCAAGCTGCCGAGCCCGAAAAGCTCAACGTCTGCTATTCGTCGATTGCGGCGACATCGATTACGACTTGGGTTCCCTATGAAGCGGGGATCTACAAAAAATACGGCCTCGACGTACGTATCATTTACGTCGCGGGAGCTCAGGCAATTACCACATTGATTTCCGGCGACACGCAAATCGTCCAGGGATTGGGCGCGGCCGCCGCGCTGTCGCGCTTGTCGGGCTCCGATCTCACTGTGATCGGTACAACCATCAATGTTATCCCCATGAGTCTCGTGACCACACCGGAAATTACCACTGCACAGGATCTCAAGGGCAAAACTTTCGGAGTCAGCCGGTTTGGTTCGCTGACGGATTTGGGATTGCGCAGAGCCGCAAGCGAGTTAGGCCTCGATCCCAACAAAGACATCAAGATGATCCAGACCGGAGGCGTGCCGGAAAACCTGCTCTTCATGCAGCAGGGTGTGATCCAGGGCGCTTTAATTTCTTCGCCGACTCTGGAAAGAGCCAAGGAGCTCGGCTACCGTGAGTTCATGAATCTAGCCAATCTCAAATACCGCTATCCTGGAACCGCGGTGGTGACGACCGATTCGTTCGTGCGCAGTCGGCCGCAGATGGTCAATCGATTTCTCAAGGCGACGTTGGAGGGCATCAAATACGCCAAGGCCAATCCAGATGTCACAATTCGCATTCTCGGCAAGTACACACGGACCACGGATACCAAGCTTCTTGCCAGTGCGTTCAAAAGCTACATTCTCGGTTACATTCGAGATATCCCCACGGTAACGCATGCGGAAATGGAAGCGGTGATCGAAGATATCGCGACGCGAAATCCCAAAGCCAAGGGCATCGATGTTCGCCAGTTCTACGATCCCGCGCCTCTGGAGCAGTTGGCGAAGGAAGGATTTATAAAGGAGCTTTATCCGCGCTAACGATCAAAGGTTGTTCAAACCGTTCAAGCAGTTCAAATCATTCAATTCGTTTAAGATACGGGAAACCAAACGGTGCAAATGAAAGGAAGTCTGTCATGACGAAAATCGCTTTCTCGAATTGGTCTCGTTGGATATTTTGCCGGGTCGTTGAGTTGGCTTTAATCGCGCTCTCGGTTGGCGTTCCGCACGAAACTTCTTTTGCCCAGTCGGCCACGAGCGCTTCAGCCGTGAAAATTGGCATAATCGGCTCCGGTAACATTGGCAGCACGGTGGGAACGCTGTGGGTGAAAGCTGGCCATCAGGTGCTCTTCTCTTCCCGTAATCCGCAGAATCTCAAGCAACTTGTCGATGGTCTCGGCCACCTCGCTCGCGCCGGCACCGTAAAAGAAGCCTTAACATTTGGCGATGTTGTTTTTATCGGCGTGCCGTACAGTGCATACCCGCAGCTTGGCACGGATTACGCCAAAGAGTTCGTAGGAAAGATTGTGCTCGATGCCGGCAACGCCGTTCTGGCGCGCGATGGTGAGATCGCGAAGGAAGCCCGACAAAATGGAGTTGGGCTTACGTCGGCGAAATTATTAGCCGGTGCGCGAATTGTCCGCGCGTTTAACACGCTGAACTTTCGCAAAGTCGCCAGCCTTTCTAACCGTCCGGAGGGGCGTATTGCGATTCCTATGGCCGGCAACGATGAGGAAGCGTTGAAGGTCGCGTCAGCCTTGGTGCGCGACGCGGGATTCGAGCCGGTGATCCTTGGCTCGCTCCAACGCTCCAAGGTTTTTGAACAGGGAGGCCCTTTGTACGGCCAAGAGATCTCAGCGCAGGAGATGCGAGAGCGGCTTAAGACGCTGCCATGAGTCTAGCAATTGGTAGCAATGGCTGAAAATAGTGTAGTGTTTGTCCGACTCTACGTTTCACTGTCACGTGGCGAAATCGTTTATAGAATCGCCTATGAAGTGAAGATGCACTGACCGACTCACTTAGTAGTTGCGAAGTGAAACCGCGTAAAAGACTTCGGGCGTACCTTCTAGCGCTATTGCGACGTTCCTGTCTATTGTCGTGAGCTCTATCCGCGGTGAGGCTTCATGGTTATAATTTCTTATCGCGGTTGATTTTGCAGAAGTAAAGCGTTGCTCGCTGATAGCGCACGACGTGACGGAATTCCCCGATAACCTTGTCTTATTCGACGGCGTCTGCAATCTCTGCACTGCGTCGGTCCAGTTCATTATTCGCCATGACCGGGCGGCAATTTTCTATTTCGCCCCTCTTCAGTCAGAGATTGGGAGAGAGATTTGCCGGAGTCAGGGACTGGACCCGGCAGACGTTCAGACTTTTGTATTGATTTCGCGTGGGAGAATGCTCGTGCGCAGCGACGCGGCTATCGAAGTTGTTTCTCGCTTTGGCTGTGCATGGAAGTTCCTCACGGTCCTCCGGCTAATTCCCCGAGTGGCGCGAGACTGGATTTACTCGGTGGTAGCGCGTAACCGCTATCGCTGGTTCGGCCGGACCGACGCCTGTATGATTCCCACACCTGACGTCAAAGTGCGATTTCTCGGATGAGGTGGCCTACCGCAGGCTCCAAAGGTGAACTGTGCGACGAGGACCACGAATTACACAATCTTTATCTTATCGAATTCCGTAATCTTAAATTTCTCCGCGGCGCCGCCGGGTAGGATCGTGAACTGGTGCAGCGTGAACTCGTGTTCGTAGTCGCCGCGAGCGATGAGGCCATCGACTGGAATCACGCAGGTGTAACCGAAGGGGCGGACGGCTGCCGTCGCGGTGTACATGACCGCCTGGTTGCTTGACGCGCCGCAGACGATCACCGTTTTGATTCCCCGCTGCTGTAGCATCGGTTGCATCTCGCCGCTGTAAAACTTGTCGAAGGCCGGCGGAAAGATTGTAGGCTCATCGGGCCGCTGCTTGAAAGCGTGCGGCATTCTCGCTTCCGGCGTGCCTTTGTAGCGATCCGCGGCTGTGTACAGAATGAACATATTCGCCTGCCGAGATCGGTCTAAAAACTTGGCCACCGGGTCGATCAGTTTGTAACAGGGTTCTTTGGGGTCTTCGCAGCGACAATTTAGGTCGAGCACAAGCAGTGCTGTTGTCTTGGCGTCGACGGTGACTTCTTGGGGTGTGGGTTTATTTGGCATGGCAGTGTCCTTTCGTATTTGAATTACCCGGACGAGATCTCTCACTTCGTTCGAGATGACAAATAAAGAGAGGCGGGATGACAGACAAAAAGGATGAACTAAAGAGTAACTGCCTGTCATTTCGAACGGAGTGAGAAATCTTTTTTTCTCGGACGCTATCGCCGCATCCAGTCTTGTGTCAAGCGGACCGGATTCCCTTGACGGTTACCATTGCAGTGGCGTAAGTAGTTTCCATTCCAATGCGTGGGGGCAACCCCCTGTGGTTGCTCTTTTCGTTCGTCAGGGTACGACGAAAGGAAGATTCATGAAAGCCGCTGTTTTATACGAAGCGCGCCAACCGTTGAAAATCGACGATTTGCACATGCCCGACGTTGGCGACGAGGATGTGTTGATCAAAGTCGCGTCCTGCGGCGTCTGCCATACCGATTTGAAAGTCGTGGAGGGAAGAAATCGTTTCACGCCGCCGACAATTCTCGGTCATGAGGTTGCCGGGAATGTCGAGCAAATAGGGGCGCACTGTAAAGATTTCAAGGTCGGTGATCGTGTGATCATCGGCATGCGCTACAAATGCGGCCGTTGTCGATATTGTCTAAGCGCACGCGAGAACCTATGTGAGCGGCGCCCCGCGGCTCCGACTTTGAAAAAGACCGACGGCACGGTTATCACGCGCTGGAACGTCGGTGGTTTTGCCGAATATGTATCTGTGCCGGCATACATGACGTTCAAAATCCCTGACGGTATCTCGATGGAAGAGGCCAGCATCGTCGGTTGCCGCGTCACGACAGCGTACAATGCCGTGAAACATCGCGGTCGCTTGGAGCCGGGGGATACAGCGCTGGTGATCGGCTGCGGGGGCATCGGGCTTAACACGATTCAATTCCTGAAATGCTTCGGCGCTTATCCGATTATCGCCGTCGACATCGTCGATGAAAAGTTGGAGGCGGCGAAGCAGTTTGGCGCGACTCATACGATTAACGCAACTGTGGAAGACCCGGTAAAATCGGTGATTAAACTCACCGACGGCGGCGTGGATAAATCTTTCGAAGCCATCGGTAATCCAAAGACCTCCGATCAAATCATTCAAGCGACTAGACCGGGCGGTACGGCGACGATCATCGGCGGCTTGGGTAGCGGACCGTTTACGATCAGCAGCGGCAATTTCGTCACGCGGGAAATTACGATTACCGGTGTTTCGAGCCGCCAAGCCAACGACGTCGAGGAGGTTTTCCAGATGGCGAAGCTCGGCCGCATCGAGCTCAAGAGTCTCATCACAAAAAGCTATCGTTACGATCAAATCAACGAAGCGTTGGCGGATCTAGAGCTTGGAAAGTTGAGAATGGCGGTTTCGTTGTGGAATTGACAAAGTGATTAGTTCAAAACGTTCAAACGGTTCAAGCCGTTCAAACCGTTTTCGGAGACGCGGGTCTCTTCTCTGTCAGAGGGGCGCATATGAGATGAATTTCAAGAAAACTTTTGCCTTTGTCGTGCTGGTGGGTTTGATCATTGGCGGTGGCGAGCAGTCATGGGCGCAGACCACCAACGTGCGAATCGCCTTTAACGGCTTCGGCGGCATCGCGCCGCTTTATCTTGGCCAAGACGTGGGAATTTTTAAAAAGCATGGTTTGAATCTAGAAATGATCTTCATTCCAGGAGGGTCCTTGTCGCTGCAAGCCCTGATTGGCAAAAGCCTCGATCTATTGATGACCGGCGGTCCGCCGGTGGTTAACGCGTATCTTCAGGGCGCGAAGATCAAAATCATCGGCGGCGCGACGAATTTGTTGCCCTACATGTTCGTGGCAACGGGCGGGATTCGCAGCGCGGAACAACTCAAGGGGAAGAGGATCGGCATCAGCCGCTTCGGTAGCAACACGGATTACGTCGTTAGATTGGCGTTGAATCAATTCGCATTATCGCCGAATGAAGTGCAGATCATTCAGGTGGGTGGATCGCAGGCGCGGCTCGTGGCGATGAAGTCCGGCGCGATCCAAGCCACGGTACTGAGCCCAGAAGAAACCCTGGTCGCGCAGAAGATGGGCTACGGGATCTTGCTCGACTTCATCGAAAAGGGCATCGAGTTTCCGCACGTGAACGTTGTCGTGCGCGACGATTTCTTGGAAACGCAGCCGCAAACCGTACGGTCCTTCATGCGCGCTTACATCGAATCGGTGCGCTACTACAAAACACATCGAGCGGAAGCGATCAGCAAGATCGTCTTTTTGAGCAAACTCCCCGATCGGCAGATGGGCGAGGTGGTGTACGAAGGTTCGCTGCGGGCGACGCCCGACGATGGCAAGCCGACGCTGAAAGGAATGGAAGTGGTTCTCGATACGATCGCTAAAGAAAACCCCAAGGCCAAGAGCGTTACCGTTCAACAACTGGTCGATTTGAGATACATTCCTTGAAATCAAATTTTTGCTCGGGGGAGGATTCGATGCGGAGAACGCTGGCGACGTGCCTGCTGACCACGATGGTCAGCTTCATTTTAGTAACGACGGAGAGCCGTGGCGCCGAGGAGCGGCCTATCGACGTCATCGAAGACAACAGTTTCCTGATCGAAGAGGCCTACAACCAAGAGCCCGGCGTCGTGCAACATATCTTCACCGCGGCATACACGACGACGCGCGGACGCCATGGTTGGAGCTTCACCTTTACACAGGAGTGGCCGGTATTTTCACTAGAGCATCAGCTCTCGTACACGATTCCGTCTTTTCACTTGATCGACGGAACAGACCGCGTCTACGGTATCGGCGACATTTTGATCAACTACCGTTACCAGGCGTTGGAAGAGGGCGACCTGAAGCCGGCGTTCGCGCCGAGATTTAGTCTGATCCTGCCGACCGGCAATCGTGACCGCGGCACCGGCAACGGCGTCGTCGGCTATCAATGGAGCCTGCCGTTCAGCAAGAAATTGGCGTCACGGTTCGCGATGCACGCCAACTTCGGTCTCACTTACCTGCCGCATGTGCAGGCGCGTCTCGACGGCAGCACCGGACCGCTCTCGCCGAAAGGTTCGCTGGTATCCTACAACGTCGGTTCGAGTGCTATCTTTGCGATTTTGCCGCGCCTGCATTTCATGCTGGAATGGGTCGGAAACTTCGATCAGAGCATTAACGACGACGGCAAGCGGGAGAGGTCGTTCAGATCGACGATTTCACCCGGCTTTCGAACCGCCATTGTCAACGAGGAAAAATTGCAGATTGTCGCGGGCATCGCAGCGCCGATCGGTTTGAATCGACGGACGGACAACATCGGTACGTTTCTTTATTTTTCCGTCGAACATGATTTCATACCGAAATGACGCGCGGCGGAACGCGCTGCTTGCTCCATTTTAAAAAGAACTCTAACAGGATCGTAGGAGGAAACCGATGGATCAAATCATTGACGCCGATACGCATATTTCTGAAGGCGAAGCGATGTGGGCGATGATGGACAAGGCGATGTATCCGCGCCGACCATTGATGCTGTCGGTGCCCGAAGACACGTCGTTTGGCAACCGAAACGCCTTTTGGTTGATCGACGGCGAGATCTATCCAAAGGCGGCGGGGAAGGGGAGCTTCGCCTTGGTCACGCCCTCCGCGCAAAAAGTACAGGAAGGTCGCAAGGATTCGACGGTCCCGTCACGTGAGATGACCGACATCAAAGCGCGTGTCGCGGATATGGATAGGCTCAACACGGCGGCGCAGATCGTTTATCCGACGCTCTTTCTCGTTTACAACACCAAGGACCACGAACTGGAGATCGCGCTCTGTCGCGCTTACAACCGGTTTCTCGCGCGGGCATGCGCTCAAGCGCCGGAGCGAATCAAATGGGTCGCGGTGCTGCCGCTCCAATCGATGAAGGACGCGGTCGACGAAATTCGCTTCGCTAAACAGAACGGCGCGGTGGGAATCTTCTTTCGAGGGATTGAAGGCGATTATACGCTGGATCATCCCTATTTATTTCCAATCTACGAGGAGGCGCAAAAACAGAATTTATCGATTTGCGTCCACACCGGCTGCGGCGTCAGAGCGATTCTCGAGATGTTCGAACTAGTTCGTAACCATACCTTCGGACACACGCGGGTGATGCCCTTGCTCGCCTTCCGCGACATCATCGCCAACAAGATTCCGGAGCAGTTTCCCGGTTTGCGCTTCGGCTTCATCGAAGCCGCGGCCGGCTGGGTGCCGTTCTTGATTCACATCATTCGGCGCCTGCAGAGAGATAAGTTTCGCTTTGGATCGAGCGCCGAGATGTTTCAAGAGTACCGGGTTTATGTGGCGTGCGAAGCCGATGAAGACATTCCGTATTTAGCAAAATACACCGGTGAGGATCATCTACTCATCGGTTCCGACTATCCGCACAGTGACCCGTCGCGCGAAGATCAATTCGTCAACGCGATCACCGTGCGTGAGGATATCTCCCCGCGGCTTAGACAAAGGATTCTCTATGACAACCCGAGAGCGTTTTATGGCATCTAAGAATGGAGTACTGGAGTGATGGAATGATGGAGTATTGGAATGATGGGTTTAAGAACCAATGTTCCATTATTCCAACATTCCATTACTCCAGGGCGCCGCGCTCCGAGCAACTCCGTTGCGGACAAAGTCTATACTTCGCTGCTGCCGGCCATGAGTGAAAACGGACTGGCGACGGAGAAGGGGCTCAAAGTCATGATCGACACCCTCGGAACTGCCCTCGGCAAAAACGTCGATTTTCCGCCGGAGCGCTTGGTCGACTACACGCTATTAAAGGAAGTGCAAAAAGAGCTGGGGATACAGTGATGGAGGAATCGTGCATGAGCAAGAGAAAGTCAGTGATTGCTTTCCTTTTTCTTCTAATTGCCCTCGGGCATTTGTTCGTAAGTAGTCAGGCCCGGAGCGCAGAACAGGGGCAACGCGTCCGTATCGCTTATGCGAGCCGCAGCAGTTCAGCGATGCCGCTCTACATGGCGTTGCAGAAAGGTTACTTCAAAACCGAAGGGCTGGAGGTCGAGATCATTCAGATGAACCCGCGGCTGGGCGCGACCGCGGTGGTCAACGGGGATGTGTCCTTCGCGACGCCGTTCACCAGCACGTTTCGCGGGATTCTTCAGGGCTTCCCGATGAAGCTGGTGTTTATACACCTTAAAAAGGGTCCGTATTACGTCATGGTGCGGCCGGAAATCAAAGACGTGCAACAATTGAAAGGCAAAAAACTCGGCGTGGCAACGATCAAGGGAACCGATCAGCTGGTCGCAGAGGAAATGCTCCAAGCGAAGGGATTCAATCCGATCCAGCTGCAGGCTGTCGCCATCGGGGACGGACCGGTGCGAATGCAAGCGCTGGTGAGCGGGGCAGTCGATGCGATCTGCGTTGCGCCACCGCATGATTTGATGGTCAAGAAAATGGGTTACCTCGCGTTGGCGGGGCCGCCTGAGGTCGGCCTTCCTTCTGCAGGGATGCTCACGTCCGATCGTCTGATCAAAGAGAACCCTCAGCTCGTCAAGCGAACACTAAAGGCATTGCTGCGCTCGCATCAATACATCTTGGAGAACCGACAAGACACAATCCAGACCTTGATCAAATGGCTGCCGCAGCCGATCGATATTGCCGAGCATTCCTACGACGGCGAGCTCAAAACTCTAAGCCGTGATGGCATCATGACCGACAGCGAAATCGAGGTGATCATTGCGCGCGTGGGTGAGAAGAAACGTCCCCTCGACGAAGTCAGAGACTTTTCCTTCGCGCGGCAAGCGATGAAGGAGTTAGAAACGGGAAAGTAGCACACTGGAGTAATGGAGTAATGGAGTACTGGAGTATTGGAGTGGTGGATTAATCGGATTTTCGAGTGAGCCAATACTCCATCACTCCATCATTCCACCACTCCATTCTTCTAGTGCGTTCGATTCACGTCGTACGGCTCGCCCAATTCCGATGCTCCGACAATTTGCGCGGCAACGTCATGCCGGTCATGCATCATGTGCAAATGCATATCGCGATAGAAACGCTCCAGCGGGTATTTTTGAAACAGCGAAGTCGACCCACAAACCTCGGCTGCGCTCCACATTATTTTCTGTAGCGTTTCCTTGGCCATCCACTTCGCTTCGTGGGCGGCGATCATCGCGCCATCGCTGTCGACCTTGAACATCCGGACGGCGCTATAAAGTGTTAGACGCGAAGCGTCGAGCATGCTCTTCAATTCGCCGAAACGAAGTTGGCGATAGAGATCCTTAGCGCCGCCTCTATCGCAGACGTAGGCGAGCGCCCAGTCGTAGATGGCGCGTGCTGAGCCGAGATAATTCGCCGTGAAGGCGAAATTGATTTTGCCCATCCAGTTTTCGCCGAGAAATTGTCCGGGCGCGCCGAGCAGATTTTCATCGGGCACAAAGCTGTCTTCCAAATAAAGCCATGGACTGATGCAAGCGCGCATCCCCGTAGGGGCGCCAGACGTCTGTGTCGATTTTCAAACCCGGCGTGTCTCTGTGCATCATGAACATGATCGGCTTTGCATGTGGGTCCGAAGCGACCCGACCGATCCAGAGCCATTCCGCCAAACTTGCGTTGGTCGCGTAGTGCTTGGTGCCGCTGACTAGATAGCCGTCTTTGACGCGCTTTGCCATAGTCGGCGGGCTTCCGTAGGGCTCAGCGCCGGCGCCCGGGATCAAAGCGCCCCGCTTCACCGTCGGCTCGACCCAACGTTGGATTTGCTCGTCATTGGCCATGGCGTCGATCATCATTAAAGCGTTGTTATGTACCTGAAAGCAGTGAGCCGTAGAGGGATTGCCGTAGGCGAGATGCTCATCAATGAGGAAAAATGAAAGCGGATCGTCGCCGTGCAATCCGTATCCGAGCCCGCCGCGCTTCTTATCAAGATTCGCCAGCAACCAGCCTTCACGAAAGAGATCCTCGAAGTCTTCCACTGGCGCCTCATAATCTTGGTCGTGCTGCGCGGCCCGTGGCGCGATACGTTCTTGCACCAACTTGTCCACGCGCGCAATTAAGTATTGCTGGTCTTGAGTGAAGCCAAAGTCCACGATTCAAGCCCCCACGAGTAAATCTGATTCGAGATCCTTCGCGTTGCTCAGGATGACTGACAGGATTGCCGGCAATGTAAACGTTATAAAAAAGCATGGAACGGGCCGCTACCGTTCCATACACGAGCTAAATCCAAAAAACGCTGCGATTAAGCGGCGACGGCTACTGCCGAGTGCCAAACGTATTCCGCTCGACCATCCACTGCTTCTGGGGAGAAAGGTCAACGCGTTTGTTCTCTACGTTTTGATCCTTCGCTGTCACGCGCAGTATCTCCAGAGGCTCTTTAGAAGCGCTTTCAAACCAATACTTAAAGCCGCGCGGGATTAGGATTCCTTCACCCTGCTGGTATTCGCCAATCAGTTTGTCGCCTTCACCGTAGAATTTCACAGCTCCGGTTATGACGTACCAGAAGGCGTCGTCGCCGGTGTGAGTATGGAGATTATTCTCTCCACCGTCTTTCACCACCTGCACCTGGACCTTCATAAGGTCGCTGCTGCAAACGGTCAGCGTTTTCTTTACGCCTTGGAATTCCGGGGGCTGGTATCTGAATTCCTTCGCTTCCTGTGGCATGGTTCACCTCGTTTTAGAAATTTGTTTGAGATTATTCCCGTTTGGGTATTGGGGTCAAGGGTGATGCATTTTACTGACATTAACTTCACATTTCGCGTGGTGCCGTTGACGCTTTGCACCGCAGTATAATACTTATGCGCTTATCGGTTGGAGTCCATGAGGTGGACCCTATGAAGAAATCCATGAAGGCTTTCATCGCCATATTCGCCGTGTTAAGTCCGACGATCGTATTCGGCCAAACTTTGCCAATTCTCAACATGGGATATAGCGGAGCGGGGATCGGCTCTGATTTGTTGAAAGTCATCGAGCGCGCCGGCTTGTGGCGCAAGCATGGCGTCGACGTGCGGACGATTTATCTTTCTAGCGGAACGTTGATGGCGCAAACGCTTTCCTCCGGAGATATTGGTATCGCCGGTTTCGATACGCCGGCAATGCTCAACCTGGCGCTGGCTGGGCACAGTCTCAAAGTCATTGCGGTGCCGATCAATCGTCTCGAGCCTTTTTTCGTTGTACGGAACAACATCAAGACCCCTGCCGACCTTAAGGGAAAGAAGGTCACCATCAGCCGGTTCGGTTCGGGCTCGGATATCATGACGCGTGTCGCGCTTCGATACTGGAAACTCGACCCGGAAAAAGACGTGAGCTTTTTTCAGTCCGGCAATACGCCGACGCGCACGGCGGCGCTCATCGCCGGTCACATGGACGCGGCTTTGGTAAGCTCGACCGGAGTGGCGAAGATCGTTGCCACCGGCTGCTGCCGCGTGCTGGCGGATCTTTCCGAGCTGCCGTTGGATTTTGCCAATTACGGCGTCGTCGTTTCGGGTGCCCTGCTGAAGAATCAGAGGGACAATGTAAAACGATTTCTGCAGGCGATCATCGAAGGAATTCATACCTTTAAAACCAAGCCCGACGTCGCTCGCGCGATCTTGCGCGACAGCAACGGCGATGCCGAAATCGGACCGCTCTATGAAAGGCTCTCGAAATCTTTTCGCGACTTTCCGTCGCCTGAGAACCGCGGCATTCAGAACGTCATCGACTCACTGCCAACGCCCAAGGCGCGCGGTGCCCGCGCCGAAGATTTCACGGACGCGAGCCTAATGGAAGAAATTCGTAAGAGCGGATTCATGGACAAGCTTCACGCCGGGAAAGGATAATGTTGAGCTCAGGCGGTGATATTTCTTCCCCCGTCGACGGGAAGATCAAGATGGGGGTGCTCCCTCTTTCATTCTCCCCGTTCCGGGGGCGAAAATGATAAAGCAAAAGACTCATGAGTAGTTTAGTAATCGCCAAGGCGCTTATCCTGCCGATGACCGAGGAGCGAAAGTCCGTCGCCGGTTACGTCCGGGTAGTGGACGGCGTAATTACGGAGATTGGCGCTGGCGCTCCCGCAAAAGGCGTGGACAAAGAGGAGAGCATCGACGCCGCAGGCTGCGTTCTCATGCCCGGGCTCATCAACGCCCACACGCACCTCTATCAAGTTCTGCTGCGCGCCGTCTGGGAGGATCTCGAACTGATGCCGTGGCTACGCCGCATTTACGGCTGCGCTCGGGTGCTGCGGCCGGAACATTTTTATGCCGGCAGCTTGCTCGGTTGCGTCGAGGCGATCCGCAGCGGCGTCACGACCGTCTGCGAGCATAATTTTCTCAATCCAAGTGCTGAATGCGCGTTGGAGACCATCCGCGCGATTCGGGATTCCAGACTGCGTGCCGTGTTCGCGCGCACAATCATGGATGCAGGAGAGATCGTGCCCGCCTGCACAAAGAAAAACCCGAGGAAGCCTTTCGACGCATTGAAAGCATTCTAGCGACACATGATAGCAGTACCGATATCACTTTTATGACGGGCCCAAATACACCGCCGATCAATACGACCCCAGGCCTACTCAAAGAAATTCGCGGCTTCGCCGACGACAAAGCCATCGGTATCAGCGCACATGTGGCAGAATGGTCAGCGGCGAGATCTTGATGCAAGATCGCAAGCTGTTACGACGCGACGAAAAGCAAATCCTCGCTGATGCGCGCCAGGCGAACCGAGATCTCATGAAGCGAGTCACCAAGCTCTCGTTTTAAGTTCGGATGATCT
>WNFV01001606.1_pt1 | contig 30815 bp, 26 predicted proteins | sample 5400101 | NCBI WGS metagenome assembly WNFV01 (sample SAMN13153361, study PRJNA577476) | soil metagenome | isolation source: 115 cm soil or saprolite under grassland replicate 1 | place: USA:California | collected 2016-06-15 | reverse complement strand
CCAGGCGTTGCTCCATGGGCGACGTCTCGCGCCACGGCATCGAGGCACCTCCGGCGGTCCTGGCGGCCCCGGCCTGTGGCGAAAAGTGTTACCCATGTCGCTGGACTGAAGTGTTACCTATGTCCCCGGACCGAACCCTGAGTCCTTCGTCCGTCCTGAGCCCTTCGTCCGTCCTCGGTCCATTGCCCCGACGCCGCGGGACGCAGGACCAAGGACGCACCACGGACCAAGCACCGACCGAGCGAAAGAACGAAGGACTACCGACCGCCAGGCTTGAGGATAACGCCTGCGTGCGAGCGGCCGTTAATCCTCACGGCAATCGGTTGCGCGAATCGCAGGTGGCGCACGAACTCGGTTTCCGCCGCAGCCGGCTGCGCCGCCAGCCAGTCCCAGTCGACGAACCCCTCACCGACGTCCGGGTTCACCGTGAAGTACCCGATGCTGCCGGCGGCCAGATTCTGAAAGAAGTGACTGCCCTGTGACGGCGTGACCCTGAAATTGGCAAAGCCCGCCTCGACAATCGCGCGCGCGCCGGCAATTTGATCCCACCTGACGGGAATGCCGAGAAACGGATCGGCCGAGCCCCACCGGCCGACGCCGATGAGCACGTAAGGCCTGTGCCGCGCGATGAGATCGGCGTTGAATTGTGCAACCGCCTGCGCGATCTCGTGCGACTTCGAGCGGTCGAATCGATTCACGTCGACCACCACCACGTCCCGAACGTCGTCGATCGTGCCGTGGCCCAGGACGTTCTCGCTCTCACAGATGACGCGGGCGCGATCGGCGCGTTCGACGGTCGATTCGACGGCACGGGCGATGCGGCCGAGGGGCCGGAGTTGCACGACGCCGAACTCGGGCAGCGCACCCGGCGCGAAACTCACGGCGAACTCTATTTCGACAGGCCCGCTCGTCCCCTCGACGGCCACGCGAAGCAGCGCGTCGACGAGCTCCGCCAGCGGAAACAGTTCGTGCTTCAGAATCGGCGCGAACGTGACCAGCCGCACACCCGGCCGGGAGATCCCGTCATACACGACGTCGTTTTCGGGCGAATAGGTCGACCCCACGCGCGCGAGCGTGCCATCCTCTTCGGCGGCCGCCAGGTCGAATCGTGCCGGCGCAAACGGCGTCGAGCTGTCCTGTCCGAGCTCGAGCGCATAGAATTCGCGCTGCGCGTTCGCCAGCGTGTCCTGCACCGACGAAAACTGGACGATGTGCCGCGGATAACGCGGGCAGAAGCGGAAGCACGCGCCGCCACTGACCACTGTTTCGCCCAGCCCCAGCGCCACCGCGGCAATCCCGTCCTCCGAGCGCATCGGCGGCAGCGGATAGAAATTGTGGGAGCGCGCGACACCGGCGACGTTCGGATAGAAGCGCCTGCCGTGCGTGTCTCCCACGATCCGCTGCAGCACCACCGCCATCTTCTCTTCCTCGAGCCGGTACGGTCCACCCGTCAGGTACTGTTTGGCCGCGCGGCTGAATGTGGACGCGTACACGCGTTTGACGGCCGTAAGCAGCTGACGCAGCCGGACGTCGACGCGCGCGTGATCGTTCGGCAGCATGAACGTGTCGTAGATTCCCGCGAACGGCTGGTGCTGCGAGTCCTCGAGCAGGCTCGACGAACGGACCGCCAGCGGGTACCGCATGGCGGCGGCAAGCGCCGCCAAGTCGTGTTCGACCTCGGCCGGCAGATCGGTGGACACGAAGCGATCTTCGATGCGCGCCTCATCGAAGCTTTCGAGCGCGAAATCACGCAGCTGGTTCTTCTCGAGGAACTCGTCGAACACGTCGGTCCCGAGGACGACGCACGGCGGGACCGCGATGCGCACGCCGGGAAAGCGTTCGGCGACGTGCGATTCGCTGAGCAGCATGTCGACGAACGCCAGCCCGCGCGCCTTGCCGCCGAGCGAGCCGCCACCCAGACGGCAGAACGTCGCCCCGCCGTCGAATGTCGTGCGATCGAAGTCGACGATCACGCCGCGGCTGGTCTGCTGGCGGTACTCCTGGATCGCCCGCATCAGCTCCTGGCGCAGATGTTCGACGGTGGGAAAATCGGACACCTTGCGCGGACGCAGGCGGTGCGCGAGCGCGAACTCCGTCCGCGCTTTGAACCAGTTGGAGAAGTGATTGCGCTCGCCGTGATAGGCGAGGCTTTCGCCGGGCACCGTGGCGAGCCGCTCTTCCAGTTCGCGGAGATCGCGGGCCCGCGCCACCTCGCGGCCGTCGGGCGTTCGAAAGACGAAGTCGCCGAACCCGAGCTGTTCCACCATGAACCGGCGCAACTGATACAGCAGCGTGGATGAGCCCTTCAGCAGGAACGACGCGCCGACCGATCTCGCCTGGGTCTGGTTTTCGGCGCGGCTCGACTGCAGCATCACGGGCACGTCGGGCCGGCGCTCGCGCACGCGCCGCGCGAACTCGAGCCCGGCATCTGGCGCGATGCGCCCGTTGCGCGGGAATTCGATGTCCGAGATGACACCGAGAATGTTTTCCTCGTAGTCGGCGAAGTACTGCCACGCCTCCTCGTACGAGACGCACAGCAGGATTTTGGGCTGCGCCTGCAGGCGCAGCAGTTTGTGCGACAGATTCACGCCTTCCGGAACGAGGCTGTGGGCGTGCTGCACCAGCTCGGCGTAGATGGTGGGCAGAAACGAGGAATAGTACCGGACGTTGTCTTCGATGACGAGAATCGCCTGAACACCGAAGACGCCGGCGTCGCGCGCCAGATTGTTCCGATCCTCGAGGTACTTGACGATCGCCGGCACGAGACGGACGTCCCCCTGCCAGAGGAAGACGCGCTCGAGCGGCGAGCGGTCGCCGTCCCCCGCGAGCTGTCCCACTTCGCTCATGTCGTAGGCGAGGGCGACGACCGGCGTGTCGATGCCGGCGTCGCGCATGCGCCGGGCGAGCGCGGCCGCCGACGTGTCGCCGAGATTTGCCGACGCGATCACCAGATTGAACCGCCCGCGGTCCCAGGCGAGCGCCAGCGCTTCGTCCGCGTCCGAGACGTGGGTGATGCCGGGTGTGTGGCGGACGTTGAGGTCGAGAAACTCCTTGAGGATCACCTCGTGGAGCTCACCGTCCTCGGCCAGAATGAACGAGTCGTACACGCTCGAGACGAGCAGGATGTCGCGCACCCGAAACCGCGCGAGGTCAGAGAAGCGAGGTGATCGCCGATTCAGACGAGGCCCTGATCCATCATCGCGTCGGCCACCTTGAGGAAGCCCGCGATGTTCGCACCGTTGACGTAGTTTCCGGGTGTGCCGAACGCGTCCGCCGTCTCGCGGCAGGCGCGGTGAATCGCCTTCATGATCGTGTGCAGGCGATCGTCCACTTCCTGCCGCGTCCAGGAGAGGCGCATGCTGTTCTGCGACATCTCGAGGCCCGACGTGGCGACACCGCCCGCGTTGGCCGCCTTGGCCGGCCCGTACAGGATGCCCGCATCGAGGAACTGGCGCACGCCGTCGAGGACGGTCGGCATGTTCGCGCCCTCGGAGACGACGTAGACGCCATTCCGGAGGAGGTTGGCGGCATCCTTCACGCCGATTTCGTTCTGGGTCGCGCTGGGGAACGCACACTGCGCCGGATGGTCCCAGATTGGATTGTGATCGGCTCGCGTGTCCGTCGCCGTGTAGGTGGCGCCGCTGAACTTGTCTGCGTATTCGCGAATGCGCCCGCGGCGGATGTTCTTCAGGTCCATCACGAAGTGGAGCTTCTCGGTGGTAATCCCGGCTTCGTCGTAGATGTAGCCGTCGGAATCGGAGAGCGTGACCGGTTTCGCACCGAGCTGCAGCAGCTTCTCCACGGTGTACTGCGCGACGTTGCCGCTGCCCGACACGAGACACACCTTGTCTTCGAGCGTCTGACTGCGCGTCGTCAGCATTTCCGACGCGAAGTACACCGCACCGTAGCCGGTCGCTTCGGGACGGATGAGCGACCCGCCCCAGTTCAGTCCCTTGCCGGTCAACACACCGGTGAACTCGTTGCGCAGCCGTTTGTACTGACCGAACAAGTACCCGATCTCGCGGCCACCGACACCGATATCGCCGGCCGGCACGTCGGTGTTCGGTCCGATATGGCGCGACAGCTCGGTCATGAAGCTCTGACAGAAACGCATCACCTCGTTGTCGCTCTTCCCTTTCGGGTCGAAATCCGACCCGCCCTTGCCGCCGCCCATGGGAAGCGTCGTCAGGGAGTTTTTCAGGACTTGCTCGAAGGCGAGGAATTTCAGAATGCCGAGATTGACGGACGGATGAAAACGCAGGCCGCCCTTGTACGGGCCGATCGCGCTGTTCATCTCGATCCGGAAGCCGCGATTGATCTGGACGCGTCCCTGATCGTCCTCCCACGGCACGCGGAACATCAACACGCGTTCGGGTTCCACGATGCGCTCGATGATGCGCGCGCTGCGGTATTCGGGCCGCCGCTCGAGCACGAGATCGAGCGACTCCACCACCTCCTGGACGGCCTGATGGAATTCCGGCTCGGCCGGGTTCTTGGCTTTCAAATCGGCCATGAGATCGCGAATGAATGCGGACGTGGTCAACGGCAGCTCCAATCCGGAAACGGCGTGGACCGCACGGGACGATTGGACCGGTTTGGCACGGTACTTCTCGTCTACGGCGTGACGCGGAACCTGATTCGATCTCGTGCGTCTCCGGCCGGACCCGTCGCTCGTACTTCGACGAAGTACTCGCCCGTGGCGAGGCTGGCCAGCGGCAAATCGACCGCGTTTTCGCCTCCGGGCGCAGATGCCGGAGCAACAGTCAGATCGCGCATCGCCTGCCCCGTCGCGCTCATCAGGGTCGCGGATATCTCGGGTTGCGCGTCGGGGGGCCCGTACGCGGAGAAGCGGATCAGCAGCCGCTCGGTCCGGCTGAACTCGCGCGACGCCACGGGCACCGCCGCCTGATCGTCGAGCGTGCGGAACTCGCGGGCATTGCGCGCGCGCAGGACTTCCGGGGTGCCGATTGCCACGTCGCCTTTCAGTTCGCGAATCGCAAGGTCGCGCACGTCGACGTCGAGCACTCGCGCCGCCGCGTCCTGAATCGACATTCGCAGCTTCACACGCCCCGCGGGCGCGTCGAAGACAGCCCGCGCCGGCATCGCACCCGGCTGATCGACGGCGGCCGGGCCAGTCGCGGCGACCGAACCCTCGAAGAGCACGGAGCCGTCCGCGGCGAGCGCCGTGAGGACGAGCCGCACGGGCATCTGCGATCGATCTCCTGGCACCCGTGACGCCGGCTCCCACACGAAAGTGACCCGGGCCTTCCCCACCCCGCTCCGCGACATCCCGAACCACGGCCGGATCAGCGCGCTCACATGAGGTGCAGGTTCCCTCGGCTGCGGCGGTTTCGGATCGTTGGCGTGCGCCAGCAGCTCGGCACGCAGCGCAGCGTCCGGCGACGCCGCCACGAAGCCCTTGCGCGCGCGCAGCCGAATCCCCGTGCGCGTCGTCCGCACCGCCACCTCGTGGAACTTTCCGTCGTCGGGCTGTCGCGTTCGATACGTGAGCAAGTAGTACATGCCGGCGTCTGTTCCGGCCCGACGCAGGCCGGCATCGAGAGCGCCGGCAATCGCTTCGCCATCCGTTTCCGTCGCGAGCTGACGGAGGGCGTCACCGTCCGCGCCTGCGAACGCCCCGGAGGCTCGAGGGTCTACGGGGTAGATCGCGACGTTCGCGCGATTTGCGGAGCGGATCACCGTGTCGCGCGTGGCGAGATACTCCTGACCACGCCGGCGCTCCGGCGATCCGAGGCCCTCGCTGACGACGATGAGCGTCTTGCGATGGTCGGTCAAGCCGCCCATCTGGACCGCGAGCGCGTTGATGGCCGCGCATACGACCTGAATGCGCGCGGACTCTATTCGCGCGGGTGTCCCGGCAATGTAATTGCGCTCATAACCGTTGCGCGGCTCGTACTCGCCCTTGCGTCCTTCGAAGCTGTCGATGGCTTGTCGCGCGGCGTCCCTGTCGGTGGAGAACCGGATGGCAAACAGCGAATCGAGCGGCTTCATCACGACAAGCAGATCGTTGGGCGTGATCTCGCGGTCCACGAAGTCCCGCAGCGCAGCGCGGGCGCTGTCAGAGTTTGCCCCCGGGGTGACGTGATACTCGTCCATGAATACGGCGAATACGCGAGCGTCGCCGCGTTCCGCTCGAACGAACTGAACAGTGTCGAGGGTCTGTGACGCCCCTTCCTCGCGCAGCTCGAAATCGCCCGTGGTGAGGTTGTCGATCGATCGACCACGCTCGTCGGTGGCAAACACGTCGACGTGAACGAGGTGACCCGACGCGGCAGGTGGTGGGGCCTGCGCCGCCGACGCGAATACGACGGAGACCAGGATCGCCGGCAGGGTCAGGAGCGCACGGCGCATGCGTGCAATCAGCCGGTAACGCGGAAGCCGATCAGCTCTTGCGCCTCGCCATCGGCGACTTTGATTTCGATGACGTACTCGCCGGGCGCGAGGGCGGCGAGCGGCAGCTCGAATTGCTGCGCCCCGGCGTTCGGCGACGGCGCCGCCGGCAGTTCCGACATCGCCGACCCGGCGCGGTTGAGCAGATGGACGCTGAGCATCGGCGTCGTGCCGCCAGGACCATAGGCCGGCACGCGGATCAGCAGACGGTCCGTGCGACTGAATTCGCGCACGGCATGCGGGATGGCCTCGGCGTCTGCCTTGAGCTGTTGGTACTCGCGCATGGTGCGCGCGCGGAACATCTCCGGCGTGCCAAGTATCGGCTGCGACCCGGTGAGATCGGGCACGGTGATCTCGCGCACTTCGGTATCGAGCACCTGCGACCCGGCGCCCTCAACCGAGAGTCGCAACTGCATCTTGCCGGGAGCGACGTCGAACGTGACGCGCGAGGGCGCTTTCTGAACGGATGCCGCGCCCGTGCCGTTCGCCGCGCCTTGAGGTGCGGAAGCGATCCCATTGCTGGCGCGCGCTGCAGCGGCCGCGTCGGGAACCTTGCCGCGGAAGTACGGCGATCCGTCGGCTCCCACCGCCATCAGCGCGACACGGGCCGGTTCCTCGGTCGCCGCCGCGCGGTCGCCGGGCGATCTGGGAATCGGTTCCCACACGAAGGTAATGCGCGTCTTTCCATTGTCGCCACGCGACGTGCCGATCCAGGTCCGCACGACGGTCGCGCGGCTCGGACGGCTGACTGCCGCCGCCAACGCCGCTTCGACCGGCTTCGGCGGCCCGGTTTTGGGCGGCGCCAGCGCGCGGGCGGTCTGCTCTGCGTTCAACGCCCAATAGCCTTTGCGCGCACGGGTCTGCACACCTGGCCTTTTGACGCGCACCTTGATCTCATGGAACTTGCCGTCGGCGGGCGCCTGGGACGAGTTGTAGCCGATCAGGTAGTAGGCGCTCGAGTCGCGGGTGATCTGCTTCATCCCGGCAGCGATGTCGTTGCGGTTCACGATGGCACGGCCGTCGGTGTTGTCCGCCAGCACGCGCAGCGTGTCCAGCGTGGACGTGAGGTACTTCGAGTCGGTCTGCAGCCCGACGCCTTCGTTGATGTCGAACTCGAATCCGGGAAGGCCACGGGGATCGACGCTGTAAATCGACACGTTGTTCCGGTTGGCCGTGTCGAAGACCTCGCGCAGATCGGAAGTCATGTCGAGGCCCGACAGCCACTGCGCGCGATCCTCGTTCGGATCGTTCGTGCCGGCGAGCGGGTTGAAGGCGTTCGGGTTGCCGCTGCCCGGCAACGTGGCGTCGCGATTGCGCATCTGCGGAGGCGGCAGGTTCGAATAGCCCTCGCTGACGAGAATGAGCGCCTTGCGGCCCTCTTTCAGCGAACCCATGTGGACCATGAGCGCTTTGACGGCCGACAGCGATACCTGGTTCCGGATGCGCTCCACGATTTCGGTCGGGTAGTGTGCGTAGTTCTCTTCGAACTGGTTCCTGGGCTCGTAGTCGTACTTCCGTCCCGTGAACTGCTGCAGGCCGCGAACGACCGCCGCGTGATTGCGCGTCATGCGGACCGACGCCGTCGACTCGAGCGGGTACATGACGCCGATCATGTCCGAGGGCCCGAGCTGCGTCTGGACGAACTGCGCGAGCTGGCCGCGGACCGCCATGCTCGCGCCGCGCCGCACGTGATAGTCGTCGAGGAACACCGCAAACAGCCGAACGTCCTCGCGGGCGGCCTCCGCTTCCTCGTCGTAATCCGTTCTGATTTCCCGCGGCGCTTCCTTGATCGAATCGGCCGTTCCACCGTCCAGTTTGATGAGACGAAATGTTTCGATCTTCTGCGGCCTGCCGTCTTCGGTGACGTCGAAATCCGACTGCTGCAGATCGGCCACCGGTGCGCCGGTCTTGTCGCTGACGATCACGTCCACGCGGACGAAGTTGATGCCTGTTCGAAAAATCGGCTGTTGCGGATCGGGGGGCGGTTGCTGAGCAGGCGGCTGCTGCGCGGGCGGCTGCTGCGTGGGCGGCTGCTGCGTGGGCGGCTGTTGTCCGGGCGGCTGTTGTGCCGGCGGCTGCTGCGTGGGCTGGCCGGCTTGAGTCTGTTGCCCGCCCTCGCGCGATGCAGTCTGCCGCGCTTCGGCGAGGTCTCGCCGCAGCCCGCCCGCCTCTCCTGTTCGGACAAGAGCGGACGGTTCGACCTGGGCGTGGCTGCTCATCCCGAATGCGGCAATCAACACGACCGCCATCGAGATGGACCGGGACGATCTGGCCATGCTCCTATCTTAGCGCGTACGTCCCTGCTGATGATGCGTGTAGGGAACGGCATGCGCGGGTGATACCATTTCCGGTGTGACGACTCAGCATATGGCCGTCGCGGCGCGGGCGCTCACGCGGCTCTCGGAAGACGAGGTGCTCTTCCGCGACAGCGTCTACGAATTCGCGGATCGCGAAATCCGGCCGCGCGTCCGCGAGATGGACGAACACGCGAAAATCCCCCGCGAGCTCATCGACAAGCTGTTCGACCTGGGCGTCATGGGCATCGAGATTCCCGAGAGTCACGGGGGTGCGGGCGGCACATTCTTCCATGCCGCGCTTGCGGTTGAGGCGCTGTCGCGGGTCGACCCCTCCGTTGCCGTGCTCGTCGACGTACAGAACACCCTGGTCATCAACGCGATCCTGCGGTGGGGCAGCGACGAGCAGAAACGGCTGCACCTGCCGAAGCTCGCCTCGAACACCATCGGCGCGTACGCCCTCTCGGAGGCCGGTTCAGGCAGCGACGCGTTCGCCATGGCAACTCGCGCGGCCGAAGCTGCCGACGGCACGTGGATCCTCACCGGCCGCAAGCTGTGGATCACCAACGGCAACGAGGCGGACATCTTCATCGTGTTCGCGAATGCCAACCCCGACGCCGGCTACCACGGCATCACGGCCTTCATCGTCGAGCGCGACTGCGAGGGGTTCGCCGTGGGCAAGAAGGAAGACAAGATGGGCATTCGCGCGAGCAGCACCTGCGAGTTGCTGCTCGAAGGATGCCGTGTGTCGCGCGCCAGTGTGCTCGGCGAGGTCGGCAAAGGCTACAAAGTGGCGATCGAAACGCTCAACGAGGGGCGCATCGGCATCGGCGCCCAGATGATCGGTCTCGCGCAGGGCGCGCTCGACCACACCATTGCGTACACGCGCGAGCGGAAGCAGTTCGGCAAGCCGATTGGCGACTTCCAGGCCGTGCAACATCAGATTGCGCGCGCGGCCACCGAGCTCGAAGCCGCGCGGCTGCTCGTGTACAACGCCGGGCGGCTTCGGGACGCCCGGCAGCCGTTCCTCACCGAGGCCGCGATGTGCAAGATCTTCTCGTCGGAAGTCGCCGAGCGCATCACGTCGCTGGCGATCAATTTGTTCGGGGGGTACGGGTTCGTCAAAGACTACCCGGTCGAAAAACTGTATCGCGACGCGAAGATCGGACAGATCTACGAGGGCACGTCGAACCTTCAGCTGCAGACCATTGCCAAGCAAATCCTCGGGTGACGCCGGTCACCTGGTAAGTTGCTGACCACACGTCACGCGGCGGCGTGGCTGGCGGGTACGTGGCTGGTGTTCGTCGCCGCCGTTTATCTGCCAGATGTCGGTCGCGGGTTCGTTCGGGACGATTTCGGGTTCATTGAAGCCGGCCGTGCGGCGCTCACCAATCCCGCGCAGGGCCTGCTGCCGCAGCATCCCGGCTTCTATCGACCCCTCGTTACTGCGACGTTCTCGGTTGATTATCAGCTGCACGGTTTGCACGCTCGAGGGTACGGCTTTTCGAATCTCCTGCTGTACGTCGCGTGCGCTGCAGCGATCGGTCTGCTCGCCCGGCGCATCGGTCTCACCGCCCGCGCGGCAATCCTGGCCGCCTTCGTCTGGAGCGTCAACCCGCACGGCATCAACATGGCCCTGGTATGGCTCAGCGGCCGCACGGCATTGTGCCTCACCTTGTTTTCCGTTCTGACCGCGATTGCGGTTCTCGAGCGGCGATTTGTCTGGGCGGCTTTGGGGCTGGCAGCGGCGCTTGCGTCGAAGGAGGAAGCCGTCCTGCTGCCGCTGGTGCTGATCGTCTGGGCAACGGAGCGACGCGACTGGAGGCTGTACGCGTGTCTCGCCGTTCCAGTCGGTCTGTATTTTTTCGCGCGCTCGCAGACCGCCGCATTTGTGCCCGGGTCCGCGCCGTCGTTTTACCAGTTCACGTTCTCGCCCGTCGCAGTATTCCGCAACATCCTCGAATACGCCGATCGGAGTGCGACGGCGTCTTGTGTCGTGGTCGTTCTGGCTGCAGTGTTCTATCGCATGTACCCGCGCATCGATCATCGGCGCTCCCGTATGCTCGTCGCGTGCGCGTGCTGGGTTGCCGCAGGCTACGCGTTGACGATCTTTCTGCCGGTGCGGTCGAGTTTGTACGCCGTATTTCCGTCAGTCGGGGCGGCCATTGCCGCGGCCACTCTGGTGGAATCGATGCGCGACCCCCTGGCTGACGCGCGGGCGGAGCGTGTGCCATTCGAGGTGATGCTTGCGGCGTCGCTCCTGCTGCTGCTTTCCAGCTATCGCGCGCGCAACGACCGTTGGGTGGAGCCAGCGCGCTTTTCGCAGCGCACGCTCGACCGGATTGAGGCGGCCGCGCGCGCGTGGCCGTCCAATGGCACCATCATCCTGCGCGACGAGGTCGACCCGCGCGCGAGCTTCGCGTCGGCGTTCGGCACGTTCGCTACAGAAGCCGTCCGTCTCCGCACCGGACGTGCGTTCGACGTCTGGATCGATCCGCCGCCCTCCGGCTGGCTTCTCGCCGGAATGGCGCCGCCCGACAACAGCCGCGTGATCGCCCGGTTCTCGACACACAACGGCACGATCGTCCAGACGCAATGACACCGGTCCAGGCGTCGCGTACGAAGCGGCGGATGATCTATGTCCGCTTGCGCGGCGGGGCCGGCGGCTTGCGCGGCGGGGCCGGCGGCCGCCCGACATCGGGGCGCGGGTCTGCGACAAAACCATCACGGTTCGGCATGCGTACGCCCGGCAGCGTGCGCGCGTCCATGACGTCCTGGTCGCGGATGATGCCGTTCAGATTCAGCAGATACGCGGTCACGGCATAGACGTCGTCGGCGCTCATCACCGAGGGCCGATCGAACGGCATCGACCGGTTGATGTAGTCGAACAACGTCGTCGCGTACGGCCAGTAGCTGCCAACCGTCTTCAGCGGTTTCGCCGTGGCAAGCGACCCTGCTCCGCCTACGAGCGGCATCTCCGGACCTTCGGTCGCCGTTGCGCCGTGGCAGCGCGTGCATTGCTCGACGTACACGACCTTCCCGCGCTCTACCGTTCCTCGTCCCGGTGGCAGCTCGCGGCCGTCCGGGCCAATGGCGATGTCCCACGCTTTGATTTCTACCGGAGTCGGCGGCCGCCCGACTTTGTAGCGCGGCGATTGAGCCTGAACGGTGGCAGCAGCGAACATTACCGCAACGACAACGCACGTCACAGTCGCCACCACGTGATGGAGAGCTTCGTCAGATAACCGCATACTCCACCGTTCCGTCGGCCTTCACACGCCAGGCTTGGATCATGTTGTTGTGATAGTTCGAATTGAGGCCGCGCACGGCGACCAGTTCCGCGCGCGTCGGCTGGCGATATCCGGTGTCGTCGGTCACACGTGACGCGATCGTCGTGTCGCTGCCGTCCCACTCCCACTCGAAGCGGAAGCGCGTATGCGCCCGGGGCAGCACGGGCTGCTGCAGGGCCGCGTCCTTCCACGTTGCGCCGCCGTCGGTGGACACCTCCACACGCGCGACGCTCCCGCGGCCGGTCCACGCCAGGCCGTTGATCTCATGGAACCCGGGCCCAGCGAGCTTCTGGCCTCCAGAAGGATGCGTGACGACGGATTTCGCATCCATCGTCAACGTGAATTGCCGCGCGGTGCCGTCCGGCATCAGATCGGTGTACTTCGACGTCTCCTCGCGGGTCATGTACGGCTGATCGACAACCTTCAGTCGCCGCAGCCACTTCACGTTCGCATTGCCCTCCCAGCCGGGGAGGAACAGGCGCAGCGGAAATCCCTGCTCCGGCCGCAGCGGTTCACCGTTCTGCGCGTAGGCTACCATCGCGTCGTCCATGGCCTTCGCGATTGGAATGCTCCGCGTCATCTTCGCCGGGTCGGCGCCCTCGGCGAGAATCCACGACGCGGCCGATTGAACGCCGAGCTCCTCGAGGAGCAGAGATAGTTTCACGCCTGTCCATTCGCTGCAGCTCGTGAGCCCGTGCGTGCCCTGGACGCCCGGCCGCGGCGTCGGCCGCCATCCGGTGCCGCTGTTCCCGGAGCATTCGAGGAAGTGGATCCGCGAGATCGACGGCAGGCGCTTCAGCTCCTCTACGGTGAAGATGGTCGGCCGATCGACCAGCCCGTGAATGAGCAGCCGATGATCCGCCGGATCGATCGTCGGCACGCCGGAATGGTGCCGCTCGAAGTGCAGCGACGAGGGGGTGATGATGCCGTAGGTGTCGGCGAGCGGCGTCAGGCTGCTCGCCTGCTCCGGCGTGCGTGTCGTTTCAGCCGTTTGACGAACGGCGTGGACGAATGGAGATCGGTCGCCGTACGGGCGGACGGGCGCGCCCAGCAGGCTGGGCAGTTGTGCCGCCTTCTGCCGGCATGCGGCCAGCGCGCCGCTTCCAAGGGCCAGCAGTTTCAGGAACGCACGACGATGCGCACTCATGTGCGCCTACTATAACGCGAGTCTAGTCCGTCGCCTTCCCTTCGTACATCGCCTCGCACTTGAGCGTCTGCGGGCCGTTTTCGGTGCAGACGGCGTAGGTCGACTCAAACATCGCCACGCCCGCGTATTCGCCCTTTGCGTTCAGCACGTAGAAGTTGAGACCGAAATTCGGGTTGCCCTTCGAATTCAGCAGGCGCTTCTCGATGGTGTTCTTCGCGACGCGCTTCAGCGCGGTCATCGCGGCGTCTTTCGGATGCGCGCCGCGGCGCATCTCTTCGACGATCAGGAACGACGACAGGTTGAACAGATTCGCTTCACCTCGTCCGGTCGATCCCGCCGCGCCGATCTCGCCGTCGACGTACAGCCCCGCACCGAGGATCGGCGAATCGCCCGCGCGGCCCGGAATCTTCCACGACAAGCCGCTCGTGGTCGTCACGCCGCAGATCTCGCCTTTGGCGTTGACGCCGTCGCAGTTGATCGTGCCCCAATAGGTCTCGGCGCTGATTAGTCCTTCGCGCACCATTTGAAGGCCCGCGTCATACCACGCCTGGGAACGCTTCTTCGGGTCGAGATAGTGGAGCGGATCGGTACGGCGCTTCCACTCGAGCCATTGCTTGCGCGCGATTTCGTTGATCAGGCCTTCTTCGATCTTGATGCCCATCGACCGGGCGAAATCCTGGGCGCCTTTGCCCACGAGCAGGTGGTGATCGGTTTCGTCGGCAACCAGCTGCGCCACGCGCGCGGGGGCTCGCACGCCTTCGATGGCGGCGACGGCGCCCGCACGCTTTTTCGGACCGTGCATACACGACGCATCGAGCTGCACAACGCCTTCGGCGTTCGGCAGACCGCTCCAGCCGACACCGGTCTGGTTTGGATCGAGCTCGACGATCGAGACGCCCGCAACGAGGGCGTCGAGCACATCGGCGCCCTCGGTCATCATCTTGAAGGCTTTGGCGACGCACGTGATCCCCTGCTCGTCCTTCGATCTATTCCCGTTGGACGACGCGACAACGCACGGTTTGACGCTCCTCGGCGTGATCATCGTCGGCCCCTGACCAAAGAGCGGACGGGTAGCCGCGGCCGCCGCCACACCGGCAGCGGTCGTCGTACGAACGAAGTCCCGGCGATTCAGTTTTCGTCCCATCCTGCCCTCCTGCCTGTCCGGCCTATCCTGCCTTACGCGTTGGCGAGTATGTTGGCGGCGATAATCATACGCTGGGCCTCCGACGTACCCTGATAGATTTCCGTGGCGCGCACGTCGCGAAACAGACGCTCGACGACAGACCCGCGGCGGTAGCCGGCCGACGCGAGGACCTGCATCGCCTTGTCGGCCGACTTGTGCGCGGCTTCCGAAGCGGCAAGCTTCGCCATCGACGCTTCGAACGTGGCCTTCTCCTGACGGCCTTTGGCCACGGCAGCCTTGAGCGTGAGCATCCGCGCCGCCTCGAGCTCCGTGGCCATGTCGGCGAGCATCCACTGAATCGCTTCGTAGTTCCCGATCGGCTGACCGAACTGCTCGCGCGTCCTGGCGTAGCCGACCGCTTCGTCCAGGGCGGCCTGGCCAATGCCCAGCGCCTGTGCGGCAATCGCGACGCGTCCGCCCTGAAGCGCCCACATGGCGAGCCGGAAGCCCTGGTCGACATGCCCGAGGACCTGATCGTCGCCCACCATGACGTCGAGCTCCAGATCCATGCAGCCGAGCCCGCGGACGCCAAGCGAGTCGGCGCGGGCCGTCCGGGTAATGCCCGGCGTGTTCATGGGGACGAGAAATGCCGTGACACCCTGCCCGCGCAGGCCGGGCCGCGTCGCCGCAAACACGACGACGATCGCCGCTTCTTCAGCGTTGGCGACCCAGACCTTGCGGCCGCGGAGGCGGTAGCCGTCGCCGGATCGCATGGCCGTGGTCTTTTGATTCGCCGCGTCGGTGCCCGCATCGGGCTCGGACAATGCGAATGCGCCAATGGCGTCGCCAGTCGCCAGCCGACGGAGCCATTGTTCGCGCTGCGGCTCGCGACCCGCATGGGCGATGAGCTCGGCGACGAGGGAGTTCGTGACCGACAGCGACACCGCGACGGTCGCACTGGCCCTGGCGATTGCTTCAATCGCCAGCGCATAGCTCACGTAGTCGCGGCCGGCGCCGCCCCACGCCGTGGGGATGGTGACGCCGAGCAGGCCGTGTCCCGCCGCGGCGTGCATGACGTCGGTGGGAAACTCTCCCGATTTGTCGATGGCCGCCGCCCGCGGGGCGACAATCTCGCGCGCGAACTGCTCGATCGATTCCTTGAAGGCGCGTTGCTCGGAGGTCAGCTCAAAATTCATAAGAGCAAATGCAACCACGAAGACGCGAAGACAGGAAGAAAACCGTTAACCACAAAGGACACAATGGACACAAAGGTTGAGCCCTGTAAGTTTGATCCTTGGTGTCCTTGGTGTCCATTGTGGTCATGTTTCGGCGTTCAATCGTCGGTACTTGCCAACCGTTCGAAGATCGGCCTCAACCGCTTCGCCGTGTCGGCCAGCTCCTCAGGCAGCACGCGCACGTTGCCGACGACGGTCATGAAGTTGGTGTCGCCGTTCCAGCGTGGAACGAGGTGGACGTGCAGATGGTCGAGCACTCCGGCGCCCGCCGGTCGTCCGAGGTTGACGCCGACGTTGAGGCCCTCCGGATTGTACGCCTCGGTCAGCGCCATCTCCGCGTGGCGTGTGAGTCGCGTCAGTTCTGCCCGCTCGTCCGCCGTTGTCGCCGCGAGGTTTGCGATGTGACGGTTGGGCGCGACCATCAGATGGCCGTTGTTGTACGGGTACAGATTGAGGATGACGTAACAGAGCCGGCCGCGGATGAGCACCAGATCGTGACTCTGAGGCTGCGCGGCGTTGCAAAAGATGCAGCCAGCGCTCTCGGAACTACCGCTGTTGGCGGTGATGTAGGCGAGACGCCAAGGGGAGAAGAGGAATTCCATCGTTCGTCGTTCGTCGTTCGTCGTTCGTCGACGGTCGGAGTCGGCGATTCACGAGAAGCCGAACGCCGAACCTCGAACGACGGACCACGAACGACGCGATCGCTACACTGCGAGCGCGTCGGGCGGCAGCGACGGACCGCCGGCGGGCGATGCTGCGGGCGCTTCCTTGTTGATCAGTTCCTTGAGCTCTTTGCCGGGCTTGAAGTACGGGACCTTCTTCGGCGGCACGTCCACTTTATCGCCGGTCTTCGGATTGCGGCCTTTTCGAGGCTCGCGTTTGCGGAGCCGGAAACTGCCGAAGCCGCGCAGCTCGATCTTCTCACCGCGATGCAACGCTTCGATGATGCTGCGGAACACCGTGTCGACGATCACCTCGGAGTGTTTCTTCGTCAGGTCCGACACTCGCGAGACTTCCTCGACCAGCTCCGCCTTCGTCATGCTCCCGTTGGTCATTTCTGGGTCTCCGTAGAGGCTGGAGGCTGGAGGCTGGAAGCTTGGGGTTGGGACGATCCTGTGTTCTCCGAGCCTCTAGCCTCGAGCCTCTAGCCTCCGGTCCTTACCGGTTCCTAAAGTGATCTCCCAAAGTCGCCGTGCCGTCGCCGGCGCTTTCCTGATACGACTCCCAGTCGGCGCGGAACTCGTCCGACTTGAGCGCGCGGATCGACAAGCCAATCTTCCGCTCCGCCGGCGCGAGCTTGATAATCTTCATCGGGTAAGTTTCGCCCACCGTCAGCTCGATCTTGCCTTCCTTGCCGGCGTGCTGCGAATCGTCGAACTCCGACACGTGGATGAGCCCCTCGATGCCTTCGTCGAGCTCGACGAACGCGCCGAAGTTCGTCATGCGCACAACCTTGCCTTCAATCGTGTCGCCGACGTGATGACGGGAGAAGAAGTCGTCCCAGATGTCGGTGGCCAGCTGCTTGAGACCCAGGGACAGCCGCTGGTTCTCGGCGTCGATGTTCAGCACGATCGCCTCGACGACGTCGCCCTTCTTCAACACCTCCGACGGATGCTTGATCCGCTTGCTCCACGACATGTCGGAGATGTGAATCAACCCGTCGATCTCCTCCTCGACCTCGACGAAGGCCCCGAACTCCGTGAGGTTCCGCACCTTGCCGGTGATCTTCGCGCCGACGGGATACTTGTCGGCCAGGTCGTGCCACGGGTTGGTTTCGACCTGCTTCAGGCCGAGCGAGATCCGGCGCGCGGCTGGATCGACCCCGAGCACCATGGCGTCGACGGCGTCGCCGACGTTCAGGAGCTTCGACGGATGCTTGACGCGCTTGCTCCACGACATCTCGCTGACGTGAATCAACCCTTCGACGCCGGCTTCGAGCTCCACGAACGCGCCGTAATCGGTCAGGCTCACAACCTTGCCCGACATGCGCGCGCCCACGGGATAGCGATCCATCACGTTGGCCCACGGGTCGGTAATGAGCTGCTTGTGGCCCAGTGAGACGCGCTCGGTCGCCGGATCGTACTTGAGCACGATCACGTCGATCTCGTCGTTCACCTTGAACAGCTCGGAGGGGTGGCCGACGCGGCCCCACGACATGTCCGTAATGTGCAGCAGGCCGTCGATGCCGCCGAGATCGATGAACGCGCCGTAGTCGGTGATGTTCTTGACGACACCCTTGAGCACCTTGCCTTCGGCCAGCGTCTCGAGGGTGTGCTTCTTCTTCTCGGCGTTCTCCTCCTCGAGGAGCGCCTTGCGCGACAGCACGATGTTGCCGCGCTTCTTGTTCACCTTGATCACGCGCATGCGCAGCTCCTGGCCGCGCAAGGCGTCAAGGTTTCGGACCGGCCGCACGTCGATTTGCGATCCCGGCAGGAATGCGCGCACACCGATGTCGACGGCGAGGCCACCCTTGATCCGCTCGATGACGCGGCCGATCACGACCTTGCGTTCCGCATAGGCCTTCTCGACCTCGTCCCAGATCTTCATCTTCTCGGCTTTTTCGCGCGAGAGGACGACGTAGCCTTCGCGGTCTTCGGTGCGTTCGAGCAGCACGTCGACAATGTCGCCGGCCTGCACGGTGAGTTCGCCGTTCTCGTCGAGGAACTCTGCGACCGCGATGATGCCCTCGGACTTGTAGCCGACGTCCACGATCACTTCGGAGGCGGTAACCTTGAGAACCGTGCCCTTGACGACCTCGCCTTCCGCGATGTTCCGGAAGCTGTTATCGTAGCTATCCAGAAGCTTGGCGTACTCGGCTGGATCCATCTGGTCGTCGTCGTCGCGCGGCAACGCTTTCAGCGTCGTCCGATCCGTGCTGCCGCCGCGTTCGGAGCGTTCCGGACGCTCTGTCGTCGCGACGCCGCCGCCGCCTGAACCGGGAGTGTTCTCGTCTTCTACGTTCGCCATGCCTTGCGCGTCCTCCTGTGTCGATCGTTTTGCTTGGGTACCGGGGACCGGGGCCGCGCTGCAGGGGTGGGGCTGTCCCCGCACCGAGCGCGCTCACGTCCCGCGACGTTTCGCTGAATTCCGATAAGCAACAGAGCGTACGACACTTATCGCCAAACTGTCAAGGTTCGAAAGGACTCAGCCATGGCCCGACGCAAGGCCGCGAAACGGATGAAATCGGCGAAGCGCGCCAAGAAACGGGTGCCGGCGAGACGTTCGGCCAAACGCCCAATGAAGAAGGCGGCGTCAACGCGAAAAGCCAGGGCCAAAGCGAAACCGCGACGACAGAAGGCCGCTTCACGCGGGAGACTACGAAAAGCCACGGTGCGAACCGCCGCGCGACGAAGCACGACGAAAGCGGCGAGGCCTGCGCCGACGTCGGCGCTCCGGACCAAACAGGCCACCCGCACGAAACCGCCTCGTCTGGAGCGAGTTCGACGCACGCTCGACGAAACAGTGCCCACCCCCCCGTCGTCGCTGGACATGGTGCGGCGCGGCTCAGCCGTGCGGACAGGCCGTGCCGAGGCCGCCGAAAGCCTGCTGGATCATGCGGGCATGACGCCGGCGATCACCGCCGGAGACGTCGACGTGGACGTCGAGGACGCCTATTTCACGGGTGACGAATCGCCCGGCGGCGACAACACGACGCCGGATCAGGACGTGGTCGACGATATCGGCAAGGCGCTGGGGGTTCAGTACGAGGACAACGAAGAACTGAAGGCCTCGGACAAGATCGTCGAACGCGACAGGCACCGATGGGAGATGGATCCGGCCTCTTCGGAGGACTACAAAGACCGGAAATGAACAGAGGCTCGAGGCTGGAGGCTTGAGGCTCGGGCCCAGCCTCTAACCGCCAGCCTCCAGCGTCTTCTCGGTCACTACTACCAGTACTTCGCGCACTACGTCCTCAACGCTCTTCCCCGTCGTGTCAACCACGTGCGCATCGGGCGCAGCGTAGAGCGGTGACGCCGTCCGCGTGCGGTCCTGCTCGTCGCGCTGCGTGAGCAGCGTCGCCACCTCGGACACCGCGGACGGCACACCCGAATGCGCCGGATCGCTGGCGCGCCGGCGAGCACGCTCCTCAGGCGCCGCGTCCAGGTAGACCTTGACGTCGGCCTTCGGAAACACCACCGTGCCGATGTCGCGGCCCTCCATCACGACGGCACCATCTGTGCCGAGCTGACGCTGCCGATCGACGAGCACGGCTCGCACTCGGGGCAGCCGCGCGACGCCGGCAGCGGCACGATCGATCTCGGGCGTGCGGATCTCACGCGTGACGTCGCGACCATCAATCGACACGGCGCTATCCGTCACCTCGATCCGCGACCGCTCTGCCAGCGCGGCGACGGCGGACTCGTCCTCGAGCGGCACACGATCCTGCAGCGCTTTCCAGCCGACGGCGCGGTACATCGCGCCGCTGTCGACGTGCCGATAGCCCAGCGCGCTCGCAATCGCGCGCGCAACGGTTCCCTTGCCGGCCCCAGAAGGGCCGTCGATGGCAATGATCAGCGACTTCATCGGGCAGGACGGGCGGGATCGGCATCCAGCCCACGTCCATCAGAGTAACATGGCGCCCGTGCGCGGTCGTCGCCTGGCATTGCTTCTGGTCGCGAGCATCGCGCTCGCGGGCGCCGCCTTCATCACGGTTCCGTACGTTCACGGCCTGTCGTTCGTGATTCGCACGGCCGACATGCACGGGACGGTGCGGCGGCTCGCGGATCTCGACACGCAGAACGAACAGGAGCATGAGATCACGATCGGGACCGCGCGGGGTCCACTGCGTGCGCGCGTGTACGACCCGACGGCCAGGCACCATCGCGCGGCGCTGCTCGTATCAGGGCTGCATCCGTCGGGCATCGACGAGCCGCGACTGGTACGGCTGGCGCGGCAGCTGTCAGCGGCCGGCATTACCGTGGTCACGCCGGATATTCCGGAGCTGTCGCGATTCGAGATTACGCCCGCGATTACCGACACCATCGAACGCGCGGCCGTCTGGCTGGCGACCGAGTCCGACCTCGCACGCGGCCAGTCCGTCGGGATGATGGGCATCAGCTTCAGCGGCGGCTTGTCGATCGTTGCGGCCGGACGACCGTCGCTGGCGAACAGGGTCGCGTACGTCTTCGCATTTGGCGGTCACGACGATTTGCAGCGTGTGCTGCGATATTTGTGTACGGGAACGGAGCCATACCCACCCGGTCGGGTCCAGTTGAAGCCGGACACCACAAGAGCCACGGCCAACGCGGCCCCGCCGGATCGAGGCGGCCGGCTTCCGCCGGACCAACCGTTCGTGCTGCCACCCCACGATTACGGCGTGGCGGTCATTCTCCTGGGCGTCGCCGACCGCCTCGTGCCGCCGTCACAGGTGGAGCCGCTGCGCGCCGGCATCCGGCGGTTTCTGTTCGCGTCGGCGCTCGACAGCAACGTGGACAAGGCGCGTGCGGCGCGCGAGTTCGAGGCGCTGCGGCAGCTGGCGAAGACGCTGCCGGAACCATCGGCCACGCTCCTCCGCTACGTGAACGATCGCGACGTCGTCCACCTCGGGCCGAGGCTGTTGCCGTACGTCTCGCTGTACAGCGGCGACCCCGCGCTGTCGGTGTCCAGGTCGCCGAAGCCGTCCGCGCCGGTCTTTCTGCTGCACGGCACCGAAGACAATGTGATTCCCGCCCTCGAGTCCGAGTACCTCGCCGACGATCTGCGGGGACACGCCGCGGTGCGCCTGCTCTTGAGCGGCCTGATCTCGCACGCCGAAGCCGATCGACCGGTGCATGCCGGCGACGTGATGCAGCTGGCGTCGTTCTGGGGCGATTTGCTGAACCGATGAAACCACAAAGGGCACAAAGGACACTAAGGATCAGCCCGGTTCAGAACAAGCTTGAACCTTTGTGTCCTTCGTGTCCTTTGTGGTGAAGCGAAAGATGGACCGTTTACAGAAGATCCTGTCCCAGGCCGGCGTCGCTTCGCGGCGCGCGTCCGAGCAGTTGATGCTCGAGGGCCGCGTCACCGTGAACGGCGCGACCGTGCGCGAGCTGGGGACGAAAGCGGATCCCGCACGCGACGACATTCGCGTGGACGGACGGCGCGTCAAGGTCGTCGAGCAGCACCGATACCTGCTGCTGAACAAACCGCGCGGCTATGTGACCACGCGATCGGATCCGCAGCGGCGACCGACGGTGCTGGACCTGCTCCGAGGCGTGCGCGAGTACGTGTATCCGGTCGGGCGACTCGACTTCGAATCGGAAGGCCTGCTCCTCCTGACGAACGACGGCGACTTGGCGGCGCGGCTCACCCATCCAAGCCATGGCGTGTTGCGCGTTTATGAAGCGCGCGTGCTCGGCGTCCCCGACACCCGTGATCTCGCGCGCCTTGCGCGCGGCGTTCCGATCGACGGCCGGCGGACCGGCCAGTCCGACGTCTCGCTGCAGCCACACGGCCGCGACGCGAACCAGTCGACGCTGGTCGTCACGATCCGCGAAGGGCGCAACCGCCAGGTGCGAAAGATGTGCGAGGCGATCGGCCACCCGGTGACACATCTGAAGCGGGTGGCGATCGGTCCGATCAGGGATCCGAAGCTGAAAGTGGGATCGTGGCGCGAGCTGCGCGAGGACGAGGTCGAGCGCCTACGGAAGGCAGCTGCGGGAACACTTGCCGCTGCGCGGAGCCGCCACGAAGGACACAAAGGACACCAAGGAAAGACACCTTAGCTCGGCGAATCCCGAGCCGGTTCCGACCTTTGTGTCCTTGGTGCCCTTTGTGGTGGATGTTCTTGATCAGTGCACTGATCCCCTCGGCCCCCGGGGTGGCGGCTCGCCTTCATCGCCATCCGGCTCCTCGAGCGGCAGCAGCTCGTCGCTGGTCTGACGCTCGACGAGGATGGGCGCGTCGAGCCCGAGCGCTTCCGCCATGTCTTCGACTTTCGGCAGATCGGTGACATCGTTCAACCCGAACCGGATCAGGAACTCCTTCGTGGTCGCATAGAGGAATGGCCGTCCGACCACCTGTTTGCGACCGACAATCTTGATCAGGTGCCGTTCGAGGAGCGTGTTGAGCACGCCGGACGTATTCACGCCGCGTACTTCCGTGATCTCGGCGGCCGTGATCGGCTGCCGGTACGCGATCACCGCGAGCGTTTCGAGCGCCTGCACCGTGAGCTTCTGGGTGCTGCGCTCGTGGAACAGACGCCGCACCCATTCGTGAAGGTCCGGCCGCGTGACAATTTGAAAGCCGCCCGCCACCTCGACGAGCTGCAAGCCGCCGGGCCGGTCGTAATCCTGTCTCAGCTCGGCCAGCGCCGCCTGCACATCTTCTTTCGGCTCGGTGTCGAGAAGCTTGTACATCGCCTTGGGCGTCAATGGCTCGGGCGATGCGAAGATCAACGCCTCGAGAATGGCCTTCAGCTCCGCGGCGCCGCGCTTGGGGAGGCTTTCCAGCGCGTCCCCCTCTGACGCCTTCTGCCTATCCAGCCCGCTCTGCCCCTCCAGCCCGTCCTGCCCTGATTTCTTATCCACGATGTGTCTCCGGATCTCCAATTGGATGAGGGGCGTCGGCCGGCCGCGATCGTTTGTAGACGCGAATCGGGCCGAAGCTCCCCGACTGGAATACCCGCACCAGCTTCAGGCGAATCATTTCGAGCAGCGCGAGGAAGGTGACGATGAGCCCGCTGCGATCGTGGACGTCGGCGAACAGATCCTCGAATCCGCAGGCTTCCGTTTCCGAGAGGCGAGCGAGCAGCTGGTCGATTCGCAGCTCCAGCGAAATCTGCTCCGGTGGCAGCAGCATTTTCGGCCGCTGCTTGGCGCGCTGCACGACCGCTTGAAACGCGGTGAGCAGCGTGAACAGGTCGACCTCGAGCTCCGGCTCGTACTCGTCGCCCGACATTTCGGGCACGCGGCCGTCGGGGCGCAGCCACTGCGCCGCGCGCAGCTGTTCCCGCTCGTGCAGGAGGCCCGCTGCCGCCTTGAACTTCTGATGCTCGAGCAGCCGCCGCACGAGCGCGTCGCGCGGATCTTCCTGCTCTCCGTCGATACCGGCCGCGGTCTCCGGGCGCGGGAGCAGCATCTTCGACTTGATGTGGATGAGCGTGGCCGCCATCAGGAGGAATTCGCCCGCCACGTCCAGGTTCAGCTCCTGCAGCAATCCGATCGCGTCGAGATACTGCGCCGTGATGAGCGCGATCGGGATGTCATGGATATTCACTTCGCTCGTCCTGATCAAGTGCAGGAGTAGATCGAGAGGCCCCTCGAAGTTGTCGAGCTTGACGGGGAACGCGTCCGGCGCGGACTCGAAGTCGTGGGATTGATTCACAGAAACCTATACACCACAGAGGAGCTGCCTTCCTCTGTGTCCTTCGTGCCCTCGGTGGTGGAGCGTTGTCATCGATATGAAATCCTCACGGCGTCCCTGACGCGTTCCATCGTGCCGGCGGCGACGCGCTGCGCCCGCTTCGATCCTTCCACCAGAATCTCGCGCAGCCGCTCCGGCTCCGCAAGCACGGCCGCGCGCCGCGCGCGGATCGGATCGAGACGCGCGTTGAGCGCAAGTGCCAGCTTGGTCTTCACCTCGACGTCGCCTACTTTGCCGGTTCGGTATCGCGTCTTCAAGTCCTCGACTTCCTCGCGATTCGGGTTGAAGGCGTCGTGATACGTGAACACCGGGTTCCCCTCCACCGTGCCGGGAATGTCGGCGCGAACGCGTTTGGGATCGGTGTACATCCGCATCACTTTCTTCTTCACTTCGTCGGCCGAATCCGACAGGTGAATCGTGTTGCCGAGGCTCTTGCTCATCTTCTTGTCGCCGTCCAGGCCGGGCAGGCGGCCAAACGTGGTGAGCAGCGGCTGCGGTTCGACGAGCACGTCGGATCCGCGGCCGAACACGTTGTTGAAGCGGCGCACCGCCTCGCGCGCGAGCTCGAGGTGCGCGACCTGGTCCTCGCCCACCGGCACGAACCGCGCGTCGTAGATCGCGACGTCCGCCGTCTGCAGCAGCGGGTATCCGAGGAACCCGATCGACGAGAGGTCCTTGTCCTTCAGCGCTTCCTGCTGCTCCTTGTAGGTCGGCACGCGCTCGAGCCACGGCACCGGAACGACCATCGACAGCAACAGGTAGAGTTCCGCGTGCTCCGGCACGAGCGACTGAACGAAGAACGTGCTCTTTTCGGGATCGAGACCCGCGCTGATCCAGTCGGCGACGTTCTCGAACGCGTACGCCGTGAGCTGGCTCGTGTCGGCGAAGTCGCTGGTCAGCGCATGCCAGTCGGCGACGAAGTAGAAACAGTCGTACTGGGCCTGCAGCGGCACCCAGTTGCCCAGCGCGCCGACGAGATGGCCTAAATGGAGGCGACCGGTCGGCCGCATGCCGGACACGACACGCGCCGCGCTCGATCCGCTCGAGGCAGCCATCACCTGGTCGGCAGCCACGACACGATGAAGCGATAGGGCGGTACCACGAGGTACTCGAACCCGCCGGTGAGAATCAACGCGTACAGCAACAGAAACCCGTATGGACGCAGGCGGTTGAACGTCTCCGCAAATCGGTACGGCAGCAGGCCGGCCAGCACGTTGCCGCCGTCGAGCGGCGGAATGGGAATCATGTTGAAGACGGCGAGGAGCACATTCAGCCGCATCGCCTGGCTCAGGATTGCAGCGAGCGGCACCGACACATTCGTTTCGCCGAGCGTCTGCGGCGAGATCGGAAGCACCGCCAGCACCGTGGCCGCCACGACGGCCATCACCAGGTTGCTGCCCGGGCCGGCTCCGGCCACGAGCACGTAGTCGCGCTGCGGATGGCTCAGCCGTCGCGTGTTGACCGGCACCGGCTTCGCCCAACCAATCAGCGGCGCACCGGTCGTCATCGCAATGAGGGGAAAGAGCACCGTGCCGATCAGATCCGCGTGGACCATCGGATTCAACGAGACGCGGCCCAGCAGCCGCGCGGTCGGATCGCCGAGGCGATCGGCGGTCCAGGCATGGGCCATTTCGTGCACCGTCAGCGAGAACAGCAGGACGATGAAGGCGATGAAGATTTGCGGGAGGTTTATATCCAAGGCACCTGCATTTCAGAGTTCAGACTTCAGAGTTCAGATTCAGCCTCATCGGATTCCAATCTGAAGTCTGAAATCTGAAGTCTGAAATGTCGTTGTCAGGTTATGGCCGACTCGCGAAAAACGCAAGAACGGCGTCGGCGGTCTTCGCCCCGACCACGGCCGCGAGCTGCTCGCGTGTGGCGCGTCTCACGCCCGCCAGGCTCCCGAACGTCGTCAACAGCGTCTTGCGCCGGCGCGGGCCGATACCCGGCACGCGGTCGAGCTCCGATCTCAGATCGCGCATGGTTCGCGCGCGGCGATGGAAGGTCACCGCAAAGCGGTGCGCTTCATCCCGAATCCGCTGCACGAGCAGCAGCGCCGGGTCGTTCGCCGCGAGCGCGATCGGATCTTCGCGCTCGCGCGTGTAGAGGAGCTCTTCCTTCTTGGCGATGCCGACCGCCATCAGGTTCGCAAGCCCGAGCTCTTCGAGCGCCGCGTAGGCCGCGGAAAGCTGACCTTTGCCGCCATCGATCAACACGAGATCCGGAAACGGTCCGCCATGTTCCAGCAGCTTGCGGTACCGCCGCAGCACGACTTCATGCATCGCTGCGAAATCATCGTTGGAGGCTGGAGGCTGGAGGCTGGAGCCTCTGATTCTGAATTTCCGATACTCGCCCCGCCGCATCCGCCCGTCCTCGCACGCGACCATCGACGCCACGGTCTCGCTGCCCTGAATGGTCGAGATGTCGAAGCACTCGATGCGCCGCGGCAGCGTCGCCAACGCGAGCACCTGTTGCAGCGTCTCCAGCGCGTCGTACTGGGCAGCTCTCGCCTGATTGAAGCGGGTCTGGTAAGCGAGTGCTGCGTTTCGATTGGCCAGATCGACGAACCCACGCCTCTCTCCCCGCTGCGGCACAGAGATCTTCACACGCCGGCCCGCACGGCCGGACAGCCATGTTTCAAGTGCGTCCCGCTCATTTGGCTCGGCCGGCACGTGAATTTCCGGCGGCGCGCCCCGCAGCTCGTAGAACTGCTGAATCGCCGCCTCGAGCACGTCGCTCTCGCGCGATCCGACGATGGGATCCTCGGTGCCGAGCTCCACGCGCTCGACGACACGGCCGCGTCGGATCTGGAAGACCTGCACGACGACGCCCGCCGGACCGATTTTCACGCCGAACACGTCGCGGTGCCCGAGCTCGGCGGTTGCCATTTTCTGCTGCCGGTCGTGGAGCGTCTGGACCGTGCGCACGGCGTCGCGAAGCTGCGCGGCCTCCTCGAAGCGCTCGCCGTCGGCCGCGCGGACCATCCGCGTCCTCAGCGTGTTCACGAGCTCGTCGTTCTTGCCTTCGAGAAACAACTGCGTCATGGTGACGGCGCGCGCGTAGTCGTCCGGCGCGCAGATGGTGTCGACGCACGGAGCGATGCACCGCTTGATGTCGTACTCGAGGCACGGCCGTCCGCGCTTGCCGGTAATCACTTCGTTGCACGAGCGAATCCCAAACAGCCGGTGCGTGAGCGACATCGTCCGCCGCGCGAAGTGCGCGGGCAGGAATGGGCCGGCGTAGAAGCTGCCGTCGCGCTCCACGCGGCGCGCGACGAGGACGCGCGGGAACGCCTCGTTGGTCGTGACCTGCAGGTACGGATAATTCTTGTCGTCGCGGAGCAGGATGTTGTACTTCGGCGTCCGCTGCTTGATCAGATTGTTCTCGAGCGCGAGCGCCTCGACGACCGAGTCGGTCACGATGATCTCGAGGCGGACCACCTCGTCGAGCAGCGCATCGGTCTTGGGGTCGGAGCCGTACGCGCCGAGGTAATTGCGGACCCGGTCGCGCAGCGCGCGCGCCTTGCCGACGTAGAGGGTCTCGCCCTCCGCGTTGAAGTACAGATACACCCCGGGCTGCTCCGGCAGCCGGGCAATCTGTTCCTTGAGTTCGTAGATGGGCATACGCTACTATGTCGGCGTTTTGCCGGTGTGTCTGAACCTTCCATTATAAACCCCACGGTGCCCGTAACTATCGAGAAGCCGCGGCAACGGACGACCTTCACGGGCGTCATCGGCGCGGTGTGCATGCTTCCGCTGCGCGCGATCATCAAGGCGTGCGTCGCCCTGCGAATCCACCCGAACATTCTCACGCTCATCGGCGTCATCATCAACGTCGCAGCGGCCTGGGCGCTCGGGTTCGGCCGCTTCATGCTGGCGTTCGTGATCATGCTGGTCGCGAACATCTTCGACTTCATCGACGGCAAGGTCGCGCACCTGCTGCAGCTGCAGTCGGAGTTCGGCGCATTCTGGGACTCGACGCTGGACCGCTTTTCGGATTTGGCGCTGCTGACGGGTCTGATTTTTCTGTACTCGAAGCTCGGGCGCAGCGACTACGTGATGGTGGCGGCGCTCACGCTGATCTTCTCGATCATGACGAGCTACGCGAGGGCGCGCGCCGAGTCGCTGGTGCAGAAGTGCAAGGTCGGATTCATGGAGCGGCCGGAGCGCATCGTGCTGTTCATGATCGGCGCCGTCACGAATCGGATGGCCGGAGTCCTGTGGGTGATCCTGGTGCTGTCGATTCTGGCGGTCGCCAACCGCATCTACTACACGTACCTCGCGCTCAACAAGCTGCCGATGCCGCCGCGCCACGGCGTGGCCGGCGTCTTCACACGTGCATTCTTCTGGACCGACGAGCGCGCAACAGTTCCGTACGACATGTGGGTCATAGCCATCCTGGCGTTCGTCTGGTTCACGCCGCCGGACTGGCTCGGCGATCCCACCGCGAGCGGACCGGGGTTGATCGGGCTGATCGCGTCGCGGTTCTGAGTACGTGAAACGCAGAGCACGCCGAGCACGCACAAAAGAACACGGAACGTGTCTTCTCTGCGAGCTCAGCGAGCTCCGCGTTCCAAGGACAGGATCTATGCGCGCTTGCGTTTCGGGGCGGTGGCTTTGGCCACGGTGGCTTTCGCGGGCTTCTTCTTCGTCGCGCTGACCGCGTCCAGGCTCTTCTTGAGCGCGTCCATCAGGTTCACGACCTTTGGCGGCGCCTCCAGCGCCGGCGCGACGATTTCCTCGCCGGCGATCTTCGCGTCGATGATGCGTTGCAGCCCTTCGCGGTACTCGTCCTTGTAGTCCGACAGATCCAGCGGCGCCGAAAACGTGTCGATCACCTGCTTCGCCAGCTTGATCTCTTCGGGCTTCACCTTCGCGGGCACGGACGATAGCTCCTCGACGGCGTCGATGCTGCGGATTTCGGCGGCGTGGTGCAACGTGTGCATCACGATGCCGCGCTCGTGCGGGCGGACGGCCACGAGGTATTCGCGGCCGTAGAGCGCGAGCTTGCCGATGCCCACCTTGCCGTGCATTCCTTCGCGCATCACGGCGAACGCATCGGATGCCATGCCGCCGTCGGGCGCGAGGTAGTAGGTGCGGTCGACGTACATCGGATCGATCGCCGAATCGTCGGCGAACTGCACCAGGTCGATCACGCGCGTCGACTCCGGCCGCACCTTGTCGAAGTCGTCCTCCGACATGATCACGTAGCGTCCCTTTTCGAACTCGTACCCCTTGACAATCTCCGAATTCGGCACCTCGCGACTGCAGTGCGCGCACCAGCGCTTCTGCTGGATGCGCGTCTGACACTCGCCGTGCAGCTGGTTGAACGCCAGCGTCCCGCTCGATTCGGTGGCCGGAAACACCTTGACCGGGATGTTCACCAGGCTGATTTTCAGGAAGCCTTTCCAAGTTGCGCGTGCTGACATAGCGGCCCTCTTATCGGCACTACCGGTAATCAACCACAAAGGACACAAAGGACACAAAGGAAATACCCAACTTTACCTTCCTGTCCTTGGTGTCCTTTGTGGTGAATGCCGTGGTCGATCAGGCCTCGTCCCGCTCATCGTGCGCGCCGAGATCGAGGCCCGTGCCTCCGAAATGAATCGCGTGCTCCCCGATTTTGTCGCGGAGCAGGCGGCGCGCCGCGCCGTATTTGTCGCCCGGCACAATGAGACGGCGTGCAAGATTGCGCAGTCGCGAGATGATGATCAGCGTCACCTGATCCTCCCCTTCCCGCCAGCTGATGCCGCCCACCTCGTTGTAGGGAATGAATGCCGTGTCGGCCCAGATGCCGTCTTCATAGAAACCACGGCCGATGCGCCGGCTCATCGGGAAGAAGTAGGCATAGTAGGCGAACATCATCGTTTCGCCGAACGCCTGCCGGTGGATGAACACGACCTTGGCAAACACCAGGATGCCGAGCGCCACGCCGAGCGCGAGCATGAAGGCGTACTGCGGCGGATTCGGCGCCCGCCAGATCAGCAGGGCGCGGCGCCGGCGTTTCTTGTACGCCAGGTACTCGAGCGCGAGCTTGAGATTCGCAATGAGAAACCCGCCGCCGAGCACGTACAGCGTGCCGGTCAGGATATCCACGCGACCGATCATACGAAAACCGCTGTCGCGCTGCGATCAGATCACGCACTGGAACGCAGAGCCTCGCTGAGCCGCAAGAGACCTTGATTCAAAATTCAGCTACAGACTTCTACAGACTCTAGATTTTTTCGACTGCAGCGAGGTTCGGATCGAAGCAATGACGGCACCGCGCCTCGTAGAGGCCGGTGGCGCCGACGAGCACCCGATCGCTGCTGGCGACGAGGCGCTGCGTATGGTTCGCGGGATCGCCGCACACGACGCAGATCGCGAGCGTTTTCGTGATGTATTCGGCAATGGCGAGCAGTTGTGGCATCGGCTCAAAGGGCCGGCCCAGGTAGTCCTGATCCAACCCGGCCACGATGACGCGTTTGCCGTGGTTCGCGAGGGTGTTGCACGCCGCCGGCAGGTTGGCGTCGAAAAACTGCCCTTCATCGATGCCGACCACTTCCGTGTCTTCGTCGACCTGTGTCACGAGCTCGCCGGACGTCTTCACATTCTGCGACGCAATCCGCATGTCGCTGTGCGACACGATATGGTCCTCGCTGAAGCGATTGTCGATGAGCGGCTTGAAGATCTGCACCTTCTGACGGGCAATCTGCGCCCGGCGCAGCCGGCGGATCAGTTCCTCGCTTTTCCCGCTGAACATGCTGCCAACGATCACCTCGATCCAGCCGTGATGAGGTTCTTTCCTGACGACATCCATGGATGGGTTTGCCCTTATTCAATATTGTAAGGGGCTTTGCCCGTTTATGACTCCCAACCGAGCACTTGTTGGGCAGCGTCAATCGTTTTTGGGCAGCACGGCGCGAGCGCGGGAAACGTAGCGATTGCGCCTGACTGCTGGACTTCATGAATGACGCAGACGATGTTGTGG
>WNFV01002875.1_pt1 | contig 30825 bp, 27 predicted proteins | sample 5400101 | NCBI WGS metagenome assembly WNFV01 (sample SAMN13153361, study PRJNA577476) | soil metagenome | isolation source: 115 cm soil or saprolite under grassland replicate 1 | place: USA:California | collected 2016-06-15 | reverse complement strand
GCCCGCGTAAGCCTGGCGATCATTTCGGGCGAGCTATCGACGGCGTAGATGCGGCCGCGCGGCAGGCGCTCGAGCAGGTCGAAAGTGACGGAGCCGGAGCCGCAGCCGGCATCGAGGACGGTCTCGTCGCCGCGCAGGTTCAGGTCGTCGATGACGGCCTGGGCCCAGCGGCGCATGGGCGTGCTGATGCGGTCGTAGACCTCGGCGTTCCAGTAGGTCGACGATTCAACATTCGTCATGTGGTGCGCCGCTGTGCCCTTCTTGGCGTCCGTTCACGAATATATCGAAGGACGATGTCCGTCTGGCCGTCCAGTCCTTCACATGTCGTGAAGAAGGAGTTTCGCTCCGCTTGGCCTAACCGGCCAACGGCGTCAAGCGTAGCCTGGCGGACGTCAGAATCCGACTCGTCAGCGTACATTGATTTAAGCTGACGTATCTTTGCCTCATCTTCAGTAGTCGCCACGATCCGAATCGCAAGCGTGCGAACAGCCCCGTGCACATTCCTATCTAGAGCGATTCTGAAGATGAAATTGACCTGCGACGGACTGAGACCCTGTCGAACAGTCGGGTCATTAAGGAGATGGAGAAGCCAGTGCTTTTGCCAGTCGTGGATAACGCCGCGGCTGCGCAGGAGCTGTAGAGAACGCGTACGGATTTTGTCGGCGTAGACCTCAGACGCTATCGATCTGAGATAACGCACCAACTCCTGAGTAAGCGCGGGCAGTTTCCCCAAAAGATCGAGAGCGACGTCGAAAGCCGCTGCGCTCCGTATGCGGCGATAGCCGGTGATGCACGTTCGACAGAGCTCGAAGTCCAGTTGTTCTCCGTCGCCATATGCCTCGTCGAGCAACGCGCCAAGAAGACTCTCAGAGCGTACAATCTCATCCTCATCCAGTTCGCTCAGAGTTTCCTCGGGTGAGGTGTACCCGTACGGATCAAGATCCAGCAGCTCGGCTAGATCCTCACGCGCGGCAAGTCTGTCGTGAAATCGGTGCATGGATCGCTCGACATCGGCTGGTCGCAGCAGCTTCGTCTTCGCCGATTGGACATGAAGGCCGACGGCGCGAAGTTCCAGAACTAGATCAAGCAGGGCCGTCCTGACTTGAAGCCGTTGTGGTGCAGCCACCCTCATATCGTCGCTATACCGAAAGAACCGGTAGTCTTTCTGGAGCATGCCCTTGTCGACGCGGTCGAGATAGATGCGAGCACCCAAATAGTCCGAAGGCCATACGCCCTGTGGCAAGCCAATGGGGATTAACGAATTCCAGAAGTCCATGAGCCGGATCAGCACTTCGGCAATGCGGGGATCGACGTCAAGTCCGAAGAGTGCCTGGTGCAGGAACTTGGGGTCCACGGTCTCAAAATACGCGGCGATATCCGACTCAAGTACATGCGTGTTTCCTGCAGCGAATTCCTCCGATAGTCGCTCGCGAAATTCAGAAAAGCCCCCATGCAGCAAGAATTCGGAGCTACCGGAATCGGGATTGAGCCGAAACCCAAACACATTAGGCGCACTCAGTAGCCTAGCATCCGCGGCCTCCGCAACGACATCGACCAAAGCTTGATAGAGAACACGATCCTTGGACATTCAGGATGGCCCCAGGCCGTAGCGTATGATTCGGCTTCGGCACGTCAATGATGCGCGCGGAGGACGGTCGGTACTCGCCGGATTCCAGTTCCCCCGCGAGTTGCTCCAGAAACGCAGCCGAGTGGGCGTTAATGGCTGAATAGAGAATTGGGGGGTTTACGAAATCTGTTGATCTATCTTTCCAGACGCGCCTCCAAGCCCTCTCAAGGTCCAACTGTGGCGCCAGACCATTGGCGACGGAGATCGTCATGCCGTCTTAGCTATCTCCCCTGGAACTGCGGCTGCCGCTTCTCGATGAAGGCCTGGACGCCTTCGCGGAAGTCCTTCGAGCCGAAGAGAGGGAGGAGCTGAAGAAAGACGTGGTGCACGTTAGCCTCGAACGTCTCCTCGAGGCCGAGGCGCATCATGCGCTTCGTGGCCTGGACGGCGAGCGGGGCGTTGGCTGCGATTTCGGCGGCGATTTCCCGCGTCGTTGGGATGAGCCGGTCCGGCTCAACAACCTGGTTCACTAATCCAGCATCGAGCGACTCCTGCGCGGTGAGCGTGCGACCGGCGAAGGCGATTTCGGCGGCCCTCGCCCAGCCCACGAGGCGCGGGAGGAGCCAGGCGCCGCCGCTCTCGGGCAGGATGCCGCGCTTCGTGAAGACGGCCGCGAGCTTCGCCTCGCTAGAGGCGATGCGGATATCGGCTCCGAGCGCGAGGTCCATGCCGTAGCCGGCGGCGGGGCCGTTGATGGCGCAGATGACAGGCTTGTCGGTTGTGTGCAGGACGATCGGTGGGCTGTTCGCGAGGTCGAATCGGGCGTTCGCGAGGCCGTCAGCCCGGCGCAGAAGCCGCGGCCCGCGCCGGTGAGGATGATGACGCGTACATCGCGGTCGCGGTCGGCATCGCGAAGTGCGCGAGAGAGCGATTCAAGCATCGGGCCGCTGATCGCGTTCAGGCGATCAGGCCGGTTCAGCGTGATGGTGGCGACATTCGACTCGATTTCGTAGAGCAGGTCAGCGTATTCAGGCATGGAGCACCTCCTGCGAGGTAGTTTACAGCATCCTAGAGGTCCCCCCGCCAATCGTAATGCGTCTATTGCCAGCGTATGGGGGAGCGAGTAACCTGAATGTAGGGAGGACGCGGAACCAAATCGGTCCGTTTGCCGTTTACTACTCAGGCGGGGTAGCCGGGAGAATCGCCTCATTTGGATGCCCGTTCGGTAGCCCAACGCATCGTCGAGAACGTAGAGCGCGTCATCGTCGGCAAGCGCTCTCAGGTGGAGCTTGCCGTGATGACGCTGATGTGCGGCGGGCACCTGCTGATCGAGGACGTCCCGGGCGTCGGCAAGACGATGCTGGCGCGCAGTCTGGCGCGATCGAGTGGTTGCTCCTTCAACCGCATTCAGTTCACGCCCGACCTGCTGCCCACGGACGTGACCGGCGTTTCCGTCTACAACCAGAGCACGCGTGACTTCGAGTTCCGGCCGGGGCCTGTGCTCTCGCAGGTCGTGCTGGCGGACGAGATCAACCGCGCGACGCCCAAGGCGCAGTCCGCGCTGCTAGAGGCGATGGAAGAACGTCAGGTTACGGTAGACGGCGTCACTCACCATACGCCGGCGCCGTTTATGGTAATGGGGACACAGAACCCGATCGAGTACGAGGGAACGTTCCCGCTGCCGGAGGCTCAGCTAGACCGCTTTCTGATTCGGCTGGAGCTGGGTTATCCCTCGATCCAGGACGAGAAGACGATCATGGAACGCCAGCGCGACGGACACCCGGTCGGCAATCTGGAGCAGGTCTGCGAGCCGAACGATGTCCTCGGGCTGCAGGAGGCGGTGAGGGAGATCTATATAGACGTGCTTGTCCAGGAGTACATCGTCAGCCTGATGAACGCGACGCGGCACCACGATTCCGTTTACCTGGGGGCTTCGCCGCGCGGGTCACTCGCCCTGCAGAGACTCGGGCAAGCGCGGGCGGTGCTGGACGGGCGGGACTTCGTCCTGCCGGACGATGTGAAGGCGCTGGCGTATTCAGCGCTGGGACACCGCATCATCCTCAACGCGCAGGCGCGCGTGAAAGGGGCGACGACCCAACAGGTGCTGGATGAATGTCTCCAGCGGCTGCCGGTACCCGGCATCCGCGCATCCGAGCGCGCCAGGGGCGGCTAGGTGCTTCGAGTCCTGGACACGATGGCGGACGGACTCAGGGCGTTCCTCCGCTTCTGCTATCGCAACCACAACCTGCTGTTCGTGCTGGCGGCGCTGGGAACGATGTCCGTCCTGGCCATTATCAGCGGTTATTGGTTCTTCTATCGCGCGGCCTATGTCCTGGGCGGCCTCGTGGCCGTCTGTCTCATCTGGGCGCGCATCCACGCCGGGAAACTGGAAGTGACTGTCGAGCGCGCCAGCGACCGGCTTCAAGTCGGCCAGCAGGCAGAAGCGAGGGTACGTCTCAAGAGCCGGAGCAGCTTCACGAAGGTCTGGCTGGAGGCCGAAGACGAGTCGGATATGCCGGGAGCGCCGGCGCGTACCGTCGTCACCCTCCCCGCGCACGGGGCGCGCAACTGGAAGCTGAGCGTTCCCTGCGCCCGCCGAGGCGTGTACAGCGCCGGGCCGGTACGCATCACGACAGGCGACCCATTCGGCCTCTTTCGCTTCACACGGAACTACGGCGAGCGGCGGCGGCTATTGGTCCTACCGAGGCCTGAGGAACTGCCATACTTCTGGTCGCCCGCAGCGCAGCTGCCAGGCGAGGGGACCGTGCGGCGCCGCACGCACTACGTAACGCCAAATGCCTCTGGCGTCCGCGAGTACTACCCAGGCGACAGCTACAACCGCATTCATTGGCGTTCGACGGCGAGGCTGGGGCGGCTAATGGTGAAGACGTTCGAGATGGACCCGACGAGCAACGTCTGGGTGCTGCTGGACCTGGAAGGGCAGGTGCAGGCCGGCGAAGGCGACGAGAGCACGGAAGAGTATGGGGTGCGCGTCGCGACGTCGCTCGCGTACCACTTCGTTCAGTCCAACCGGATCCTTGGGCTCATGGCATACGGCGACGAGACCGTAATGCTCGACCCGACGCGGGGCTCGCAACAGTACGGCCGAATGTTGGAAGCGATGGCAGTGGCGCGGGCGCAGGGCACCACGCCGCTGAGTGTGGTCCTGGAGGAGGAAAGCCGGCGATTCGGACGGCACACGACGCTCATCGTCATCACGCCGTCTTCGGACGAGGCGTGGCTCACCTCGCTGGAGACCACGGTCCAGCAGGGAACGCGGGCGGCCGTGGTTTTGCTCGATTCTGTCAGCTTCGGCGCGCAGGATCGCCCTGCGCTGCCTCTTGAAACGCTCTCCGCGATAGGCGTTCCGGCCTACATTGTGCGTAGTGGTTCCGACATCTCGCTGATGCTTGGGCCGGCCGGAATGGCCGGCGACTCGGCTCCCGAGCGGCACCGGGCAGCGGTGCGCTGATGGCAGAGATGGAGTTAAGGGCTCCGGCCCGCGCCGTCACGACCGACGTGGCGCCCCAATGGCTCCAGCGGTTGACGGTCCGCGTAACCGATTGGGAAGACTGGCTGACGCTGGTGCTCGCGCTCGGTGCGACGTTTAGCGTCTCCCTGGGCCTCGAGAGGTCCGGCTGGTCCGACGAGATGCCGCCTATCACCCTGGTCTCGGTCGTCGCCCTCGTGGCTGCGCTGCTCTTGGCGCGCTCGGGTCTCTCGATACTCGCGGCGTGGCCCCTGGCCGTGCTCGGTGGGGCGCTCGTCGTCTTCTGGCAAACGTTGGAGATGGTGGGGCCGGGCAATCTGGAACAGAGGCTGGATGCCATCTACCTTCGGTTCGAGACCTGGTTCGACCTCGCCTTCAACGGCGGTGTGAGTAAAGACTCCCTGCCTTTCGACGTACTCGTGCTGAGTCTGACGTGGCTCGGCGTCTTCGTGTTCGGTTGGAGCGTGTATCGCTGGCAAAACGCCTGGATCGGCTTGATACCCGGAGGCGTGACTCTCTTCCTGGACATGGCGCTCGTGGGCGACGACCTGGAAGGCTCCGTGCTTCTTTATATGCTGTTTGGGTTCCTGCTGGTCATGCGCACCAACCTGATGGGGCGAATGCACACCTGGAGACGCGAAGGCACGAGCTACCCCCCGCTGATCAGCTTCTCGTTCCTCAACTTCAGTACGTGGACGCTCATCTTTTTGACCGCGGTCGCCTGGATAGCGCCAGTAGGCCCGTTTTCGACGCCAGCTCCGGTGGAATCGCTCATCACCGGGATGGAGGAGATTGGCGTCAACTTCGTGCGGCTCTCCGGGCCGCTGCACGTCAAACGGGTGGTTCCGGTGCACAACTATACTGGGGTCCTGCCGTTCCAAGGCTCGATCGACCTCGGAGACCGCGAAGTGTTGACGGTCCGCGTCAACGACCTCGGTGTCTCCGGCACCTTGCGTTTACGCGGGGCCGTATACGACGAATACGGCGGTGGCGGCTGGACGGCCGGCCCACGGACATCGGTAGACCTACCGGCGTACATAGAAGAGAGCCTGAAGGCAGATATCGACAGTGGTCAGGTCAAGGGCCAGATCATTCCTCTTACGATCACGGTGGAGCGCAAGAGCGTGGTGGGGACGGTGCTCTTCTCGCCGGGGGAGCCGGTGTCGGCCAGCCTGCCGTTCGATGTAGAGGCGCCGTCCGCCGGTTTCCACATCATCGACTTGCTTCTTCCAAACGGCGGCGAAGGCCTTGCAGACGACGAAATTCTCTCGCTTGCACGGAGCAGGCTGGGCGAAAACTACGTTGGTCTAACTGTGGACCGTGACGAACGGCAGGGCCTGGTTCATGTTGGGGTAATGAGCGTGAACGGCGAGTCGCTGCCGGACTCGTTGGTCGCGAGGCCGCCTAACCGCGTGGGTGAGGGGCGGTCCTACAACATCTCCGGATTCATTCCGATCGTGCCTCCTGAGGATCTTCGCGAGGTGGGCGATTCGGACCCCCTGTGGGTACTCAACCAGTACCTTCAGTTGCCGGATGAGCTGCCGGAAAGGATCGGGTCGCTGTCGGCCGACATCGCGGCGACCGGCGAGAACCGATACGACAAGGCCGTCCTCGTCCAGGACTACCTCCGGCAGTTCCCCATCGACTTCAACATACCGGACACACCGCCGAACCGGGACACCGTAGACTACTTCCTGTTCGACTCGCAGAAGGGTTACTTCGATTACCACGCTTCCGCGATGACCGTGATGCTGCGGACGCTAGGCATCCCGGCCCGCCTGGCTGTGGGCTTCGTCATCGATGAAGCGGACAAGGATCCCGAGAGTGGGTCGTACTCCATCCGGGACCGGAACTCGTACGCCTGGACGGAAGTGTACTTCCCCGGATATGGCTGGATCGCCTTCAATCCGTCGCCGGACCGGCCGGAAGCGCTCAATCCGGCCGTCGAAGAGACGACAGAACCGGACGAAGCGCTGACGCTGGACGATTTCCCGGGCCTTCCCGTAACGGCCGACCCGATCTTTGACATTCCTGTGGACCAAAGCGGCGGCTTACCGAGCGCGCCGGTGGAGCAAGGGCGTGACTACAACCCATTAATAACGCTGGGAGTAGTTGCATTCCTGGCGCTTCTGGCGGGCAGCGTCTTCCTGGGCTGGCAGCGCTCCGTGGCTGGGCTACCGTATTCACAGCAGCTCTGGGAAAAGACGGTGCGCCTGGCGACGTGGGCGGGCCACGGGCCCCGCACTGGCCAGACGCCGGCAGAGTTTGCCCAAAGTCTTGAGCGCAGGGTGCGGGAGGTGAGAGACGTCTCCGTCCTCGCCGCGGCGTACAACCGCTCACGGTTTAACAGACGCGAGCCGGAAGAGGATAGGGCGCGCCTGGCGGAGATCTGGTCGCCCCTGCGGACCGCTCTCCTGGCTTCGATGGCGCGTCGTGTCACCAGGCGGGGTCGAAACGAAGCCCCGGATATCTAGTTCGCCAAGGACGAGACCGCGCAATGTTGCCGGTTACAATCCCCCGACCGCCGGCCGGGTTTTATCCGTTAAGCAGGAGATTACGTCGCCCGCCGATTCACGGCGTTCAAGAGTGAGAGCGTTAAATCCTCCGGCCCGACGGTGCCTTTGATGAGGTAGTCGTCGGCTCCTTCCCTCAGCGCCCACCGGCCGACTGCCTCGTCTTCGAGCCCTGTGAGCACGACGACTGGTATCTTCGATGACTGTTCGTAGATCTCGAGGAGCGCTCCTAATCGCGGCGTATCCTCAAGGAGAAGGTCGAGAAGGATGACATCGAACTTGTGCTCGGCGAGGCGGCGCAGCCCATCGTCCAGGTGCTCCACATGGGTCAACCGGAAGTCGGCGGACTTTGCCCCGGCAAGCGCCACCGTAACCAGGCGCGCGTCACCGGGGTTGTCTTCCACGAGCAAGACGTTGACCGGTCTGCGTCGCGTCGCCGTCACTTCAAGACACCCGGGGACGCCGACGAGGGGAGCTGGACGACCATCGACCAGAAGTACTGAATGGATTTCATGACACTGACAAACTGCTCCAGCCCGCCGGGCTTGGTGATATAGCAGTTCGCGTTGAGGTCGTACGCTTTAAGGACATCACGTTCATTTTCCGATGTGGTGAGCACAACAACTGGTATCTGTCGCAATTGAGTGTCCGCCTTTATTTCGGCGAGGACCCGTGTTCCCTCCGGAGGAACGAAAGAGCCTCCACACCGTCCTCGACAACGCTGAGGTTATTGCCCACCCGGCAGTCCTTTAGCGCTTCTATCGCGATCCTGACGTCGCCGGGGTTATCCTCGACGAGCAGGATCTCGATAGGCTTATCATCCGCACCATCGTCTTGAGCGAGACGACGGTCCAGTGCCTTGCCGGTGCTTGCAGAGTTCATAGTGATTGCCTCCTTTCGGCGGGCAGCGAAAAATAGAAAGTTGAGCCGTTGCCGGGCTCGGATTCAAACCAGATGCGCCCTCCATGGCGCTCCACGATCTTCTTGCAAATCGCGAGACCAACACCCGTGCCCGGGTACCGGCCCTGCTTGTGTAGCCTCTGGAATACGGCGAATATCTTGTCCTCGTACTGGCGATCAATGCCGATGCCGTTGTCTGCTACCGAGAAGAGCCAATCGCTGCGCTTCTTCCTGGCGCCGACGTGAACCTCTGGCGGCACATCGCCGTGGAACTTGATCGCGTTACCGATGAGATTCTGGAAGAGCTGCTCCATCTGAACAGGATCGGCTGTCACAGTGGGCAGCGGGTCATGTGTGACGATGGCGGCTTTCTCGCTTATTGATGCCGACAGATTGGCCAGGGCATCGTTTAGGACCCGTTCGCAATCGATGCGCTCAAGGCGGGTCCCGTTCTCACTGACCGCGACGCGGGAATAGGTGAGCAAGTCTTTGACGAGTGCGCGCATTCTCGTGGCTGCATGCACGACGAAGTTGATATAGTCATCGGCTTCAGCATCGAGACGGCCTTCGCACCGGATGCGAAGGAGGTCACAATGAGTGGTGATGATGCGCAGAGGCTCCTGGAGGTCATGTGAGGCAACGTAGGCGAACTGCTCCAGTTCGGCGTTGGAGCGGGCCAACTCCTCGACTCTGAGCACCAGGTCCTCTTCCGCCTGCTTCCTGGCCTTACGCACCTCCACTTCTCGTAGCTCGCGCTCGACGGCAGGAGCGAGCCGAGTGAGGCTGTCTTTCAGGAGATAATCGTGCGCGCCGGCTCTCATGGTTGCTACGGCGACGTCCTCGCCCACAGTACCCGAGACAACGATGAGGGGGATATCTAGCCCGAACTCCTTCAGGAGCTTCAGCGCGGCCGGCGCGCTGAAGCGAGGCATCGAGTAGTCGGCGATCACCACGTCCCAGGTCCCCTCCTGCAGCGCGGACCTCATGGCTTCAGCCGTGTCCACCCGCTCCCAGGCCGGTTCGTAGCCGCCGCGCTTGAGCTGCCGCAGGAGCAGGGCAGCATCGTCCTCCGAGTCCTCGACGATCAGTACCTTGAGTGGCACGCTCACGATGTCAGGCTCCGTTACGCCGAGCCTTGCGAAGTCGAAGCCGAAAGAGCCTCTTTTCTTTCCGGAGGCGCCTCGTTGAGTACCAGCCAGTAGAGCCCGAGTTGCCCAACCGCTTTGGTGAACTGAGTGAAGTCTACCGGCTTACGAATGTAGCTGTTGGCGCCGTTGCTGTAGCCATCGACCAGGTCCTGTTCCTCCTTCGACGACGTCAAAATGACGATCGGGAGAAGCTTGGTACGGTCGTCTGCGCGGAGCCGGCGAAGGACTTCCAGGCCATCAATCTTTGGTAGCTTCAAGTCCAGCAGGACGACCTGGGGCTTGTCACTGGTGTCACGGCCGGCATGGGCGCCCGTACCGAACAGGTAGTCCAGCGCCTCCACCCCGTCCCGCACGACCATTACCTCGTTTCCGATGTTGTTCTTCTTGAGAGCGCGCAGAGTCAGCGCCTCATCATCCGGATTGTCTTCCACGAGCAGGATTAGCTTGCCGTCCATTCGGTTGTCTCCTTCCCCTGGGCCTGAAGCGTGAAATAGAATGTCGCGCCCTTTTCCGGTGTTCCTTCTCCCCACACGCTGCCCCCGTGCCTGCGAACGACGCGCTGGACAGTAGCCAGGCCGATGCCGGTGCCTGAGAACTCAGCGCCGTGCAGGCGCTGGAAGGCACCGAACAACTTGCCCGAGTAGGCCATGTCGAAGCCCGCGCCATCGTCGCGCACGCAGTATACGCGTGCATCGCCATTGGGGGACGAAGCGGAGAATTCGATACGAGCGGTGGGGTGCTTGGCGGTAAATTTCCAGGCGTTGGCCAGCAGATTCTCCAGCGCTATCCGTAGGAGCTCAGCATCGCCGGTGTCTGCCAGCCCTTCCTCGACGCTGACTTCGACCTTGCGATCCGGCTCGCCTTGCTGAAGCTCGGCCGCGATCTCGGAGACCATAGCGCTGAGATCGACGGTTTCGTAACTCATCTCGCTGCGCGTGACGCGCGAGAGGCTGAGCATGTCGTCGATGAGCTGGCCCATCCGCTGGGCGCCCCGGCAGATGCGCTGGAGAAAGTCTTGTCCCTCCGCGTCCAGCGTGTCGTGGTAGTCCTCCAAAAGCGATTGGCTGAATCCGGCCATGCTCCTCAAAGGAGCGCGCAGATCGTGGGAAACCGAATAGCTGAACGCCTCCAGTTCCTTGTTGGTGGCGTGGGCCTCAGCTGCTTGCCGGCGAAGGTCCTCGTTCAGCTTCGAGAGCTCGTCCTCCGCTCGCTTGCGGTCCGTGATGTCTCGGATCGCGCTGGAGACGAGCACACCTCCATCCGTCTCCAATGGGCTGAGGCTGATCTCGACCGGAAACTCTCTCCCGTCCTTGCGCAGGCCGTATAGATCCAGTCCTGATCCCATTTCTCGCATTCGCGGGTCGCTGAAGTAGTTTGCGCGGTGAACAGGATGCCGCCGGCGAAAGCGTTCGGGCACCAAGAGCTCGACCGGCTGACCCAGCAACTCCTCACGCTCGTAACCGAATAGCTCTTTGGTCCGTGCATTCACAAGCACGATCTGGCCGTCTGTATTCACGATCACCATCGCGTCCGGCGCCGACTCGAGGAGCCTCCGGAATTTCTCTTCCGCCCGCTTACGCTCGCTGACATCTCGAATGGCAGCCATGATCAGCACGCCCTCGCCGGTTTGCATCGGGCTGAACCTGATCTCGACGGGAAATTCAGTCCCATCCTTATGCATCGCGCGGAGCTCAAGGTTGCCGGCGATCGATTCTGCGCGCAGACCTTCGGGCGCTATTTCCGTGACAGACTGGCCGATTATCTCCTCTGGCTGGTATCCGAACAACTCCTCCATTTGCGCGTTTACGAGAACGATCTGACCGTCCTTGTTGAACATCGCCATAGCATCCGGCGCCGACTCTAGGAGCCCGCGGAACTTTGCCTCGCTTTGCCGGAGCGCCTCCTCCGCCAGCTTGCGCTCGCTGATATCACGGCCAACGCCGGTCAGGCCGATAGTTGTACCCTGACCATCCTTCAAGAGTGCGCCGTTGAAGTGATAAAGCACAGGGCCGGAAATCGTAAGGAAGTGGGCCTCCGCCTCCGCGTAGCCCTCCTCAAACACCTTGCGGATCCTTTCCGCGATAAGCGGTTGGTCCTCCGGAGGAAAGAAATCTACAGCAGGTCTATCCTTGAGATCTTCCGTGGAAAGGCCGGTCACTTCCTGGAATCGTTTATTCCACCAGACCAGCTTCGCCGTCGGGCTGACCACATAGAGAACATCGTGGACCGTCTCCGTGATCGCCTCGCGCTCCCGGGACAGCCGGCTGATCTCCTCCTCCGCCCGTTTGCGCTCTGAGATATCGCGGACGAAGGCATTGAATGCGTAGGTGTCCTGGAGGCGGACTGGAGTGATGGTGATCTCTACCGGGAACTCGTGCCCGTCGCGGTGCAATGCGGAAAGCTCAAGCCGCATATTGAGCACAGGGCCATCGCCCGTGGCCAAGAAGCGCTCCAGGCCGCGACGGTGAGCTTTCCGGTAACGAGGCGGAATAATCGTATCGGCCAGAACCCTGCCGACAGCCTCTTTCCGTGACCAGCCGAAGGCGGTTTCCGCCGCCGGGTTCCAGTCCGTGATCAGGCCGGCTTCATCGATGGAAATGAAGGCGTCGTAGGCCGTGTCCACAATGAGGCGAGTGTGCTGCTGCGTTTGGCGCAGCGCTTGCTCGGCGCGCGTCCGCCTGGCGATCTGAGCCTTGAGCGCCTGGTTCGCCCTTCGCAGCTGTCTATTGGCCTCCTGTATCTCCTGAGCCCGGAGAAACACCTCGGATTCCATCTGCTCCGCGCGCGTCCGCAGCCGCCTTGTACGTCTGCGCTGCTCGATGCCTCGCTCCTTTAGCCGAACGAACTCCGTCACATCCTCGACCCTATGGATGATGTATGTGATCTTGGCATCAGCACCCACAATGGGCGAATTGACCGGGCTCCAATGTCGCTCCTCAAATCCGCCACCTTCCGACGCCGGCCTCCGGATATCGTATTTCTGTACCGCCATCGCATCCGGCGTCCGGCGCTTCAATACACGGCCGAGCGAGGCGCGGAGGTTGCGCACTCCGGTGGCGGCCGGATCATCCGGATTGTCCGGGAAGACCTCGAACAGACCGCGTCCCAGGATGTCGTCTCGCCTGGTCATCGTCGCGCGCAGGTAGGCATCGCTTGCGGCCACGATCGTCAGGTCGGGATTGAGCACCAGATAGAGGCCCGGTGCTGATTCGAACAGCGCCTGGAAATCGGGGGCTGTGAGAAGCTTGGTCCGACGAGTCATCCTTGCTCCTCCGGGCGTCCCGCCTGGCTCTTATGCTCTCCACCGGGCAGGGTGAAGTAGAAGGTGGTGCCATGGCCGGGCTCTGACTCGAACCAGATGCGACCTCCGTGCCGCTCGATGATCTTCTTACAGATCGCGAGCCCGAGGCCGGTGCCGGGATACTTCCCACGACCGTGCAGCCGCTGGAAGATGGCGAATACCTTATCTGCATATCGGGAGTCTATGCCGATGCCGTTGTCCTTCACAGAAAAGAGCCACATGTCACCTTTGCGGATGGCTTTGACGTCAACGCGCGGCGGCGTTTCGCCTCGGAACTTGACCGCGTTGCCGACGAGGTTCTGGAAGACGTGCTCCAGCTGAGTAGCATCGGCCATGACCGTAGGCAACCGCCCCTGGCGGATGGTCGCGCCGCTCTCCTTTATCGCGACGTCCAGGTTCGCGACTGCTCGGACGAACGCCTCACCAGCATCAACCGGCTGGAACGTTTGGCCCTGTGGACCGACACGTGAGTACTCAAGCAGGCCGCGTACGAGCTCTTGCATCCTTTGCGCACCCTCCGCGGCGAAGGTGATGAAGTCGTCCGCGTCGGCGTCCAGCCTTCCCTTATAGCGGCGTTGGAGAAGATCGCAGTAGCCCGTGACCATCCTCAGCGGCTCTTGAAGGTCGTGAGAGGCAATGTAGGCGAACTGTTCCAGGTCCGCATTGGAGCGCGCGAGTTCCTCCGTCTGACGGGCGAGTTCTTCTGCTCGCCTCCGCGCCGCGACATCCCGCGCGATGGTGGACACGCCGATGATGGCGCGATCCGAGTCCAGGATGGGCGAAACGGTGAGCGACACCTCGACTTGGCTACCGTCCTTGCTTAAGCGTACGGTCTCGAACGGCTCCACCCTTTCGCCGGCTTTTTGGCGCTCAAGCGTCTCGCGCACCTCGTCCAGCCGGTCCGGCGGGGCGATCATCGTGATGTCCTTGCCGATGGCCTGCCCGGCCGAATATCCGAAGAGCCGTTCGGCCCCCGCATTCCAGGTTGTGATGACACCGTCTAACGTTGTACCGATGATCGCGTCCTCTGAGGACTCGACGATCGCGGCAAGCCGGGAGCGGATCTCCTCCGCCTGCCTGCGGTCGGTGATGTCGTGGATGAAGGCGTTGAAGACGTACTCTTCGCCGACCTGGACGGGAGAGATGGTCATCTCAATAGGGAACTCGTGACCGTCCTTGTGGATGGCGGCGAGCTCGACCCGCTTGTTCAGAAGGGGCCCCTTTCGGGTGCGCAAGAATCGGCCAATGCTGTTCCTGTGGAGCCGGCGGAGCCTTCGCGGCGTGAGGGTGTCTATCAACTGGCGTCCGAGTGCTTCGCGACGCGACCAGCCGAATGTCGCCTCAGCCTGAGGGTTCCAGTCCGTTATCTGGCCCGACTGGTCGATGGCTATGAAGGCATCGTACGCCGTGTTTATGATGGCGCGGGCTCGGGATTCGCTCTCGCGCAGGTCTTCCTCGGCACGCTTGCGTTCTGTGATGTCGAAGACGGTGGAACGTGTCATCACGAACTCTCCGTTCGAGTCGGTGATGGCCGAAGCGCTGAGAAGCGCGGGGAACGTCGTCCCGTCCTTGCGCATCATGTCCACTTCGATACCACGCAGCCACCCTCGCCTACGGAATTCGCGCAGGCTGTGCCTGAACACCTTACTGCTCTCGGTCGTCAGGACATCGCTGATCTTCTTCTTGCCAATGACTTCGCTGCGCTTGTAGCCCAGCCAGTCAAGCTCGGTGTCGTTGATGCGAACGAATATGCCGTCCTTGTCCAGCGAGTGATAGCCGCAGGGCGCGGCGTTGTAGAGGTCACGGATCTCATCAGTGGCAGCCTGGAGCGCCCGGTCTGCCCGTTTGCGGTCAGTAACATCGCGCCCGTGGGCGTAGAGGACCCTCTCGGACGCAAACGGTGTGGCATTGAATTGGGTCCAGCGGAAACCTCCGTCTTTGGTGCGCAAGCGCACCTCGAACCCTTTCGTAGGCTTGCCGGCGACGAGCCGCTCAAGTTCAGTCCGGGTTGCGTTCAGGTCCTCTGCGTGCACCAGGTCCAGATACGGAACGGCGATGAGCTCGCGCTCGGTATAGCCCAGTGTCCGGCAGAATGTCGGGTTCACACGCCGGAAGAGGCCGTCAAAACCGGCGATGCAGAGCATGTCCTGAGACAGCGTGAAGACGCGATCGATCTCGTCCCTGGCACGCTGCCTTTCGATGACTCTGCCGAGCTGCGTGCCGATGTGGGTCATTGCTTCCAGCAGTTCCTCATCGGGTTCAACGGAATCGTCCGAGAGGAATTCGAGTACGCCGACGACTTCGCTCCCGGCGAGGACCGGGAAGGCGCAGGCTGCGCGTACGTTGAGGGGTTTCGCCAGCTTCCCTCTCAGCAGTTCGGAGCCCGGTGTGAGATCGGCGATCCATTGCGCCTCCCCGCTCTCGAGGACGCGGCCAGGAAGGCCAAACCCGGGTGCAAATCGAGATGCCTCAGTGGTAGCCCGCAGGTACCTGAATCCCTCCGCGTCTTCGATGTGCCAAATGCCGGAAGAGATGAGTTCACCTGACGAATCAGGAGCATGCAAATAGGCGTGCCCGACCGGCCAGCCCGCATAGGCGCACACGCGGTCCACGGTGGACTTCAGCACACTTCGGATGGATGATGCCTGGTTCGCGGCTTCGGCCACTGCACCGAGGAGCTCGATTAGGGAGCTCTTTCGACGGAGATCATCGTGCGCGCGACGCCTTTCGGTTATGTCACGCCAGACCGCGGTGAGACCCACCGGCTGACCGTCCTGGCCGAGGATCCGTGAAGCGCTGATCTCGCCGGGAAATCGCGAGCCATCGCGACGGAGCAGCTCATACTCGATGTGGGTGACGACACCCGATTCGATGGTTCGCTGCGTGCTCTCAACGGCGGAACTCCGATCCTCCGGGGCGATGAACTCGAAGCCGTTGAGACCGAGTACATCGTCAACAGCAGTGAAGCCGTGCAAGATCGCGGCGCGTTGATTGCACAGGAGGATCTTCCCGCTGAGGTCCATCAGTGCTACTGCGTCCGGACAGGCCTGGACGAGACCGCGGTACCGCTCTTCGCCCTCCCGCAGAGCCTGCTCAGCCCGCTTACGTTCGGTGATGTCGCGCGCCGTAACAACGGCCACGGCCTGACCGGACTCGCCTGGCCGAATCCTGCCCACGCATTCCAGGGCACGCCAGGAGCCATCAGCGTGTTTCACACGAAGTTCGGTCGTATGCAGCGATCCCGGGGCGTGCATCGCCGAACGGAAGGCGTCCACCAACTGCGGCAGGTCCGCGGGATGAGCGTAATCGAAGACCTTCTTGCCAATCCGGTCTTCCGGCTTGTGACCGAGGACTCTCTCGACGGAAGGGCTCTCGTAGCGAATCGTGCCATCCGCGTCCAGAATCAGAATGACATCGGACAGGTTCTCCGTCAGGGACCGGAAATGCTCCTCGCTGCGTAGCAGCGCTTCTTCCGTGCGTTTTCGCTCCGTCACGTCACGAATCACCGCCGTGATTGCCCGCGGCCTGCCTTCCGCATCACGCATGATGGATCCGCTCAACTCTGCCGAAAAGTGCGAGCCGTCGCGGCGGACCATCCGGTACTCTACATCACGAATGCCGCCCTGTTGGACCGTTCGCATGGCGTTGGCCATTGCGCGCTCGCGGTCTTCGGGAGCGATCAAGTCGAAGAAATTCGAGTGCAGCAGCTCTTCGCCGCTCTCGCACCCGTGAAGGGCCGCCGCGCGGCGGTTGCACAGGCGGACTGTACCTTCGAGGTCTGTAAGGATGACGGCGTCCGGCGACACTTCCACCAGACTGCGGTAACGCTCCTCACTTTCACGCAGCGCCTCTTCGCTGCGCCTGCGCTCAGTCACGTCGGTGAAGAGCGTGGCCTGGTAGTGGTACCCATTCTGGCGCACCGTGAAGTGCCGAACGTCTACCCACTTGCCCTGCGATAAGTCCACCGTGCCCTCGGGCAGGTTGGGAGACAGACGCAGGGCTGCCATCTCGCGCGGCCAGCCGGTGATCTGTTCAGCCGCCGGGTTCCAGCCGACCAGATCGCCGGCCGCATCGTGCAGCGCCAGACCATCACGCATTGCGTCGACTGTGCCTTCGGCGAGCTTTGAGAGGCCGCCTAGGTCCATCACCTCTGATAGCCGTCCGCGCCGCGTGGTCTCGGCGACGACACCCTCCGTTACGACGACAGCGGAAACGAAGAGGCCCAGATGAGCTGCCCACCACCGACCCTCCCACGGGGACGAAGACAAGAAGAGCGTGCCCCCGAGCGTCAGCGCGGAGATCGCCCCTATCACGTAGATGAGAAACGGTCGCCTCGTTCGCCACCACATGCGCGTCACCATGATGAGCGCGAACAAATTGGCAATCAGGCCCACACCCTCGACTCTCTGGAGGAAGGTGTCCGTGGTGCTTTCGTAAAGACCCGCCGCCAGATTCGAATGTATAGCGACGTCCGCTCCGCCGGCAACGACGATGACGATTGCCGCAATCCCCCAAGCCGGAAGGCGGACCAGCGCCGGTGCCTGCACTCCCACGACAACCGCGATCAAGCCCCCGGCGAACACCAGGCGCGCCATCGGGCCGAACAGCAGATAGGCAGGGTTCGGTCCCGCCGTGTTAAGGAGGGCCTGTGGCGCATAGAGTAGGGCAAAGCCGGCGAACGTCACGAAGAGCAGCAAGCTCTGACCGGACCTGTCGGATTTGAATCGCGCCAATGCTGCGGATGCGGCTACCCCAGCGGCAGCGGCCAGGGCCAAAATCAAAGGCTCGTACAATTCGCCGTTGCGATAGACGTGCGATCCGTATGACGTAACCGAAGCCAGCGCTGCCAACGTGAGACCGATGGCCGAGAGGCAGCGGAGCAGGACCAGGGCGCTGACGAGGAGGCTCGGGCGGAGGTGAGATATCGCCCCCGTTGCCGGTCCCGAGTTTGCCTGACCTTCCGCTCGACGGACGAGCGGAGCGTCGGCTGTTCCAGCCGAAGGCACGATGGCAGTCCCGTCACCATTGGCGTGCAAGTCTTCGGCGATCTCAGGGTGTGAGACACCCTCTTTCCGTCGTTTCCATCCCCGAAAGGCGATCATCCTTAGGTCAGCTCTCGTCAGTCCTCGTTGTGTCGATGTGGCCCATCCGCGGCCGGCTGGTTCGTTCGTGAACGCCGGGGTTGACCTCAAGCCATTGCCCTGCGGCCATTCTTTGGGCAGATGTTTGGTTAAGAGCGGAGCGCAAAACCGAGAGCGTGTTGCACCAGGACTCGAGGATATCCTCCAGGATCTCGACTGTGCGGTGGGCAGCGAGGGCTTGTTGGTCAGTAGCGGTGCCCCTGGCCGCTCTCTCCCGGAAATCGAAGATCGCGGTCTGGCAGCCCTTGACGAGGAGGCTGCAGGCCAGATGCCGTGACTTCAGTTCAGCGACGTCCTGATCCGAGAGAGCAAGCGGGCGTACTGGAGAGGACATGGGCATCTCCTTTTCGCGAGCGAGCAGGACCCTGCCGGGAGCTCCGGCTCGATCGACAGACATATGGACGAATCTCCGTTTATCGCGGTCCGGTACCACGATTATCACCTCACCCGAGGTGGAGCGGTTCCCTCGCTCGCCCCTGTATCGCATTTTCTCCAACTACTCTCGCCAGGCTCTCGCCGCACAAGCCCTGCGAAAAACCGAGCGCGCCAGCCTGCCCCGACGCGCGCCGTTATTGGTTCATCAATTGACGTCATCGGAATTGTTAATCATTTGTCGCTATACAGACGTTTTCTCCTCGTCCTTGTTACATCCAATCCGCAGTGACCGATGAGTACAACTTCCCTCACAATACCGCAGCAAAGAGCGGCGTTCTGATTATGCGAGCTGCGGCGCGACTACGCGAAGCGAGCAGGCGCGGTCCGCAGTTTCCCGGACTGCGTCCGGTGACGCTGGATAGCATGCCGGATGCAACGCACGAGTGAATCCGAATCCGTCTGGCCCTTGATAAGGTAGTCCTGCGCCCCCTCTTCCAGAGTCCACGAGGCCATGGTCTCGTCATCAAGGCCGGTCAAGACGACGATGGGCACACGGGAAGCTTGATCGTGAATTTCTATCAAGCTTCCCATCCGCGGCTTGTCCGGCAGGACGAGGTCCAGGAGCACGACATCGAAGCGCTCCTCGGCCAGACGCTGTCGCGCTTGGCTAAGCCGCTCAACGTGGGTCACTTCGAACTGCGGCGATTCGACCTCCGCCAGCGTCTCCCGAACAAGACGGGCGTCACCCGGATTGTCCTCGACCAGTAGCACCTTTATCGACTCCTCGCTCATGCCCCATGCTCCTTTCTGGATGCTTTCTTCCGGGCCCTCCGGCCCTCGCCCCCATTGATATTGTGGCGTTCAATCGCCTCACGTAGCGTCCAGGCCAGCGAGTCACCGCTGACCTTCCCTTTGATCACGTAGTCTTCCGCGCCCTCGCTCAGGGCCCAAAGACCAACGACTTCATCCTCGAGACCTGTGAAAACTACGATAGGGACTCTTGGGGCCTGATCGTGGATCTCCATCAGCGTCCCCAACCGCTGGCTGTCCTGCAACAGCAGGTCCAGCAAGACGACATCAAAGCGGTCCTTTTCCAGCCGCCTCAGAGCGTCTTCCAGGCGCTCGACGTGCGTCAGATGGAACTCACGTGAGCCGACTTCGGCCAGGGATTCCCTAACCAAGCGGGCATCGCCCGGGTTATCTTCCACCAACAACACTTCTATTGGGCCTTCATTCATTTGCCCCCACTCCTTTCAACGGCGTCTCAACGGCGTCCTCAATCAGCGGGCAACCTTACCTTTGTGAGCCAGAAGTCCTCGATGCACCGAACGACCTCGATCAGGTGGCCGATGTCCGCCGGCTTCGGGACATAGCAGTTAGCGTGCAGACCATATGCCGCCGCAATATCATCTTCGGATTGCGAAGCGGCGAGGACGACAACCGGAATACGCCTCAGGTCCGGCTCAGCTTTGATCTCCGCCAGAACTTCCCGGCCGTCCTTCCCCGGGAGGTTCATGTCCAATAAGATCAGGGTCGGCCGGCGGGCATCGCCGTACCTTCCTTCCCGGCGAAGGTACGCCATCGCCTCGCCTCCGTCCGAGGCGATGCTGATGTTCGCCACCACGCCGCAATCACGTATGGCTTCCTGTGTCAATCTGACGTCACCGGGATCATCTTCAACGAGAAGTATCTCGATAACTTCGGGCTTGGAAGCCAAGATCATTCTTTCGTCTCCTCTATCTGCGGAATTGTGAAGCAGAAGGTGGAACCTTTCCCCGGTTTCGATTCGACCCAGATACGCCCGCCCCGGCGCTCCACAATGCGCTTACAGATGGCAAGGCCCATTCCAGTCCCGGGATACTGTTCCCTGCCGTGCAGGCGCTGGAAGATAGTAAAGATGCGATCCGCGAATTGAGGGTCGATTCCGATGCCGTTATCACGCACGAAAAAGGTGCGCTCGCCCTCTCTTTCCTCCACGCCAATGTGGATTCGCGGGCGCCGTCCGTTGCAAAATTTCACCGCATTTCCGATGAGCTGCGTGTAGAGCTGCTCGACTTGAGAGCTATCGGCGACCACCGCGGGCAGACTATCGCGAGTCACGATAGCGTGCGCACCGTCGAGGGTTTGTTTGTCCGAAGCCAGAACACCGTCAACCGCAGCGTCCAGGTCCGTGGGCTGGAACGGCTTGCCGCGAGTACCTACACGTGAATAGGCCAGTAGGTCATTTATCAGTTCCTGCATGCGCTTGGCGCCGTCCACGGCGAACTGGATGAAATCGTCGGCGTCGTTGTCCAACCGGCCCTTGTAACGGCGCTCCAACAGCTGCACATAGCTTGAAACCATTCGTAGCGGCTCCTGGAGGTCGTGCGATGCCACGTAGGCGAACTGCTCAAGGTCCTGTCGCGTCCGCTCTAGATCGCGGAGCTGCCGGGCAAGGATATCCTCCGCTCGCTTCTTCTGGGTGATGTCCTGACACACGCCGGTCATGCGAACGGCCTTCCCGTCGGCGCCGGCTTCCACCTCGCCGAGGCAAGACAGGACCCGGAAGGTGTCGTCGGGCCGCACGATTCGTTGCTCAAACGTGAACGGCTTCAGATCGGCTCTTGCCGACTCTATGGCTTTGATTGCCTGCTCTCGGTCTTCGGGATGCACTCGTTCCCGGTAAGCCTCAAATTTGGCGGCGAACTCATCCGGTGAGAGACCGAACATCTCACACAGCTCATCCGACCCCGTTACCTTGTCCTCGAGAACATCCCATTGCCAATAGCCGAGCTGCGCCAGACGTTGCGCGTGTTTAAGCTGTTTCTCTCTGCCACGTAGCTCCGTCTGTATTCGCCTCCGCTCAGTGATGTTCCTGGCAGAGACCTGAACGGCCGGTTGTCCCTCATACGTGATTGGACGCGCTACTGACTCAACGTACAGGGGCTCGCCGTCCAGCCGAACGAACCTCAGCTCGGCCAGCGGCAGCTCTTCGCCTTCCGCGAGCAAGCGGCCGCGCTCGCGAATCAGTTCGCGGTCGTCGGGGTGCACGAAGTCCCAAACGGTCAGGCCTATGAGATCGTCGGGCGATTTGGCTCCCACCAGGCGTGCGGCTGCTTCGTTCGCCACGGATATCACACCGCCACCGGAATAAACCACAAGGGCGTCCGGAGAGGACTCAACCAGATTGCGGGAGCGGTCTTCGCTCCGCTGCAGTTGCTCCTCCGCCCGCTTCCTCTCAATCACGCGGCCCAGTTGAGTGCCGACGTGTGCCATCACCTCGAGCAGCTTATCGTCCGGCTCTTCGACTTCGGTGGAGAAGAACTCCAGCACTGCAACTATCTCGTCGCCGACGAGAACGGGGAAGGCGAAGCCAGACCTCAACCCGGTTCGCTTGGCCAACTTTGCCCGGACGAACTTCGGCTGACGGGTGACGTCGGTGATCCAGGCGGCTTTGCCTGTCGCGGCCACCCATCCTGCGATTCCCGTCTCCGAACCGAAACGCGTCGCCTCTGTGACTTCGCGAAAGTCCTTGAACAGGGCTGAGGTCTCCGACGACCAGATTCCCGTTGAGACGAAGTCGTGGCTGACCTCTTCCCGCTTATACACGTGTCCGACGGGCCACCCAGTGTGCGCGCAGATGCGATCGACCGCGAATTGGAACGCCTCTTCGACAGTTTCCGCTCCGTTGGCAACCGTGGCTATCGACTGAAGCAGCCTGACGAACGCGTTCTCCCTGAGTAGCGCCTCCGCTGCGCGCTTCCGCTCGCTTATATCCCGGGCAACTCCAACGCGACCAACAGGACGGCCATCCGAGTCCCTCAGTGCGACACTCTTGAAGTGATATGGCACGGGCCCGGCGGTGGTTAGCACACGAGCTTCAAATTCAATGTCGTCGCTGTCGCCGGCCGCCTGGGTGGCCTGAATGACAAGAGAGCGATCTTCCGTCAAGATAAGATCGAGCTTGGATTTCGATATCAGTTGCTGACGCAGGACGCCGGTTACCTTCTCGACGTGTCTGTTACACCAGACAAGCCTGCCGTCCGAGTCGAGCACGTACAGGATGTCTGAGATGGTGTCAGCGAAGGCGCCTATTACCCGCGAGATGTCATGAGTGGCTTCGGCCGCCGCGCCCTGCCTGGCCGTCTCAACGCTTGCCGTCGTCATAAGAAACCTCTGTGGCCGCTCTGGTGACGCAATTGCACCTAAAAGCTAGCAGTCCAACCAGCCCTCCCGCGGGCTTCGTCATCCATGAACGTCGCCTCAACCCGTAGCTCATGCATGGACTGCTGCGAGCTGGAATCACCGCTCAAGAGGGATAATGTGTCACGCCACGACCCCACGACATACCGCATGATGTCCGCAGCGCGTTCGTCGATCCGCGCTGCTTCGACGCTTGCGGTCTCGCCGGCGATCAGACCGAAGTCGAATAACGCGCGTTCGCAGCCCTTCACCAAGTAACTGCACGCGATGCGCTGCGCCTCAAGCTCGGGCAGGTCCGGATTCATGAGGGGGTTCTGCCGGATGGATGAAGCCATGCCATGCTCCTTTCGAATTCCAATGCGCAAGAGCGCCAGGAATGCCCTCCTGGCGGTAAACGTTTGTTCACCATAAATAGATGGGCGAGCGTTACGTTGCGTTACGGTGAAATTTAGCTAATGTTCAGTAAAGGCTACAGGATATGCCAAGGGGCCAAGACCAGGCCCAATACTTCGGGCTCAGGGCCTTCGGCGCCATCCAGGGTCTGGCCTTCACCATCGCAACTCTGGGCGGCCTGGCCGGCCCTGTTTTCGCCGGTTGGGTCTACGACGAGACCGAGAGCTACCGGCTGGCGTTCGTGCTCCTTGCGCTGGGGTCGCTGCTGGCGGCGCCGCTTGTGCTTGCCGTTCGCCGGCCAGCGCTCACCTGACGCCGCCATCTCCCACATTTAACTGCTGATCAAAAGCGCCGTTCACGTAATCGTTACAGCGCGCCCTCACAATGGGAGATGAGATGAGCGAGAAGAGCCACGACGATCAGATCAAAAGTGTGACGTTCGTCACAGCCTCGCTGACCACCCTGCGACTACGCTATTGACTACAGGCATGGTTGGAGGTATAAAGAGAGTGAGCGTTCGTTTTAAAAAGCGAAGATTCGTTCTCGGAGGGGACATGCCGAAAGTAACCGAAGCACACCTGGAGGCACGGAGGATGCAAATCCTGGACGCCGCAGCCCAATGTTTCGTCCAGAAGGGATTCCACCACAGCACGATGCAAGACATATGCCGCCACGCGGAGCTGAGTCCCGGTGCCGTATACCGCTACTTCCGTAGCAAGGAAGAGATCATCGAGGCGATGACCCGTGAGCGCAAGCGCATGGTCACCGCGATGATCGAAGCGGCGAAGGCTCGCGGCGGCTTTCAGCGCGTCTTCACGGAGCTGGCGGACGTCCACTTCAGCGAGCTGGAAGACCCTCAAGCCTGCGCCCTGGCCATCGAGCTCTGGGCGGAGGCGCTCCGCAGCCCCAGCATCATGCACATGGTTCGAGGGCAGATGAGCAGCATCCGCGAAGCGCTGATAGGTATCATCCGCATCGCCCAGAACAGGGGCGAGATCAACCCGGCGCTGGACCCCAGAGCCGTGGCCGAGATCATGATCTCGCTCTTTGACGGGCTGCTTCTGCAGAAGGTAATCGAGGACGACACCGATGTCTGGAAGTATGTCGGCGCGATGAAAGCAATGATAAACGGAACGTTCTGGCAGAGAAGGAAGCTGGAAGGAGTTGATTAGTATGTTGAGCTTCCTCACCGATGAATTGGTCTGGGCGGCCATCCGCGAGCGCGAGGACGAGGCTCGCGGCGTTCAGCCGCACACGGCGGGCTGGCCACAGCCTCAGCGCTCTATGTCGCCGCCGAATCCGCTGCGCTGGATGACGCTGGCGCTCAGGCAGGCCACAAACAAGGCACCCCAGTACCGGTAGCCAAAGGGTGTCTTTTCTGGAGACTCCCAAGCGTCGCTTATACAGGTAACACAGGTGTAGGGAGGAGGAACCCCGCCCCATGAGAGGTGCAAAGTCCAGGTGCAGTCTGGCGCCGAGCTCCAGCTGGAGTGCGTAATCGCCGCCACGCGCCACATTACGAGCCTCTGCTTCGGTGCCAAATAACGCAGCAGATCGCGGTTGGAGATACGCATTTCACCGGAAGACGTAACCTGGTCGCCACGCCTACGATCTGAAGTGGAGGCAGCCGTCACATCGCCGAGATTTCGTTTGTCATCACTATGACGGAACGCCCGGCCACAGATTCCAGGCAGCGAAGAAGACGAAGGATTCAATACAACCAATCGATAGGGATGTGAGGAGGAACCCCGCCCATGGCATTATCACTTTCTACTGAAGCTCTCGCACGCGCTTCCGCGCGCGGTCCCTGGTTTGTCGTGGGCGCTTGGGCCGCCATTATCGTCGCCTCGGCCGTAGCGATCGGCGCGCTCCTGGCGTCGGGTCTCACTACCGAGGTCTCGCTGACCAACAACCCGGAGTCGCAGCGGGCAGAGGACTTGCTCGAGGACCGTCTGCGCGGGCCCGAGCCGACCAACGAGATCATCATCGTCCGCTCGGATACCGCTACCGTCGACGACCCCCAGTTCCAGGCGCAGGTCGAGGGAATCTTCGCCGATGTCTCGGCGCTCGGGCCCGGGATCATCGCCGGCGGCACAAACCTCTACCAGTCGAACGATCCCACTCTTGTTTCCGAGGACCGGCACACGACGATCCTGCCGTTCGTGATGGCAGGCGACCGCGAGAAGGCGGAGGACAATATTGGCGAGGTGCTCGATGTCGTTGACAAAGCGAACGGAGCCGGCGGCTTCGAGGTACTCATCGCTGGTGGTGCCAGCCTCGGCGACGAGTTCCAGACCCAGGCCCAGCACGACCTGGAGAAGGGCGAGTCCATAGGCATCCCGATCGCTCTGCTCGTGCTAATCCTGGTCTTTGGTGCACTGCTTGCGGCTGGAGTGCCGCTCCTTCTAGGCATCCTGGCCATCGTTGTTGCGGTAGGCGTGTCGGCCCTACTCGGCCAGGCCTTCCAGCTCTCGTTTTTCATCACCAACGTCATCACGATGATGGGGCTCGCCGTCGGCATCGACTACTCGCTCTTCATCGTCTCCCGTTACCGCGAGGAGCGTGGCCACGGCCTGGAGAAGGTGGACGCAATCGCCGCCACCGGCGCGACGGCGTCTCGCGCGGTCTTTTTCAGCGGCATGACTGTCGTCGTCGCGCTAACGGGCATGCTCCTCATCCCCTCGACGATCTTCCGCAGCCTCGCCGCGGGCGCGATCATCGTCGTCCTCATCTCCGTCGTCATGTCGCTGACGCTGCTGCCCGCAATGCTTGGACTCCTCGGCGACAAGGTGAACGCCCTCAGGGTACCGTACATCGGTCGGGGAGCCGTAGCCGCCGACCACGAGAGACGCGGCGGCTTCTGGGACAGGGTAACGGGCGCCGTGATGAAGTACCCGGTGGTCGCCCTCGCGGCTTCCGCCGCGCTGCTCATCGCGCTGGCGGTCCCCTATATTAACATCGACACCGGCTCCGCCGGCGTCAGCACCCTCCCCGAGAGCCTGCGCGCCCGCCAGGGCTTCGAGATCCTGAAGGCGGAGTTCTCCGCCGGGCTCGTCACCCCCGCGGAGATCGCGATCAAAGGCGATGTTAACGGCCAGGCGGTGCAGGGCGCCCTCGACAAGCTGGACACCCTCCTCGCGGAGCACCCGGAGTTCGGTAAGGGTACCTTCACGGCCAACCAGGACGGCACAGTAGCCCTTTACTCGGTCCCGATCAACGGCGACACGACCGCGAACGAGACGCTGGACTCGGTGAAGGCACTGCGAGCGGAATACATCCCGGCGGCCTTCGCCGGCGTCGATGCTGAGGTGCTGGTCGGCGGCCAGACCGCCGGCTCAATCGACTACATCAACACGACCTCGGACTACACCCCCATCGTCATCGGCTTCGTGCTGCTGCTGAGCCTGGTGCTCTTGACCATCGTCTTTCGCTCCATCGTCGTCCCCATCAAGGCGATCATCATGAACCTGCTCTCGGTGGGCGCTGCCTACGGAGTGCTGGTGCTGGTCTTCCAGAAGGGCGTCGGCAACGAGATCTTCGGCTTCCAGAAGGTGGACATCATCGAGGCATGGGTCCCGCTCTGGACGTTCTCCATCCTCTTCGGGTTATCGATGGACTACCATGTGTTCCTGCTCAGCCGGATCCGCGAGCGCTTCGACCGCACCGGCGACAACCGCGAGGCCGTGTCCTTCGGCGTGCGCTCGACTGCCGGCATCATCACCGGCGCGGCGCTGATCATGGCTGCGGTGTTCATGGGCGTGGCGCTGGGTGACCTCGTGATGTTCCAGCAGATGGGCTTCGGCCTCGCCGTCGCCGTCCTGCTGGACGCGACGATCGTGCGCTCTGTTCTTGTCCCGGCCGCCATGGAGCTCCTTGGCGATCGCAACTGGTACCTGCCGTCATTCCTGCGCTGGATCCCCGACCTCCGCGAGCGCGAGAGCCGCGAGATCGCTGCAGCGAACGGCCACTGGACGCCGGAACGCCGCGGCGGCGCCGAGGCTTCTTAATAGGCAAGACTAGAAGGAGTGCCCCTCCCTTTGGGCTGGGCCGGGCGGTTCCCTACCGCCCGGCCCGCCGGCTTACCGGGTACCGCATTAGGGATCCGATTGTGGAACATCGTGCGTGGTACAATTATGGAAACTATGGGCAAAGTCATTCAAATACCAATTGATGACGGACTCCTGGAGGAGATCACCCGCCTCTCTCGCGAAGAACATCGGTCGCGTTCGGAACTGATCCGGCGGGCCTGCCGGGAATACGTGAAGGCGCGCGAGCGCGAGGAGTTGGACCGGATTTACGAAGAGGGGTACCGGCGGATTCCGGAGACCAGCGATTCAGGCGAGAGCCAAGTTGCGCTGCTGAATCAAGTTCTGGCGGACGAGTCCTGGTAGTGCGTCGAAGTGAGGTACGGTGGGCCCGCCTGCCCCCGCCGATCGGCGACCGCCCGGTCCTGCTACTGTCGCGAGATTCTGCCTATCGCGCACGTGCATCTATAACGGTGGCGATCGTGACCCGGACTATCCGGCGCATTCCAGTCGAAGTGACGATTGGACCGGAAGACGGAATGCCTCGAGACTGCGCCGTAAACCTTGATGACATCCTCACCATACCGAACGCGAGTCTGGACAGGCGTATCACAGCTCTCTCACCCGCCAAAATGGGCGCCGTTGGCACGGCGATAAAATTCGCTTTGGATCTAACCTAGGGAGAGCATCTGTGATTGCGGTACGCTCTTACGCCGCTCACTCCTCCGCGAAGTAGTCCGCGTCCAGCTCCCGCGTAGCGACGCCGATGGCCACAGCGGCGCGGGCGACGGCCCGGGCGACGGCCGTGTGTGTCCGCTTTTCGAGAGGATTCGGCAGGAGTTGTCCCTCCGGCGTAGCGGCAACGATAGCCTCGCTCGCTGCCTGGAAGAGCGGTTGAGGAGCGCTCTTCGCACCCGAATCGAGCAGGCCTCGGCAGGCGCCCGGATAGCAGAGCAGGTTATTGATAGCGGCGCCGCCCTCCGCGATTCGCGCGCCCGCCTCGATCGCCAGCGTCGCGTCGATCTCTGGACGGGGGTTGGAGAGCGCGAAGATGATCTGGCCCGCGCGCACCATCGACGGCTCGATGAGCCCCGGCCGGCCCGTCGTGGCAATGACTACGTCGCATTTCCCGCAAACCTCTTCGATACTTGATGCCCTCCCGCCGTTCCCCACCAGGCGCTCGACGGCCTCCGGCAGTCGATCTGCTCCGTACACCGGTTGGCCGGTATAGTGCATGATCGCTCGGGCGATAGCCAGCCCGGCGGCGCCGAGGCCGATCTGCCCGATACGTAGCCGTTGCGGCGGCGTCTCCGCGAGGCGGCAGGCGTTGATCAGCGCGGCAAGCACGACGGCGGCGGTGCCGTGCTGGTCGTCGTGGAAGACAGCAATGTCCACGGCCTCCTGTACGCGCGGCTCTACTTCGAAGCACTTCGGTGAAGCGATGTCTTCAAGTTGAATGACGCCGAACGAGGGCGAGATGGCGGCCGTCGCCTCGACGATGTCGTCCGCCTGCTGGCTGCGCAGGGCGATTGGAAAAGCATTGACGCCGACCAAGTGGGCCATCAGTGCAGCCTTGCCCTCCAGCACGGGCATCGCCGCGAGCGGACCAAGGTTTCCGAGACCCAGGACCGCCGAGCCGTCGCTGACGATCGCCACCGTATTGGCGATGATCGTGTAGCGGTCCGCCATCGACGCGTCCTCGTGGATGCGGCGACACACCTCGCCCACTCCGGGCGTGTAGACGCGCCCCAGGTCCGCGAAGCTGTCGATCGGCATCTGTGAGACAACGCGAATCTTGCCGCCCACGTGCGCCGAGAGCACCTCGTCCCGTAGCTCGAGGACGGTTGTCTCAGGCATCTCATCCAGTTCGGCCACGATGGCTTCGAGCTCGTCCAGCGATTCCACGAGGAGGTCGATGTCGCGCACCATGGATGTGCGGCTCTGGTGTACGGTGCGGATGTCGCCCACGCTGCCACCGTGTCGGGCAACAACGCCGAGAACGGAGGCGAGGACGCCTACTTGCTGAACGTTCTTCACTCGCAGTGTGCGGAAGAACTGAGGTTTCTGCGGATCGCGCGGCATTCTGCCTCCGTTACCGGGTTTCTAGCCGCCATTCTACGCGATGGACTCCGGACGCTGCTCCACAGGAATCCGGAATCGCATACTCCCCCGTATCATGGAGCGATACCGACCTGAGGCAGGATTGGGCGGCCTTGCGCGGGATGCCCGTTATCCTCCATCAGAACGCGCAACCAGGATCCGAAAGAAAGGGAGGCAGTTACATGAAGTGGATGCGCATTTTCACCGTCATCGCCGCCATGATGGGCGCGGCCATGCTTCTCGCCGCCTGCGGTGGCGACGATGACGACGACACCGGCGGGCAGGCCACTCGGACAGCCGCAGCGACGACGGCAGGAAGCGGCGGTGAAGCGGTTGAACTCCAACTGACAGCCGAGAATGTGCAGTTCGACAAGGATACTCTCGAGGTGCCTGCAGGAGCGGAGGTCTCGCTCACCCTGGACAACAAGGACAGCGTGCAGCACAGCTTTGCTCTCCTAGAGTCGGAGGGGTCCGAAGACGAACTGTTCGAGGGCCAGAGATTTGCCGGTCCCAGTTCCCTAACCTACCAGTTCACCGCGCCGACCGAGCCAGGAACGTACCACTTTCAGTGCGACGTCCACCCGGCCGCGATGCAGGGCGACTTCGTCGTCCAGTAGACGGCATTCCGCTAACGCTAAACGCTTGAGGTGTTTGAACTCCGCTACCCCGAAAGGGAGCGAAAACGCCTGGTTTGGGCCGAGGTTACGTCGGCAGCGCTTGCGAGATCTCGGCGTCAGCGGCTGGAAGCGGCTCGCTCCCCGCCGCGATGACCTGCGCCAGGTCCGGCCCGTTGGGCAGCACCGGGAGCCGGCCGATGCGGTTGCGCGGCTCAGTGCGCGCGTTGCATTGGAGGCAGCAGTAGTAGTCCCCCGAGAAATCGGCGCGGAAGACGAGGTCGCCCAGACACTGGGGGCAGACCTTCAGTAGCGAAGCCAAATCTAGCTTCTTTCGAGCCCGCTGCGGGAAGTCGAGCACGCCGTTCCTCCTTCGTTTACGCGGACCCTCCGCCGAATGGCGGGTACCGCCTCTTCAGTGGCCTGCGAGGTTAGCTGACGGGTTAGGGCTGAGAGGCGCTGCCCACTCCGAGCCTTCGGAGTACACCCCGGGCTGCCTGGTTCCCCCGCTCCCCGCCTCAGACGGGGATTAGGCCTTTGTGCGTCAATTGAATCACGCATCCGGAAAGCTGTCAATGGAATTAGTGTTAAGGAATCGTTACGCTGCAAGTGCCTCTGCCATTTTGACAGCGTGTACGGCGCGACTATATTCTTGCCCTGCCTGCCGGCGGGAACGGCCACGCTGTCGCCCCGCGGCCACCAATCGACGACTGGAGGAAGCATGAAGCTTGCGATCTTCTTCGGCGGAGCGAACGATGTCGAGGGCCAAGTGCAAGGCGTCATCGATGCCGAGAAAGACGGCTTCGACGGCATCTGGTTCGGGCAGATCTTCGGGCCGGACGTGCTGACGGTCCTGGCGCTGGCCGGCCAGAAGACCAACCGCATCGAGCTTGGGACGTCGGTCGTTCCCACGTATCCGCGCCATCCACACATGCTCGCGCAGCAGGCGCTGACGGTGCAGGCGGCTTGCGGCGGGCGCTTTAACCTTGGCCTCGGCCTCTCCCACGCCCCGGTTGTCGAAAGCATGTGGGGGCTCTCGTACGACCGGCCGGCGGCGCACATGCGCGAGTATCTCT
>WNFV01001671.1_pt1 | contig 30851 bp, 27 predicted proteins | sample 5400101 | NCBI WGS metagenome assembly WNFV01 (sample SAMN13153361, study PRJNA577476) | soil metagenome | isolation source: 115 cm soil or saprolite under grassland replicate 1 | place: USA:California | collected 2016-06-15 | reverse complement strand
GCCGTCGAGGAGTGGGCGGTGTCGGTCTCCGCGGCGACTCTGAGCGCGCCGATCTCGCCGCGCAGCCGGAAGTTGGACGGAGCGACGAGTCCGCGTCGACTTCAGGCCACGTGATCCGTGACGTTCGAGCAAGCCATGTCGGTGCTGACGCGACGTGGCGGTTGCTGAGAGAACCCATAGTCGACGCGGCAGCGGAAGCATTGGAGCGGAGTCCCAACTTCCCGGCGCGCGAAGCGGAGTCGCGGAGACCGATACCGCCCGCTGCTCGACGTCACAAACGACGTCAACTGAAAGGGCTCTGGCGATCGTCGGCCTCGCAGGCGCGTCTACAACCGCTTCCGGATCCATCCGTATCGCGTGTTGTTCGGCTCCGCGCCCATCGCGACGTACTGCTCCTTGAACTTCGTCATGTTGTCCGCCGTGAATCCCGGCAGCTCCATGATTCGCTTCAGGTCGGCCGGCATGCGCTGTTCGTAGTCCTTCGGCACCGGCTTGAATCGTCTCTCGAGGTCGCCCGATTCGACGCCCGTGATGCCGTACAGTTTCGCGGAATTCAGTCCCAGGATCTTTCGCTTGGCGTCGAGCGTGAGCTCCGGATAGCCGTACTTCTTCCGCAACTCCTCGGGAATCTGAAACCGCCAGAACGCATCGATTTGCCACTGCGGCGATCCGTACCACACCGAGTCCGACCCGAATACGATCCGATCGGGCCCCATGAACTTCATGAGCTGTCCCATGATGTGCGCGGCCAGGGTGGGGAAGGTGACGATGGACGAAGCCCAGGTGGTTCCGATCTCCGCGTACGTGTTCTTGAACGGCGCCACCAGCGTGGCGTACTCCGTCGTCCAGCTGATGTCGGGCACACCTTCGCGCAGCTTTCCGGATTTCACCTCCTGCAGCGCGTCGTACATGAAGAACGCGGGTTGGATGCACGCGTGATACGTGATGAAGTTGAGGTTCGGCCAGTCTTTCGCCGCCTTCGGTAGGTCGCCGGGGTGACCGCGCTTCGGATCCGGCGGTCCTGGCGCCAGCCCTTTGTGGACGCAGATGTTCTTGAAGCCGGGTTTCCGGTCCTTGAGTTTCTGATAGGCCTTCTCGATCAATTCGAATGTCGGGTACGCGACGTCTTCGTCGTCGTGCCGCCATTGCCGCATCGGGCTCATCGGATCGGTGTCGACCTTGGCCGCGTTCGAGATGTTGTAGCCCTTCCATGAGTCGGGATCGTTCTTCTCGATCTGCTCCTGGATGTACGCCAGGTTCCCCTTGCCCACGTACAGAAGGCCGTGAGCCAGCATCCGCGTCGAGCCGGAAATCTCGTTGACGAAGTTTCGCGCGGCAGCAGTCTGCGCCGCCGTGAGCAGCTCGCCCTTCAGCGCTTCCTCGACGTTTCTTGGCGCGCGAGCCTGCTGGCCATCGACGCTCACCAGGCTGGCGGTGACGTTGCTCAAGAGCCCGATCGTCACTTGACTGTCCAGGTACACGTCTTTGATGAACTGGACTATCTGTGCGTTCGCCGCGTTGTTGGGCAGGCCGACGAGCGCGGGATTCCAGACGCCCCAGACCTCGCCATGCTCGTCCGGCCGTCCTTCGCGGTTGCTCGGATTCGATCGAAACGTCGGCGCCGATGAAGGACCCTGTGCCAGCGCGCGCAGCGAGCCTCCGCGATTCCCCGCGCTCCCGCGCACCATGTGGAGTTGATCGTCGAACACGAATAGATCACGAGGCGCGCCGGACTGAGCGTATGCGGCCGGCTCGAACATCTCGATCGGATCGATATCGAAGAACCGCCCGAAGACCTCGTTCATCGCCAGGAACGCCGCAGCCATACCGCCGGTGCTGGCGAGGAATCGCCGCCGATCGATGCCGAGCGTCCTGCTGGCGGTGTCCGTCAGTTGCTGGATGCGCGCTTCGGTCTGCTTCTGTTTCTCCGTTTGCGGCGCGGGCATGTACTCGCCGTTCGAGACCATCCGCGTGGGCACGGGAGAATGGAACGGCTCGCCTTCGTCAGCTCGAGCGCACTTCGCGATCTGTTCCTCGTCCAACAGCCCGTGGTCCGATTCCCAGACTCGTCCTTCTTCGTTCCACGTGTCGGCAGCCATGGTGCCTCCATCAGCGCGTCGAGGTACGAGCTCCGGACGCCGCCGAGCGCATTGCCGCTTGATCGGTGACGAAGCTCGCCTGCGCGTCCCGCCGTCCTTCACAGCGATGCGTGCCGCTCGCGGCGGCGGGGTGCCGGTGCGGACCCATCGATCCTACTGCGCGAAACCATTTGCATCGGTGTCCAAATCTGATAGAACACTGACCGCGATGCAGCGCAGAGAGTTTCTGGCCACCCTCGCTGCGGCACCACTGGCCGCCGCACAGCTCGAGCCAGCCGTCCAACCGGCCGCCGTCCAGCGCAAAGGCCGCATCAAGCAGGCGGCGATGCGGTTCAATTTCGCCGGCTCGACGCTGTCGTTCGACGACATGTGCCGGGAGGCGGCGCGCGCCGGCTGTGTCGGCTTCGATCTCGTGGGCCCGCAGGACTGGCCCACGCTGAAGAAGCATGGGCTGATCTGCACGATGGCGCCGGCGATGGGCGTGACGATCCGCGACGGCCTGATCCGGCCCGAGCTCCACGACGCAATCGAGAAGTCGGTTCGCGACGAGATCGACCTCTGCTCCGCCAATGGCTATCCGAACATCATCACGGTTGGTGGCGAGCGGCGCGGCATCGGATACGAAGAAGGGAAGGACCACGCGGTCGCGATCCTCAATCGGATCAAAAAGCCCGCCGAGGACAAGGGCGTCACGCTCTGCATCGAGGTGGTCAACAGCAAATACAAGGACCCGAATTTCGGGCGGGCCGACGCCATCTTCGACCGCCTCGCCTGGGGCGCCGACATCTGCAAGCGGGTGGGCTCTCCGCGCGTGAAGATCCTGTTCGACATCTATCACGTGCAGATCATGGAAGGCGATGTGTGCGCCAACATCCGCGAGTACTTTCCCTTGATCGCGCATTTCCATACGGCCGGCGTGCCCGGCCGACACGAGATCGACGATACGCAGGAGCTCAACTACCGCTTCGTGGCGAAGACGATTGTCGACCTCGGTTTCACCGGCTTCGTCGCGCACGAATACCGGCCGTCACCCGGACGGGATCCGATCGAGAGTCTCCGGCGCGCGCTGGAGATAATGGACGTCTAGAAGTACGAAGTACAGAGTACAAAGTACAAAGTACAAAGTACGAAGTGCGAAGTACGAAGCTGGAAACTGGAACACAGGGAACAGAGGTGTCAGATGTACCGGCGATGCCTCACGATGATTGCTCTCTTGGTTTTTGCGCCGCCGCTGTCGGCGCAGACGTGGACTCCACCGCGGACGCCGGACGGCCACCCGGATCTGCAGGGCTTCTGGACGAATGCCAGCATCACACCGCTGGAACGCCCCAGAGACCTTGGTGCGAAGGAATTCTTCACCGAGGAGGAAGCCGCGGAGATCCGGAAGAAGGCCCTCGTGCCGGCATCCGTGGCCGAACGCGGCGGCACCGAAGCGCATTACGAGTTCACGCAGTTCGGTCTGGACAGAACGCAGGCCCAGGTCGCGTTCAGCATGCGAACGTCGATGATTGTCGGACCCGAAGGGCGCGTGCCGCCGTTGACGCCGGAGGCGCAGAAGCGCAATGCCGAGCGCGCGGCGAGCAACAGGGGCCACGAGTTCGACGGCCCTGAGAACCGCGGCATCCAGGAGCGCTGTCTCGTGTGGGGAACCGAGGGGCCGCCGATGCTGCCACCCGGCTACAACAGCTACCTGCAAATCGTGCAGGCTCCGGGGTACGTGGCCGTTCTCCAGGAAATGATCCACGACGTGCGCATCATCCCCCTCGACGGACGTCCGCATCGGCCACAGACCGTCCGCGGGTGGCTCGGCGACTCGCGCGGACGCTGGGAGGGCGACACGCTGGTCGTCGACACCACGAATTTCACCGACAAGACGAACTTCAGGGGATCGCGCGAGAATCTGCACGTGGTGGAGCGCTTCACGCGCGTCGACGACAAGACCATTCGCTACGAATTCACCGTCGACGATCCGACGACGTGGACCCGACCGTGGTCGGCGGAGCTGCCGCTGGCGAAAGACAAGGGCCCCATCTACGAGTACGCGTGTCACGAAGCCAACTACGGCATGGCGAACAACCTCAAAGGCGCCCGCGCGACAGAGAAAGCCGCCGAGGACGCCGCAAAGAAAGAGAAGAAAGACCCACACTAGGAGGCGCATCCATGCATCGCAGGCTCGTCGTCGGACTCGCGTCGCTTGGTCTGCTGGTCACCGCCGCGCGCGCGACTGCGCATCATGCCTTCGCGGCCGAATTCGACATCGCCAAGCCGATCACGCTGCGAGGCGTCGTGACGGTGATGGAATGGGTCAATCCGCATTCGTGGATCCATATCGACGTGCAGGGCGCCGACGGCACGACGGTGAACTGGATGGTCGAAGGCGGCAGCCCGAACTCGCTCCTGAGGCTGGGCTTCACGAAGAACGCATTGCTGCCCGGGATGGAGATCGTCGTCGAGGGCTATCAGGCCAAGGATGGATCCACCAAAGGCGTCGGCAGGTCCCTCACGTTCGCCGATGGCCGCAAGTTGTTCCTCGGCATGACGGAGCCCGGAGGGCGAGGCGGGGCACAGCCGCCGGGGCGGTGAGCCTCGTCGCGTCGGCCGTGATATATACTCGTCCGCTTGGCGGGTCTCTACTCGCTCTTTCAGAAGGGAGTTGTTTCATATGGCAGCGGACTTCTTCATCGGTGAATCGCTGGTCGGCGACGGCAACGAGGTCGCCCACATCGATCTCATCATCGGATCAAAATCGGGACCGGCCGGCGCGGCGTTCACCCACGCCCTCTCGAACCAGAAGGACGGCTTCAGCACGCTTCTCGCGGTCGTGACGCCGAACCTGGCGGCGAAACCGGACACGCTCCTCTTCAACAAAGTCACCATCAAGGGCGCAGCGCAGGCGGTCCAGATGTTCGGACCCGCTCAGGCCGCCGTGGCCCGTGCGGTCGTCGACTCAGTCGAGAGCGGCGTCATACCGCGCGACAAGGCGGACGACTATTGCGTCCTCGTGGGTGTTTTCATCCATTGGGACGCCAAGGACGACCAGAAGATCTACGACTACAACTATCAGGCGACCAAAGAGTCGATCCAGCGAGCGCTGGCGAGCAAGCCGAGCGTGACCGAGGTGATCGCTGCGGCGAAGACGGCGCAGCACCCGTTTGCGAGCGGCGCCGAACGGAAGAGTGCCTGAGACCCTGCACAACCCAACTCTCTACCACTGAGGACACAGCGGACACGGAGGAAGAAACCCGACTTGAACGGGTTGGTCCTCGGTGTCTTCCGTGTCCACCGTGGTAAGTTCCACGCTACCGTGCGCAAACTCCTCCTCCAACTCGACACATCGCCGCACCCGAGTGTCTTCGACCGCGTGGTCGCGCTCGACGCGGGCGCCGACGACGTGATGAGCTACGGCGGCGTAACCGACGACGCAGTTCGCGATCTCGTGCACGGTGCGATCTTCACGCGCGGCCCCAAGCAGCTGCACAACACGGCCATCTTCATCGGCGGCACCGACATGGCGGCCGGTGAGCGGCTGCTCGCCGCGGTGCGGAAGGCGTTCTTCGGTCCGCTGCGCGTGTCGGTGATGCTCGACTCGAACGGATCGAACACGACGGCGGTGGCCGCTGTCGCGAAGCTGCGGCAGGCCGCCGGCGGCGGCGGCGATGTTCGGGGGCGCCGCGTCGTAATCACCGCGAGCACGGGACCTGTGGGCATGCGCGCGGCCGGTCTGTTCGCCCAGGCCGGCGCCGACGTGGTGGTCACCTCCCGGCAGCCCGAGGGCGGCGCACGCGTCGTCGAAGCGATTCGCCAACGGTTCGACCGCACGGTCCGCGCGATCACCATGTTCGACGTCTCCCACGCGGCCGCGGCGCTCGAGGGCGCCGAGCTTTTGTTGAATGCCGGCGGAGCCGGCATCCGTCTCGTGCCGCGCGAGGCCTGGGTGGGACGCGCCGGGCTGCGCGCCGCCGCCGACGTGAATGCCGTCCCGCCGCCCGGCGTCGAAGGGATCGAGGTCCAGGACAACGGCGTCGACCGCGACGGCACGACGACCTTCGGCGCCCTCGGCGTGGGGCATCTGAAGATGAAGATCCACAAGGCGTGCATCGCGCGTCTGTTCGAGCGCAACGATCTCGTGCTCGACGTGGAGACGATCGCAGGAATTGCAAGCGAGCTCACGCGGCCTCAATAACCGTTCGTGGTTCGTCGTTCGACGTGCGTCGTTCTGACCGATTCGCGTTCGTTCGTCGTTCGTCGTCGAACGCCGAACGCCGAACGCCGAACGCCGAACGTCGAACGACGCACGTCGAACGACGCACGTCGAACGTCAAAACATCGATTAATTACGGAGGTCCAAAATTGCCCCGCGTGATCGGAATCGATCTGGGAACCGTGAGTATCGATCTCTGCGGGCTGGTCGACGGCCACGTGTTCCTCGATCGATCGCTGCCCACCTCCGAAGCCCTCGCGGACCCGTCGGCGATCGTCGCCTTGCTCGACGAAGCACATCGGAGCGCGCCGCTTGATCTCGTCGCCGGCCCATCCGGGTACGGACTTCCGCTCACGGCCGCCCGCGATCTCACTGAAGCCGATCTCCGGCTGGCGTACCTCGCCGTCGAAGGGGAGACCGGCGGGATCGGCGGGCTCCGGACGCTGATGCGCGCGCTCGCACGATGTGCCTTTCCCATCGTGCTCACGCCTGGCGTCGTGCATCTCGCGTCGGTACCGGCGCATCGCAAGGTGAACCGCGTCGACATGGGCACGGCAGACAAGGTCTGCGCCGTCGCGCTGGCCGTGCGCGAGGAGGCCGATCGGCGTCGGTGCGGCGAGCGCGACGTGTCGTTCATCCTGCTCGAGCTGGGCGGTGCGTTCACCGCCGCGATCGCCGTCCAGGACGGCGAAATCGTGGACGGTGTCGGCGGGACATCAGGGCCGCTCGGCGTGCGCGCCGCGGGGGCGCTCGACGGCGAAGTCGCGTTTCTGGCGGGGTCGGTGACCAAGGGTACGCTGTTCGGCGGCGGTGTCGCCACGATCGCCGGTGCGGTTGACCGACCGGTCGAAGCGCTCGGAGCTCCGAGCACATTTCGCGAACACCTTGCGTGGGAAGCGTACATCGAGGGCGCCGTGAAAGCCGTGGCGGCCCTCGCAGTATCGGCGCCGCGCGCGAGAGCGATCATCCTCTCCGGGCGGATGGCCGGCGTCGCGGGCGTAGGCGACGAGCTCGCGCGACGGCTCATGGCAGCGAGCGCCAATCGGTCGGTGCACGTGCTCGATGGATTTGCGGCAATCGCCAAGCATGCGGCGCAAGGAGCTGCGCTGCTCGCGGACGGCCTCGCCGGGGGCGCCTTCGCGCCGCTCGTCGACCGGCTCGCGATCCGCAAAGCGTCGGGAACCGTGCTCGATCATCTGTACGTGATCCCGCCCGCCGCTGCGCGCGCACGTCTCGGAATCGTCTAGCAAAGTGTTTGAAGGGCTTCGTCACATCGTATCGACTGATGTCGAGAGACACGCATAGTGTCGAGCCACCTGCTTATTGTTGGAGTCTCGACGCGAGCCGCCGCTGAATCGGCGGCCCGCGCCGGCTTCGACGTGACGGCCATCGACGCGTTCGCCGATCTCGATCAGCATCCGTCGGTCCGTGCCCGGTCGCTCCGAGGTGGCTTTTCCGCGGACGCGGCGGCCCGCGCCGCCCGAAGCGTCACGTGCGACGCAGTCGCGTACCTCTCGAACTTCGAGAACCACCCCAGCGCCGTGAGCGAGCTCGCTCGGGGTCGTGCGTTGTGGGGAAATCGGCCGAACGTGCTGCGCCGAGTGCGCGATCCGATCGCGGTGGCGCGCGCGCTTGCGAAGCGCCAGCTGCCGACGCCGGCGGTGTATGTCGAACCGGTAACCCGCAATCCCCAATCCCTAATCCCTGACCGCGAATGGCTCCTGAAGCCGCTCGCGTCTGGTGGCGGTCACCGCGTGCGCGCGTGGCGCGCAGGCACGCGCATACCGCGCAATTCGTACCTGCAGGAGCTCGTGGAAGGCACGCCTGGCTCGGTGGTATTCGTGGCCGCGGGCGGGCGCGCGGTGGCGCTCGGCATCACGCGCCAGCTGATTGGCGACGACGCATTTGGTGTCTCCGGATACCGGTACTGCGGGAACATCCTCGTGGCGCCTGAGGACCACGAGCTCGTCGATGCCGCGTGCGCGCTCGCCGCCGCCGTGACCGCGGAGTTCGATCTCGTCGGCATCAATGGCATCGACTTCATCGCGCGCGGACGCGTGCCGTGGCCGATTGAAATCAACCCGCGCTGGTGCGCATCGATGGAGCTCGTCGAGCGCGCGCACGGCGTGTCGGTCTTCGGCGCGCACGCCGCTGCCTGTACAGCCGGAACACTACCCGATTTCGATCTGAAAAGCGCCCGTCGCAGCGCCTCCGCGGTCGGCAAGGCCGTCGTCTTCGCACGACGCAGGGTCAGGGTTGGCGACACGCGCGCATGGCTGCCGGCGGATCTCGACGATCAGCACGCGACGATTCGCGACGTGCCCCAGCCCGGTCAGACCATTCAGGCTGGTCGCCCGGTGTGCACTGTCTTCGCAGAAGAAAGAGACGACGCAGCATGCCGGGCGGCGCTCGGACGGCGCGCCGAGCTGGTCTATGCAGATCTCGCCGCGTGGGAGCGCAACGCGCGTCCGCGCGTTGACCCGGGTTCACTCGGGTGCTAGCCTCGAGGTCCACGCAAGGAGTTCCAATGCTGTTCAGAGTCCGATTGCTCGCGCCCGGTGCGTGCCTCGCGATCCTCCTCCTTCCAACGGCCTCTTCTCCTCTCGTCGCGCAACCTCAGAACATGGCCGACTCGGCGACGCTGACCGGGCTCGTCACTTCGTCAGACGAGGGTCCGATGGAGGGGGTACTCGTCAGCGCGAGACAGGTGGGCTCCACACAGACGATCACGGTGGTCACCGATCGGCAGGGCCAATACCGTTTTCCTCGAGGCAGGCTCGCACCCGGCCAGTATGCCCTCCGCGTTCGCGCGATAGGGTATGACCTCGAAGGCGACGTCACGGTGCCGATTGTCGCCGGGAAAGCCGCGACGGCTGATTTGCAGCTTCGGAGGACACTCGACGTCGCGTCCCAGTTGACGAACGCGGAGTGGCTCGCGAGCTTTCCGGGTACCGAAGAACAAAAGGCCTCCGTGCGCGGGTGCGCGCATTGCCACACGCTGGAGCTGGTGACGCGGTCGCGGCACGACGCCGACAAGTTCGTCGCCGTCATCGAGCGCATGTCGGGGTATCCACCGCTCGCCTTTCCGTTGATGCCCCAGCGAACCCCCGCGCCGCGGATCGGTGGCGGACCCGTGTCGGTCGAGAGACAGCAACAGGCGTGGAGGCGTCAGGCGGAATATCTGAGCAGCGTGAACCTGAGCTCGGGACCGAAGTGGAGCTACGCCTTCCAGACGCTGCCCCGTCCGAAAGGCGAGGCCACACGCGTCCTCTACACCGAGTACGCGCTGCCGAAGCGAACCCGTCAGCCCCACGACGTGATCGTGGATTCAACGGGAATGGTGTGGTACGCGAGCTTTGGCGAACAGATCCTTGGGAAGCTCGATCCCCGAACCGGCGCCGTCGTCGAGTATCAGATACCGCTGTTGAAGCCCGGTGCGCCCAGTGGCATTCTTGGCATGCGGTTCGACGAAGACGAGAACCCGTGGCTGGCGATGCAGTTCCAGGGAGGCATCGCCAAGTTCAACAGGACAACCGAGAAATTCCAGACGTGGAGTCTCCCGCCGGCCCTGAACGGCAACCACGTGCAGATCAATCAGGTGAGTCCGGACAAGCATCGCGTGGACGGCAAAGTCTGGCTGCAGGACGCAGGTACGTACACCGTGTTACGCCTCGATGTGCAGTCCGGCGCCTTCGAGGTCTTCGAGCCGTACAAGGTCCCGCGGCCCAACGTGTACGACGTGATTCCCGATTCCAGGAACAACGGCTACGTTCTGCCGCTCGGCAGCGACGAGATCGGACGCATCGACGCGAAGACCGGAAAGATCACGATGTTCAAAACGCCGACGCCCGGTTCGGGGCCGCGGCGCGGCATGATGGACGCCCAGGACCGCCTGTGGTTTGGCGAGAACCGGTCCGATCGGATTGGCATGTTCGACACACGCACCGAACGTTTCCAGGAATGGGCGGCGCCGACGCCGGGCGCGTGGCCCTACGACGCGACTGTAGACAAGAACGGTGACGTCTGGTCGGGGGGCGAGTACAACGATCGCATTCTGCGTCTCGATCCGCGGACCGGTCGATTCACCGAGTACCTCCTTCCGGCGCACACGAACGTCCGGCGAGTGTTCATCGACAACCACACGACGCCGGTCACATTCTGGGTCGGCAACAACCACGGCGCATCGATCATCAAGCTCGAGCCGCTCGATACCGCAGCTCTTCAGCCAAGCCGCTGAAAGAGCTCGGCAACGGACACGACACGTCCGCGAGTATCGGGAGCCGATATATCAGTTTGGCCGCCCGGCGTGTTATAACCGTATGCTCATGGCAGCCAGGCGCTTCATCATGAACGCCGGCCGCACGACGAAGCAGGGCCAGCAGATCAACATCGGCAAGGATTCTCCGGAGTATCAGGCCATCGTCAGCACGATGAGCATGCATCCCGACGATATGAAGTCGATTGGAATCCAATCCGGCGGCAGCGCTCGCGTGCGGTCCGAGTACGGCGAGGTCATATTCAAATGCGTGGAAGGCAAGGTCCCCGTGGGAATGGTCTTCATTCCCTACGGACCGCCGACGTGTCATCTCATGGGTCGATACACCGATGGAACGGGAATGCCCACCTCGAAGGGCTGGGAAGTCGACGTTGAGCCAATCGTCCAGGACTGACGCGCACCGCCTCGCGGAGACGTCGTTTCCTCCAGCCTCTCCCGATCCCGGCGCAACCAGTCCGGCGTGGGAGATGATCGAGCCCGGCCGGTACATGCCGCGCCGCACCCGAGGCAGTTTCCCGGGCCGGGAGCTTGGTTGAGCCTTCGTCATTCCGCCCGGTTCGGGCGGATCAATGCAGTCAACACGTCACAAGTCGCGCGTGTCAGTCACAAATCCCACGTCTGGGATCGAAGCCGGCTGATGACGGTCAACATCGTAAAAAACGCGACGTGCACGTTCTGCGGGTGCGTGTGCGACGACATCGAGCTGCACGCCGACGGCGATCGCATCGTCAAGGCGAAGAACGCATGCAGCCTCGGCGATGCCTGGTTCAAGCATCACACGGCGGAGCGCCTGTTTCCGGATGCGCTGATCGACGGCAAGCCAGCCACCCTCGACGCCGCGATCGAAGCTGCAGCCGACTATCTGTACGAGGCCAACATGCCGTTGGTCTACGGCCTCAGCAACATTACGTGCGAGGCGCAGCGCGAAGCTGTTGCGCTCGCCGAGCTGATCGGAGGCGTGGTCGACAGCCACACCTCGCTTTGACACGGCCCCACTGAGATAGCTGCCCAGTTGGGCGGCAAGATTACATGCACCTTGGGTGAGGTCAAGAATCGGGCGGACTTCATCGTCTACTGGGGAGGTAATCCCGCCGAATGCCACCCGCGGCATTTTTCCAAGTACACGCTGACACAGAAGGGCAAGTTCGTACCGGAGGGGCGCAAAGGGCGAACGATGGTCCTGGTGGACATTCGCGAGACGCTCAGCGCGAAGGCGGCGGACATCTTTCTCCAGATCCGGCCGGGCATGGACTTCGAGGTGGCGACCACGCTGCGCGCGCTGATCAAGAACCATCCGGTGGATCCCGAGCGGGTCGCAGACACCGGCCTCACGGTCGAGCGGCTGCAGGACATTGCCGACCGCATGAAACGCGCGCGCTTCGGCGTGATCTTCTTCGGCATGGGATTGTCGATGACGCGCGGGAAGCACATGAACTCGGCCGCGATTCTGAACCTGACCGCCGAGATGAACGCGTTCACGAAATTCGTCTGCATGCCGATGCGAGGCCACGGCAACGTCACCGGCGCGGACGTCGTCCTGCGCTGGACCACGGGATATCCGTTCGGCATCGACCTGTCGCGCGGCTACCCGCGATTCAATCCGGGCGAGTACTCGACGGTGGATCTCCTGGTGCGCGGCGACAACGACGCGGCGCTGATTCTCGGCGCGGACCCGGGCGCGACGATGCCGCAGCCGGGCATCGATCATCTCGCGCGGATCCCGACCATCGTGCTGGATCCCAAGGTGACGCACACGAGCCGGCTGGCGCGCGTGCACATCACGACGGCGGTGACCGGTGTCAGCGCGGGTGGCACGTCCTATCGCATGGACGAGATCCCATTGCCGTTGCGGCCGGCGCTCCAGTCGCCGTATCCAACCGACGAAGACGTCATCCGCCGCATTCGCAAGGCCGTCGCGGCGAAGCCTGCCTGGACTCCCGCGCCCAGCGCTATGATGGCGATCGCATAAGACAGGGTTCAAGGTTCAAGGTTCAAGGTTCTGTTCAGGAAGTCGAGAGCCAGAACATTTGAACTCTTGAACTCTTGAACTCTTGAACTCTGTGACTGAACTTCGAATAACCGGCGGCACGGTCTACGATCCCGCCAACGGGATCGACGGCGTCGTCCACGACATCTGCATCGCGGACGGCCACATCGTTCCGACTGTCGAACACCCCGAGGCCGTTCGCACGATCGACGCAAGCGGCATGATCGTGTTGCCCGGCGGAGTGGACGTTCACACGCACGTCGCCGGCGGCGCGCTCAATTTCGCGCGTGGGCTCGTTCCGGAGAACCAGCGCGTGGCGCGCAAGTTCCTGCATGGCGTCGATCGTCGCGCGGGTCTCGGCGGCATGACGCCCACCACCTTCGCGACCGGCTACCTCTACGCCGGCATGGGCTGGACGACGGTCAACGAGGCGGCGGTGCCCATCCTGTCCGCCAGGCACACGCACGAGGAGCTGCACGACATCCCGATCGTGGACAAGACCTCGCTCGTGCTCATGGCCAACAACGAGTTCATCCTCGATCTGCTCGAGGCGGGCGAGATCGAGCGGGCGAAGCACGTCGTCGCGTGGCTGATCTGGGCCGCCAAGTCGTACGGCGTGAAGGGGGTCAACCCGGGAGGCGTCGAAGCCTGGAAGTGGGGAAAGAACGCGAACACGCTCCATGCGCCCATCGAAGGCTATGCGAAGGTGACGCCTGCCCAGATCATCGCGAGCCTGGCGACCATCGTCGACGATCTGAAGCTCCCGCATCCCCTCCATCTCCACTGCAACAATCTTGGTGTCCCGGGCAACTTCGCCACCACCATCGAGACCATGAGCGTGCTGGAGGGGCACCGCGCGCATCTTGCGCACCTGCAGTTCCACGCGTACGGCGGCGACGACTGGAGCACGATGCGATCGGAGTCGGCGAAGATCGCCGAGGCCTTCAGCGCTCACACGAACCTCACGACCGACGCCGGTGCCGTCCTGTTTGGCGACGCGGTCACGATCACCGCCGACGGACCGTGGCAGCATCTGCTGCATCAGCTCACCGGTCGCAAATGGGGCAATCTGGACGTCGAGAATGAAACCGGCTGCGGGATCGTTCCGTACGTGTACAAGGACCGCAACCTCGTGAACGCGGTGCAGTGGGCCGTGGGGCTCGAGCTGCTGCTGCTCATCGACGACCCGTGGCGGATCTTCCTCACCACCGACCACCCGAACGGCGGCTGCTTCTGGCGGTACCCGGAGATCATTCATCTCCTGATGAACGCCGAGTTCCGGAAGGAGCAGGTAAAGAAGCTCCCGGAGAAGGCGCGGCAGCGCATCGTCCTCGCCGATCTGGACCGCGAGTACACGCTGTCGGAGGTTGCCATCATCACGTCCGCGGGTCCTGCGCGCTCGCTCGGTCTTTCGCAGAAGGGACATCTGGGTGCCGGCGCCGACGCGGATGTGACCATCTATCCACAGAAACCGGACCACGGGTTTCTGTTTTCCTATCCGCGATACGTGATCAAGGGCGGCGAGATCGTGGTGGAAGAGGGCGACGTGCGCGAGGTGACGACCGGTCGCGAGTTCATCGTGCACCCCGCCTGCGATGAGCGGATCGAGGAGTACATTCGCCCGTTGTTCGAGAAGGTGTACACGATGTCGTTCGCGAACTATCCGGTGGAGATGGAGCGCCTGCGGCATCCTGAGGTGATGGCGTGCAAATAAAGTCAACTCGCCACGCTTTTGCATGATCACGCTGACTCTGAAAGAACCACCTCCGGTCCCGCTCGAAGCGGAGATGCTGTCGCCGGACGTGGTCGCCGGGCTGACGATCGCGGAGATCAACGCCCTGCCTGTCTACTTCGGAAAGCGGCAGCGCCGTGTCGATGATTTCTTCGTCGTCGACGGGGAACCCGGCGACGAGCTGGAGATCCACGGCGACGCGCGACGCGTCAAGTGGATCGGCCGCGGCATGAGTCGGGGACGCGTCACCATTCGGGGCAACATCGGCATGCACCTCGCGTCCGCAATGAAGGGGGGCGCCGTCGAGGTGTTCGGCGACGCCGGCGACTGGCTTGGCGCCGAGATGACCGGCGGCTTCATCCACGTGCACGGGAACGCCGGGGGACAGGCCGGTGCAGCTTACCGAGGCAGCCTGTCCGGCATGAGAGACGGCACGATCCTCATCGACGGATCGGCGGGTCTCGAAGTCGGCATGCGCATGAAGCGCGGCACGATTGTCATCGGCGGTCTGGTGCGAGACTTCGCCGGGCTGCAGATGAAGGGCGGGACCATCGTGCTGCAAGGCGGAGCCGAGCTTCGCACGGGCGCCTGGATGAATCGAGGCACCATCGTGTCGCTGAAACCGATTCCGCTTCTGCCGACTTTCGCGTACGCCTCCACGTACAATCCGACGTTCCTGCGGCTGTACGCGAAGCATCTCGCGAGCGTGGGAATCACCATTCCCTATGACGAACGCCACGGGACCTACGAGCGGTACACGGGCGATGCTGCAGTGCCTGGCAAAGGCGAGATTCTTGTCTGGAGGCCAGGCTGCGGCTGAGTGGGTTTGGGTGCCGGTTGATTGGCCGCCATCCCAATGTCAATCGCGCCACCCGTTCCTGGCGCGCCATCTCTCGGCCTGAATCAAAACCGGGCTTCGACCTCGTCCGGCTTCACCGGGCCGGCGCGCAGTTCGTAGATACGGAGCGCGAGCGTCCGCCGGTCGCCATTGCGCTCGACTTCGTCCGGCACGAAGGACTCCGAAGTCCAGAGCGTCATGGTCGTGGTCGACCCGGACTCGCTGGGCGGCACGTCAATGTTCACGTGAAAGTCGGGTCCCAGCAGTTGGTATTCCCGCCCCTCCCATCCCGGAAGCTCCACTCGCAACATCAGCGGATGGCTGAAATGATGCGATGGCACCAGACCCGCCACTGTCACCCGCAGTGGTGAGCCCGACCCTGACAAGGCGACTTCGGCTCGCGGACCCATCCAGCGGAATTCCCGTCCAACCTCGTCCCGTTCTAGCGCATAGAAACCAGTGGCCAGCAGGACAAGATCGCCGGCGTCCGCACCGACCGTTACGTTCGTCAGCAGCAGCGGCCCGGTCGCCACGAGACGTACAGGTACGTAAGGTTCTTCGGCGGAATCAGGCGGGAGCGTCACTCGAACGGAAAAGTGGTTGTCGACGAGCCACCGGCTTTGACGCTGCTCACCGACAACCACTGTGACAACCGCTTTTTGTGCTGAGGTGCCTGACACGACGAGAACGTGCGGCGTGAGATCGGATCGCACGAACAGCAGATGCTGTTCGTTGGCCACCCGATCGGCGGGCCCGGCCTCGCCCGTCAGCAGGAAGCCGCTCTCGGCGAACCAGCGCGGCGGGTCCAGCCTAACGAGCTCGATCCGAGTGGGCCGGGCTCCTCTGATGAGGCGCATGAGCGGATCGGGCCATTGCCAGGACGCAATGCGAGTCTGGGCCTGTGGGTCCTTCAGCCGCAATATCGTCCGCCCGGGATCCCGCAGAAACCAGATGGACCGGCGCTCGCCGGCAACCCAGAACCGATTGAGCGCGCGCCATTCCTGATTCGGTTTGGTCCGAAGGATCTGGGCCGAGGCAGCCAGTTCCGGGAGATATCGGTTGAACACGTAGTTGCCGGCGACGACCGGATCCGGTTCGGTCAGCGCGATCTGCTGCAGGTAACGGACCGCGCCGGCTGGTGGGCTGGGCCCGCCGGCGTAGGCGTCGAGCGCCGGCATGGTCACGCACGTCGAGACGAAGACGAACGCCACGGCAATCGCCGCGAGACCAAGCGTATGACGTCGGACCAGAAGAGCGAGTGCCATCGATGCCGGCACGGCCACGACTGGCAGGATCGGAATCGTGTACCGAAGCGCAGTCGCTTGCAGCGTGTAGTGGTAGAGCGCGTACGGCGCAAAGAGCAACAACACGATCGCCAGACTCCTACGCTGATGACGCCAGAGCAGCGGCAGCCCCGCGGCGGCCGCGACAAGCAGGCTCGCGGCGAGCCAGGTCGATCCCCACGGCGCAACCAGGCTGTCCACCGCGCCGCGATACATCCGCTCCAGCGTGATCTCCGACACGAGCGGCTCGCTGAGCCACGCTTCCGCCACCACTTCGGTCTGTCTCGCGATGAGCCGCTGCACTCCGCCGGACGCGACGACAGTCGGCACAATCCAGAGGGCGCAGGTCGCGGTGAACACTGCAACGGTGTGAAGTCGCAGATGCCGGAGCTTGAAGAAACCCAACACGAGGACCGGCGCGACGAGGACTCCCGCCTGCACTCGTACGCCGACGGCGAAGCCCGCCAGTACCACGCCCAGGCACCATGTGAGCCGATGGGGCTCGCGTGTGTCGCCGGCGGCGGCCAGCGCGCGGACGAGCAGGCATTGGGCGCCGAGCACCACGGCGAACCCGGTGATATCGCTCATGGGTCGCACGCTATTGAGCCAGAACAGCGGATTGAAGACGACAAGCGTGCAGGCCAGGGCAGCTTGCGGACGTCCCATCAGGTGCCGGAACAGCCCGTACAGCGGAAAGAGCGCGATCGCGGAAAACAGCGCTGACGGAAACGCAAGGCCGGCGGCGTGCGAGTCGAACCATGGATGCACCAGCTTGGCGATGCCGATAAACACTGCATACCCGGGCGGATGCGGCTGATCGCCGAACGGGTTGAAGTTATGAACGCCCAAGTCGAAGTTCACGCTGTCGACGTCCTCGAGGGTCGTCGGTAGATAACGGAGGCGCGTCACGAGGATCGCGGCGGCTGCTACGGCCAACAGCAGGACTTCGAGATAGCGAGGCACGAACGATGGGCCAGCCGGTTCATGCGGATCCGGTATGGGCGGATCCGAGGGCAGACTTCGAACAAGCTGCAGCGCCGGCTGGGAGACAGCGCTTGGCATAATGTTGAGGTAGGCGCGCAGTATATCCCAGGTACTCGCCCCGCTTCTGAACACCTTCAGAGGCCACATCGATCGGGTTCTTGCGCACGCAGGGGCTTCGGTGTACAACCGTGCGCAACCGGACGGAAAAGAGAGGGCGGCTCACCTATGAAAATCACGCCTTTCATGATCGGCGCCGGCCTCCTGGTCGTCGCAACTCAGCCCGTATTCACGCACCACTCGTTCGCAGCCGAATTCGACGCGAGCAAGCCCGTCACGCTCAAGGGCGAGGTGACGAAGCTCGAGTGGGCAAATCCGCATATCTGGGTGTACCTGGACGTGAAGAACGACCAGGGCCTGCAGCACTGGCAGTGCGAAGGTGGTGCTCCCAATACGCTGACGCGAAACGGCTGGAGCGCGAATTCCCTGAAGGTGGGTGACGAGATCACCATCGATGGCGCGCTGGCGAAAGACGGGTCAAAGACCTGCAACGCGCGTACGGTGAAGCTTGCGGACGGCCGCACCGTGTTTGCCGGGTCTTCGGGCCCCGAGGCGCCACCGCAAAAGCCAGGTGAAAAATGACACGACGTGTCGCAGCGAGTCTGCTGGCGATCCTGGCGGCGGCTGCGGTATTCCCCGCGCTCACCGCCGGTCAACGCGGATTCCAGCCGCCCGCCGGGCCGACGCCGCGAACAGCGTCGGGCAAGGTGGACTTCAGCGGCGTCTGGTCGAAGCCGTACGTCCCGGACATGACCAAGGACGGAAGAGACCAAAAAGGTGCCGCTGTGCTTCCGTTTACTCCCTGGGGAGAGGCCGAGTGGAAGAAGTACGATCCGGCCGAGGGCGACTACACGGGCGCCTGCCTCCCGTTCGGCATGACCCGCTCAGTCAACACGCCCGAGCCGATGCAGATCATGCAGAGCGACACCTACTTCACGTTCCTCTTTGAACAGAACTCCTGGTTCACGGTCGTCCCCATCGACGGCCGCGAACATCGCAAGGGCATTCCCACCTGGTTCGGCGATTCCGTGGGTCGCTGGGAGGGGGACACGCTGGTGATCGACACGGTCAACTTCAACGGCAGGACGCGCCTGGATACGATTGGCCATCCGCACAGCGATCAGCTGCATCTCGTCCAGCGCTTTTCGCGGCCCGATCTCGGACACATCTCGTACGAAATCACCGTGGAAGATCCCAAGACCTTCACGAAGACGTTCACGAACTCGCGCACGTTCACCCTGAGGCCCGACTGGGAGATGATGGAGTACTCCTGCGAGGAAAATAACAAGAGCCTCTGGGAAGGCCGCATCAAGGTTCCGAAAGTTCCGAAGTAACGTCTCGTCTCGTCTTGCGGTCCGCTTGCTGCCCGGTCGGGCAACGTCACCATGCTACGCTACGCCTTCACGAACGGAGGGCGTTCGCAGAGGAACCAGCATGGACCGGCGCGGCGTACGGATCGTCGACACCTTCGCGGAAGCATTCGACATGCGCGCCGCTCGTGTGGTGATTACCGCTCGCTCAGCGGAGTGGGCGCGCACGGCCGCGCAATCGATGACGGGCTTCGCCACGTCGGTCATCGGGTGCAAGGTCGAAGCGGGCATCGAAACGGATCTTCTCCCCGGGGAAACGCCCGATGGACGCCCCGGCGTGAGCGTGCTGCTCTTCGCTTTCGACGCCGCCGGCCTCGGGCAGCGGCTGGTCGACCGCGTAGGCCAGACGGTTCTCACATGCCCGACGACGGCTTGCTTCGATGGGCTGCCAGACGCAGCCGAGCGCGTGAAGGTCGGCAGTATGCTGCGGTATTTCGGCGACCGCTTCCAGTCGAGCAAGTTCCTGGAGGGCCGGCGCTACTGGCGGATTCCCGTGATGGAAGGCGAGTTCCTCGTGCAGGAGGCCTTCGGCGTACAGAAGGCCATCGGCGGCGGCAACATTCTGATCCTCGCGTCTGACCCGGATGCCGCGCTGTCGGCAGCGGAAGCCGCCGTCGACGCCATGCGCAGAGTGCGCAGTGTCATTCTGCCGTTCCCAGGCGGGATCGTGCGAAGCGGCAGCAAAGTGGGCGCGAGACATTACAAGAAACTGATCGCTTCCACTAACGATGCGTATTGTCCGACGCTGCGCGGACGGATCGGCGTGACGAGCGCGCTCCCACCGGACGTGAACGCCGTCCTCGAGATCGTCGTGGACGGTCTCGACCCGTCAGCGATCGAGCACGCGCTGCGCGCTGGCATCGAGGCCGCATGCCGTCCCGGCGTTGTCGAGATCACCGCGGGGAATTACGGCGGGAAGCTCGGAAAACATCACTTTCATTTGCATCATTTGGTAAACGAGTAAGTTGGTTTCACCACAATGGACACAAAGGACACGAAGGAAGGAACCTATAGGGTTTTACCTTTGTGTCCTTAGTGTCCTTGGTGGTGATTGAATGGTGAGCCGGAGCGGGTAGTGCGCATTCTCGTCCACGAGTTCGCGAGCGGAGGCGGGCTGGCCGGCCGCGACGTTCCTCCCTCGCTTGCGCGCGAAGGCGCGGCGATGGCTGCGGCTCTCATCGAGGATCTGGCCGCGTTGCGGTGTCATCACATCGTCACGACCGCCGATCCCCGCTTCCGCCCGAACGCGCCTTCAGACGTCGAGATCGTGACGCTGCCTCCTGGAAGGCGAGGCCGCGATGCGCTGCTCGATCGCCTGATCGAGTCGGTCGACGCCGTCTGGCTGGTGGCTCCCGAGACGGGTCGATGCCTCGAACGGCTTGCCGCGCGCGTCGAGCAGACTGGCAAGGTGCTCCTGGGATCTGGAGCCGCGGCGATCCACCGCGCATCTGATAAGGTCGCGCTCCCTCGCCGTCTCGCCCGCCACGGAGTGCCGCACCCTCCAACGCGGGTCCTCCGGTCGAGCAGCGATTGGAAGCGGGAATGGTTGACCGTCGCACGAGGGATAGGGTATCCGGTCGTCATCAAACCTGGACGTGGAGCTGCATGCGAAGGAGTCAGTCTCGCGCGCGACGCGCGTGAGCTGCGCGGCGCGACCGAGTTGGCCCGTCACGCCGGTGGGCCTGGACCCATGCTGCTCCAGCGCTATATGCCCGGTGTGCACGCGAGCGTCTCATTGATCGCGGATAGCCGCCGCGCCGTGGCGCTGGCGGTGAATGCGCAGTGCGTGCGTATCTCGAGGCGATTCTCGTACCACGGGGGGCGGACGCCTTTCGATCATCCCCTCGCGGAGCGCGCCATCGATGCGTGCGTGCGCACATGTCAGGCGTTCCCCGGGCTTCGAGGCTACGTCGGCATCGACGTCGTGCTGACCGACTCAGAGGCTGTCGTCATCGAGGTGAACCCCCGTCTCACCACCGCCTACCTCGGCGTGCGGTCGGCGCTCGACGGCAATGTCGCGGCGCTGGCGCTGGCAGCCTGCGGCGGCGTCCTTCCAGTCCTCCCGCAGGTGCGCCGCAGCGTCCGCTTTACGGCCGCGGGCCGAATCGTGTTCGACGGCGAAGAATCGAGCGCGACGGCTTGAGGCGAGCGTCGACGTGACGAATGTAGCGAAGGCTTGAGCCGGGCGGCGACGATTGGAAACGAAATCATGACGGGACCGATCATCGGCTGGGATGTCGGCGGCGCCAATCTCAAGGCCGCTCGCAGCGTCGACCCCGATCGCTCGAAGGTCCAGATACTCGAGCGGCCGTTTGCGATCTGGCGCGAACCGCGCGGTCTGCCGGATCTTCTCGCGCGCACCGCTGAAACGCTCGGAGGCGCGCGCACGATGGCGGTGACGATGACCGCCGAGTTGGCCGACTGCTTCGCCACCAAGCGCGAAGGCGTCGGGTTCGTGCTCGACGCGTTCCGCACGGCGTTTCCGGATGTCGAGCCGTGGATCTACGGCGTGGACGGGCGATTCCGCTCGGTCGAGGCGGCGCGGCGCCGGCCACATCGTGTGGCGGCCGCCAACTGGATGGCGAGCGCGACGCTGGTCGCGCGTGCGATCCCGGATGCAATCTTCATCGATGTCGGCAGCACGACGACCGATGTCGTCCCGATCGTTGGCGGCCGGGTGGTTGCCCGCGGGCGCACCGATCCGGCGCGGCTCAGCAGCGGCGAGCTGGTCTACACCGGGTCCTTGCGGACGCCGGTCTGCGCGGTCGTACGTGCAGTACGCGTGCGTGGCCGACGCTGTCGCGTGGCCGCGGAGCTATTTGCCGTGGCCGCCGACGTCCACCTCTGGCTCGGACGAATCACCGAAGCCGATTACACATGCGAGACACCTGACGGCCGTGGGCGCAGCCGGCTCGACGCCGGTGCGCGGCTCGCTCGAGTGGTGTGCGCGGACCTCGAGATGCTTGCGCCGGAGCAGATCACGGAGATCGCGGAGCACGTGGCACGCGCTCAAGTGCGACAGATCGCGAGCGGCATTCGGCAAGTGGTGCGACGCCTGGGCGCCGACTGCCCGCGCGTTGCGGTGCTGGCGGGACACGGCACCTTCCTCGCGCGCGCCGCAGCGGAAACCGTTGGCCTTCCGACGCGCGACCTGGCCGACGACATCGGCCCGGCCGCGGCGTGGTCGGCGCCGGCCGTCGCCGTGGCGTACCTGCTGCTCAGCGCTCAGGCAGGCGTGCCTTCAAATAGACCCGGAGCCGTGGCGTCTGCGACAGTCGGGAACTGATCGCGCGAGAGCCCACGGTATCGAAGGCGGACGGAACCGAGGCGGGGTGAGCGAAGGATAGTGAGCCTAACGTTCGCCAGTTGGAACCACATTGCCCTGTGGCTGAGACGGCCTAACACGCTACTCAACGTACAGAGCCGCCGCCGGATCGAGACGAAGAGCCCGACGCGCCGGCAGCCAGGATGCGAGTAGTCCCACAATGCCGACGATCAGAGCAACACTGGAAAGTGTCGCCGTGTCATTCACCGACCCTCCGTAAACGATGCTGCCCAGAAGTCCCGCGTTGGCAACGGCGAGCGGTAACCCCAGCAACGCACCCACGGCGATAAGGGTCGCGACACGACGTAACACCAGCTGCAGAATGCTACGCCGAGTAGCGCCGACAGCAACACGAATGGAAATTTCCCGACGCCTGCGCGCCACGGCGTACGAAACAACGCCGTGAATTCCCGTGGCCGCCAACATCACGGCAAGCAAGCCAAAAGCGCCGAGCGCAATCGCGGCCACACGCATCGGGAGCAGCACGAAACCGAGCATCTCCACCATTGAGCGAACCCCAAAGAGGGGCAGCGACGCATCAATCGAGTTGATGACGCCCCGGATTTCGACCGCTATTTCACCGGTCGGCCGGGATGATCGCACGAGCATGACCGTTGTGGTGTTGTAGGCCTGGAGAATTGGCTCGAACACCACGGCCGTCTCAGCCTCCGTCAAAGATTGGTACTTGCCAGTCTCGACCATCCCGACGACTTCAATTAGCGGGCCCTGGGTTCCGTACCGGAAATGCCGTCCGACGACATCACGCGCGCGAAGGATTTGGAGGGCGAAGGCTTCGTTGATAACGGCCACGCGACGACTGGCCGATGTGTCGCGCCAGTCGATGTCGCGGCCCTGCAGCATGCGAATGCGGAGCGTTCGAAAAAATCCTGGGGATACTTGGTACTTGATCGCTCTTGGCACCTCGGAGCGCTGCAGGTCCGGCCGATCATCCGGATAGACGACGGTGCTCGATTGGTCGATATTGAGCGGAACCGAATTCGCGTACGCGGCGGTCTCCACGCCCGGGAGTCCGCCGATTCCTTCCAAGGCACGGCGCCGCAGAGTTTCGCCAGCCTCCCGAGAATAGCCACCAAGGCCGAGATCGAAGCTGGCCATCGTAATGTCAGCCGGCTCCAGGCCGAGCGGCATGGTCAAGGCGCTCTGCAGACCCCGAAGAGACGTCAGACACGCAGCCACCAGCACAAAGCACAGCGCCACTTGCACACCCACAAACACGTCGCGAATCGGCCAGCGACGCCCGCACGCGCCGTCAACCAATTTGAGGGCCGTATTGGGATCGGTGGTCGCAGCTTGTAGGGCAGGCGCAATTCCGAAAATGATGCCGGCCAGGAGAGATACAAGAAACGCGAAAGCGAACACGCGCGCGTCGGGGTGCACATCGAGCTGAACAGGAACGGCAATCGGGAGCTGCCAACCGCTCAGACCGCTCGTGGCGAGCACTGCTCCGAGTGCACCCACAGCGCCGCCAATGGTGGCGAGTACGACGGTTTCCGTCAGCAACTGACGAACGATTCGGGCGCCGCCAGCACCAATCGAAAGACGAATAGCCAGCTCGCGCTGTCGATCCGTACCGCGCGCCGCGAGCGTACTGGCCAGATTGGCGCAGGCGATCAAGAGAACAAGGCCGGCGAGCGCCAGCACACCGAACGCGAATGCTCTGGCGGGTCCACCGACTGCGTCGCCCACTAAGCCTGGCCGCGTCAGCCTGATGCTCGCGCCTTCGCTGTGTGACGCATACTCCCGTGCGAGTTGGCGGGAGATCGCATTCAGATTGCCCTCCGCTTGGCGGACGGAGACGCCCCGTTTGAGACGGCCGATCACCCACGTATTTGAAGTATTGCGATTCTCCAGCCATGGGTTGCCGACCTCGATTTGCGCCTGCATCATCATGGGCACCCAAACGTTCGGACGATAGAACACCTCGGTGCCGTAGAAACCAGGTGGGGTGACCCCGAGCACGGTGTACGGGATCCGATTCACCCGAATGGTCGACCCGACAACGGACGGACTTCCACCGAAACGCGTCCGCCAGTAGTCATAGCTGATGACTGCGTAAGGGCTTCCGCCAGGAACTGCATCGTCGGCCTGATGGAAAAACCGACCCACTGCCGGAGTGACGCCGAGCAAGTCGAAATAATTGCCCGTTGCCAAGTAGCCCCACTCATGGGTCGCACTGTCGTTCACGTCGACTTCCATCATCGTGATTCGGTACCCGGCGAGGCCCTCGAACGCCACGTTACGGTCCCGGAGATCGCGGTAGAGAGGAAAGGAATGTGACACGAAGGGCCCAACCCGCTGTACAAACACGACACGGTCTGGATCGCTGATCGGCAACGGTTTCAGGACGAGGCCATTCACCACGCTGAACACAAGGGTGTTGGCGCCCACGCCGAGAGCGATCGACATGACGGCGGTCGCCGTAAATCCGGGTGAGTGACGGAGCGTCCGAACCGCGTAGCGCAGGTCACGCCACAGGTCATCTAGGAGGCGGACACCCAAGGCGTCCCGGTATTCCTCCTTGACCTGGTCGAGTTCACCAAATTCCAGTCGCGCACGGCGCTGAGCCTCGTCGCGACTGATCCCGGCCCTGACATACGCCTCGACTTGATGATCAACGTGGAATCGGAGTTCGTCATCGAGTTCGCGCTCTATCGCGGATCGCTTCAATAACGCGCGCAACCGAAGAAACAAGTCGCTCAGCATGAGGCCTCCGCCAAGCAGGCAACCTGATTAGGCGCTCTCGAGAACCTGCGCGACAGCGTTGGTCAGGCGCCGCCACGCGACCGTCTCCTGCTCGAGCCGTGTCCGTCCGCGCTTTGTCAGCTCGTAATACTTCGCACGGCGATTGTTATCGGAGGTGCCCCAGCGCGCTTTGATCCAACCGCGTCGCTCCAGGCGATGGAGCGCAGGGTAAAGCGACCCCTGTCTCACGAGCAGCCTTTCACTCGTGATCTGATGAAGCCGTTCGGAGATCGCCCACCCGTGAAGGGCCTTCAGCGCCACGGCTTTGAGAATCAGCAGGTCCAGCGTGCCCTGCGGCAGGTCCAAGCGTTCACCATCCATGCGTTCCTCTTGCACTTCGACAAGAGCAACTGTAGCCGAGCTCTTGTCGAAGTGCAAGAGGAGCCGCCTGTGTCCCTGATCGAATGATGATTCGGTCACGGACTTGCGATTTGGATCGTCTCAAATCAACTGTTGGAGCTGGTGAGCCTAAATTTCGCGACTTGGAACCGAGTCGTCCGCTGGTTGCGAGCTGTGGATGAGCTCAGGCGTGCGGCTTGAGACTCACCGGTCCCTACCAGGCCCCGCGTCAGCTTCGAGGTGACGCTCGTAGTCCATTCTGTCGTGGAGCACACGGACGACGAGGATGCGTGACTGGTCGACCTCGAAGAACACGCGGTTATAGCCGCTCGTGGCCATCTGGAGCCCAGGACTGAGGTCGTCCCGGTTGCGGCTGACGACGTGCCGGCGAGAAGTCCTTTCATGGTGTCGCGCAGAGCCGCCATGTACTCAGCCGTGCGATCGGAACCCCATGTCCTCTCGGCGTAGCGGTGTATCGATTTCAGATCCGCGCGGGCGATCTCTGTGAGTTCGAGGTGCCTCACAGGTCGGCGAACAGGGCGTCGATCTCGTCGTTGTTCTCCAGTCGGATCACTCTGCCGGCTGCAGCGTCTTCGTACCCCCTCGATGGCGTCCCTCAGACGGGCGCGCTTGATTTCTGCGACATCGTCGCGCGCCTGCATTAGGCGGAGAGCGTCCGCGACAACCTCGTCCCAACCAGGGTGGGGATACGGAGTAAGGTGCCGACGATCGTCGGCTCACTCCTGGCCGTGCGCCAGCTTCTCGAACCGCGGATTCCCGCGCAGCGGGTCGAAGTTGGGGTCGACGCGCAGCCAGCCGGACGTAAAGCGGTAAGGCGCCTTCAACAGCCGCTCTAGAGCGTCGATCGCCGGTTCCTGGTTTCCGAGCCTAGTGTGAATGAGAGCGAGGTACTTGAGCGCGGTCCCGCCGATATCCGACGCGTCTCTCTCAATGGGGGCCAGCGCCACGGCTCGCTCTCCTTCCCGCACCGCGTCCTCGCGCCGCCCCAGGAGGGCCAGAACGTACCCCAGGGAGCAGTGAAGACCCGCATCTTCTCGGGCCTTCGCGAGCTGTTCGAGGTAATTCTTGTGGGCCTCCTCGGCGTACGTCCGCGCCTCGGCCAGGTTGCCGCGGAGCCAGTACTCGGTGGCCAGAAATTCGGCCCTCTGCGCCCGGTTGTCATCGAACGCGCCCGCCGTGAGGCGCAGCAGCAGGTCCCGCTGGGCGGTGGCAAGCACCCACGACTCATTGTACGCAGCGAAATTCGCGACAAGCGCCGTGGGCTCGACCTCCTTCGGCACCGCAGCCACCACCGCGCGTGCTCCGGCGAGATCTCCTTCTTGCAGGTACGTTTCTGCCTTGTCGCGGATCAGGTCGATGTGGACAGGATTCAGGGCAAGCCCGCGGTCCACAGCTTCCCGCGCCTCGCGGGGACGATGAAGGCGCTTGAGGATGTCTACGAGGGACAGTTGGTTGGCCCACGACTGTGGGTCGAGGGACACCGCCCGGCTCACCGCCGCGAACGCCTCGTTGAGCCGCCCTCGTTCCTGCTCGGCGTACCCCACGTTGCGGAGCAGATCCACGTTATCCGGCGCGATCGCCAGACCCCGGCGCAGGACCTCCACCGCCTGGACGCTATCACGCGTCACCATGCGGTGGAAGACCCCCAGCGCGAAGTACGCGTCGGCGAGTTGGGGCGACAGCGCGAATGCTTTCTCGGCCGCCGTGCGTGCGGCTGTGCCGAGTTCGGGTGACGGCTGGCCGCTGCTGTAGATCAAAGAGCGGGTCAGGGACAGCCTCGCCCAGGCCTGGGCGAATCGCGGATCCAGCGCCACGGCCTGCTCGAATTGCGCTCCCGCCCGTCGTTGATACGTTGCGTCAAACCCGCGGTCGAAGATCTCGCGGCCCTTGAGATAGGCGTCGTACGCTTCGAGGTTCGAGGTGGGGCGCTCTTCCAAGCGCTTCGTCTGCGGCTCCCCGAGCGTCACCTGCAGCGCCTGGGCCACCTGCGCCGCGATCCGGCCCTGCACTTCGAAGACGTCCGCCAACTCCGCGTCGAACGCCTCTTGCCACCGCGTCGTCGGCGCACCGCCGCCGGCGATCTCGACCAGCTCCGGCGATAAGCGGACGCGGCTCGTTGCGCCCGCCTTCTGCCAGCGCACGGTCGCGGTCAGCAGATAGCGCACATCGAGATCCCGCGCGATCTCCCCGGGCGGCTTGGTCGTGGCCCTGTACTGGTTCGAGCTGGCGCGCGCGATCACCGCGAGTCCCGGCAGCCCGATTAGTTTGCTCCGCACTTCGTCGGTCATGCCGTCCGCGAAATAGCTGTCCACGGCTTCGCCGAGGTTTTCGAAGGGAAGGACAGCGATCCGCTTCTCGGCCGTCGACGTGGACCCGCCGGTCGTGCCGGCTTGGCCGGCGCGGCCTCTCGTCAGCCAGAAACCGCCGACGACCACCGCGACGATGACGGCGGCCAATCCGACCACGATTTCGAGGCGCGGGATGGTGGAGCCGCTCCCTTTTCGTGACTCTTCCTCTTGAATAGAAGACCCGGCTCGGCCTGACGAACTCGAGTGCGAGTCGCGGAGCAGGCGCTTGAGATCCGCCCGCACGTCGGCCGCGGTCTGATGGCGCAACGTCGGATCCTTCTCGAGCGACTTCAGAATGACCTGCTCGAACGGCTGAGGAATGTCCGGATTCAGCTGGATCGACGGGGTGGGATCCGTCTTCAGGATCGCCGCGAAGAACTCCGCCGTGCTCCCGCCCTGAAACGGCAGCGTCCCCGTCGCCATTTCGTAGAGCACCACGCCCAGCGAGAACAGATCGCTTCGCGCATCCACCGGCTCGCCGCGCGCCTGCTCCGGCGACATGTACGCAACGGTCCCGAGCGTCGTGCCTGGAGAGGTGAGGTGCTCCTCGGCCATCGTCGGGGCATCCAGCGTCCGCACTCCGCCGCTCTCGGGCGACGCCATCTTTGCCAGGCCGAAGTCGAGGACCTTCGCCTCGCCACGCTCGGTGATAAAGAGATTCGCAGGTTTGAGATCGCGGTGAACGATGCCCGCGCGGTGCGCCGCATCGAGCGCATCCGCGATCTGCCCGCCCAGCGAGGCGATCTTCTCGATCGAGAGCGCCTTCCGCTGGATCGCATGTTTGAGCGTCTGCCCCTGCAGTCGCTCCATCACCAGGAAGGGCTGCCCATCGTGGACGCCGATGTCGTACACCGTGCAGATGTGCGGATGATTGAGCGCCGACGCCGCGCGCGCCTCGCGCTTGAAACGATCGAGCGCATCCGGGCTCTTCAGGGCTTCCTCGGGTAGGAACTTGATCGCCACGCGGCGGCCGAGCTCGGTGTCTTCCCCCTCGTAGACGACACCCATTCCCCCGCCGCCGAGCTTCGACAGAATCCTGTAGCGCGAGACGGTGCGTCCGATCATGGCCGGGGTTTGGCGACGTGCGCGGGGTTCAGCGAGCGGATCTTCAGGGCGTTCTTGACGCGCGCCAGCCGGTCGTGATCGTCGACCTCGCCCGTCCCCCCGGCGCCAAGCGACGCGAGGATTTCATGCGGCGTGAGGCAGAGGCCGGCGGACAGGGCCATGAGTGGTCAGCTACGTTGGCGGAATGATAGCCGGGCTTAGCGGCCTGTCCGTGGGCCCGGCTGGGCCGCAACATAACGTCCGGACTCGGACATCCGCTCGCCCCCTCTGCGACAGTGCCGATTAGCGCCGCACGGCGCTGATTATGGCTCAACGGAGACCCCAGTCAACGGTCGGCCCGCGACTGTGTCGGCCCGCGACGCGACGACGGCGGAACACACTACGAGGTCTGACGACGCTCCCTGCGAAAAGGTAACGAGGACGACAAATCTCCCTTGTCCCATATTGTGTTCACAGGCAACATCGGCCGTGTGGCGCTCGAATCGCATTCCGGCACTGTCACGGGCGCCGTGCAGGCGGTCACCACCGGTCGAATGATTTCCCGTATCTCGACGTCTCCCCGGATGCACGGTTCATCGTCGCAACATCAGGCCGCTAGCGCGGACGCGAAAACCTCTACATCGTGGCCAAGGAGCGGACGGCAGAGCGACGATGATTCGCGGAAGCACTCAAGCTGAGATCAGCAGGCAATTGCCCGATCCATCGCCGATGCGTTCTGCACGACACTCGACTGTTCGATATGGCGCAACGGCTTTGGCTTCGTCGGCGACGAACGAGGAGCCGATCACTTGGAACCAGATTGCCGGCTGGTTGCGGCGGCTGGAGAGGCTCGAGCGAGGGGGAATCTCCAGCTAGCTGAGCTAGTAGGGGTAACCGCTCAACATCCGGGCCAGCCTTGCTTTTCAACATGGGCGACATGCTTCCGATTCCCGTCGCCCCGTGGCATCCGGCGCCCCCCTTCGCGCGATAGAGCTGCGCGCCTTCCTTGGCAGTTCCGCGTCCCGGCGGGAGTTCCTCTCCGGTTGGACCGATGGAGATATCCCAGGCACGGATTTCTTCTGCGCTCGGCGTACGTCCCACACCATACCGAGGCGACTGCGCCAGCGTGGAGACCGCCATGAGCAACACAAACGGGAGAACCCTAAGCGTTCCCACTTTACTGGAGCTCGGTTTCTTGTCCGTCCCAATTCCACTCATACCCGAACCGCGTATGCGCCATGCGATGCGCAGTTCCCTTGATCTCGGCGTTGTTCCAGCGCTTGCCGCCGTCGGTGGACACCTCTACCTTCTTGATCGCACCGCCACCGGACCACGCCAAGCCGCTGATCTCGTAGAATCCGCGGCCCGGCAGCTGTTGTCCCGCGGAAGGAAACGTGATGACCGATTTCGGGCCGATCTGGTAGCCCAATGCAGCGACCTTAGGCTCTTGATCGAGATGCCCGTAGTCGTTGTAGTTCATGTAGTAGCGGTCCACCACCTTGATTCGCCGCAGATACTTGGAGTGAAAGATTCCCTCGAAGCCGGGGACCATCAGCCGTAGCGGAAATCCTTGCTGGGGCCGCACGGCCTCGCCGTTCATGCCGTAGGCCACCAGACAGTCGTCCATCGCCTTGGCCAGCGGAAAGCTCGACGCTCCCTTCACTTCCTCCGAGCCTTCTGCGACGACCCAGGATGCCCCGCCTTTCAGGCCGCACTCCTTGAGCAGCACAGAGAGGAGCACGCCGGTCCATTCGGCGCAACTGGTCATCCCGTTTCCCGGACCGTCATAGCCTTGCGCGACGACCGATTCCCCACACACTCGATGAAATGAAGGCGGGTCACGGAAGGGAGGCGCTTCAAATCCTCGATGGTGAAGGTCAGCGGACGGTCCACCATCCCGTGGATCATGAGACGATGCTCCCGGGGATCGATGTCCGGGATGTAGGAACCACGGGTCGTCCCCACGAAGTGGAGCGAGGATGGTGTGATCACCCCCACCGAATCCTGAAGCGGCGCCGCACACATGAAAGACGAGCCCGAAGGCATCGGGCGAAGGCCTGCCGCCGTGGGCTATGCGTACCGAGGTGACGAAACGCGACCGGTCGCCGTAGGCGATGTAATCCTTGTCGCCCTTGATCATTGGTGGGGATGCTGGCGTTTGGCCGATCGCGGGTGCTGCGGCTC
>WNFV01008609.1_pt1 | contig 30871 bp, 29 predicted proteins | sample 5400101 | NCBI WGS metagenome assembly WNFV01 (sample SAMN13153361, study PRJNA577476) | soil metagenome | isolation source: 115 cm soil or saprolite under grassland replicate 1 | place: USA:California | collected 2016-06-15 | reverse complement strand
CGCTAGCAGGTGGCGTCGGCCACTAACCAAACCGCCGGATGCACGTCAAAAGAGAGGTCAGAGTCCTCTGGCGAGATAAGAGGGAAGGAGTCACATGCATAAACGAATGATGCTCTCGATCGCCATGTTGGTGGTCGGAGCGGCGATGTTGGCCGCAGCGAGTGTCGCGAGCCCAGGAGCTGCTCAGAAGGGGAGCTCCCCGCTTGGCTCGAAGGCCCGTAAGGGCGGGATTCTCAAGTTCACGCTGTTTGCCGGCATCGAGAACATCGACCCGCAGCGCTCGTACTACGTGCCCGAGTGGCAGTACGAGTGGCTGACGGCCCGGAGCCTGCTGAACTTCGCGCACGCCACCGGCGCACGCGGGTACCGGCTCGTCAACGACGGGGCCAAGAGCTACACGGTCTCGAAGAACGGCAAGACGTACACGTTCAACATCCGCCGTGGCATGAAGCTCAGCAACGGCGCGACGATCACGGCGAGGAACTACGAGCACACGTTGCTGCGAGTTCTGCACGAGAACGTCGGCTCGCCGCTCGCTTCGTTCCTGACCGACCCAGCCGCTGTGGAAATCGTCGGTGCGACCGCCTACAACAGCGGCAACGCCACCACGGTTCCCGGCATCAAGGTCGTCAGCCCGTACAAGCTCCGCATCGGGCTCGTGCGGCCGAACGTGTTGCTGCCCACCCTGCTGGCGCTTCCGCCAACGGGTGCGGTCGCCACGAACGTCCCGTTCTCGCCGGTCACGTCGGTTAGCGCCAGTAATCCACTTCCGGCCGGCGGGCGCTACTACGTCCAGGAGTACGTGCCGGACCGCTCGATCAAGATCAGGAAGAACCGGTTCTACAAGCCGGTGGGTGCTCCTCCGACTCCCGGCGTCGTCGACGGTTTCGACTACGAAATCGGCGTCCAGCAGGACCAGGCTCTGCTGCTGATCAAGAACGGCCAGTCCGACTGGGCTGCCGACGGTCTCTCCGGGACTGCCTGGGGCCCGCTCTTCGCGCAGTACGGGACGAAGGGTCGCGCCCGCGTGTTCCCGTCGTCGGTCGTCGACTACGTCACGATGAACACGTCGAAGGGCATCTTCGCGAACCAGAACGTGCGCAAGGCGGTTGCCTTCGGCATCGGCCGCAACGCGCTCGTCAACATCAGGGGCGCCAGGGCCGGCGTCGGACAGTGCTCGCTGCTGACGCCCGCGATCCCTGGCTACAAGAGGTGCACGGCCTACCCGAAGACCCCGAACCTCTCCAGGGCTCGAACGCTGGCGAGGGGTCACACCGGCGACCACATCAACTACTGGTACACGGCGACGACGCTAGGGACGCAGATCCAGCAGTTGGCACAGTCGCAGCTGAACGCGATCGGGTTCAACAACATCGATAAAAGGCCGTTCTCGTCCGGTCTCTTCACCGCGCTTGGTCGGCGGGGGAACGACTACGACTTCGCCATCGTCGGCTGGGCCGCGGACTTCCCGGACCCATACGACTACATCAACAAGCTCCTGTCGGGCAACACGATCCAGGACGTGCAGAACAACAACACGTCCTACTTCAACAACCCGAAAGCGAACAGGCTGATGAACAACGCGGCGAGACTCAAGGGCCAGAAGCGGCTCACCACGTACGGAAACCTCGACAACAGAATCATGAGCACGTGGGCCCCGATCGCTGGGATCGACAACAGGAGCGATCGCAACTTCTTCTCGGCTCGGATCGACACGAAGTCGATCGTCCAGTCACGCATCTACCTACTCGACCTCGGCAAGCTGGCTCTGAAGTAAAGGAGCCGGTCGACGATGACCTACCTCGGAGGCGCCGGCCCACATAGGGCCGGCGCCTCCGCTTGTATAAGCTTCCCCTCGGAGGTGGCGGCTCGATGCTTCGGTACCTGATCAGGCGGGTTCTGTGGGCGATCGTCCTCTTCATCGTCGTCACGCTCGTGACGTACGTGATCTTCTTCCTGGTGCCGAACGACCTCCCGTCCGCCATCGCCGGGCAAGGCTCGAGCAAGGCCCAGCGCGAGCGTGCGATCCACTACCTCGGCCTCGACCGCCCGGTCTACATCCAGTACGAGAGGTTCCTGTGGCGGATGATCAAGCCTGTGCCGGTGCACATCGGCGGCGTCCCCGTCTTCGTACGCCCCCAGGGCGACCTCGGAAGGTCGTTCATCCAGGCGACGCCCGTGAACACGCTGCTCAAGTCCGCTGCGCCCGTCACCGCCTCGCTCGTCTTCGGAGGAGTGGTGATCTGGATGCTGATGGCCCTGCCGATCGGGATCCTCTCCGCGCTCCGCCCCCGTTCGCTCTTAGACAGGGCATCGATGACCTTCGTCTTGATCGGGATCTCTGCGCATCCGGTCTGGATCGGACTGATCTTCGCCTACGTCTTCGGGTTCAAGTTCGGCTGGTTCCCGATCCAGGGCTATTGCGACGTCATCAATCCGGCAACCGACTGCGGAGGTCCCGTGCAATGGGCCTACCACATGGTCCTGCCGTGGATCACGTACGCGATCCTGTTCGCCGCCCTGTACGTGCGGATGATTCGCGCCAACGTGATCGACGCCATGAGCGAGGACTACGTGCGCACCGCGCGCGCCAAGGGCGCACCCGAATGGCGAGTACTGCGCTCGCACGTTCTGCGCAACGCGCTCCTGCCGGTCGTCACGATGCTCGGGATGGACATCGGCCTCGGCCTCGGCGGCGCGATCTTTACCGAGACGATCTACGGTTTGCCCGGGCTCGGCAAGCTCGCGATCCGGTCGATTGGAATCAGCGACCTTCCTGTCGTGATGGGCGTGGTCGTATTCGCTACGTTTGTCATCATTCTCTTCAACCTCGTCATCGATCTCTTATACGCCTGGATCGACCCGCGGATCAGGCTCAGCTGATGCTCTCGAGGCGCACGACCTGAAGGGGAGTTAATGGCCCTCCTTGAAGTCAACGACCTCAAGACGTATTTCAGGACCGACGACGGGATCGTCAAAGCCGTCGACGGCGTCAGCTTCAGCGTCGAGAAGGGGAAGACGCTCGGGATCGTCGGGGAATCGGGGAGTGGCAAGAGCGTCACGTGTCTCACGATCATGGGTCTGAACGCGAGGAAGAACACGATCACGAGCGGAGAGGCGCTCTTCAACGGCGAAGACCTTCTGCACCTGCGGTCCCGCCGCCTGCGGGAGATCCGTGGCAACGACATCGCGATGATCTTCCAGGACCCGATGACGTCCCTGAACCCCGTGCACTCGATCGGAACTCAGCTGATCGAGGCGGTTCAGCTTCACCGCGACGTTTCGAAGAAGGTCGCGCGCGCCCGCGCGGCGGAGCTGTTGCAGGCGGTCGGCATCCCGCGCGCCGCACGCCGGCTCGACGACTATCCTCACCAGTTCTCCGGAGGGATGCGCCAGCGCGTGATGATCGCGATGGCGCTGGTCAACGATCCCGACCTCCTGATCGCCGACGAGCCGACGACGGCGCTCGACGTGACGACGCAGGCTCAGATCGTGAATCTGATCAGGAACCTCCAGAGCGAGTTCGGGAGCGCGATCATCCTGATCACGCACGACTTGGGAGTGGTCGCCGAGACAGCAGACGACGTGCTCGTGATGTATGCGGCCAAGGTCGCGGAGCAGGCACCCGTCGACGACCTCTTCAACCGGCCGCATCACCCGTATACATGGGGCCTCCTCGGATCGCTCCCGCGGCTCGATGCCGACGTCGAGCGCCTCGTGCAGATTCCCGGTCAGCCGCCCTCGTTGCTGAACCCTCCGAAGGGCTGCCGATTCCATCCGCGTTGCCCTTACGTCATGGAGAAGTGCAGACAGATCGAGCCGGAGCTCGTAGGCATCTCCACCGACCCGCAGCACCTGCAGGCATGTCATCTGGACGAGGAGACGAAGGACCGCGAGGCCGCGAAGCTCCTCGCAGCCACGATGGCGAAAGCGAGCTAGTGTCCCGCGCTGATGGCTGAAGACCTGCTCGTCGTCGAGGACGTCAAGAAGCACTTCCCGGTCACGCGCGGGATCATCTTCCAGAAGCAGATCGGCGCCGTGAAGGCGGTCGACGGCGTGAGCTTCTCCGTCAAGTCGGGAGAGACGCTCGGGATCGTGGGCGAGTCGGGTTGCGGCAAGTCCACCCTTGCCCGCTGCATCATGCGCTTGCTCGACCCGACCGACGGCAAGATCGTCTTCGACGGTCGCGACATCACACGTCTCTCGCGGCCGAGCATGCGGCCGATCCGGCGCGAGATGATGATGATCTTCCAGGATCCCTACGCTTCGCTCAATCCGCGCAAGCGCGTCGGCTTCATCGTCGCCGAGGCGCTCGAGGTACACAAGTTGGGGACGGGAGCCGAGGTCAAGCGGCGCGTCCAGGAGCTACTCGAGGTGGTCGGCCTCAACCCGGAGCACTACAACCGGTTTCCCCATGAGTTCTCAGGCGGGCAGCGTCAGCGGATCGGGGTTGCCCGTGCGCTCGCGGTCAATCCGAAGCTGATCGTCTGCGACGAGCCGGTCTCGGCGCTGGATGTGTCCGTTCAGGCGCAGATCCTCAACCTGCTCGAAGATCTGCAGCACGACTTCGGGCTGACCTACGTCTTCATCGCTCATGACCTGAACGTGGTGCGGCACATCTCCGATCGGGTCCTGGTCATGTATCTCGGCAAGATTGTCGAGCTGGCGCCGAAGGTGGAGCTCTACGAGCAGCCGAAGCATCCATATACGGGTGCGCTGCTGTCTGCGGTGCCGATCGCCAATCCCGCGCGGGGCCGCGCCCGGAAGCCGGTCGTGCTCGAGGGCGATGTTCCAAGCCCTCTGAACCCGCCGAGCGCCTGCAACTTCCATCCGCGCTGTCCACGTTTTCGGGAGGGCCACTGCGACGTCGTCGAGCCGCCGCTCTACCCGTTCGGAGCGGGGCACGTGGCCGCCTGCCATTACCCGCTCGAGCGCTGGCCGCTCGACGAGGACGAGTTCCGGAAGCGGGGGGAGCCCGTGGAGCCGCCGGCCGAGCCCACCGCGGTCTCGTAAGCCATGCTGATTCCGGCTCTGCGCCGGTTTGCCCAGTTTCTCGTCGTGATCGGCGGCGGCACGGCCATCCTCTCGGGCCTCTTCGGCCTGCTGATTGGCGCTTCTGTTCTCCGTTCGATCGCGGTCGGCTTCTATCTGATCGGAAGCTTCCTGCTCCTCGTCGGCTTCCTCCTCGGAAACCGTGGCCCGGTGCGCTCGCAGGGAGACGAGGCCGCGGGCGACATCTTCTTCGGCCTCGGCTCGCGCCGCCTGCGCTGGGCGACGAGAGAAGAGCAAGAGGAGGCGATCAACACCTCGGCGGTGTTCGTGCCGATCGGGCTCGTGCTGATCCTCGTCGGCATCGCCGCGGACAGCCGGCACGCATTGTTTTAGCTAACCGTTTTCCGCCGTCTTCGTCACACTTAGTGATGGTGAGAGAACGTCCTCAGAAATGCGATCGCATGCGCGCGTGGATTTCGGCTGAGCTCGACGGCGAGCTGTCCGAGTTCGAGTCGATCCTGTTGCGCGACCACCTCGGCCGCTGCGAGCGCTGCAGCGCCTTCAGAGCCGACGCCTCCTCGTTCGCCGCCGCACTTCGCGAGGCCCCGCTCGAGCAGATGAGCCGGCCCGTCAACGTCTCGCTCAGGCGCAGGATCGCCTTCCAGCCGTTGCGGGCCCCGGCTGCGGCAGCTCTCGCCGTCTCGATGATCGCCGTCGGCGGTCTGTTCGCGTCCCTCCACTCCGGGACGATCCTCCGCGATTCCGAACGGTCGTCCGCGGCGGCCTTCGACGACCAGGATCTTCGCCAGCTTCAGCGGCTGAAGGCGCCGGCGGCTCTGGCCGAGCTGCGACTCAGGCGCGCCCAGGCCTTGCCGGCCACGAGCCGGATTCCGCGCCGTCCGGGCTTTCAGAATCCCTGAGCCGCGTAACGCTCGAGGGTGCTGCGGTACCGTTAGAGCGTGATCCCATCCCTCATCACGTCGTACGTCTGACAACTCGACCACGACGCCCGTGTGGCGTCGCTCATGGAGGCTTCCAAGCACTTCCCGAGGATGGATCGCGGACCCAGCCCCTTCGGTAGACTCCTGGACGCTTGCAGGCGCCTCCGTGGACGGCGCCGGCTGCCCGGCACGCCTCTCCAGGAACCGAATGGCTGATACCAACAACGCTCCAAACGTCGGCAAGCTGATCGAGGTCAAAGGCGTCGTCATCGACGCGCTCTTCCCCGACGAGCTGCCCGAGATCTACGGTGCCCTCCGCATCACGGCGGACGAGCGCGAAGTGATCGCGGAGGTGCAGCAGCACCTTGGAGACGACCGGGTGCGCGCGGTCGCGATGGACTCCACCGACGGCTTCTCGCGCGGGCTGGACGTCGTCGATCTCGGCGGCCCGATCACGGTGCCCGTGGGCGAGCAGACGCTCGGCCGGCTCTGGAACGTGATCGGTGAGCCGGTGGACAAGGGCCCAGCGGCGGGCGACGGCGTCGAGCGCTGGCCGATCCACCGCGATCCGCCGCTCTTCACCGAACTCGAGCCGAAGAGCGAGATCTTCGAGACCGGCCTCAAGGTCGTCGACCTGATCGCCCCCTACGTCAAGGGCGGCAAGGTCGGGCTCTTCGGCGGAGCCGGGGTCGGCAAGACCGTCCTCATCCAGGAGCTGATCCACAACGTCGCAAGGGAGCACGGGGGCGTCTCGGTCTTCTGCGGCGTCGGCGAGCGCACGCGCGAGGGGAACGACCTCTGGCTAGAGATGCAGGAGGCCGAGGTCCTGGACAAGGTCGCACTCGTCTACGGGCAGATGAACGAGCCACCCGGCGCGCGCCTGCGGGTCGGCCTCTCCGGGCTGACGATGGCCGAGTACTTCCGCGACGAGGGGCAGGACGTCCTGCTTTTCATCGACAACATCTTCCGCTTCGTGCAGGCGGGCTCGGAGGTCTCGGCGTTGCTCGGGCGGATGCCGAGCGCCGTCGGCTACCAGCCCACGCTCGCGACCGAGATGGGACAGCTCCAGGAGCGGATCACCTCGACGCGCAAGGGCTCGGTGACCTCGGTGCAGGCGATCTACGTGCCGGCCGACGACCTCACCGATCCGGCCCCGGCGAACACCTTTGCCCACCTCGATGCAACGACCGTGCTCTCGCGGGCGATCGTTGAGCAGGGCATCTATCCCGCCGTCGACCCGCTCGACTCCGTCTCGCGCGCTCTGCAGCCGGGAATCGTCTCGGACGAGCACTACCAGACGGCGACCCGCGTGCAGGAGGTCCTCCAGCGCTACAAGGACCTGCAGGACATCATCGCCATCCTCGGGATCGAGGAGCTGACCGACGAGGACAAGCTGACGGTGCAGCGCGCGCGGAAGATCCAGCGCTTCCTCTCGCAGCCGAACTTCGTCGCCGAGCAGTTCACCGGCCAGCCGGGCGAGTACGTGCGCCTCGAGGACACGATTAAGGGCTTCCAGGAGATCCTCGAGGGCAAGCACGACGAGCTCCCGGAGCAGGCGTTCTACATGGTCGGGACGATCGAGCAGGCCGTCGAGAAGGCGCGTGGCTCGGTCCGGGTCGAGGAAGAAGCGGAAGAGCCGCCGGCCGAAGAGGAGCCTGAGGCGGCCGAGCGCGAGCCAGATGCGGTTCAGGCGTAATCGGTGAATTCGGGCGGGTCGACTGGTCAGTTCAGACGGACGCGCGGCGAGGCATCACTTGTGATGCCGTTTGGAGGTCATGCCGGCTTTGCCGGCGTGGCCGTCCGGATCTCGCACGTCCTGAAGTCGGCATCGCAAGCGACGCCTGAGCCGGCGTAGGAGTGGCGACGTTCGATGTCTCACTCGTCACACCCGACGGGCCTGTGTTCGAGGGTGAGGCCGAGATGCTGATCGTGCCCGGGGCCGACGGCGAGATCGGCGTTCTCGCACGCCATGCGCCGCTGGTGGCGATGCTGAAGGCCGGCTCGACACGCGTTCACGTCAAGCGTGACGGCGAGGTGCACGAGTTCGCGACGGGACCCGGCTTCTTCAAGGTCGAGCAGGACCGCGCGCTGGCGCTCGTGGACGACGCCGTCGACGCGAAGCAGATCGACGACGAGCGCGCCCGCGAGCAGCTCGAGACGGCGAAGGCCGAGCTCGAGCGTCTCGAACGCGGCGAGTCGGACGCCGACCGCTGGCAGCTCGAGCAGCGCATCAAGCACGCGGAGAACCAGCTGACCGTGGTCGGGCGGGCCTAAGAATCGAGAGCGCCGAGCTCGATCTCATCAAGCCGTCCACTCGCGCGACGATCGCATCGAGCAGCTCGATTCGCCCTGATAGGCTCCAGGACACCTGGAGAGCTTTGAAAGGCAGCTTGGCGACCAGGTTCAACAAAAACGCCTAAAGAGCCCGGAGCGCTCCGCTTCCGACCTCTTTGGCGGGAGCGGTTTCGTTCGTAAGGAGGCGAATTGCAGGCTTTTATTCCAGGGCTCTATCCTCGCTCGGAGGCGCTCGTACAGGCGACGCGCGACCTCGATCGCGGCCGCACGACGCAAGAGGCGGTCGACGAGCAGGTCGACCGGGATCTCGCGGAGCTCCTCGCCGTCCAGCAGCAGGCCGGCCTCGACCTGCTCGCCGACGGGATGCTCCGCTGGCAAGACATCTTTCGTTCTCTGGTCGAGGCGAGTGAGGGCCTCGAGACCGGCGCGCTGACGCGTTTCCTCGACACGAACACTTTCTATCGGGCCCCGAGCGCGACCACCGCCGAGCCGAGCCTTCGTGAGCCGCTCGGTGAGCGCTACATCGCGCCGCTTCCGGGCCCGCGGCTCGTCACGCTCCCGTCGCCCTTTGCCCTGGCACAGGACACTGGACTGCCGCCCAAGGCGATGGCCGAGGGCGTGCTCAAGCCCCAACTCGAGGTACTCGACGCGGACCTCGTCGTGCTGGAGGAGCCGTTCCTCGCCCGCGACGAGGAGGCCGACCTGAGCGCCTTCGAGGAGGCGCTCCAGAAGCTCGCAGGCGGTCCGAAGCTCGCGCTCTGGCTCACGTTCGGGAACGCGCAGCGCCTCCTGGAGCAGGGACTCGCAGACTTGCCCGTGCACGCAATCGGGATCGACTTCTACGCCACGCGCGCAACCGACGTCCCTCCGGGCTTCGACAAGATGCTCCTCGCTGGCATCCTCGACGCGCGCAGCTCCGTCCTCGAGGAGCCGCGCGAGATCGCGGCGTTCGTCGAAGGCCTTCGCGACCGCGGCGTCGATGAGATCGCGCTCGTCCCGAACGGCGATCTTCAGTACGTTTCCGAGCAGGTCGCGCGCGAGAAGCTCGTGCGCCTGGGCAAGGCTCGGACCGCAACTGTGGAGGCAGCCGCATGAGCGACGAAGTCAAGTTCCTGACACATGAGGTGGGCTCTTTGGCGAAACCGTCGTGGCTCGTCAAGACGTCTGCCGGGAAGCCGCTCGAGGAAGGCGACATCGAGCATGCTCGTCAGTGGGGCGAGAAGCTCGACGTCGAGGGTCATGAGGCCCTCATCGAGCTGCTCCAGCAGGACGAGCGCGGGTCGAGCCGTTACTGCGTCCGCCTCCAGGAGTCAGCCGGAGTCGACGTCGTCTGGGACGGCGAGCAGCAGCGAAGCGAGATGTACGCGTGGGCGATCGCGCACTCGAACGGCTTCGAGCCGCGCGGCACCGTGCGCTCGTTCGACAACAAGTACTACTCGAAGTCGGCGGCAACCGGCCCGGTCTCGCTGCGCGAGCCGTACCACGACGCCGAGTTCTCCTTCCTCAAATCGGTTGCCCAGCACGAGCTGAAGATCCCGATCACAGGCGCGTACACGCTGGCGGTCTGGTCCTACGACGAGCACCATCTGCCGAAGGAAGGCCGGCTCGGCGGAGGCTTGTCCCGCCAGGACGAGATCGACGCGCGCCGCGAGCTCACGCTCGACATCGCCCGCAACATCATCCGCCCGAACCTCGAGTCGCTGATCGGGCTCGGCGCGACCTGGATCCAGATCGACGAGCCGGGCGCGTCGACCGAAGAGGACGAGCTCGACATCTTCGTCGAGAGCTTCAACGTCTCGGTCGAGGGGCTCGACTGCTTCTTCTCGACGCACCTCTGCTTCTCGGACTACGACCTGTTCTTCCCCGCCATCGAGGGCATGAGCGGCTGCCGCCAGTACTGCGTCGGCTTTGCCAACTACGACACGCGCGAGCTAGGCGCCGCGGGGGCGGAGCGGCCCGGCTACGAGGTGATCTCGAAGTGGCGTGATCTCCCGTACGACCCGATCCTCGGGCTCGGCGTGCTCGACATCCACACCGACTTCGTCGAGCCGCCGGAGCTCGTCCGCGATCGGATCCTGTACGCCGTGGAGGTCTTCGGCGATCCGGCGCGGATCCACGTCTGTCCCGACTGCGGCCTGCGGACAAGGAGCTGGGACGTCGCCTACGAGAAGCTCCGGAACATGGTCGAGGGCACGCGCCTGGCGGAGGAGTCGTTGAACCGAGCGCACGCAGGAGCGGCGGGCTAGTGACCGAACCAGCCGCCTAGTCGGCTATCCTGCCCGTGCGGACGCCGGACGGCGTTCGCGTCTTTTCTAGAACCTGTGCGCACCACTCTGAAGCGAGGAATCGGCCGGACAGCGGCAGTCAACGGCGACGGCCGGGCAGTCCTGCCGCCCGGAGTCCTGAGCCCGGTCAAGCGCTACCGGCAGCCGGAGCGCAAGCGCGGCGCCTTGCGCACAGTCGGGCGCATCCTCTTCTTTCTCCTGGCTGCCTGCGTGGCAGTCGTGCTCGGCATCGCGGGCGGCACGTACCTCTGGGCGGTCGAGAGCGTGGCCGCAACCTCGCCCCAGGAGGAGGTGAAGGTCGCATCCCGGCGGCTCAACATCCCGCTCCCCAACCAACCAAAGGTGGCGCTCGTCATCGGCTACGACCACCGTCCCGAGGACGGCAACGCCCCGTCACGATCAGACACGCTGATGCTCCTCAGAGCTGATCCTGATGGGAACACGCTCTCGTTGCTCTCCTTCCCCCGTGACCTGATCGTCGATATTCGCTGCCCTGACGGCCGCTCCGCCGTCGATCGCATCAATGCGGCGTACGCCTATTGCGGCCCCGAGGGGACGCTGGAAACCGTCCGCACCGTTACCGGCTTGCCGATCCACTACCTGATCGCGGTCAACTTCGAGGGCTTCCGTCAGGTGGTCGACAAGATTGGCGGTGTTCCGATGGACGTCGATCGCCGCTACCTCAACGCGCAGGGTGGGGACTACGCGACGATCAATCTCTGGCCGGGTTACCAGCGGCTCACGGGCTGGCAGGCACTCGACTTCGTCCGTTATCGGCACACGGACTCCGACCTCTACCGCCTCGCCCGCCAGCAGTCCTTCGTGAAGGCGATGAAGCAGACGATGAGGCACAAGTGGAAGAACCCGAAGAACGTCTTCAAGATCATCGGAGCTCTGCGCAAGAACGTGCAGATCGGCCAGGGCGGGGGCAAGGGAGTCGATCCCGACACGCTCAAGTCGTACCTGCTGTTCGCCTACGGCTTGCCTGCCGGGAACTTCTTCCAGGTGAAGATCGGGGGGTTGACCGGGTCCAACGAGCTGCGAACCGACGCCTCGAACATCCAGGCGGCTGTCGATGAGTTCGAGCATCCGGACGTCGAGGCGCCGCGGAAGGCGACGGCGCAGGCCCTGCACCGGAATTTGAGCAAGAAGACCGGCCCCCGTCCCAAGAGCGTCAGCATCGTCGTCCTGAACGGAAACGGCCGGGCGGGCGCGGCCGCGAACACGAGCTACCTGCTCGCTCAGAAGGGCTACCGGGTCATCTCGCCCCCGGAAGGATTCCAGGCCAATGCCCCAGGGAAGTGGAGCCGCACGTTCCGCACACAGGTGTTCTTCAGAGGCCGCAACAAGGCACGGCTCGCGGCGGACAGCGTCTCCAGCCTCTTCAACTCGGCCGACGTCGCGCCTCTGCCCGCCCGCAACAAAGCACTGAATACGCTGTCGAACGGGGCCATGGTGACCGTTATCGTCGGGCTGGGATTCACCGGCCGCCTGACGCCGACGCCGGTCGATCGCACGCCGCCGCGCGAGCCGCCCCAGGTTCGAGCGGCGAAGTCGGAGACGCTGCCGGTTGTCCGCGCGGCCGCAGCCTGGAAGCTCGGCTTCCCGCTTCAGTTCCCGACGGTGATCGAGAGCTCGTCGGTCGTCGACTCGGAGGTGCCCTATCGCGTCTACAAGCTGGACGATAGGAAGACAGTTCGGTTCACCTTCCAGAACAGCTCGAGCGAGTACTGGGGCATCCAGGAGACCGACTGGGACGATGCCCCCGCGCTCGAGGACAAGAACTTCAGCGCGGTCATCCACCGCCGTCAGTACGACTTCTACTACAACGGTCCGCACCTGCACATGGTCGTGCTCCGGGCCGGCGGCGCCTCGTACTGGGTCGTGAACACGCTCCTCGACCGGCTCTCGAACGAGACGATGCTCGAGATCGCCAAGGGCTTGAGACCGCTCCATAAGTAGATTTGCGATGAGCGCGAAGAAGCCGCCGCTTGGTGTCTTCGGGGCCGGGTGGGTCGGCCTCGTCACGGCCGCCTGCTTCGCCGAGCTCGGGCACGAGGTCGTCGTGCGCGACGTCGTCGCCGGGAAGATCGAAGAGCTGAACGCCGGGCGCGTGCCGTTCCATGAGCCCGGCCTCGCCGAGCTGATCGAGCGGAACCGCGAGCGGCTGGCCTTCACGCTCGACCCGGAGGAGCTGAAGGCCGACGCGAGGATCTTCTTCTCCTGCGTCGATACCCCGCCGACTCCCTCCGGCGAAGCGGACCTCTCCTCGGTCTGGTCCGTGGTCGAGGAGCTGGGCGCCCCCGAGAAGGCGATTCTCGTCATGAAGAGCACGGTTACGGTGGGCACGGGCGAGCGGATCCGCGACCTGCTCGACGAGCGTGTGGGCTACGTGTCCAACCCCGAGTTCCTCTCGGAGGGGCGCGCGCTGGAGGACTTCATGCACCCCGACCGGATCGTGATCGGAGCCTTCGACGAGGCACACGGCGAGCGCGTCGCGGCCCTCTACGAAGGTTTTTCCGCCCCGATCCTGCGGGTGAACGTCCCCTCGGCGGAGATGATCAAGCTGGCCTCGAACGGGTTTCTCGCCACCCGGATCAGCTTCATCAACGAGATCGCGAACGTCTCGGAGGCGGTCGGCGCCGACGTCGACGAGGTCGCCTACGGCATGGGGCTCGACAAGCGGATCGGAACGAGCTACCTGCGCCCCGGAGTCGGCTATGGAGGCTCGTGCTTCCCGAAGGACGTGTCCTTCCTGAAGCTGCTCGCGGGCAACACGGGTTACCACTTCCAGCTCCTGAGCGCGGTCGTCGAGGTGAACGAGCTCCAGAAGCGGCGGGTCGTGAGCAAGCTGAAGGAGCATCTCGGCGACCTGCGCGGCAAGACGATCGCCCTGCTCGGCCTCTCGTTCAAGCCGAACACCGACGATATGCGCGACGCGCCGTCGATCGTGCTGGCGTCCCGGCTGCAGGCCGAGGGCGCCGAGGTGCGCGCCTGGGATCCGCTGGTGCGGGGGCACCCCGAGCTGAACGGAGTTGCGATCGAGGCGACGATCCTCGACGCGCTTCGCGACGCTGACGCGGCCGTGATCGTCACCGAATGGGCCGAGCTCGCAGGGCTGGCATCGCCAGAGTCGCTCGCGGCCATGCGGACACCGCTCATCATCGACGGGCGCAATTTCCTCGACCCCGAGGCGGTGCGTGCCGCCGGGTTCGAGTACGAGGGCATCGGGCGCTCCTAACAGAGACAATTGGACGATGGAAGCCATCCTCCTAGCGGGCGGAAAGGCCGAGCGCCTCGGTGCTGCCGCCCAGGGCCGTCCGAAGGCGCTCGTCGAGGTCGCCGAGCGTCCGCTCGTGGCCTACCAGGTCGAGCTCTTGGCTGTGGCCGGCGTCGATCGTGTGCTCGTCAGTTGCGCCACCAGCCAGGAAAAGCTCTTCCTGGCGGCGCTCGAGGGCCTGGGCCCTGAGATCGTGGCCATCGGCGAGAACGAGCCGCTCGGGCGTGGGGGAGGCGCGCGCCTGGCGGCGAGCGCGCGCCGGGAGAGCGGTCCCCTGTACGTCCTCAACGGAGACGAGCTCATCGACGTCGACTTGACCGCCCTCCTCGCCGCGCACAGAGCACACGGAGGCGCTGCGACGATCGTCGTCGCCCCGCTGCCGACCGGCTTCGGCGTGGTCGAGGTGGGCGAGGACGACCGGGTGCAGGGCTTCGACGAGTCGCCGAAGCTCCCGCACTGGGTGCACGCGGGAGTGCATATGCTCGAGGAAGAGGCGATCGAGCGGCTGCCGGAGCGGGGCGACCACGAGCGCACGACCTTCCCCGAGCTCGCAGCCGAGGGCAAGCTCTATGCCTACCGCCACGAGGGCCTCTGGCTGACGGTGAACACGGCGAAGGACCTGCGCGTTGCAGACGAGCACCTGCGCGCGCATCCGGACTGGTTGACCGCTGGCGCGAAGGCATGAGCGACGACGTGGGCTCACCCAACCTCGACGGCCTCGAGCCCTTTGCGGTCGACCCGCGGAAGGTCGAGAAGCCGTGGGGCTACGAGCTCATCTGGGCTCTGACCGACGAGTACTGCGGCAAGATCTTGTTCGTGAAGGCGGGGGAGGCCTTGAGTCTCCAGTTCCACCGAAAGAAGGATGAGTCCTGGCTCATCCACTCCGGCCGCGCGGAGCTCGAGATGGGCGAGGCCGGGGAGAAGGTCCCGAACCTGGAGGTCGTCGGCGCCGGCGCAGCCTTCAGGATCCGTCCCGGAACCGTCCACCGCATCAAGGCGCTCGAAGACACGACCATCATCGAGGTCTCGACGCCGCAGATCGACGACGTAGTCCGGCTCGAGGACAGATACGGAAGAACCGGCGAGTAGACTCCGGACGGGATGGCAACCACCAGACGGCATGACGTAAAAGACCTCGCCCTCGCGGCCGAAGGCGTGCGCCGGATCGAGTGGGCAGACCGGAACATGCCGGTGCTGGCCGCGATCCGCGAGCGCTTCGAGCGCGAGGAGCCGCTGTCCGGCTACCGCATCTCGGCGTGCCTGCACGTCACCACCGAGACGGCGAATCTGGCGCGGACGCTCAAAGCCGGTGGCGCGGACATCGTGCTCTGCGCTTCGAATCCGCTCTCGACGCAGGACGACGTCGCTGCGGCGCTCGTCGATGAGTACGACGTCTCGGTGTTCGCGATCAAGGGCGAGGACAACGACACGTACTACGCGCACATCGAAGCCGCCGTCGACCACAAGCCCCAGATCACGATGGACGACGGCGCCGACGTGATCGGCGTCCTGCACGCGCATCGCCGCGAGCAGCTCGGAGACGTGATCGGCGGGACGGAAGAGACGACGACGGGCGTTATTCGCCTGAAGGCGCTCGAGCGTGACGGGGCGCTCGGCTTCCCGATCATCGCCGTCAACGAGGCGAACACGAAGCACCTCTTCGACAACCGCTACGGCACGGGCCAGTCGACGATCGACGGCATCCTGCGCGCGACGAACAAGCTGCTCGCCGGGAGCAAGTTCGTCATCGCCGGCTACGGCTGGTGCGGCCGCGGGCTCGCCACCCGGGCACGCGGGATGGGTGCGCACGTGGTCGTGACCGAGGTCGACGCGCTGCGAGCGCTCGAGGCGGTCATGGACGGCTTCGAGGTGCTGCCGATGGCGCGCGCGGCCGAGATCGGTGACATCTTCGTCACCGCGACGGGTGACAAGGGCGTCATTCGCGGGGAGCACATGGAGCGGATGAAGGACGGGGCGATCCTCGCCAACACGGGGCATTTCAACGTCGAGATCGACATCCCGGCGCTGCGCTCGCTGGCGACCGAAACCCGCGAGGTGCGCGCCCTGGTCGACGAGTTCACGCTCGAAGACGGCCGGCGCCTCTATCTGCTCGCCGACGGCCGGCTCGTCAACCTTGCCGTGGCGGAAGGGCACCCGGCGCAGGTCATGGACATGTCGTTCGCAAACCAGGCACTGTCGGCCGAGTACATCGTCGAGAACTCAGCCTCGCTCGAGCGCAAGGTCTACGACGTGCCCGAGGACATCGACAAGGAGATCGCACGTCTCAAGCTCGAGACGATGCAAATCGACATCGACGAGCTCTCACCCGAGCAGGAGAAGTACCTAGCGTCCTGGGATGAAGGTACCTAGACCCTGAAGGCCGTTGTCCTCGCCGCGGGCTATGCGACGCGGCTCCGTCCGCTCACTGACTCGATCCCGAAGATGCTGCTGCCGCTCGCCGGGCGGCCGATGCTCGGCTATCTGCTCGACCGGATCCGCGACGTGGAGGAGATCGACGAGATCCACCTCGTCACGAACGCGCAGTTCGCGCCGGCTTTCTTTGACTGGGCCGCGTCCGACGTGACCGTTCACGACGACGGGACGACCTCGAACGAGGATCGCCTTGGGGCGATTGGAGACCTGGCATTTACGATCGAGCGGGCCGGGCTGGAGCGGGAGGACCTACTTGTCGTTGCGGGCGACAACCTGATCGGCTACCCGCTGCCGGAATTCGTCGGGTTCTGGCGCGGGAAGGGCGGGAGTGCGATCGCCCTGCACGAGGTATCGAATCCGGAGCTGCTCCCGAATTACGGTGTCGTCGAGGTCGACCAGGATGACCGCGTCGTCGGCTTTGAGGAGAAGCCCGCGCAGCCGAAGAGCAGCCTCGCCGCCACAGCCGCCTATCTTTACCGCGGTGACCATCTCGAGTTGCTCCAGCCCTATCTCCAGGAAGGCAACACCGCCGACGCGCCCGGGAACTTCGTCGCGTGGCTCTACTCACGCGCCCCCGTGTACGGCTACCGCTTCAGCGGCGAGTGGTACGACATCGGCGACCTCGATCAGCTCCTCGAGGCCGACAATCTGCTCCGCGCCCGCGCCGGGCTGCCCCAGCGCACCGAGTACGCACCCGACTAAACCCTTAGGAGCTTCTTAGGCCACTCTCACCAGTGCCTTAGAGACCGTTGATTCGATGCTGGTCGTGAGTGCAGTCGAGGCGCTCGAGTCGAACGGAAAGGACGGTCAAATGGAAACATCACTGTTTCCCAATCACGGCGAGCTGTCAGCGACGACGGAGGCAATCCTCCTGGCCGACAAGGTGTACAAGCGCGAAGAGCTCGAACACCGGCTCTGGGAACGCCGCGGCTTCCTCAAGCGGCTTGCCCGCAGCGACGAGGCCGCCTGACGGGCCGTACATTCCCAGCATCACTCCTCCCTGAGACGAAGGGCCGCAGCAGCGGCCTTTCGTCTGTTCAGGCGCAAAGAAGTCACAAGACGGTGGCAAAGACCCTCGTACCCTCGTCGGGTGCGCTGGGCCTCGGGGCTCCTCGACCTCGTCCTCCCGGTCCGTTGCGCCGCGTGCGGCGAGCCCGGAGAATGCCTCTGCGAAGCCTGCCGGGGGCGGTTTGTCCGAATCGCGGGAACATTCTGCGGGCGGTGTGGCGCGCCGACTGCGTGGCCGGTCGAGCGCTGCCGCGAGTGTGCCGGGCGCCGGATCGCGTTCGCGACCGCCCGAGCCGCGGTCGTGTACGACGATCCTGCACGGCTTCTCGTCGCCGCCTGGAAGGAACACGGCCTGCGCACCCTCGCCGTGCAGGCTGCAGAGCTCGTGGCCGAGACCGTCCCGCGACCGAGCGCATACACGATCACCTTCGTCCCCGCGGACGATGATCGCCGCCTGAAGCGGGGCCACAATCCCGCCGAGCGCCTGGCTGCCGAGCTGGGCCACACCTGGCAGCTACCGATCGTCTCGCTTCTGAGGCGCACGCCTGGTGTCAGGCCCCAGCGCGGGCTTCCATTGGCCGAGCGGCGCCGAAACGTCCGCAACGTCTTCCAGGCGACCGAGTCCGCGCCGAGATCGCTTGTGCTCGTCGACGACGTGTACACCACCGGCGCCACGGTCTCGGCAGCCGCGTCGGCACTCAGGAAAGCCGGGGCGCGCCGGGTCGAGGTCGTCACCTTCGCGCGGGCCGTCCGCTAGATTCCCGTGCCAAATGCGTCTCCAGGTGAAGGGCCGGAACGTCGAGATCAGCCAGCAGATCCGGACGTATGCCGAGGACAAGCTGGGGAAGCTCGAGCGCCAGCTGCCCGACCCGACTCGAGTCGAGCTCGAGCTCGCGGTCGAGCACAACCCCTCGATCGCCGGCAACCAGGTCGCCGAGGCGACGGTCTGGACGAAGGGGCCTGTTCTGCGCGCCCGTGAATCCTCGGCCGACATGAAGGCCTCGATCGACCAGCTGGTGGACAAGCTCGAGCGCCAGGTCAAGCGCTACAAGGAAAAGCGGCGGGGGGCCAGGCGGCACGCAGAAGCTCCCCCTCTCGAGCCCATACCCGTCGAACCTTCCGAGGAGGGGCCGATGATCGTCAAAACGAAGCAGTTCACGGTGAAGCCGATGAGCGCCGACGAGGCCGTGCTCCAGCTCGAGCTGATCGGCCACGACTTCTTCGTGTTTCGCAACGCAGACTCCGACGAGGTCAACGTCGTCTACCGGCGGCGCGACGGGAACTACGGGCTGATCGAGCCGTCCTAGACGTGATGGCCGCACCAGCGGTGTCTTAGGTGGGCCTTTTCCGGCGCGGCAAGCCCCTGCACGAGCAGCTCGCGGAGGAGGCCGGCATGCTGCTGCCGGACGATCCGCGGGAAGAGGGAGAGGCGCTGCGGAGCGCGAGCGACCAGGCGGTGCCGACCGCGGGAGGGGTGACACGAACCCCTACGCCTACGAATCGAGCGCACCCGCTGTTCGATGTGGCGGGAATGCACGGGATCCCGCGTAACCGCGAATGGGATGCAGTGATGAGCGCCGAGGCGCCTGAGCTTCCCGGCGACCACGTCGAGTTCGTGGCCCTGGAAGACGGGACGCTCTTCACCGACGACGACTTGCCCGACGGTTCGCTCGCTCCGCTCGCCGATGCTCTGGAGAGCTCCGTGCAGGCGCCGTATCACGCTCTCGCCCTTCGTCAGGCCGCGGACGTCTGGAGCGTGGCCGCGCTCAGGGTGGAGGTGGTCGAGGTTCCGGAGGAGGTCGCCGGAGACAAGGTCGACCTTGCTGTGAACGACGGAGAGCGCTCGATCCTGGTCGATGACGCGCCGGCGCAGGCAGAAGTCCCGAGCCTCGAGCAATTCGCTGCCCAGCAATTTGGGTCGTTCGTCGTGCACGCGAGCCGCCTGGACGACCTCCTGTGGGAGGTCACGGTCTTGCCACTCTGAGCCGATACCCTAGGGACGATGGCCACCGACGCGTATGGCACCTTCGAGAAGGTCCTTCGCCTAGGCGAAGGACGCCGCCTGAAGAGGCTCGCCGCCCAGGCTGACTACATCACGAGCCTGGAGCCCGATTTCGAGAAGCTCTCCGACGAGGAGCTCCGCGGCAAGACCGCCGAGTTCAGGCAGCGCGTCGACAACGGCGAGGCGCTTGAGGACATCCTCTTCGAGGTCTACGCGGCCGTACGCGAGGCTGCGAAGCGAGGGCTCGGTCAGCGGCCCTTCGACGTCCAGCTGATGGGCGCGATCGTCCTCCACGAAGGCGACATCGCCGAGATGAAGACGGGCGAAGGTAAGACGCTCGTCGCCACGATGCCGCTGTACCTGAACTCGCTCACGGGCAACAATGTCCATCTCGTCACCGTCAACGACTACCTCGCCAAGCGAGATCCAGAGTGGATGAAGCCCGTGTACGACGCGCTCGGCGTACGCGCGGGCCACATCGAGAACATGATGCCGTTCGCGGAGCGCAGCCAGGCCTACGCCGCCGAAATCACGTACGGGACGAACTCCGAGTTCGGGTTCGACTACCTCCGCGACAACATGGCCGTCACGCTCGCGGGCACCGTCCAGCGCGGCCACGCCTACGCGATCGTGGACGAGGTCGACTCGATCCTCATCGACGAGGCGCGGACGCCGCTCATCATCTCCGGTGAGCCCGAGACTGCGGCGCAGGTCTACTACGACTTCGCGCGGGTCGTCAAAGGCCTCAACGGCCAGCCGAGCAAGGCCAAGGGCGAGGGCAAGGGAATGGACGAGACCGAGCTTTCGGGCGCGGACTACCTCTACGACGAGAAGTTCAAGACCGTCTCGCCGAGCCAGGCCGCCCTCGACAAGGTCGAGCGCGCTCTCGGCATCGACAACCTCTACGACGCCCGCAACGTCCAGTACGTCAACCATCTGACGCAGGCGCTGAAGGCGCAGGCCCTCTTCCAGCGCGACGTCGACTATGTCGTCCAGGAGGGCGAGGTCAAGATCGTCGACGAGTTCACGGGCCGGATCATGGAGGGGCGGCGCTGGTCGGAGGGCCTCCACCAGGCGGTCGAGGCGAAGGAGCGCGTTCCGATCCAGGAGGAGAATGTGACCCTCGGCACGATCACGCTCCAGAACTACTTCCGCATGTACGAGAAGCTCGCCGGCATGACCGGTACCGCGAAGACCGAGGAGAAGGAGTTCGTCGAGATCTACAACCTCCATGTGGCCGAGATCCCGACGAACGTCGACGTTGCGCGCGAAGACCGCAACGACTTCATCTTCAAAACGAAGGAAGCCAAGTACAACGCGGTCATCCATGACATCAAGGAGCGGCACGAGAACAAGCAGCCGGTGCTCGTGGGCTCGATCTCGGTCGAGGTCTCGGAGCATCTCTCGCAGCTGCTGACGCGCGCGGGGATCCCGCACAACGTCCTGAACGCGAAGCAACACGAGCGCGAGGCGGAGATCATCAAGGACGCGGGCCAGCCCGGCGCGGTCACGATCGCGACCAACATGGCCGGCCGCGGCGTCGACATCAAGCTCGTCGGCACCGAGCGCCACGAGGCCAGGCGCATCGACAACCAGCTCCGCGGCCGCTCAGGCCGTCAGGGCGACCCCGGCGAGTCCCGCTTCTACCTGTCGGGCCAGGACGACCTCGTCCGCCTCTTCGCCGGCGACCGCATTCACGGGATCATGGAGCGCTTCAAGGTGCCCGACGACCAGCCGATGGAGTCGGGCATCCTCTCGAAGCAGATCGAGAACGCGCAGAAGAAGGTCGAGGAGCAGAACTTCGTCGCGCGGAAGAACGTCCTCAAGTACGACGACGTGCTCAACGTCCAGCGCGAGGTCATCTACGCGCAGCGGCGTGAGGTGCTCGAGGGGGCCGACCTGTCGGATCAGGTCAAGGCCTGGATCGACGAGGTGCTCGAGCGCATGATCGCCGTCTACACCGAGGGTGAGTACCCGGAGGACTGGGATCTCGACGGCCTCGTCCAGGCATTCAATTCAGTCTTCGTCGGCGATCCCGACGATCAGGTCACGGTCGAGGAGCTGCGGGAGGATCTCGAGGAGATCAGTCGCGAGGCGCTCCTTGAGGACTTCGGGGACGAGGCGCTCGAGCTCTACGCCGAAAAGGAGAAGGAGTGGGGCCCGGAGGTCGCGCGCGAGGTCGAGCGCTACATCGTGCTCGAGGTCGTCGACAGCCGCTGGCGCGAACACCTTACGAGCACGAGTCGCTCGCCGGCGCGGATGCGATCGCCGCCGCGGGCGTCGGAGCCAATGTCGCCGCTTCCCAGATGGGAGGAAGCGTCAACACCGGTTCCTTCGGGGGCGGCGGCGGAGCCGTCGCGACGCAGCAGCGGGTGACTTCCGACCGCGAGAAGATTGGCCGCAACGACCCCTGCTGGTGCGGGAGCGGCAAGAAGTTCAAGAAGTGCCACGGGGCTTGACGGCGCGCTAAGCGTCGCCCCGTCTCATCGGGACGCGGCTGAGTGCCAGGCACCGGGACACGTCCCGTCGGGACACGGCTGGTGCCAGGCACGGGACGTGGCCGTGGGTTGCGGCCGGTACCATCGTGCTCATGGCAGACGCCGCGTCACTGGACGAGCGCCTGGAGCACATCGGGTCCCAGCTCGACTGGGTCCGTGATTACCTTTGACCCGGATGCGCTAGCAAAGCGAGCCGCCGAGCTCGAGGCCCGCATGGGCGAGCCCGGTTTCTGGGACGACCAGCAGGGCGCGGCTGCGATCTCGAGCGAGCATTCGCGTCTCGCCAAGCGCCTCGAGCGCTACGAGCGCCTCCGCCGCGAGTACGACGACGCAAAGGAGCTCCTCGCCATGGACGGGGATATGGCGGCGGAGATCCAGACCTCGCTCGAGCCACTCGAGCGTGAGCTGGAGCGCCTGCAGGAGGACGCCCTCTTCTCGGGCGAGTACGACGCGGGCGACGCCGTGGTCACGATCCAGTCCGACGCGGGCGGTACCGACGCCCAGGACTTCACGGAGATGCTGCTGCGCATGTACCTGCGCTGGGCGGCCGACCGCGGCTTCCAGACGGAGACGCTCGAGGCGAGCCCAGGCGAGGAGGCGGGGCTCAAGTCCACGACCTTCACCGTCTCCGGCGAGAATGCGTACGGAATCCTCAAGGCCGAGCGCGGCAAGCACCGGCTCGTCCGCCTCTCGCCGTTCGACCAGGCGCACCGGCGCCACACGTCTTTCGCGCAGGTGATTCCGGCCCCCCTACTCGCCGACGACGCCGAGATCGTGGTCGACGAGAGCGAGATCCGCGTCGACACCTACCGGGCAAGCGGCGCCGGGGGCCAGCACGTAAACAAGACGGATTCGGCCGTGCGGATCACGCATCTGCCGACGGGCCTCGTCGTCAGCGTCCAGAACGAGCGCTCGCAATCCTCGAACAAGGCCACTGCGTTGCGCATTCTCCGCTCCCGGCTGGTCGAGCTCGCAGAGGAAGAGCGTGAGGCCGAGCTGGCTCGAGAGCGCGGCGCCGTGAACATGGGTTTCGGCGGCAACGCGATCCGCAGCTACGTCCTCCACCCGTACCAGTTGGTCAAGGATCACCGCACCGAGCACGAGGTCGGGAACGCCCAGGGCGTGCTGGACGGTGACCTCGATGGCTTCGTCCAGGCCTATTTGCTGGCGAAAGCCGCCGGCAGGGTCCTTTAGGTCTAGCAGGTGCTTTCGCTAGACTCAGGGGCTGTTCCAAAGCCGGGAGCGGTCCCCCTCGGGCCGCCTTTCCCCTCGACCCCGTGCCGGAAGACATCGTCCAGATAGAGCCAGAAGCCCCTGCGGCCCTTAGCCCCGCGGAGCTTGCCGAGCAGAACGGCAAGCTCGACGGCTCGGCCGCCAGCGCGCGATCGATGATCGTCTTCGAAAGCGTGACGAAGATCTACGAACCGAACGTCGCCGCCCTCTCCGACGTTTCCTTCGTCATCGACAAGGGGGAGTTCGTATTCGTCGTCGGCGCCTCCGGCTCGGGCAAGTCGACGGTCGTCCGCCTGCTCTTGAAGGAGCTCGAGCCGACCACGGGGCGAATTTTCGTCGCGGGCCGCGATCTGGGACGGCTGCGTGGCTCGAAGGTACCGCAGCTCCGACGCAACGTCGGCTGCGTCTTCCAGGACTTCAAGCTCCTCCCGAACCGAACGGCAGCCGAGAACGTCGCCTACGCGCTCAAGGTGCAGGGCGAGGGGACGAGCTCGATCCGCCGCAAGGTGCCCGAGGTGCTGAACATGGTCGGTCTCGCGCACAAGATGAGCTCGCACCCCGATGAGCTCTCCGGAGGCGAGCAGCAGCGCGTCTCGATCGCGCGCGCGTTCGTCAATCATCCGCCGCTGCTGGTCTGCGACGAGCCGACCGGCAACCTCGACCCGGATACGTCCGTTGGGATCATGCAGCTTCTCTACCGGATCAACCGGGCTGGGACGACGGTGCTCATGGTCACCCACGACCGCGAGATGGTCGACAAGATGCGCCGGCGAGTGATCGCGCTCGAGGACGGACGCCTCGCCCGCGACGAGCGACGCGGAGGCTACGCCGAGGAATGAAGCTCAGAGTCGTCGTCGCCGAAGCCTGGCGCTCGCTGACGGCGAGCCTCTCGACGACCGTCGCATCCGCCGTCACGGTGCTGATCGGAATGTTCCTCGTCGGACTTCTGATCGGCCTCGGAACCTGGGCCCGCTCTTGGGCCGACAGCGCGAAGCACAAGCTCGTGATCGACGTGTTCCTCTGCACGCCGGCAAGCTGTAACAACGGCGAGGTGACGCCGCAGCAACGCGACAACGTGCGCATCCTGCTGCAGTCCGATTCGAGGATCCAATCGATCGAATACGTCTCGAAAGATCGCGCAGCGGAGATCATGGAGAAGCGCGCGCCGGAGATGATGAAGAACCTCCCCGCCAACCCGCTGCCGGAGTCGTACAAGGTCAAGCCGAGGCGCGGGGAGGACGTCGTCGCGATCGCGAACAGTCTCGAGCCGTTACCCGCGGGAGTGGAAAAGGTCAGCTTCGGCGAGAAGACTGCGAAGAGGATCCTTCGCGTCGCCCGGATCTTCGAGATCCTCTCTGTGCTGGCGATCGTGATCCTGTTGGGCGCGGCGACGATCCTGATCGGAAACACGATTCGGCTCTCGATCTTCGCCCGGCGAAGAGAGATCGAGGTGATGAAGCTCGTGGGGGCATCGAACTGGTTCGTCCGCGGCCCGTTCGTCGTCGAAGGGCTGCTCACGGGGGTGATCGGGGCGGTCGCGTCGATCGTCCTCCTGTTCCTGGGCAAGGAGCTCGTCCTGCCGGCGACGATCGGCAAGCTCGATGCGGGTAGGGACGTGAACGCGATTGCCTTCGAGTACATCGCGCTGATCCTGCTCGTGCTCGGGCTCCTGCTCGGAGCCGCCGGCTCGAGCTTGACCATGCGCCGCTTCCTCCGCGTCTGATCTCGCGTCCCTGGCCGGCCCCCGCTCCCGCCCGGCAGAGCCGGGCTCCGCGGAGGCCTGACGCCGCTGGCGGCAGGATGCAGCGCGCGCGGCGCTTGTCCGTACTAGTTGTACTGTCCTTCGCGCCGCGCGCTTGCCTCCCACCGCCAGCGGCGCCCCAGGAACCCGAGAGGCCCCTCTCGTGAGCCAACGCATCGTCGAGCTCACAAGGCGGGGCAAGCTCGTCACCGGCGAGCCCTACTTCACGCCCGGGATGCCGGTCGTGATCGACCGCAAAGGCCTCGGCGAGGCCGATGTGGGCGATCTCGTCTCGGTCAGCGAGGGTCGAGGGCGAGCGCGTGTGGAGCGCGTCATCGGCTCCGCGAAGGTGATTGAGAACGTGCTCGAGGCGCTGCTCGTCGAGGAGGGGCTGCGTCAACCGTTCGAGCCGCACGATCTGCCCGAGCCGAGCTTCGAGGAGCGCGTCGACCTGCGAGACCTGTTCACGTTCACGATCGACCCGGAGACGGCGAAGGACTTCGACGATGCGATCTCCGTCCAGGCCGAGGGCGACGGCCTCCGCGTCTGGGTGCACATCGCGGACGTCTCGTACTTCGTGCCCGCCGGGACGCCGCTCGACCGCGGCGCCGCTGAGCGGGCGAACTCTGTCTACGTGCCGGGGCTGGTCGCCCCGATGCTGCCCCCCGCCCTCGCCGACGACGCCTGCTCGCTCCGCCCGAACCAGGACCGGCTCACAGTCACGGTCGAGATCCCCTTCAGCGCCGACCTTCAGGCCGGCGAGCCGTCGTTCTACCGTTCGGTCATCCGCAGCCGGGAGCGGCTCACGTACTCGCGCGCGGAGGCCATCCTCGCCGGTCGGGAACGCGTCGAGCCAGAGCTGGCCGAAGCGCTTCGGCTCACCGACCGGATCTCGACCGAGTTGCGCCGCCGGCGCTTTGCCCGCGGCGCGCTGCGGGTCGAGAGCCCTGAGATCACCTTTGCCTTCGACGGCCGCGGTGGAGTAGGGCGCGCCTGGCTCGAGTCGGAGCCCAAGGCCCACGCGCTGATCGAGGAGCTGATGATCCTGGCCAACGAAGCGGTCGCCGGCTTCCTGGCCGGCCGCCGACGCGAGGCGCTCTACCGCGTCCACGAGCCTCCGGAGCCACAGGCGGTCGAGCTCCTGCTCGCCAAGCTCACCGACCTGGAAGTGCCGACGCCGCCTGTGCCGAAGCGCGAGACCATGGCGCCCGCCGATGCGGCTCGCCTCGCCGCCGCGGCGAGTGAGCGGGTCGCCGAGTACGTCCAGAAGGGCGGGCATGGGGCGGAGGCGTTCCCGGCGCTCGTCCTCCGTGCGCTCAAGCAGGCGCGCTACGACCCCCGCAACCTCGGCCACTCCGGTCTCGCAAGCACGGCCTACGCCCATTTCACTTCGCCGATCCGCCGCTATCCGGACCTCGTCGTGCACCGTGCGCTCCTCCGCGAGCTCGGGCAAGGAGACGACCCTGCTCCCGAGGATCTCGGCGAGCTCGCGGAGCACACCTCTCGGCAGGAGCGCGCAGCGGCCGAGATCGAGTACCGCGCCGACGAGATCTGCCTCGCCTGGCTCCTCGAGCGGCAGCTCTTCGAGCGCGGCTGGGAGGAGCCCTTCGCAGGCGAGATCATCGGGGTCATCCCGTCGGGGGTCTTCGTCCGTTTCGGCGAAGTGTTCGAGGGCTACGTGCCGGCACGGCGCATGCAAGGCGACTACTTCCAGGTCAACGACCTCGGTACGGCCCTGGTCGGCCGCCGCGGCGGCCGGCGCTACCGGCTCGGTGACCCTCTCGCCGTCCAGGTCGAGGACATCCGCCGCTCCGAGGGGAAGGTGGAATTAGGTCCAATCGGCCGAGGTGATCCTCGCTCGGGTCGGTCGGTCATTTCAGGCGGACGCGCGGGCAGAGCCCGCGCGTCCTGACGGCGGCACCGCAAGCGGCGCCTCTATTCCTCCAACGAGCGGAGAAGCACGCGGCGGAGGGCGAAGAGGCCGACCATCCCGACGGCGAGCAAGGTCGCGAGCACGATAGCGAGGGCCACGGGGAAGCCGTTCCCCTGCCCTTCGGTGCCCTCGAGCGTGACGCGAGGCGCCGGGAACTCGGAGGAAGGCGCCTCGATCCAGCGCACGGTCTCTCCATTCGCGTAGGTCTGCAGGGTGGGGAAGGCGAGCTCCTTGCCGGGGGTCTTCGGAACCTGGGCGCTCAGTGCGAACTCCTCGAACTCCTCCGCGCCGATCTGCCCGCCCGACCACGTGACCACGGTCCGCCCTTGGGCTGACCTGACCGAGCGCTTCCAGCCGGCCTTCGGCTGGAAAGTGACCTTCTCGAGGCCGTTCGGGAGCTGCACGGTCACCTTGACCGTGGGAACCTCCTTCTCGTTCGGAACCAGGATCTCGAAACGGTTGAGGCTGCCGCCGAGGACCCGATCGGGATTCACCGTGACGTGCGTCGCCGCCGCAGGGGCGACGACGAGCCCAACGGCAACCGCGGCGACCAGCGTGTGACGGAGCTTCATGTCAGCCCTCTCTGATCGGGACGGAGACCGTTTGCGTGAGCGACTGGAACTCGCCGCGCCTGGCGGTGATCGTCAGCTGCCAGTCGCCCGCGATCGGGAAGGTCGCGCCGGAGACCGTGTAATGGAACGGGCCGATCCTCTGGAGCGGGATGTGCAGCGGCCCGAGGTTCTTGGTCGGCAGGCTTGCGGAGAGCTTCGCCTCCGACGTGTTCGCGGGCAGGCCTTCCGGGGTGAAGAAGTAGAGGTGGATGACGTTCGGGCCCGTTCGGGCCGGCTCGATCGTCATGTTGAGCTCGAGGTCGCCGATGGGCGCCGTCGTGTTGAAGAGCTTCGGGGGCTTGATCGAAGCCTTCGCGGGCGGCTGGGTGACGAGCACCGAGGTGACCCCGACGATGACCGCCATGATCGTCAGCTCGGCACCGGCAGCCCGCAGGAAACGCCGTCGCTCGAGGACGGACGCGATCTGCTGCCTGAGCCTCGGCACCGCATACCGGTTGTTGTAGGCGCCGAGCGCCAGTAGCGGCAGGACGAGCGCGATCTTCGCCAGCAGCAGCAGTCCGTAGGTCGTGTCCCAGAGCCCGTGCCAGGCCCGCACCTCCTCGTACCCCCTGAGCACGCCGGCAGCGACGAGAGTCGCGACCGAGAGCACGGCCAGCCTCGAGAAGATGGGAACGGCGCGAGTCGCGAGCGGCCAGCGGTCCTCACCCGCACGGAGGAGGGCCAGAACCGTGAACGCAAGCCCGCCGACCCAGACGGACGCGGCCGTGAGGTGGGCGAGGTCGGCGACGAACGCGATCGTGCCGCTCGTTCGCGCATGGCCGGCCGCCGAGAGTGTCGGCAGCAGGCAGACAGCCGGCACGAGCACGAGTGGCCCGAATATGCCGTTGCGCGTTCGATTCGCCATGAAGGCGACGAGCGCCGCCGTGGCTGCGAAGGCGGCCTGGAAGAGGAAGGCCTTGCCGAACCGGGTCTGCAGCACCGCATCGAACGTGTTCCAGCGGAAGGCCTCTGTCAGACCGAACCCTCCCGCGACGGCTCCCTGCAGTGCGATGCAGAGGATCGCCGTCACGAGGAGCGCGGCTCCGAGCCCGGCCAGGATCCCGTAGAGACGCGTTCGCAGCTCCTGCACTGCGGAGCGAAGGACGAGGGCGAGCGCGGCGCCGCCGCCGACGACGAGCAGGATCAGAGCGAAGTCCAGGGCGCGAGCGGCCTTGAAGAGAGCGTCGACCGTGCCCGGTGTCCCTTTGCCGAAGACCTTCACACAGGTGCGCGCCTGCTTCGCGGGGCCGATGCTGAAGACGAAGGCGCCGGCGACCGGATGCGAGTCGGCAGAGGTCACCCGCCAGGTGACCGTGTACCCGCCGCGCGGAAGTTGTTCGCCGACTCGAACCGAGACGGACCGCTCGTCCGGGCGCGTGATCTTGCCCGAGTCGACGCGCTTTCCGCCGCAGTTGTAGACGCGGATCGACCCGAACGCGGTCTCGACGGCCTCGTTGAAGCGCAGCACGACGCGCGCCGGGCCGCGCCGCAGCACCGCGCCGTTCTCCGGCGACGTCCTGGTCAAGGTCGCATGTGCGGCGGCGGCCGGCGCCAGTGCCAGGGCGATCAGGCCGACCGCAACCGCGATCCAGGTTCTCTTCAAGACGCTCCTTCGCTCGAGGCCGCATCGGGAGCGGCCTGGGGTCACAGCCTCTGAAGGAGGGGCGGTGCGCGCTCCCCGTAGCCGCGAGCAAGCCCGGCCGGGTGCGGTACCGCTCGGACAAGGGCGGAACTGGGGACGAGAGACCGGGGGCGGGTGAGTGGCACTGCCGCGGCAAGTGCCTGCCCCACCGCGTACGCGACCGACTCGAGCGCCCGGGCGATCAGGAGCGCTGCGAGCGCGAACGGAAGCTGGAGCGCGAGGCCGAGGAGGAAGCTCGGCTGGAGCGCGGTCGTCCAGGAGACAAGGCCCGTGTGGACGAGCCGTTCCAGATGCTCCTGGACGGCAAAAGCCAGCGGCGGCAGCAGTACGAGCGCCGGCGATGCCGCCGGGCGACTCGGGACGCCGCGGAACCCGGCCAGAGCCCGGAGGGCGAGCGCAACGAGCAGGAGCCCGAGGCAGACGGTGAGCGCGAGCGGCGCGTACCCGAGATAGCCGTGACCGCTGTGGGCGAGCGCGTCTGTCCGCGCGTGCGCGTCCGGAACCGCCAGCCGGTAGCCGAGTGCGTGGCCGGCGAGCAGCCCTGTGATCAGCAACGGGACCGTCGAGAGCCAGGCCAGGCGCCTCATGCCTGAATGGTGGCAGATCGCGAGAGCGGCCCGAACCTACAATCGGGCTATGGCAGGGCAGAAACCGATCGCCGAGAACCGCAAGGCGCGCCACGAATACCACTTCCTCGAGCGCATCGAGGCCGGCCTTGTGCTGACCGGAAGCGAGGTCAAGTCGCTGCGGGAAGGACGGGTCAGCCTCCAGCAGGCCTATGCCGACGTGCGCGAGGGCGAAGCGTGGCTCGTCGGCGCCCACATCGACACCTACGACCAGGCCGGGATCCAGAACCACGAGCCCGAACGCGACAGGAAGCTGTTGCTGCACCGCCGCGAGCTCGATTCGCTCTACGGCAAGGTGCGGGAGAAAGGCCTGACGCTTGTCCCGATCCGGCTCTACTTCAAGAACGGCCGCGCAAAGGTCGAGCTCGCGCTCGCGCGCGGCAAGGAGCAGCGCGACAAGCGGCGCGACATCGCCAAGCGCGAGTCCGACCGGCAGATCGAGCGCGCCCTCAAGGCGCGCCGCTGACTACTAGGACTTCTTGTCCTTGCCCGAAGCGGTGCGGCCCTCGGTACCCATGGGGCTCGGACGAACTGGCTCGGGCCGAGGCGTCTGCGGTGGTTTGTCAGCCACGATCTTCAGTCTAGGTGTCGCGATCTCGACGGTCCATGACACGACTTTGCCAGGTCACGATGGATCATAGGGAGCGTGAGTGGTGCCTCCGCTTCCATGTACGTGCCGATGATTCGCCGCGGCACGGCCGCAAATTCCCAACGACGCGGCAAGAGCAACAGGAGCGTGAAAGCACTCACTCCGATGAAGCAACCCAGCGCGATCCACGCCCAGAGACTCGGCGACCCTTGGTCGAGAGCCTGACCGCCAAGAAGAGAAGTCGCGATCGCCGCCGCTGACAGCACGATTCCAGCCCGCGCGCGAAAATCGTCAAGGCGCGATTGCTGGTGGGCGAGCCCTCGCACCGCCTCGTCGTAGGCAAGCTTGTGGGCATCGCGTTGCTCGTGTTGCATTACGTCCACTGTGGCGCGTGATTCGGACGAATTATCTGTTCGGGACCTGTCTCTGAACCTGGGCGCCGCCGAGGCACGGCTACTATATGAGGGACATACGGGGGCGACCAGGTTTCGACGTGGTCGGTTCTCCGGCTGAGCTGCAAGCCGAGGTCCCCGGTCGGCCTCGTAAAACAACCGGGAACAAACGCAAGTGCGAAGAACCAAAACGCACTCGCTCTCGCTGCTTAAACCACAGTGAGGCGCGTCGCTCCGGGCTCGGCCCGTGGCTCGGGTAGCGGCGTCAGAAAACGGGCTCGGCACCGACGGAGAGCCAATCGCCCGAGGTGCGACACCAAAGGATGGCTAGCCCGGCGGTAGGTCGGCTGTCAACCGGCCGGCGGGCGAA
>WNFV01008446.1_pt1 | contig 30871 bp, 31 predicted proteins | sample 5400101 | NCBI WGS metagenome assembly WNFV01 (sample SAMN13153361, study PRJNA577476) | soil metagenome | isolation source: 115 cm soil or saprolite under grassland replicate 1 | place: USA:California | collected 2016-06-15 | reverse complement strand
GCGGCCTGTCATCAACATGGGCGTGTTGGGCGGGCGCTCGGTTATGCTTTACAACAACATATATTGAACATTTTGCAGAAGTACAACACGTATTATTCCTGTTTCCTGTTACTCGATGTTTCAGATCCCCCGTCACAGGAATTGCCCCAGGGGGAGATCGAGGTTGATCGTCGTCCGGCACAACCGTGCTGCCGCGGCCTGTGCTTTCGCCGAGAACAGGCGCATGAGTACCACTTTCTGCAAGGACACGCTGGAGAGTGCGCCGTCGTGACGGCTGCCAATCAGTACCACCTCTGGCACCACCGGCCACGCCCCTGCCCGCGCATAGAATCTAGCGAGCGGTGGGTCACACGTAAAGAGACCAATATCGGTCGTGCTATGCTCGATAGAACGGGTGGCGGCACCGACGGTGCGCGAACCGAAGCCCCGACCTTGATAATCGGGATCGGTTGCGACACAACTCAGTCCCGCAATCCAAAACGTTGCATCCCCATGCGTGATCTGTTTATGCACGACCGCCGCATAACTCACGACGCGGCTATCGGCTATCAGATAGAACGAGAGCGCATCTAGCATCGGATCATGTTCTGGCGGGATCGGATCGCCTGGCGGCGGGCCGGCAGTTGGCGCGACCCGCTGTTGGAGGAGCGCAATGGCGCGTCGTAGAGTATCGCCCGCGCGGTTGTAGAGGATGGTGTGGATCTCGTCGGATTGGGTCAGCAGCGGAACGGTCATGCTGGTAGCTCGGTTCGTTTCGCGATCAGGCGGTGGTCACATGACCGATCGTATGGAAATGCAACCATCTTCGAGTATAGCATGGTTTGGGGACGATGATGCGCGTCGGCACGACTGGTGCCCGCCCAACGGCCTGCGTATCAGCCTTCGCCGAGGCGCGCAGCATAGAAAAGCTTCAAAGATACCGTGTTGTGTGTCAAGAGCAATCTTTCGTTTTGTATCGCCCGAGCGCGGTGGGCGGAGCGGGCTTACCCATACTACCGCGCCGGTCAAGACCACGGCACGCGCACGCAGCCCGTCGCTCGTTCGAACGCAGGTGCAGGCTGTGTGCGGCCTTGACTCGGCACGGTGGCCGTGGATAGCCCGCCCCGCCAGCTCACGTTGCGGCTACCTCCTAACGCGAACGCATCGCACAGGTCGGATCGAAATCCTGCGCTTTAGTGGCCACCGCCCAGGCGATCCGCAGCAGCTTGCGGGCCACTGGGCACAGTGCCACCTTGCGGGGCTTGCCCTCGGCACACAACCATTTGTAGAAGACCTTAATCACCGGATTGTGCTGAACCGCCGATAGTAATCCTTGGTTATAAATGGGTTATGCCTGCCCGCTATACTTGCACTGATATTCTATATGCGTGTGCTGTCAAGCACATATCAAAGGGAACAGTTCAATGACACTCCGCAAGAAAACATTGTCGATCGTGAGTCTGATAGTGATCGCCTTGCTGGTCGTGCTCTATGTCAATTCGATAACCATTGTGATGGGCGGCTTCGCGCGTGTCGAGGATGAGAATACCCGCAAGAACGTGCAACGTGCTCTGGATGCCTACACCGATGAAGTGGCCAAGCTCAACATCACGACCAATGATTGGGCCTCCTGGGATGCGACCTATACTTTTATCGACGATGGCAATCAGGAATATATCGATCAGAATGTCAGCGAGGCGACCACTGCGCGGCTTGGCCTGAGCGTACTCGTGTATATCAACTCGGCCGGCCGGATCGTGATTAGCGAGGGCTTTGATCCGACGACGATGAAAAGCATACCACTCCCGGAGAGCTTTCGGAAATACCTTGTACTCGGCAACCGCCTGCTGCAACACCCTGACCTCAAAACGGGAGAGACAGGCGTGCTACTGCTCCCAGAGGGCCCACTGCTCGTAGCAGCACGACCTATTCTCACGAGCAATGGCGATGGGCCAAGTCGCGGAACGTTGATCATGGGCCGTTATCTGAACGCAGCGCTCATTGCGCAGCTCGGCGAACGCACCCATGTCGATTTGTCTGTGGAGCGAGCTGACGCGGCGCAGCTGCCAACCGATTTTGCCCAGGTGCATGCGGAGCTGCTCCAAGGTGCGTCATCGGCCGTCCAGCCGTTGAGCGACAGCATGGTTGCTGGCTACACGCTCGTCAACGATATCTACGGACACCCCGCACTGCTGCTCCGTGTGACGCTGCCGCGACCGATCTATGAACAAGGCCAGGTAAGCACGCGCTACCAACTCATATCGCTGCTCGTGGTCGGATTGGTATTCGGCGTCGTAACGCTCATCCTGTTGGAGAAGCTGGTCTTGTCGCGCCTCGCGCGGCTGAGCGCCGATGTGAGCGGCATTGGCATCAGCGGCGATCTTTCGGTGCGCGCATTGGTGAGCGGGAAAGATGAGCTAGCGCACCTCGCGCATGAGATCAATGGGATGCTTGGTGCGTTCGAGCACGCGCAGACCAAGCGCGCGCAGGCCGAAGAGGCCTTATACCGAGCGAAAGAGGCGGCCGAGGCGGCAAACCGCGCCAAGAGCTCGTTCCTGGCGAATATGAGTCACGAGCTGCGCACGCCGCTCACGGGCATCATTGGCTACAGCGAGCTGCTGCAAAAAGAGGCCAAGTTCCTGGGCTATACCGATCTGAATGTTGATCTTGAGAAGATCCGAACCGCTGGGAACCAGCTGCTCGCCCTGATCAACGACATCCTCGATTTCTCCAAGATCGAAGCCGGCAAGATGCAGCTGGCCCCGGAACATTTCGACATTGTCACGCTGGTACAAGATGTCGTCACAACTGCGCACCCGCTGATCGAGAAAAATGGCAATCTATTGAAACTGCACTGTGCGCCTGATCTAGGCACCATGTACGCCGACCTGGCCAAGGTTCGGCAAATACTCCTGAATGTGCTCAGCAACGCCGCCAAGTTCACCGAACAGGGTGTGATTACGATCGAGATCATGCGCAATCGCATCAATGATGAAGAGAGCATTTGTTTTCGCATATCTGATACCGGCATTGGCATATCTGCCGAGCAAGTTATGATGCTCTTTCAGGAGTTCACGCAGGCGAATGCCTCGACCACCCGTAAATATGGCGGCACTGGTTTAGGGTTATCGCTGAGCCGTCGCTTCTGCCAATTGATGGGCGGTACGATCAGCGTTGCGAGCGAAGAGCATATCGGCTCGACGTTTATCGTTCAGCTTCCGATCATCGACAGCAGCTCCGCGATCGAGGTCATCCCGCCGTCGCGGGAATCAACACCGGAGTTTCAGGCACCGCCCAGGCCAACGATCGCTCAGCTAGAGCATGGGAGCACGGTGCTGGTCATCGACGATGACCCGGTGGTACGTGAGCTCTTGCCGCGTCGCCTGTCTGGTCTGGGCGTGCATGTTGCGACGGCGGCCAATGGCGAGGAGGGGCTGCGCCTCGCGAAAGCCTTATCACCCGACCTAATCACACTCGACGTGCTCATGCCCGGCATGGATGGCTGGACAGTGCTGACGACGCTCAAATCGACACCGGCCTTAGCCAACATTCCCGTTATTATGCTCACGATCGTTGACGATTGGAAAACCGGCTTCGCGCTTGGCGCAGTGGATTACCTGACCAAGCCGATCGATAGTGAGCGTCTGGTTGAGCTCGTGGATCTCCGTCGGCGTGACCGCATCGTGAAAGACAGCGCCGGGGATTACATTCTGATCGTTGAAGACGATCCGTCGCTCCGCGAATTGCTGCATCGAAACCTCGATCAGGCGGGCTGGGAGGCGCTCGAGGCACCGGATGGACGGGCTGCTCTGGCACAGATCACAAAGCGCCGCCCATCCTTGATCCTGTTGGATCTGATGCTTCCCGAGCTGGATGGGGTTCAAGTGATCGACGAACTGCAGGCGCTGCCAGAGGGGCAGTCGATCCCCATCATTGTGCTGACGGCAAAGAATCTCACGCCCGCCGAGCACCAGCGCCTCAATGGATCAGTGGCCCAGATCCTTCAGAAAGGTACCTACAGCAGCGAGGAGTTGCTGCGCAATATTCGCGCCCTCACGCTTGGCTACACGCAGCATCACTACATACAGGAAGCAACCCATGCCTAACATTCTGCTCGCGGAAGATGACGCCATGAACCGCGATATGGTGGCCCGCCATCTCAAATGGGAAGGCTATCACGTGATTACCGCTGTGAACGGCGTCCAGGCCGTGGCCTTAGCCCAATCAGAGTTGATCGATCTCATTCTCATGGATATGGGGATGCCGATCCTGGATGGGTGGGAGGCGACGCGCCGGCTGAAAGGCGCGCCAGCAACGCATTCCATCCCGATTATCGCGCTGACCGCCTATGCCGTGATCGAAGACCGTGCAAAATGTCTGAGCGTGGGCTGCGACGAATATGAGACCAAACCGGTGGATTTCCCGCGGTTGTTGGCAAAGATGCAACGATTTCTGGAGCAGGCACCGCAAGAAGGCAGCCGCTAGTGCGATTGCAGATTTGCCGGATACCCGTTGGGTGTGAACACCCGATGACAGCGTAGACGCTTCTACGGTTGAGCATGGGTGGGTGGAGAACTATAACCTTATTCCCTTATCTTCGATCATCCCACCAGGGAGCACCATCACGCGCACCACATTTGTCACCCCCATTGATGAGTATGGGCATCGCCTGTATGTTGTGATGGCGCGCTGCGACGAGCAAATCAACGGTCACGCGGCGTGGGCGGGCGTGGGGTGGGCACAAGAGCCAGCGGATGGGCGCGGGCTCTTCGTCGAACTGCATGGCGACAGCGAAACCGGTGTGCAGGTGGCAATTGACGCGACACTCACAGCAATGATGGCAAGCCGCGGTCGTACATACGGCCCTATTCATTGCGCGGTCGCCGGGAGCGTCTGTTGGGGCACGCCGGTGTGCGCGCTGGTTATCGCGGTGTATCAAAGCCAGGGATGGGGCGCAAGCTAAAGGAGGCGAAAGCTCGACCTATATGCAATCTGCAACGCTCAACGCCTACCACGCACATACACCACGAGCCAGCGATACGTTCGGGCCTTTTGATCCACGAGCGTATTTGAGAGAATATTACAGTCACCTTGGGAACGAAAATCGAGCGTTGCTGCACTTTCTCGACGAAGCATATGCGCGCATATTTACCGAGATAAGTGCTGCCAGAATGCTCGAATTTGGCGGCGGCCCAACCATTTACCAGCTGATCAGCGCGGCGAAATATGCGGTATCGATCGACTTCAGCGAATATCTGGATGCAAATCTGAATGAAGTACAGCTCTGGCTGCGAGATGCGCAAGGGCAGTTTTTTTGGGATAGCTTTATACACTATGTCCTGGATCGTGAGGGCGTACACCCGCAGCCAGGTGCAGTAGCGCACCGCCGGCAACTCATTCGCAGCAAGATCGAACGGCTGATCTACTGTGATGCTACAAAATCCGATCCGCTTGGATCTGCCTTCCGGTCGCCCTATGATCTTGTAAGTGTGAACTTCGTGCTTGAGTCGATTACCACGGAAATGGCAGAGTGGAATGTCTTTGTCGATCACGTCGCGCCATTAGTGCGGCCGCAAGGTTATCTGCTCATGTGTGCGATCATGGGGGCGAGCTACTATCGGGTTGGCCAACTTTACTTCCCAGCGGTACCAATCTCGCCAGAAATGATAAAAACAAAGCTCAAGCAACAGCACTTTTCGATCATGCTCACCCATTCGATCGAGGCAGAGCATAAAGATGAGCAGGGGTACGATGGTATTTTTATGGTGCTCGCACGGAAGGAACCAGTCTGATGCTCGCACTGGTAAAGATGATAGCTCTGATCGTCGGCTTGACCCTGCTATCGGGATTTGCGGATTCACAAGGGTTTCTTCACGCCGCACATATTTGGGTAGATAGGAAAGTCATCTGGCTGGAAGTCGCTAAGTCGGCGCTTGGGTTCAGTAGCGGCATTATCCTGTACTGGATCGCGCTCAAATATCTTAAAGATGCTCATATTGCGGCCCCCGAAATCCAGACACTGATCTGGTTTGGCGTCACGATCGTCGGCGTGGCCATTGCGAGCGGCAAATTCGCACAGTGGCGGGGTACGGAACAGTTGGTTGCGACAGGTGTGCTGCTCGGCATTAGCTGGCTGCTTGTCCGAACGAGTGGGTAGACGCCCGACTGGCAACCGGCGGCTTTGCGTGCGCCCGCACGGTGCAAACTCATACGCATTCGATCCACGCGCGGAGATGATCCGCCGCCCGCATGCTTCGCAGGACAGCCTCCAGTGGGCGGTGAAGACGACGATTGAGCGCGCCGCCAGCGCCAGGCAGCAGTCATACGTTCCGGCATAGTTTCGCGACACACCTGTTGGAGGATGGCGACGCCATCCGCACGGCCCAGGAACTGTTTGCACACGCCGACGTGCGCACCATCCTGATCTCCACGTCCCGGCCCCGACGATCGCTATTGCCGCATTACTGCGGCTCGTTCTGCCGATCGGTGGTGCTCGGCACATCGCGATGTGTGGTATCAGTCGCCGCCTGCCGCGCGACCAGCGCGCGGCAGGCGCGTTTGATCAGCACGCGGATCATGTCGCGCTGGCTGCGCCGGTCTTCATGCTGCATGAGCGCGTCCAGCATGGCCACGGATTCTGCATCCCGCCGGAGGTTGGCCGTTTTCTTCAGCGCGGTGGCACGCACCGCTGACGGTTCCTGATGGCGCGGCTGCGACACCGGCTCGGGCGTGTCCCGATCCATCACCGACTCACCCGCCGGCGCGGCGTCGACACATCCGTGAGCGAGGCTGCCGTGCTGCGACTCGCCGGTTACGACAAAGAGCCGCGCAAAAGCGCTATCGCGATCCAGATCGGTGCGTTCGGCGTAGGCTTGCCCGATGTTCCAGGCCGTGGTGTTCCGCAGAGCGCCGCTGAAGGCATATGTCTCGGGGTTGAGCGCGCGAAAGATCACGCCACGATTGACCTTCGCCGCACGCGCAAGACTCGCTTTGGTGAAGCCGGCGCGGGCGATCAGCGTCGCGAAATCCGCGACGACCATGATCCATTGGCCTGCCATCGGGAGCGACCTTTCTCTCCAGCGGTGTGCGGCGTACCTGGGCAATCATCCATTGCCTTCGCCGCACGAATCTTCGCCCATGCATGCGGCACCATTATGCTGTGCGGCCAGCAGACGACAGCGTAGTGTCACATGCCGACCAGCACTAGCAGGTACGGCATCCCGAGCAGGCAGCAGCCTCGCCTGTGGAACTGGTACTGCGCTCGTCGAGGGGTTCAAAAGAGGCCCAAAAGAGGCCCGAAATAGGCCCATCCAATTTGAGAATCATGGCCAGTAGCTCAGCCGGCAGATTGACCGCAGCGGGCGAGATGCGCGGTAACGGCTGCCAGCAGCACGATGTGCGAAGCGGCTGCTGGCCGTGTGCGCGGATCGATGGAGGCGCGCGTTCGTAGCGTAGCCCATGCCAGCTATGCCTACTGCTGGCGCTCGCGGTCAATCGGCACGCCGTGGTCGTGCGTTTACTCGCCCGGCAATGCCCAGCCTCCACGCTGCGGTGCGTCGAGCGCACAATTGGCGGCATGCCGAACGCGCTGAGCGTGGCCAGATTGGTCACGGGCCTGGCTCGTCACGGCGTGTGGCCGTATCAACGGGCTGTGCAGCGGGTGGCAGCGCCCGATAGGCACGACGGATGAGCCAGCGCAGCGTATCACTTTCGGTCGAGCGATCCTCGTACTCCATTATCGCCCGTATCATTGCACGCGTGGGCTCATCCATGCGAATGCCGAAGGCGTGCATCGGCGGCGGGTCAACGCCCTGAGGCACGCGCCGGCTTTTTGCCATCACCCGTGTCCTTTCACCGCGACCGGCCGCGCCGCGCTGGCTGGGAGAGGGTTCGTTGCCACGCCGGCGGTTCTAACGCAATCGCCTGAAAGGATGGCCAGCCCTGAGCGAGCACGTGTTGGCAGGATTCGTCCATCGTCGCGTACGACTTTGTTCCAACTGGCTCGGCCAACAGTAATCGCAGCCCAAAACATATCGGCCCACGTGCAGGACATGGGATTATTAGCCGCCAACGTGGCATCGAGCAGCGGGTTGAAGTCGATGGGTATGTAGTGAATGCGCGGCATGACGTCCGCCTTTGCTCCAGATGTTCAATAATACTGCGCGATATACCCATACGCCCGGTCGAAGAGATCCTGATCCTGGTGAAGCTTGTACTTCAGTAGGGTCTTGCGAAGGGCCTGCCTGACTTCGCGCTCGCCAGCGATGGTCTGCTGCCAGCCGGGGAAGCGCACGACTTTCACGATCGCGTCGATGTCGGCGACGATCCGCTCGACGACCACGGGCGTGTTCTGGCTACGCACCTCGTTGAACAACTCGGTCAGCGCGGCAATAGCGCGGTCCTGCTCCTCCTCCGGATCGATCTGCTTCTCCGCTTCAACGACATCTCTGGCAATCGCCAGCAGCTGCTTAAGGAAGTTGATGCTGTTTTCCACGCCGCGCTCCTGGCGGTCGCGCAATTCCTCCAGTCGCTCGCCAAGCTCGATAAAGCGCGGGTTATCCTTATGCCGGTGCAGGCGGGCGATGATCTTAATCTCGATCTCCTTCGCCTTTTTCGGGTCGGGGTTGCTCAGCAGATCGGCCAGCACGTCGGCGTCCATCACCAGGGTCTCAAGGTCGTCGCGCACCGTTTCGACGTGGACATGCTCGTGGATAAGTTCGATCGTTTTGGCGCCCAAGCTGTGCCAGAGCAGCCGGCCGTTGCCGCTCGGCGGCTTGACCGACTCGTAGACCTGGCTGAGCCAGCGATAGTCGTCGGCGTGGGGCTGGAGCACCGGATCCGGCGAGAGTGCCTCCCAGATCTGGCTCAGCACCGAGAAGTCTTTCGCAAAGGCGTCGCGGGTGGTATTGTTCGGCAGGTGCTCCTGGGCAGCCAGCAACCCTTCGTAGCCACCCACCGTGCGATCCACGCCGGGAAAGTGCGTAAGGCAGGCCGCCACCGCTATCGGCAGCCTGTCCTTGAGCTCGTCCAGGTTCGAGATAACCTGCTGGACCGCGCCGCCGTCGAAGCCAAGTGCTTTGGCGACATCGTCGAAGATGCCCAGGTAATCCACGATCAGCCCGTGGGTCTTGCTCGGGTAGGGCCGGTTGGTGCGGCAGATCGCCTGGAGCAGCGTGTGCTCTTTCAGCAGCTTATCCAGGTACATCGCCTGCAAGATCGGTGCGTCGAAGCCGGTCAGCAGCTTGGAGGTGACGATCAGGATCTTCAGCGAGTCCTTCGGGTCGCGGAAATCGTGCGGCCGCACAACGACCTGGTCAAACGACGACGCGAGCTTGTGCAGCTGGTGTATGGACATCGCCGCCGCGCGGCGTGGCGACTCATTAGCGCTGAGCGCGGTGAACCATGTATGCTCCCGGTGGTCGTGCGTGAGGTCAGCGGTGAGCGTATGTTGACGATTGGTGCCCAGGAGAATTTGCAGCGCAAAGATCTCGATCCAATCGAGGAGGCGCAAATCGTCGCCTGGCATGAGCACGCCTTCTTTGATAAGAACCAGGCGCAGATCGGCGCGCTGCTCGGGAAATCCCCCGACTGGGTGAGCGTGCGCTCGCGGATTCACAAGCTTCCCGATATCTTGAAAGACCGCATCCGGCAACGCCCACGTGCCATCAGCCAGCTCTTGGAGCTTGGCCCACTCTATGCGAAGCAGCCGGCAGCAGCACTGGCGCTCGCCGACCGGGTGATTCATGAGAATCTCACGCTTGATGCGATCCGGGCACTCGTGCGTGGCTACGAGCGGCCGCAACGGCGTGAATCATCACGGGCCGAAACCACAGATCGTCGCGGTGCCACGACGAATGTGCAAGAAATCACAAACAATCCAGGCGAACAACTGACACCGCCTGTTCGTGACAAAAGACACGAGCGTCGCGGTGCCGCGACAGATAAACAGGATGCTCCTGATGCGCAGTCTGCGCACATACGATCAATGGGACAGGCCGTTCACCCTGATGCAGCCTGGCCTGAAGCAGGTATACCGCCGCTTGCTCCCACGACGCCTTCATTACGTGATGGTACATTGCTCCAGGAGGCGGCTGATACATTGACAATCCTGGCATCGCGTGCAGATCAGCTTCCCGTTGATGTGCGTAACGTACAGGCACTTGATCACGCAGAACAAGCGCTCAAAGAGTTACGACGTTCCTTCACGCTTCGTACCGATGCACCTTCCGCAGCGGCTGATTGATGCACCTAGCGAATCACCTCTGGCTCCAGCCTGTATCTATCGCGCGGATTTGAGGTGGTTTATGCGCACGCCTACGCTTTCCGGGCCAGCAGCTGAACGACCGCTGCGCGGCCAGTGTGGTAGCGACCCTCGATGACGTCGCGCTCGACCTCGTCGGCCACCTCGAACACTAATCCGGCCAGATCCAGGCGTAGTTCGGCAAGCGTCATCAGCAACTCGGCCGACGATGGGCCACCAGTGCCGTAGGCGAGTTGGGCCGGGGTATCCGCTTCGAGGATGAAGACGCCGCCCGGTTTCAGCCCAGCCGCCGCTTGCCGGTGCACCTGCTGACGCAGGGGTGGCGGAAGATGCACGAAGATACTGACGATTCCATCCCAGGCCGCCGGCGCGATCGGGTAGTGCGCGAGATCGGCCACGGTTATCGTCAGGGGCACGCTGCGCGTCTGCGCTAGCAGAGCCGCCTTTTGCATACCGATTGCCGAGGCGCTGGCTGAAGCCTAACGCTCTATAGCGCACATTATGGAACGTGACACGCCCCAAATGTAAGCCCTTTTAGCTTTACAAAGCCCAAAAACAGGAATGGCCGTTGTGATCGGTGCCTGGGTACGCATAACTCCCCCTTTCCGTCCTCGAGTGCCTTACCTCCCAGGCCGCCGGCGTGCTGCTACGCCACAGTCAGCGTCACCTAGAGCTGCTGCACCGCGCGATTGCGGCGGCTACTTTTCCGCATTGTACGATTGTCAACAATCCACCACTGATACCCGATAGTAGCATCAAGATTTACACCATCGAGTGCAAGAAGCTGTGGAATTGTCATGAAACACTTTGCTGATTTTATCACGCGGTTACGCAACCCCTCGCGCTCCCAGCTTTGACGCAGCCCTGAACACAGACGCGTTAGGCTTGACATCTGCACTCATGAGTGGTATATTTGCACAGCCGATTGTCAACAATCTATAGAAGGTGGTCGTGGGGAGTACAATTGTGGATCTGAGCGGGAAGATAGCGATCGTTACCGGCGCCGCCCATGGGTTCGGCCGGGCGATCAGCCTGACGCTCGGCCGCTGCGGCGCGGCGATCTGGGCAGTCGATCAGCTGGCCGACGAGCTGGCTGAGACGGTTGAGCTGGCGCGGCAGGCCGGCGTACACTGCACAGCGGCGGCCTGCGATGTGACTGACTCTATTGCAGCGCAGGCGCTGATCGGGCAGGCGCTGAGCGTCGATGGGCGAGTCGATATGCTCGTCAACAATGCCGGCGGGGTATGTGGGCAGGCGGGTCGCCCGGTCGAGGAGGTGGCCGATGACGATTGGGATGTGGTCGTACGAACAAACCTCTACGCAGCTTTTTACTGCATCCGCGCTGTGGCCCCAACGATGAAACAACAGCGCTTTGGGCGCATCGTCAATATCTCGTCCGGCGCTGGGCGCTCATTCAGCCTGACCGGTATTCAATCCTACGCCAGCGCCAAGGCCGGCCAGATTGGGCTGACGCGCCAGATGGCGAAGGAACTCGGATCCTGGAATATTACAGTCAATAACATCGCCCCCGGCTTCGTACGCTCCAACCCGACGACCGAGCGTCAGTGGCAGGCGATGGGTGAAGACGGTCAGCAGCGCTTGGTCGAGGGGCTGGCGCTCAAGCGCCTGGGGGCACCCGAGGATATCGCCAATGGGGTGCTGTTTTTCGTCTCGGATCTTGCCGGTTGGATCACCGGGCAAACCCTGAGTATCGACGGTGGAAGCCATATGGTCTAATAGGTGACATCGATGAGCGACACATTGATGGTCGGATCGCTCGCTGCCGAGCGCGGCCAGAAGCTGCGCGGCTGGCTACCGGTGCCCGGCACTTCGATCCAGCTGCCGCTAACGCTGATCCACGGCGCACGGCCTGGCCTGACACTGCTCGTGACCGGCGGCATCCACGGCGGCGAGTACCCCGGCATTGAGTCGGTGATCCAGCTTGCCCGCGCGCTCGATCCGGCGACGATGAGCGGCAGCGCGATTGTGGTGTCGATCGCCAGCCCGACTGCTTTCCAGGCTCGGATGCAATACCGTGTGCCGGAAGATGGCCTCAACCTGAACCGCCAGTTCCCTGGCCGCGCCACCGGCACAGTCTCGCAACGGCTAGCAGCCTGCGTGATGGCAGAGCTTGCAGCGCGCGCCAATGCCTGGATCGATCTGCATGGTGGCGATATTCACGAGGAGCTGGAGCCGTTCACGATCTACTCTGCCAGCGCGGCCCCAGCAGTGCGCGGCGAGTCGGCCAGGCTGGCGGCGGCCTATGGCATTCGCTACCTGGTCGAGTCCGACTCAGTGCGCGGCGGAACATATGGCGCGGCGGCAGCCATCGATCTGCCGTGTATCTTGACCGAAGCCGGTGGGGTTGGGCAGCTGGATCCGGCGGAGCAGGCAGTCCATAGCCGTGGATTGCAGAACGTGCTGCGCGCGCTGGCGATTCTGCCAGGTGCGCCGGAATCGGTCGAGCCGGTCACGCTGCTGCGCACATTTAAGGTTGTGGCGAGCGAGCACGCCGCCTGCTGGTATCCAGCCGTGCGCGCCGGCGATACGGTTCGCCAGGGCCAGCCGCTCGGTGAGCTGCGCGACTACTTCGGCGATACCCTGGCTCAGATCTCCGCACCGCTGGGTGGGGTCGTGCTGTATCGTGTCACATCGCTCGCCGTCGATCCCGGCGATCCGCTGGTGGGGATCGGTGCTGAAGCGGGAGACGACAGATGACCGCACTCGATCCCACCCTCGACGCGCCGGAGGCTGAGCTGCTGAGCGCGGTCTCAGCTGATGAGCTGATCGAACTGACCGCGCAGGTATCCGCCGAAGTGCGGCTTTCAGGTTCGCCCCAGGAGCTGCGAGCGCTACGGTTGGCCGAATCCCAGCTTGCCGGCTGGGGCTTTCATACGCGGTTGCTGGCGCATGACGGTTATATCAGCCTACCCGGCCCGGCGCGGCTAGAGGTGGCAGGCCTGGGTGAGCTAGAGTGTATCACGCACTCGTTCGCCGTCAGCACCCCGCCCAGCGGCCTTGTCGCCGAGCTGATCGATGTTGGCGCGGGCGCGGAGGCCGATTGGGCGCAGCCAATGGTGCGCGGCCGGATCGCGCTGGTGGATGGGCTGGCGACGCCCGAAATGGCCCGGCGTGCCAATCTCGCCGGTTCGGCGGCGCAGATCTTCATCAACGACGATCAGCTTCACGAGATGATCCTCTCGCCAGTGTGGGGCAGCCCGACACCCGATCAGCTCTCGCTCTACCCACATACTCCGGCCGTCTCGGTGCTGCGGGACGATGGTGCGCGCATCCGCGACACGCTGGCCGGCAGCATTCGTACCGCCACGATTACTGCCGCCGTCGCGACTGGCTGGCGCACGTTGCCGCTGCTGGAGGCCAGCCTAGCGGGGGGCGCCGAGCCGGAGACCTTCGTACTATTCGCCGGCCACATCGACTCATGGCATTACGGCGCGATGGACAACGGCAGCGCCAACGCCACCATGCTGCACCTGGCGCAGCTGCTGGCCGAGCGGCGCTCGCTGTTGCGCCGGGGATTGCGGGTTTGCTTCTGGTCAGGCCACTCGCACGGGCGCTACGCCGGCAGCGCCTGGTATGTCGACCATCACTGGGATGAGCTGCGGCGGCACTGCGCGGCGTATGTCAACATTGACTCGGTCGGCGGCCAGGGGGCCATGCTGCTGGCCGAGGGCTATTGTATGGCCGAGACCTTCGACCTGGGGCGCGACGTGATTCGCCACTATGGTGGCCAGGAGTTCGCCGGCGCCCGCGTCGGCCGGGCCGGCGACGAGTCGCTAGTTGGCGTTGGCGTCCCGGCATTGCTGATGACGGTCTCCGAGCAGCCGGTGGTAGGCGGCGCAACGGGAGCGGCGGCGGTGATCGGTGGGCGCTCGGGCGGCCTGGGCTGGTGGTGGCACACGCCCGCTGACACGCTCGACAAGCTCGACCCGGCGCTGCTGGCGCGCGACGCGCGGCTCTACGCAGCAACACTGTTTCGATTGTGCGCCGAGCCGATCCTGCCGTTTAACTACGCCGCCGCCGCCGCCGAGCTGGATGCGCTTGTGGCAGATTATCAGCAGCTGCTCGGCGACCGTTTCAGGCTCGATCCCGCCCGCGAGCGCACGCAAGCGCTGAGTCAGGATGCGGCAAAGCTTCACGATGCGCTGGAGCGACTGCGCGTGCGGCTAGCTGCCGGAGATACGGCTCCAGCGAATATTGCGGCGATCAACGCCGCGCTCATGGCGCTGGGGCGAGCGATCATTCCGCTCAACTACACCGCGGCCGGCCCGTTCGGCCACGACCCGGCGCTGGCAGTGCCGCCGCTGCCGCTGCTGGATGCAGCGCGGCAGCTGGCCGTCGCGCCGGTGGACTCCGACGCCGCGAAGTTCTCCTCAGTTGCATTACAGCGCGGGCTGAATCAGGTTGTGCATGGCCTGGATGCGGCGCTGGCGGCCGTCGCCCAGGCGCGTGCGGTCGTCGGAGGCTAGGCTCTGGAGATTGGGACTGAGGACGAGATGACAAGATGATAAGGTGACAAGGTGACAAGGCATTGACTGCAATCTGCAATTGGCTGGGGATTGGAATCAAGCATCAAGCATCACTTGTCGTTTATCGTTCATCGGTCGTCGGTCGTCGGTCGTCGGTCGTCGGTCGTCAAACCGGGAGCATCTATGCAAGTGACAGTTATCGGCGCGGGGGCGATCGGCGGGACGGTTGGGGCGCATCTGGCGCGGGCTGGTCACGCGGTCACCTTCTGCGATACTGTCGAGGCGCATGTCGCGGCGATGAACGATCAGGGGATCACCATCCGCGGCTGGGCCGAGCAGTTCACGGTACATGTGCCGGCCGTCCGGCCGGACGAGCTGCGCGAACCGCTCGGCCTGGTGCTGCTGGCGGTCAAGGCGCAGCACACTGCCCAAGCGATGCAGATGATCGCGCCGCTGCTGGCCGCCGATGGCGTGGTGGTTTCCATGCAAAACGGCCTGAATGAGCAGGTGATCGCCACAGCGGTCGGCGACGAGCGCACGATCGGCTGCCTGGTCAACTTCTCGGCCGACTACCTGGAGCCGGGAGTGATCCACTACGGCGGGCCAGGGACAATCAAGGTCGGCGAGCTGGATGGGCGGATCACGCCGCGACTGGAGCAGCTGCGCGACCTGCTCGCGGAGATGGGCCCAGTTGAGACCACCGCGAATGTCTGGGGCTATATGTGGGGCAAGCTGGGCTACGGCAACATGCTCTACGCCACCGCGCTGGCCGACGCCAGCATGGCCGATGTGATCGATCGTTACCGTCCACTCATGGTCGAGCTAGCCGCCGAAATCTACGAGGTCGCCGACCGGCTGGGGGTGCGGCCCGAGCCGTTCGATGGCGTCGAGCCTGCGCTGTACTACCCGCGCGTGGGCCGCGATTGGGCGGCGATCCAGCAATCGCTCGACGCGCTGGTCGCGCGGCGGCGGCGCGATCAGAAGCAGCGCAGCGGGATCTGGCGCGACCTGATGGTGCGGCGGCGCGGCACCGAGGTCGGCGAACACCTTGGGCCAATTATGCGCCACGCCGATGCGCTTGGGCTGCCGCTGCAGCTCACGCGCCGTGTGGCCCAGCTGATCGGTGATCTGGAGGCCGGCCGCGCCAAACCTGCCTGGGGGCATCTCGATGCGCTGGAGGCGCTGCGGCGCGGCGAGTAGCTGGCCCTCACCCCGCCACCCCCAAAGGCACCCGGGCGGCGCTCTATAGCTTGACGTGTTGGCATTATCCATATATACTCATCGCATCCATTGTTGACAATCCTGCGACGCTGCTGATCTGAGAGATGCCGCCGCTGCTTACGAGCTACCGTGCGGTTGATATAATCAGGCCCCATGGGCAGCGCTACATGCCGCTTTACGCCTCTACAATCGTCCTGGAATAGCCTGAACAAGGGTCACTGCGCGCAAAAAAGGTCATTCTTCACAGCGCCCAGAGTGGGCGTAGAAGATAGCTATCCAGCAGCTAGATATATTGTTAACAATAGTGCTGTGCCACGAAAGGAGTGCGATTCTACAGCACAGTATCGGGCGCGGGATGACGCAGTGCGGCGAGCGCCGTCGGGCAAGCGATGCTTGCTTGGTGAGCTAGTTGCTGGCTGTTTGGCCTTTCCTTCAAACCTTTCGCATCAGGAGGGCGACCACAATGGACACGTTTCCCGAGCAGACAGATGCCCCACGTCGACTAAGCCGCCGGCACTTCCTCCGTATCGTCGCGGGTGTTGGCGCGGCAGGCGCGGTTGGACAGCTACTCGCCGCGTGTGGCACAGCAGCGCCCAGCACGCCTGCCGCGCCAGCCGCCACCAGCGGCCCGATGTGCTATGATGTGTGAGCCTGTATAAATCCTGATACAGAGAAGGAGCTGCGGTGGGCCACTATATCGCGCGCCGGCTGGTGCAGCTGATCCCGGTGGTATTTGGAATCACGCTGATCCTGTTCTTCATGCTACGCCTGATCCCGGGCGACCCGGCCAGCGTTATGCTTGGCGAGCGGGCGACCGATGCGGCGGTGGCGCGGATCAACCACGAGCTGGGACTCGACCAGCCGATCTACGTCCAGTACGGCTACTTCTTGCGCGAGCTGGTCACTCTGAATCTGGGCACATCGATCAAATACCAGGTGCCGGTGGTGACCTTGCTCGGCCAGCGCTTGTTGGTCTCGCTATCCGTCGTGGGCGTCACACTGGTGCTGACGATCGTGATGGCATTCCCGCTTGGCGTCCTCGCGGCGCTGAAGAAAGACAGCCTGATCGACAACGTGGTGCGTTCACTCTTCGTGGTGCTGATGCTCATGCCGTCGTTCTGGGTTGGCATCCTGCTGATTATCTTCTTCAGCGTGCAGCTGGGGCTGTTCCCGGTTTCGGGGTATGGCAGCGGCCTGCTCGATACCCTGCATCACCTGTTCCTGCCGGCGCTCACGATCGCGCTGGCGATTACGCCGGTGCTGGTGCGCGCGCTGCGAGCGAGCATCCTGGATGCGCTCAGCGCCGACTATGTCCGCACCGCGCGGGCCAAGGGGTTGCGCGAGCGCGCGGTGATCACCGCGCATGTGCTGCGTAACGCGCTGATCCCCGCCATAACCCTACTCGGCCTGAGCATCGGCAGCTTGATGGGCGGCACCGTCATATTGGAGAAGGTCTTTGCGCTGCCGGGCGCCGGGGCGCTGCTGATCGACTCGATCGGCGCGCGCGATTACCCGGTGGTTCAGGCCGCAACCATGGTCTTCGCCACGATGGTGATCCTGGTGAACCTGCTGACGGATATTGTTTACTCCTTCCTCGACCCGCGCGTGCGATTCGGGTAGTGTCGGGAGGCAGCTCGGAATGGCGACCACACAGACACAGATCGCGCCCACGCTTACTGCTGCTGCGAGCCCGGCCCGGCGCAGGCTGTTGCGCTGGGTGCGCAGCCGCAATTTGCTGCTTGGGCTGGGAATCATGCTTGCGCTGGTGCTAATCGCCGCCTTCGCGCCGCTGCTGACGCCATATCAGCCGCAAGAGCAAAACTACGACATCACGTTGCAGAGCTCCAGCCTCCAGCATCCCTTTGGAACCGATAACTTTGGCCGCGATATCCTGACCCGCGTGATCTACGGCGCGCGGATCGATCTGCGCGTTGGGGTGATCGCGGTGATCGCGCCGTTTATCATTGGCCTGCTGCTGGGCTCCGCAGCCGGGTATTTTGGCGGCTTAATCGATACGATCGTCATGCGCTGCGTCGATATCGTGCAGGCATTTCCGTTTATTGTGATCGTCGTCGCAATCGTCGCGGTGCTCGGGCCGGGTCTCAACAATATGTTTATCGCCGTCGCGCTGACGGCATGGATCGTCTATGCCCGGCTGATTCGCGGCGAGATCCTGGCCGTGAAGCACAAGGAATATATCGAAGCCGCCCGCCTGGTTGGGATGACCGATCTGCGGATCATCTGGCGCTACGTGCTCCCGAATGTGATCACCTCGTCGATCGTCTACGCCATGGCCGACATCGCGCTCTACATCGGCCTGGCGGCGGCGCTGAGCTTCCTGGGGCTGGGCGCTAAGCCGCCCGAGCCTGAGTGGGGCGCGATGATCACCGAGGGGCAGGCGTATATCACCACCGCATGGTGGATGAGCGTCTTCCCTGGCCTGGCCATGGTCATCACCGGCATCGGACTCAGCCTGATTGGCGATGGCCTGGCCGATGTGCTGCGGCCCGGCGGCTAGTGCAGGTTTCAACTTAACAGCTGGGAGGTTTGGAGGGGACGCAGTCCCTCCAAGAATCTATCCTTCTAACAGGTGGGAGGTTTGGAGGGACGCAGTCCCTCCAAGAATCTATCCTTGTGGGCCGCACACGGCGGCATTGCCGCCGTGTGCGGCCCACAAAAGGAGATTTCGGGGAGGCGAAGCCTCCCCGAACCCCACCAGTGCGTAAGTGCTGGATATGTAAGGTGCAACAGTATGGACGCGACGCGTCAGGATCTCGTGACAGCGCATGTGCGGCGGGCGATCATGACTGGCCACCTGCATCCTGGTGACCGGCTGATCGAGCAGACGCTGGCGGCTGAGCTGCGGATGAGCCGCGGGCCGGTGCGCGATGCCCTACGGCTGCTCGAGCAGGAAGGCCTCGTACAGATCTACCGCAATCGCGGTGCGATCGTGTCGATGCTCGGGCTGCGTGATGCCTATGAGTTTTATCTTGTGCGCGGCCACCTTGAGAGCCTGGCCGTGCGGCTGGCACGCGACCATATGCAGCTGGCGGATATCGCCTATTTGCAAAGTCTGGTGGGTAAAATGGCCGATCTCGAAGGCGCGGAGGAGGACTGGCTGGTGGCTGCGGATCTTGATCTCGCGTTTCACCGGCGGATCGTCGCTTGTTCCCAGAACCGCAGCCTGATCCAATCCTATGGCGCGATGGATGTGAAAATTAACGCCCTGTTTATCACGGTGAAGCAGTATCTACCGGCGCGCTTCGCTAAAATGCCGGAGCGCCACCAGAAGGTTGTCGATGTCTTTCGCGCTGGGGAATGGTGGCGCGCCGAGCCGGTAGTGGCAGATCATTGGTTCGAGACCGCCGCACAATTCAAGCAGTTGCTGAACGCCCTACCAGCTGAGGGCAATGGAGCAAGCGCGCATGGATGAGCAAGCGCTGTGCTACACCGATATCGCCACGCTCGGCCGGCTCTATCGCACGCGTGTGATCTCCCCCACCGAGGCGACGCGCGCCGTGCTTGATCGCATTCGCCGGCTTGATCAGCGGCTCAACAGCTTTATTACGGTGCTGGAGCAGCCGGCGCTGGAACAGGCGCGCCGCGCCGAGGCCGAACTGGCCGACGGGTACGATCGTGGGCCGTTGGACGAGCGCGACTGTCGCTCGGCGGCTGGAGCAGGCCGGGGCGATACTGATCGGCAAGTGCAACCTGCTGGAGTTTGCCTACGGAATCGTTCACCCCGACTACGGCCAGTGCAACAACCCTTGGGATATCCAGCGCACGAGCGGCGGGTCGAGCAGTGGATCGGCGGCGTCGGTGGCGGCCGGGATGGGCTGGGGCTCGGTCGGCACCGACACCGGCGGCTCGATTCGTATTCCGGCGGCCTACTGCGGCGTCGTGGGGCTGAAGCCGACATATGGGCGCGTGAGTCTCCACGGCATCTGCCCGCTGTCTGTATCGCTTGATCATGCTGGCCCACTGGCGCGCAGCGTCGCGGATGCGGCGATCTTGTTCGCGGCGCTGGCCGGGTACGACCCGCTCGATCCGTTTAGTCTGACCGACTCAGTGGCCGACGACGCGGTCGCGATCACAGATGAGGTGCGTGGATTACGCCTGGGCATTGTTGCCGAGCATATGGGCACTGATTTACAACCAGGCGTGACCGAGGCGACCTGGGCGGCCGTGCGCGTGCTTGAACAGGCGGGCATGGACGTGCGCGAGATCCACATCCTGAGCCTGCATGCTGCCGACGATGCGCTGCTGGCGGCGATCATGCCCGAGGCCACACTGGTTCACGCGGACTGGCTGCGCGATCATTCGGCAGACTATGCCGCGCTGACCCGCGCGCAGCTTGAGCAGGGCGCGCAGATATCGGCGGTTGATTACCTGCGCGCACAAGCCTATCGCCAGCTACTGCGGGCCGATATGCTCGATTCCCTGCGCACTGTCGATGTGCTAATGGGCCCGACCGTGGCATGGGCGGCGCCCGTGGAAGACCCGCCGGTTGGTGAAGGCCAGGGCGCGATCGAAGCGCGCCGTACCGGCCCGTATAATCTGACGGGCTTGCCTGCGATATCGGTGCCCTGCGGCTTTAGTCCGCAAGGGCTGCCGCTCGGCCTTCAGATCGCCGCCGCGCCGCTGGCCGAGCAGTTGCTGTTGCGGATTGCGCATACGTACGAGCAGCGCGCCGGCTGGTTTCGGCAGCACCCTCTATCTCTTTGATCGATCAGTGTCTTAGACACACGGTTCTCTCTCGATCATTGGGGTGCCGATCATCCGCCCGCAGCATGGCTGCCGGACTCCAAAGGATCAACTCCTGTGCTCGCCGTTGTAGGATGACATATCCTGAAAGACCGGCATGACCAGATCCCCAGCCCATGATCTACTGACGACAGCGATCGCCGCTGTCAGCGTATCGATGATCAGCTTGGCATCCTCCAATGCGACCGCAATTGCCGCGACGATGGTATCCGTCTGCTCTTACGTCAGCTGCACATCCTGCGGAAACGAGCTGGGACGGGTGGGATCGCGGACAGCGTACCGGTTCACATGGATAAGTCACGCGCGGGGTGCAGGTGTACCGTGTCGCGTCGCCCGAACATTTTGATCAGGCACTGCTCACGCCACAGCGCTTCGGGCACATCCGTACGCGTGATACTCTGGAGCCGCAGCCCGATCGACACTCGGCAGCTGGCAAGATCTGGGCGTGCGCGCCGCACATGGCACCAACGACGTTGATTGGCCGTGTGTCCGACAGCAGGGCGGAAAGCGTCTAGCGCTCGAGCCGTCAGGCCCAGATCGCGGCCCACGATTCATGCTGACTCCTCTCGGCGCGAAGGTGTGTAGTATTTTACCAGATTGCGACGAAGCTCCTGGATCTCCATCGGTACGACAGGGCTAACGCTCTATAATGTGCGCTTGTATATTGGACTCATACAGGAACTCCACGGCTGGATTGGCAGGTCACCGCTGGTGGGGCTACACTATCGCCTGGGAGGGCCGGAGCCGGCTGAATGTGTACTGTTCCCCGTGCTTGACACCTCCCGATTTATCTACCTCGTAGCCAGTCCCCCCATCCAGGTGGAAACCATTCTCCGGTTGTTCGACATCCTGCGGGTCTCGCTTGTAGCGATGCCGCCCGGCCCTGTGCGGTTCTTGCTGGAGTTGACGGCTGCCGCCGACCTGTGCTATCCTTGATTGGGTAACTTGTGAGCGGGGATATGCCACGCAAAGAACATCACACGACGCCCACCATCATCGGCCACAGCCTCTATACCGATCTGGTCGCCGTGTCCCGCGCCACTCCCGCCTGGTGCGATTGGCTGGCGCAGCATACCACCTTCTACCTAGACTCGCCGCTCGGCACCTTTACCGCACGGCGCCAGCCGCGCTCTGGTGCCGTCTTCTGGTATGCCTTTCGCCGCTACCATAAGCGGCTCTACAAGGTCTACCTGAGCCGGTCGGCTGATCTCACCATCGCGCGGTTGCTGACGGTGGCCCCGCAAGTGGCAGAGCAAGCTGGCGCCTGACCCCGCTATCGCGATCCCTAGCGGGCGGGCTATCATGAACGTACAATGGGTGGTTGACCGTCGGCGCTTGCCTACCTTGCTCGATCGTCGGCCGGACTGGACCCTCCAGGATCTCGCCGATGCGATTGGCCGCTCACGCGCGTGGGTCAAGCAGTGGGTCGCCCGGTTGCGGCAGGCCGCGCCTTCCGACGATCCCGTGCTCCAGGGTCGGGAGTGCGCCCGGCCCACGCCACCACCCCGTCTCAGTCAGGTCGTCATCGACCGCAGTCTGGCCATCCGCGCCAACCCGCCTCAGAATCTCAACCGCATTCCCGGTCCCAAAGCGATCCTCTATTACTTACAGCAAGAGGCGACGACGACCTTGCAGGGTGAGCGACTGCCGCGCGCGACCCGCACGATCTGGCAGATCCTGCGTCAGCATCAGCGGATTGTCTCGCCTCACAGACAAGCCCATCATCCAGTCTCCCGTCCAGAACCCATGCAGAGCTGGCAGCTGGACTGTAAGGCTGCCTCGACCGTTCCGCCCGCGGCAGACGGCAAGCAGCAACACCTGGTAGAGCTGCTCGATGTCGTCGATGTAGGCACCTCCATCCTGGTCGCGGCCGCGGCGCGGCCCGATTTTACGATGGCCACCGCCATTGAGACCGCCACCGCGATCGTGACCGAACCGCGGTTGCCGGACATGGTCACGCTCGAGCGTGACCCGCGCTTTGGCGGTGAGACAAGGCCGCGCGAGAGCCCCTCGCCGTTCCTACGCTTCTGGCGGTGCCTGGGGGTCGCGGTGACGATCTGTCCGCCGCACCGGCCCGACCGCAATGGGTTTGTCGAACGCTGCCATCGCACCTACGACGAGGCATGTTTGCCGGTCTATCGGCCCGCCAATCTGGAGAGTGTGCGCACGGTTACGGCGGTCTTCCTGCAGCATTACAACGAGGAGCGCCCGCACCAGGGATTGGCCTGTGGCACTCCGCCGCCGCGGGTGGCCTTCCCCAGCTTGCCCGCTCGCCCGCCGGTCCCACTGACGGTTGACCCCGATCGCTCTCTCAGCGCGTTGCATGGGAAGTGTTCTGTACGCAACGTGCAGCAGGATACACGTGTGACGGTCGGTGCTGGGCGCTACTACCTGACGCAGGCGCTGAGCGGCCAACAGGTCATAGTGCAGATTGACGCGCCCGATCGGACGTTGGTCGTCACGCACACTGGTCAGGAGGTGAAATGGGTGGCGATTGTGGGGCGCGGGCGCGGGCGGGTGCCGTTTGCGCAATTTGTGGAATTGCTGTGTGCGGAAGCGAGGACGGGCCGCGTGCCACCCCAGTCCACGCCCCACCAGTTGGCGTTGCCGCTGTAGGGGCAAAACGCTTGACAGAGCGGCGAGCGGCCTGGACACGAGGTTGGTACTCTGGGGGTGCTGAGGACGGGAAACAGTACACACATTGAGCCGACTCCGGCCCTCCCAGGCAATAGTGTAGCCCCACCAGCCGCGACCTGCCAATCGAGCCGTGGCGTTCCTGAACGAGTCCAATATACAAGCGCACATTATGAAGCGTGACACGAGAAACCACCCGATTTTGGCGCGGCTGAACTTCACCATTGGGCCGCCGCTCAGAAGTATCCATACTCCCGACTGATGCCATTGCCGCGCTCAGCGCGTACACTGATCGAGCACTCTCGCGCCAGTTGCATCGTCTCATCTGATCAGCCCTCGTACGATGTCGGCGGCTGGTGCACAATCCGTTCTACGGCCGAGGGGATGTCGTCGTGTAGCGCATTCTTCTGACCGGGATGTCTGGAACCGGCAAGTCCGTGCTGATCGGCGAGCTTGCTGCACGCGGCTATAAGGCCGTGGATGCGGACTGTGACGTGTTCTCCGAGTGGGTGGAGTTCATCGGCGGCTCCGGGGCGGCTGAGTTGCCGGTGGAAGCGGGCAGGGACTGGATGTGGCGAGAGAACTGGATTCAAGAGCTCTTGTCCACCGAGGACGCCGACGTCTTGTTCCTGAGCGGTTGTGCGCAGAACATGCGGAAGTTCCTTCCCCAATTCGACCACGTCGTACTGCTGAGTGCGCCTGCTGATGTGATCGTTGAACGATTGAACACCAGGACAAACAGTCCGTACGGCAAGCATCCCGACGAAGTCGCGCGTGTGCTGAGCTTGCTGGAAACGGTCGAGCCGTTGCTGCGAGGTGCCGCAAGATACGAGATCGATACAGTGCGTGGCTCGACGATGTCATGGCGAGCGTGCTCCGGCTGGTGCAGTCACAGAAATGATGCTTGCTGAACGGTTACCCACATTCGTGCGCGGCCCAACACGGCGCTGTAGCTGACGCCGCTGCGCGTCCAGCGAGGTCAAGTGACGCTATCCGGAAGCGCTGCAAACGTGCGACGGATGGGCTCATCGAATCCCCGACGCTGCGCGCTCGGGCGCTTGCAGCAGCAGCGGCTCGTACGGCCGCACACGCTCGCGATACCGTCCCCCTAACAGGCGTCCGACCGGCTGCCCGGTGGCCTGGCCTAAAATGTCCCAGAGGGCGATATCAATGCCACTGATCGTATGCGTGATCGCGCCGCCGCGCCCGTGTTAGTCCAGCGCCCCCAGATATCAGTGAAGCGAACCGGATAGTTCGCAGTACTGTCCGAGCTGACATACCTGCCCATGATGTCGTGTCCGGCGACCGCGCGATCCATGCGCACACGCTCGGGCGCGAGGTGCAGGTAGAGTGAGGTCTCGAACTCGTCGGCGTGCGCGATGAACGGCGCGCCGCCGGCCGCAGCGAAGGCATCCAGCTTTTTGCATGGCAATCGCTTCGTTCATCTCTGGCCATGTCAAGCGGTTATAGCGATATTATGCGGCGACGTCAGCGATTCCCTACTCCTTTCTCCACCTGCGTGCGCGTGGTATACTCATCGGCGAGTATGCGGGTGAGGGGAAATAAATAGGTGTCATCCGATCGTCAGCTGCGGCCCAGGATGGCGTTGCCGACACTCGTGATAGTAATCACGGTAGGTCAGAATGCGCACGCCCTGGCCTTGCGCGTAGCGGATGAACGCTTCCGTGGCGCGCATCTCGGGATCCTCACGGATGCTGCTCCAGTCATGCTGGCACAGCGAGAAGACCTTGTCCTCGTTCGCCGCTCGGTCAATGTAGGGTTTCACCGACTCCACGTAACCTTCCAGATCCTCCCATCCCAACACCTCAGCCCGAATCACGCAATCATGCCAGCCATGGATCGGGATCTCCAGCATCTCAGGAAAGCCTAGCGCCTGATACCAATACGGCTGCAGGTCCATTGAGACGGGATGCCAATCATGCTCATTGCGGCCATCAGTCCGTGTGAAGCGAATCCCCTCCTGCCAGAGCACTTCCAAAATGTCGGGCCTGTCTCGTAGCCCGCGGTAGTAGCACCATGGCCCAGTCAGTCCAATACATTCTACATCAAGGTGCTTACGCAACAGCTGGCTGGCCTTACGCACCTCATGGCGCGTTTCCTGTAGGCTGACTCCACGCACCACCCGGATTGACTTGCCATCGTCAATATGCACCGTTTTGAGCAATTGGTGCGAGTAGGTGTGCTGTTGCAGGTCAAAGAGCGGATCTACGGCGATGGCCTGGAACTCCGACACCCATTGCTCAAGCGTTTGGCCCACAATAAACAGCGTCGCAGGGACTCCGAGTCGGTTGTGAAGTACTCTGGCCTGCTCCAGAAAACGTGGGGTCACATCCGCAGCGGCGCGCGCCTCCACGTCGTAGCCAATCAACATGATACCCTTCATACGGCGCCCCAGAGATGTAGAACTGGAGGTGCGAAGCACATTCTATCAAATACGGCCCACGCGACCTGTGCTGGCGATCGCTCCTGATCCAAATTCAATAGCGGCGCGTGCCTCGCCCCATGACAAAGCGTGACAAACCGGACCGTTTGCGTACATCCACTAGACTGCTGCCACTGAGCGTAACACTTTGTTGAGGCCGACGACCGTCTCCTCGACATCCTCCTGGGTGAGCAGGGGATTGACGTCCAGATGAACGGCCCGGCTCAATAGATCGAGCGTGTGCGGACACATGTCGGTGCGATATTCCACTGGCGCCCCCCAGCGCCACGGACCGCCCTCGGCCGACCACGTGCGTTTGGCCAAGATCGGCCCCCAGTGCGCATAGACATGGTAGTCGACATCCTCGGGCCGGTACATGTCGCTCGCGCCAATATTCTCCGCACGCAAGGCCCGGATGACGCGGTCGGCCAGATCGGCGCTGGGCATGAAGAAGATCAGCGCGATCCCGGTGTCGCCTTCGACATCGGTGATGGTACGGTAGTGGCCCCGCGCGCGCGCCAGCGCATCGGCCATGCCGGCTTTGATCGCGAGCTTGCGTGTCAGCATCTCCTCAAGCAGGCCGTCAAGGCGTCTGAGTTGCACCAGTGCGACGGCGGCGAGCAGTTCGGGCATCCGAAAGTTCATCCCGAGCAGGATCTTGTCTGCTGGGATGTTGTTGCGTTCGCCGCCGACGACATCCTGCAGCATCAGGACGCGCTTATGCAACTCCTCGTCGGAGGTTGTCACCAGGCCGCCCTCACCGCTGGTGATGATCTTGTTGAACTGCAGGCTGAAGGCGCCGACATCACCAATGCTGCCGAGGCTGCGTCCCTGGAAGCTGCCGCCATCCGCCTGCGCTACATCCTCGATCACGCGCAGGCCATGGCGGCGAGCCACCTCCATGAGTCTGTCCATGTCGCTGGGTGCGCCGCGCATGTGAACCGGCATGATCGCCCGGGTGCGGCGCGTGATCTTTCGTTCAACATCCTCCGGGTCGAGCGTCAGACTCTCGTCCACGTCGGCCAGCACCGGGATAGCGCCAACCATAGTCACGGCCGATGCCGAGGCGATCCACGTATAGGCCGGCACGATCACCTCGTCGCCGGGGCCGACACCCAAGCCCATCAGGCCGCAGATCAACGCCGCCGTGCCTGAAGTGACGGCGGCCGCGTGCCTCGTACCCATATGCGTGGCGAACGCCTGCTCGAGCTCGGCTGCGCGGGACGGACCCGGGTTCGGCCCGTAGTAACGAAAGAGGCGCTTGCTGCGGATCACCTCGACCACGGCCTGCTCTTCCTCGGCGCCGATGAGATTGCCGCCTGGGTACATCGGCGGATCAGGCCGGCGCCGTGCCGGCGGGCCGCCATCGATCGCTAAGCGGTCGGCTTGAGCGCTCTTCGACCTGGTTGTCATCACATAACTCCTTTGCTCGACATGTTCACTTCACACTGCCCGCCGTAAGGCCAGCGATGAAGTAGCGCTGCAGCGTGGCAAAAAGGATCAGAATCGGAATGCTGGCCAGGACTGAGCCAGCCATCACCACGGCGGGGGTTTTGACTTCGCCCTGCTGGGCGACAACCGATAGCCATAGCTGTATCGGGAATAGCTCCTGGCTGCGCAGGAAGACCAGCGGACCGAGAAACTCGTTCCATGTGCTCAGAAAGATGAAGATGGCCAGTGAGGCGAGTGCAGGGATGATGATCGGCAGCACGACCTGCCAGTAGATGCCGAACTCGCCAGCGCCGTCGATCCGGGCTGCGTCCAGCAGGTCGTCTGATAGCGACAGGCAATACTGGCGCATCCAGAAGATGCCGAAGGCGTTGGCGATCCCGGGTATGATCAAAGGCAAGTAGGTGTCGATCCAGTGGATGCGGGCCATGATGATGAAATTCGGGATCAGCCCAACGCCGCTTGGGATCATCATCGTCACGAGGATGCCGATGAACAGGGCCTCGCGACCGCGGAAGCGCAGTTTGGCGAACGTGTAGCCCGCCAGCGAGCAGAAGGCCACCTGCAGGATCACCGAGACGACAGCCAGAAACGTGCTGTTCAACATCCCACGCCCGAAGAGCGAGCGCGCGAATAGTTGCTGGTAGTTCTCGAGCGAGAGCGTATGCGGGAAGAGCGGGATCGGCAGCGCGTAGTACTCCGCCTTGGGCCGCACCGAGGACAGAACCATCCAGTAGAATGGCAGCAAGAACGCGATTCCGGCCAGTATCAAGACGACATAGAGCACTGCCTGTGTGGCGCGCGCTCGCAGCCGCGCGGCCAGCGAGAGGCCACTGCGGGTGCGGGATGGCGTAACGCTGGTGATTGTCATCGTGTGATCTCCTCAAGCCGCCTCGCGGCCACCTAGCTTCAACTGGAGCATGGACAGGGCGAAGATGATCGCCGCCAGCGCCCAGGCGATAGCCGAGGCATAGCCGAATTTGAAGTAGCGAAAAGAGTTCTGGTACAAGAAGGTGCCAGTCACCAGCCCGGCCTGATTCATCCCTCCGCCCGGCCCAAACAAGACATAGGGCTCGGCGAAGAGATTGAATGTCCCGATGGTCGAGATGATCGCGTCAAACAGGATCACCGGGCGCATCAGCGGGATGGTGATATGCCAGAAGGCTTGCACATCCGTTGCACCGTCCACCCGTGCCGCCTCGTACAGATCGCCAGGAATACTTTGCAGCCCGGCCAGCATAATCACCATGTCGTTGCCGGTCCAGCGCCACAAGAGGGCCAGGACAAGGATGGCCTTCATCCAGGTTGGGTCGCTCAACCAATTGACGGGCGAGAGACCGAGGGCTTCGAGCGCACTATTGAAAAGACCAAATGACATGCTGAAGAGCTGACCAAAGATGAGGCCAGTGATGACCAGTGAGGTGACAACTGGCAGAAAGTATACGGTGCGGAACGCACTGCGGAAGCGCACACGCCGGGAGTTAAGAAGAGCGGCGAAGACCAGCGCCAATAGAATCATCGGCGGCACGCTGCCGATCCAGACATATACGGTGTTCCATAACGACTTATAGAACGCTGGATCGCGCAGCAGAACCTGGTAGTTTTGCAGACCGACAAACATCCCCGGCGTCGTCCCGCGCCAGTCGTACAGGCTGACGGCCAGGGAAAAGACGATCGGTAGCAGGCCAAACGCCAGGAAGATGATGTAGAATGGCGAGATAAAGACATACGGCGCGGCGGCGCGCCACCAGCGATCTCGGCGGCGCACGGTGGGTCGCTGCGCGTGTGTGAGCTGCGCAGTAGGAGCCATAGTCCCTCCTTACCCCTTCTTCAGCTTCTCGCGCATCTCTTGCGCCGCCGCACGCAAGCCATCCTCCGCCGACTTCTGGCCGTTCAAGATCTCCTGCAAGTAGTTGCCCATGATCTCCTGCGCCTCGGTGAAGCCGGTGCCAAAGAAGACGTCGGGCGTGTCCTTGGCGATTGCTCTCGATAGTTCAACCACTTTCTGGCCGCCGAAGTAGTCGTCCGACTTGGTCTCGAGCTCGTCTAGCAGCGGTTTATAGGCTGGGAGAATCTTGGTCTTCTCGTAGAGGCGGCGAGCGCCATCGCCGATCAAACTCATATGCGCCAGCTCCCAGGCGGATGACTTCAACGTGCTCTGCTGGGGGATGACCCAGACGGTGGGGTACTGATACCCGATCCGTGGCCCGCCCTTCTTCACAGCCGGCACGCGCATGAGACGCCACTTGCCCGACAGCTCAGGCATATTCTGAGTTAACGTGCTCGGATACCAGGCGGCGCCGATGATCTGGGCAGTAACCTTGCCACTCTTGAGCGCCGCGGTCATCTCGTCGCCGTATGCGCCGCCGTTCACGTTCTGGAGCACACCTTTCGCTCCCCAGAGCGGCTTGAGCGCGTTCACCGCCTCGACCATCTTGGGATCATCCACGATCACCTGGGTATCATCCTTGTTGAAGTAATAGCCAGGGAAGCCCTGCTCGACGGCAAGTACCTCAAACAGGTTGAAGTCATTGGCATTCATCGCGTACAGGCTCACCTTGCCCTGGCTGGCGTCGTGGACCTGGCCGCTGGCGTTCGCGAGATCAGCCCATGTTTCGATCTTTTCCTCCTGAACGCTATATTGGTCCCACAGGTCCTTGCGGTAGAACACGCCAACCGGTTCAGAGTCCGTGGCAAGCCCATAGAATTTGCCCTTATAGGAACCCAGAGAAACGATCGGTGGCACGAACTGGTCAAAATACGGCTTGGCCTGCTCACTCAAATCGGTCAGGCCATCCACATACTGTGTCAGTCGCAGCACGTCGATCCCAACCAGATCGGGGGCACCAGTCCCGGCGACGATGGCATTCAACAGGTTGGTGTGCGTGTCGTCGTAACCGAACTTCTTGATATCGACTTTGACATTCGGGAACTGCTTAGTGAAGGCATCAACCTGCGACTCGATGCCTTCATACGTCCCCTCAAACCCCCAGACGGTGAGCGTGCCGCTCTCGCCGCTCGCAGCCGCAGGCGCCGCTGTCGGCGCGGTTGCACCCCCAGCAGTCGGCGCGATTGCACCCCCAGCAGTCGGCGCGATTGCACCCCCAGCAGCGGGTGCGGTTGCGCCCCCAGCAGCGGGTGCGGTTGCCCCCATCGCCGCCGGCGCAGTTGGCACAGTTGGCGCTGCCGGCTCGGAACCGCACGCTGCAAGTACAGCCCCGGCTGTGGCGCCTGCCGATAGGCGCAAGAATTGCCTGCGAGTGATGCGCTTGACCATGGTTCCCTCCTGTGAAACATCTGATACACAGCGGAACACTTGATGACCCGTGTCTGCTGGCAGAACCAACCGACTGGCGCGCTAGGAACGACAGTGAAGGCGTGCCCTAGAGGCGATGAACCCTTAGGTTCAGATGATGCAGAGCGCGATGCAGTCTGGTGGTATTGATTACGTTGGTTGTTGAGGGGCAGAATCTTTGCCGAACCGCTTGCGCAACCCTATCACACTGGTTGGTCAGCGAAAGTCCTGTCGTGAACATCTGGTTAATTGCATTTTATCATTAAACGGCCATATGTCAAGCCTGTAACTGGACACTTTTGTGAATTTAAATATAAACTTCGTTCTGCAAGGGGCCA
>WNFV01001594.1_pt1 | contig 30919 bp, 38 predicted proteins | sample 5400101 | NCBI WGS metagenome assembly WNFV01 (sample SAMN13153361, study PRJNA577476) | soil metagenome | isolation source: 115 cm soil or saprolite under grassland replicate 1 | place: USA:California | collected 2016-06-15 | reverse complement strand
GGTCGTGCGGTTATTCGTGGCTGCCATTGGACCTCAGCGCCCGCGTGGTCAGTCTGGCCTCTTCGAGAGCCTGTTCGGGCACCGGCGGCGTCCCCTTCTTGATCGCGCTCCGTCCAATCAGGACAAGCAGGAGGCTGAAGAGGACGAGGGCACCAAAGACGATGAGCAGGGCTACCCACGTCGAAACCACGAGAGCCAGCGCTGCCGCCCCAGCCGCCAGGCCGAACCCGAGCGCGAACAACAGGAAGACGCCCGCGCTTGCGACGAGTCCGATGCCCACGCCGAGGGCGGCGACCTTTCGTTTGACCTCGAGCGCCGCGAGCTCCAGCTCGAGCCGCGCGAGCGTGCTGGCATGCTCGGCAACCTCCTTGGCCGCCGGCCCAACGCCGCGGTGCTCAGTCTCGCGGGTGGGCATGTCCCCTCCAGTCGATGAGCTTGGCGAGGCCGATCCCTGCGGCGAGTGCGATCCCCAGGACGAGGAACGGGTTCGGGCCACCCCTCCTCTTCGGTCTCTTGCGGAGCTGGCGGGCGGTCGGCGACACGACGTCCTGACCCTGCTCGAGGTCGGTCGGCGCCTCCCCTTTGACGCGCGCGGCGATCAGGCTCGGCTTCATGCGCCGGAAGAGCGCAGCGTCCTCGGCGAGCGGCTCCGCGAGCTTGGCGGCGAGGCCGCCGGACGCGGCCGCGCGATCCGCCAGGCGCTGGAGCTTGCCCGCTCCGCGCTCCATGAGAGCGTCGCCCCTCGTCATTTCTTGGCCTGCGGCTGCTCGCCCGTCGCGACGCGCCAAACGCGAGAGGCGACGGCGCGCGCGCCGATGGTGGCGGCCGCGCCGAGGCCGGCGTAGAGCACGGTCCAGAGGGGCTTGCGAATCACACCTTCCTGGTTCCCGCGGCCAGCCTCGCCAAACCCGGGTACGGGCTACCATGGTCGCGAACGCCCTCTTAGCTCAGTTGGTAGAGCACCTCCATGGTAAGGAGGGGGTCGACGGTTCGAGTCCGTCAGAGGGCTCTGCAAAAGCCCCGCGTACCGGGGCTTTTCTTTTCGGATCGATTTGCGGATACTCGAACGTGGGGTAGGTATGGAGCCCTTTATGGAGCCTTCAGGTCGAAGACGTCGTTTTTTAGGAACTGGCGTCACCGCGGATTGGCGGAACGGTTCGCTTTGTGTGCCCTCCAGTGAGGACATGCTTCGCGAACGCCAGCACTTGGAGGCCGTACGTTGGCAGAGCAGAGTGGAAGAGCTTCGGGATTGAACCAACTCGATCTTCGTTTTCTGGCGCCGCAATATGAGTTTCGGATCGGTGAAGCGCAACTAGCGCGGTCAGACGAGATGTGACACGTGCACTCAGCGCTCGACCTCGTCGACTGCGGAAAGCGCCACCCAACAGGCGCGGAGAAGGACTCTCCGGTCGCCGCAGGCCCCCGCCGCCGCCCCCACCCCCGCCGCCGCCGCCACCGCGACTACCCTGTCTCTGCTTATGCGCCAGACGCTGCGTTACTTCATGTGGGGGTTCCAGCAGCACTTCCGTTCGTCTTTACAATCCGAGACGGAGAGGCTGCTGGAGACGATCGGTTTGGATGTCAAGCCGCGGGTGTTGCTGGTCGGATTCGCGGCCTCAGAGGAGGCGACGTGGCCGATCTGCGTCGAACCCGAGTACCGCTTCTTCCAGCCCGAACACTTTGAAGGGATGCTGGAGCGGAGTCAGGAGCTGTACGACGCCCACCCCAACCGTCAGATGATGCATTCCGACGCTCGGATGCACGACATCTACCACCACTCGCTGCGTGATCGCTGCCGGGCGGATGCGATCGAGGAGGCACTGCAGCGGCACACACGGGAACCGGTGACCTACTTCGCTGGCTACTCGGCGCGGGCCGGCGACTACGACGTCCACACCGTCTTGGGAGTCGCCTCCCATGCTCTCGCAACGGTTCCGCAGCTGACGACCAGCGAGCGTGATCGCTTCGCGATCACTCGCTCACTCGCCCACGGCTGCATCCAGGCATCTCTGGTGTTGGCAAGGAAGGCGCTCTACCAGCCTGACGCCGGCGATTCGCTCTATGTGCTTGGCGTAACCGCCGACGAGCTTGCCCAGCGAGCTGCCGCCAACCTGGTGACGAGTTCGGTGAAGCTGACGGGAAGCATGTATGGCAGCGAGTTCTACTCCGCCCTCACTGCCGTCTCGACGACGCGCTACGAGGGCGACGCCGGCTTCGGCAGCATCATCGCCGCGAGCGATGGCGACGCTGATGTCGCCGTCGACGTTCGATTGCGCAAACCCGTACGTCTCTCCGAGACACGGACACTGCGCAAGCTGCTCGAGATCAGCGATCGAGACAAGCTCGGCCTGCTAACCGATGGCCAGACGATTTTCGGCCTCGGTCACGTACTGGAGACGTACGACCCAGTCGACGAGCGCGTGTTCGAGTTCCATGTGGTCGGCGAAGGACAGTGGCTGATGCGCCATGGCGACGTCGCCTTGCTCCAGGTCGAGTTCGGTAAGCCACGCCTGCCCACGGAACGCATCGACAAGGCACGCTTTGCCGACACGGTGTCTCGCGTATTCGTGGATGAGTCTGCAGACAGTGAGCGGCTGTGGCAGCTGGCGCTGGCCGCCGCCGACCAGGCCCACGGAACGATGCTCGTAATCAGCGAGGGCGCTGCTGATGAGGCGGCGCGTCTATCCGCGCAGGCGACCTTGATCGAGCCGGCGCTGCTGTCACCAGAGCTGTTGCGGCAGGCGACCGGGATCGATGGCGCCGTTCTCTTCGATCCTGATGGGACATGTCACGCTCTCGGGGTGATCCTTGACGGGACTGCGACCGCTGAGGGAGACCGAGCGCGCGGCGCCCGCTACAACTCGGCGCTGCGCTACCTAGCAAGCGCAAAGCCAGCGACAATGATCGTGCTCGTTTCAGAAGACGGAATGATCAACGTCTTGCCGCGACTGCAGCCGCGCATTACGCGGACGACAGTCGAGCGCGCTCTGGAGACCTATCAGCGCTTGACGACGGGCGACGACGACGATGCCGAGATGCGCGCCAACGCCCTCGAGCGCCTCGAGCAACTGCGCTTTTATCTGAATGCCGAACAGTGCGCTCTCATCAACGAGCTCGAGCGGGCTTACCAGGAACACCGGCTCGCAGAGGGCGGAATCATGATCACCGGATCTGCGTTCAAACCTGACCCGGCGACGGACGAGTCTTACTTCCTCGACTGAGGAACAACGAGGTCATGCGTCCGCGTCGCGCCTACAAGCTCGCCTCGCTTGGAAGTCCAGCGCTGTTAGAGGCCGTCGCCGAAGGCATGGGCTTGCTCGTCGAGCACGTTGGCGCGCTCGAACGCGCCGCGGAGCGGCTGCGCGGTGAGGAGACTCCACGCGCCGTGGAGGCGATCACCGCGATCGCGGACGAAGAGGCTGGAAAGTTCCTGATCCTGCTCGATGTCGCCCGCTGTGCGTATCTCGACGCGGCCAAGAAACGCGACCAACTCAAACGCTGCGCCGACCACATCGCAAAGGGCATCTACGCACGCGTCGCCGACATTCGTCCGGCCGACTTCGCTGAGTTGGTGCGCTACGTCGATCTGTTGCGCCGCAACTACTACCTCGACGGGCCGAACGACGTCGACTGGCTGTTCCGCAACGAAATAGTGACTGAGCGCGAGGAACGGCTATACGTCGACTACGTCGAGACGGATGAGGGTGACATGTGGATCAGCCCGCGACGCTACGACGACATCGGCCCCAGATACGCGTCGGGCGCGGTCGAGTTGGTCGGCGCGTTGTCGCGCGCCGGAATGTCCGATGCACGCGCGCTTCAGGCGGTGGCCGACGTCTGGCGCGACTTCCAGCCCGTGCCAGATACGCATTGGCAAGAGAACGTCGAGTTGACCCGTACGACGCTGGAGCAGCTACCCACCGACGTCGTCGGTGCCGACCTGAGCGATCTCGACGTACGGCGCATCATGCAGAGCTGGACGTTCCCCCTTTATAGCGTCGATCTAAAGATGAGCGAGCAAGACGTTGAACAGCTGCGCCAGCACCAGCGCGACTGGGACCCTGACGGCGGCGCGTTTGCCGACTATTGAGTCGGAGCCAGCCGCCTGAGTGCTCATGCGAGCAAGGTGGCGAGTTCGGGGTCGTGTGCCTTGGCCGCCATCGCCCATGGCATTGCCTGACCTGCCAAAACGGAGGCCCGGACCGCAGACGGGCCTTCACCAGCGGCTGACCGCACCGAGAATCGGCTGAGTCCTGGCCCGCGAAGGGGCCGCCGAACGACGCAAGGCACGCGATCGTTGACGAACCTTCACCAATCTTCGAAGGTGCGCACGAGATGACAATTGTTCATCTAGGCCAACAGCGCGTAGGGTTCGCAAACTCACGCGGCGGCTTGGTATTCGTGGATGAGTCCGCCGAGGAGGTCGCGGCGGCGCACGTGCTGGGTTGCTGTTGTTTGCTTGAGAGTGGTGGTGCCGTCGGGCGGTAGGAGGTCGAGCGCGCGGTGGGGTCGGTGCTCGTTGTAATGCCGGCGGTAGACGCGCAGCACATGCTCGAGGTGTCGGCGACCGAGGATGAGAATCCGATCGAGGCAGTCGGCGCGGACGGTCCGCACCCAGCGTTCGGCGTAGGCGTTCGCGTTTGGCGCCTGGACCGGAGTTCGAATCACCTCGAAGCCCTCGGAGCGGAAGACGCCGTCGAAGGGATGGCTGAACTTCTTGTCGCGGTCGTGGATCAGGAGTCGGAAGGGCTGGTCATCTCCGCGTTCCATGAGGAGGTTGCGCGCTTGCTGCGCGACCCACGCTCCGTCCGGGCTCGAGGTGCAGGCGATGTACTCGATCCGTCGCGTCCCAAGCGAGATGAAGAACAGCACGTAGATCCGCTGCAGGAAGGCTGTCTCGACGGTGAGGAAGTCGCAGGCGAGTGCGCTCGCCGCCTGCTGCCGCAGGAATGCCCGCCACGACGAGCGCGCTCGCTCCGGCGCCGGCCGCAGGCCCGCTGCGAGCAGCACCTTGCGCACGGAGGTCGGGGAGACAGCGACGCCGAGACTCTTGAGCTCGCCGACGATCCGCCGGTAGCCCCAGTGGGGATTCTCACGCGCGAGTCGAAGGATCAGCGTGCGCAGCGCCCGCTCGAGCGGCGGCCGCCCGGGCTCCTTGTGCGGATACGTCCAGCGTCGCGCGACAAGCTGGCGATGCCAACGCAACACCGTCTCTGGCTTCATCGAGAAGCTCGTCCAAGCCGGTCGCGGAAGCGATCGACTCAGCGCCGCGAGGAGCGCCCGGTCAACTGGGCGTGGCTGCGGCCGACCCGCTTGCCGACGCAGGATCGCCAGCTCGTGCCGCAGGACCAAGATCTCCAGCTCCTTCGAGCGACGCGACCTGGCCAGCAGCGGGACGAGCGCGAACAGGTTACGGACGGCGAGATACACAAACGACCACAGCAAGCACGGCCTCCCACTCGAAGACGACAAGAGCGCCGACACTACCCGCCCGTTCACACCCCTCGACAAAAGGCCCCGAATGAGTTTGCGAACCGTACGCGCTGGAGAAGGCGGGGAAGTGAGTCTCCACAAGGCACGCGTCAGCGACGACCGCGCGCGGCTGCCGCCTCGCGTGGCGGCGGCGCTCGCGGCGGCTGAGATCCCTCCCTCGAAGCTCGGGCCGGCTCGCCGCGCCCGACTTACGGACTCGGAGCGCGAGCTTTACTTCTGGATTCTGCGCCGTTTCGCGACCCGCGGCCGTCCGGGCAGCGCCGAGACGCGTGAAGCGGCCAAGAGCCTCGGGGTCGACGCCGGCCGTGCGCTCGAGACACTGGCGCGGGAGGACCTCGTCCATCTCGACCGGAGTGGCGAGATCGTCGTCGCCTACCCCTTCTCGGGTCGTCCGACGGCGCACCGCGTTCGCTTCCGGAGCGGGCACGAGGCGGACGCGATGTGCGCGATCGACGCCCTCGGCATCGCGGCGATGTTCGACGAGCCGATCGAGATCGCCTCGCGGGATCCGCTCACACAGGAGGAGATCCAGGTCGAACTTCAGCCCGACGGGGACGGCAACTGGCAGCCGCAGGAGGCAGTCGTCGTGGCCGGCACAAGCCGAGGCCGCCAGTCCTTCCGCGGCTGCTGCCCCGCTCTGAACTTCTTCGCCTCGGCGAGAAATGCCGAGCGCTGGCTCGAAGCGCACCCCGGGTTACACGGGCACGTGATCTCGATGGGCGAAGCGATCGCGGCCGGACGAGCGGTGTTCGACGACGTCTTCGTGTCGCGCTGATGCCGAGGCCGGCCGACCGGGACACCGTCCAGCGTCTGCGCGCCGAGCGCGCGCAGCTCGTCGAGGTCTTGCCGGCTGCCGAGTACGAGGACGAGCATCTGCCGGGCGCGATCAACATCCCGCTCAAGGAGCTGAACGCCGAGACCGCGCGCCAGCTCAAGCGCGGCCAACCGGTGATCGTCTACTGCCACGACTACCAGTGAGACATGTCGCCACGAGCCGCGGCGCGGCTCGCGAGCCTCGGCTTCGAGCAGGTCTACGACTACGTCGCCGGCAAGGCCGACTGGGGCGCAGCCGGGCTCCCACTCGAGGGGACGAGCGGAAGCGAGACGCGGGCGGGCTCGCACGTCCGGGCCGACATGCCGACGTGCCAGCTCGGCGAGCGCCTGAGCGCCGTCCAAGAGCGGGCCGAGCAGGCAGGCTGGGACACCTGCTTCGTCCTCGACGACGGCGGAGTCGTCCTCGGCCGTCTCGGCCGGGCGGCGCTTCGGCGCGACGACGACGTCCCGATCGAGGCCGCGATGACAGCGGGGCCAAGCACCGTCAGGCCGAGCGCGAGGCTCGAGGCGATGGTGAAGCGGATGCGCGAGCGCGACCTGACGAACCTGCCCGTCACGACCTCGGACGGGCGACTCGTCGGACTGCTCCTCCGCGAGGACGCCGAGCGCGCGCTGGCGCAGCTCGGCCGCGACCACGAGTAGAGGAACATCGGCGAGAGCCGTCCGTCTCCGGCTAGCGCCCCATCCTCAGCGACGTCGGCAGCCGCAGCCGCTTGAGCGCGAGCGCGTTCACGGCGACCAGCACGCTCGAGCCGGACATCGAGATCGCGGCGATCTCCGGCCGCAGCGTGAGTCCCCAGGGCTCGAAGACGCCCGCGGCGATCGGCAGGGCGAGCGAGTTGTAGCCGATCGCCCAGCCGAGGTTCTGGCGCATCTTGCGCACGGTGCCGCGGCCGATCGTGATCCCCGTAGCGACGTCGAGCGGGTCGGAGCGCATCAGCACGACGTCGGCCGTCTCGATCGCGACGTCCGTGCCGGCGCCGATCGCGATGCCGACATCGGCCTGGGCCAGGGCCGGCGCGTCGTTGACGCCGTCGCCGACCATCGCCACCTTCCGTCCCTGCCGCTGGAGCTCGGCGACCTTGGCCGCCTTGTCGCCGGGCAGCACCTCGGCCAGCACCTCCTCGATACCGACCTCGGCGGCGATCCGCTCCGCGGTGGCCTGGTTGTCGCCGGTGAGCATGACCGGGCGGACGCCGAGCTCCTTCAGCGCGGCCACCGCTTCGACGGCCGTCTCGCGCGGCGCGTCGGCGATCGCGATCAGGCCGGCCGCGCGACCGTCGATCGCGACGTGGACGACGGTCCGGCCCTCGCCGGCAAGCGCGGACGCCCGCTCCGCGAGGCCGTCGAGCGGGACCTCCTGGCGCCGGAACAGACGCGCGTTGCCGACGGCGAGGCGACGACCCTCGACGGTCGCCAAGGCGCCGTGCCCGGCCACGGCCTCGAATCCCTCCGCCCTCGGCGGCTCGAGCCCGCGGGCCTCGGCCGCGCGCACGATCGCCTCGGCGAGCGGGTGCTCGCTCTCGCGCTCGACCGCGGCGACGAGACGGAGGAGCCCGTCTTCGTCCCCGCCGTCAACGCTCGCGATCGCGACCACCTCCGGCTCCCCGCGCGTGAGCGTCCCCGTCTTGTCGAGCACGACCGTGTCCAGGCGGGCGGACTGCTCGATCGCGATCGCGTTCTTAAACAGGATCCCGCGTCGAGCACCGAGGCCGGTGCCGACCATGACCGCCGTCGGCGTCGCGAGGCCGAGCGCGTCCGGGCAGGTGATGACGACGACGGTGATCGCAAAGAGCAGCGCGTCCAGCACCTCGCGGTCCACGACGCCCCACCACAGGAAGAAGGTGCCGAGTCCACCGACGAGCGCGACGAGCACGAGCCAGAAGGCGGCGCGGTCGGCCAGCCGCTGCGCCGGAGCCTTCGAGTTCTGCGCCTCCTGGACGAGCTTGACGATCTGCGCGAGGGCGGTGTCCGAGCCGACCGCCGTCGCCCGCGCCCTCAGCGTTCCCTGCTTGTTGATCGTCGCCCCGACGAGCCTCGCGCCCGGTGCCTTGGAAACGGGCATCGACTCGCCGGTGACCATCGACTCGTCGACCGAGCTCTCGCCCTCGAGCACCTCGGCGTCAACGGGAACCTTCGCGCCCGGGCGGATCAGGAGCAGGTCGCCGACTGCAACCTCGGCGGTCGGGATCTCGACCTCCTGCCCGTCGCGGATGACGACCGCCTTCGGCGGGGCGAGATCGAGTAGCGCCCGGATGGCGTCGTTCGCGCCGCCCCGCGCGCGCATCTCGAACCAGTGGCCGAGCAGCACGAACGCTGCGAGGAACGCGGCCGCCTCGTAGAAGACGTCGCCCTCGATCCAGAAAGTCGCCGCGACGGAGTAGATCCAGCCGGTGCCGATCGCGACCGCGACCAAGACCATCATGTCGAGCGTCTTCGCCCGCAGCGCGACGTACGCGCCCCGGAAGAAGATCCAGGACGAATAGAAGATCACTGGCAGGCTGAGGAAGAACTGCCAGAGGTCGTCGCCGATCCCGAACGGGGTCGGCGGCGTCGAGCCGAACAGGAAGTCACCGATCGGCGACCAGAGCGCGATCGGGACCGCGAACAGCGCCGCGACGAGGAAGCGGTTGCGCATGTCGCGCACCATCGCCTCCATCGACATGCCGGCATGGCCGCCGTGGCCGTGGCCGTGCGCCTCGTCGGCGCGCTCAGCCGCGGCGTGGTCGTGCGCCGGCGCGAGCGGCTCGTCGTGTGCGAGCGGGTCGCAGACGTGGCCGGGGACGGAGCGGCCGGCGCAGTGGAAGCCGCACTCCTCGACCCACCGCTGCAGCTCTTCCACCGAGGTCTGGCCGGGGTCGAAGCTGACCGTCGCCGTCTGCGCGACCGGGTTCGCCTCGACGGAAAGGACGCCAGGCTGTTGCCCAAGCACCCGTTCGACGACCGCCTTCTCGCTCGCGTAGTGGAGGCCGCCGACGTGCAGGACTACCGTCGCCCTCCGACCCTCGCTCGTCACGACGCGCATCACGACCTCCTCATCGTTCCCGAGCCAGCGACACGGCGAGCTTGGCAACGCGCGCGAGCGGCTCGGGGATCTCCGTGGGCGGAAGCGCCGCGAAGCGTCGCCAAGCCCGCTCCGGCTTATGGCTGTGTCCCTTCAGGCCGGCGACGGCCTCGAAGTCCGGCTCGAGCACGACCCGGTGCTCGTCGTCGGCGACTTCGGCGATCAGCGCGTTCAGCGCCTGCTCGGCCGCGACCGGCTTCCGGCCTGGCCGCGCATCGCTGTCGTGGACGACGAGGAACGGCACGCCAACTGCGCGGCAGATGCGCGCGAAGAGCGGGATGTTCGGCTTGCCACCGCACTCGACGATCGAGATCGCCTCGCGGTCGGGGTCGTAGCCGAGCGCGGCGAAGACGAAAGGAAGGACGAGCTTCTCGGTCTGGCCCTCGACGAGCACGGCGGCGCGGGCGAGGAAAAGCTCGCTGCGCACCGCGTCGAACTCGGTGAGCACGCGGAAGTCCTCGTCGGGGGTGACCGGCTGCGGTTGCGTAGCAACGGTTCCCGTCTCCGGCAGCCGCTCAACGAAGACGAGCTCGTCGAGGCGGGCGACGTTGAGGAACGCCGGCGAGTGCGTGGAGTAGATGATCTGGTTGCCGCCGAAGGAAAGCTGCCGCAAGAGGCGGTAGAGGTAGCGCTGCGCTTGCGGGCGCAGGAAGAGCTCCGGCTCCTCGATCAGGAGCACGAGCCCACGGACGCCGAACGCGCAGCAGGCCTCGAGCGCCTCGACGACGGCGAGCGCCGGCGCCGCCGACGAGGGCCCTCCCTCCCCGAGCGCGCGCCGGAAAATCTCGAGCGCCCGCGCCGCCCCGGGGTGATCAGGCTCGCCGTCAGCGAGCAGCGCGCTCGCCCTTGCGGCGGCCGGCAGGAAGAGGATGGGCGGAGTCGTAGGCGGGCGATCGAGCGTGTGCCGCTCGGCCGCGCCAGCGAGCGCGGCCTCGCCCCCGTCGACGAGCCACACGTGGATCGATATCGTCCCGTCGCCGCCCGCAGCAGCATCGGCAGGAGTCAGCGGGGCGGCGGCCGGGTCGAGCGCGGCGCGGATCGCGGCGAGCAGGTTCGACTTGCCGGCGTTCGCCTCGCCGACGAGCGCGCACATTAGACCGGGCGTGAACGCGACCTCGCGGGCGCTGCGGAAGCCTCTGACCTCGACCTCGGCTATGCCGAAGCGCGGCGCAAGAGCGGGAGCGACGGCGGGCGATTCGTCGCGAGCGGCGGCCTGCGCGTCCGGCATCAGCGCGTGCGCGAGAAGCGCTGGACGGCTGCGAGCAAGTCCTCGCTCTTCCGCTCGGCCACGTCGGCGTCCCCGGCGGCGAGCGCGTCGGCGACGCAGTGGCGGACGTGGTCCTCGAGTAGCTTCACCGAGACGCTCTCGAGAGCGGTACTGACGGCGGCGATCTGGGTGAGGATGTCGATGCAGTAGCGCTCCTCCTCGACCATCCGCTCGATTCCCCGCACCTGTCCTTCGACCCGGTGCAGGCGCTTGATCAGGGCGTCCTTGTCTGAGACGTATCCGTGGGTCATGCGGGTTCTCCCTCCAGTTGTGGCGCCGGCGCGGGCGGCGCGGGCAGCAGGGTCTCCTCGCGGCGGCTGTGGAAGCGGCGCAGGCGCAGCGAGTTCGTGACGACGAAGACGCTCGAGAAGGCCATCGCCGCCGCGGCGACGATCGGATTGAGCAGTCCCGCGACCGCGAGCGGGATCGCCGCGACGTTGTAGGCGAAGGCCCAGAAGAGGTTGCCCTTGATCGTCCGCAGCGTCCGCCGAGCGAGCCGGATCGCATCCGCGGCCGCGCGCAGGTCGCCGGAAACGAGCGTCAGGTCGGACGCCTCGATCGCCACGTCGGTGCCCGTGCCGATGGCGAGTCCGAGGTCGGCCTGGGCGAGTGCCGGCGCGTCGTTGACGCCGTCGCCGACCATGGCGACGACCTCGCCGGCCTCCTGCAGCCGCCGCACCTCGGCGACCTTGTCCTCGGGAAGCACGTTCGCGAGCACCCGCTCGATGCCCACGGCGGCCGCAACCGACTGCGCCGTCCGCTCGTTGTCGCCAGTGAGGAGCACCGGCTTGAGGCCGAGGCCCCTGAGCTCGGCGACCGCCTCCCGGCTCGTCGCTTTGGTCCGGTCGGCCACGACAAGGAGCCCGCGGACGGCGCCGTCCCAGCCGGCGGCGACGACGGTCCGCCCTTCGGCCTCCGCCCCGGCGCGCGCCGTTGCGAGCTCCGGCGGCAGCGCGAGGCGCCACTCGGCGAGCAGCTCCGGACGGCCGATGACGGCCGCGCGCCCGTCGACGAGCGCCTCGACGCCGAGGCCGGCGCGGTTCGTGAACCGCTCGACCGCAGGAAGCTGGCCGATCTCCTCGCGCGCGCTCTCGGCGATCGCCCGGGCGATTGGGTGCTCGCTCGCGTCCTCGACCGCGCCGGCGATGCGCAGGAGGTCGGCGCGCGCGATTCCGGCGGCGGGAATCGCGTCCGCGAGCCACATCCGCCCCTCGGTGATCGTCCCCGTCTTGTCGAGCACGATCGTCGTGATCCTCCGCGTGCGCTCCAGAATCTCCGGGCCCTTGATCAGGATCCCCAGCTGGGCGCCGCGGCCGGTGCCGACCATCAGTGCGGTCGGCGTCGCCAGGCCGAGCGCGCACGGGCAGGCGATGATCAGGACGGCGACGGCGGCCGTGAACGCCGCCGAGGCGTCGCCGGTGAACACGAGCCAACCTACGAGGGTCGCGAGCGAGAGCCCGATCACGATCGGGACGAAGACCGCCGAGACGCGATCGACGAGCCGCTGTATCGGTGCCTTGCCGGCCTGCGCCTCCTCGACCAGCCGCGCGATCTGCGCGAGCGCGGTCTCGGCGCCCACCTTGGTCGCGCGCACGATCAACCTCCCCGAGGCGTTGATTGTCGCACCGGCCACCGCCTCGCCGGGACCGACCTCGACCGGAACCGGCTCGCCCGTCAGCATCGACTGGTCGACGGCGGAGAAGCCGTCCTCGACCACGCCGTCCGTCGCAATCTTCTCGCCGGGGCGAACGACGAACCGGTCACCCGCCCGCAGCTCCTCGACGGGCACGACGACCTCCCGCCCCTCGCGGAGCACCATGGCCTCCTTCGCGCCGAGCTCGAGCAGCGCACGAATCGCTGCGCTCGAGCGTCGCTTCGCCCGCGCCTCCAGGTAGCGGCCAAGCAGGATCAGCGTCGTGATCACCGCGCCGACCTCGAAGTAGGTATGCGCGTCCTCGAGTGCGACCAGCGCCACGACCGACCAGGCCCAGGCCGCCAGCGTGCCGATCGAGATCAGCGTGTCCATCGTCGCCGCCCGGTGCCGAGCGTTCAGCGCCGCGGCACGGTGGAACGTCCAGCCCGCCCAGAGAACGACGGGCGTGGCGAGCGCAAAGGCCAGCCACTCCCAGCCGCCGAAGCGGAACGGCGGCACCATCGCCAGCGCGGCCAGCGGCGCCGTCAGGACTGCCGCGGCCAGGAGCCGCGTGCGCAGGATCCGTGCCCTGGTCTCGTCGCCTTCGGCGCGTGCCTCGACGCTGGCCCGGTAGCCGGCCGCCTCGACCGCTCGGAGCAGGTCCTCGACCGCGGTGCGAGCGGGGTCGTAGCTGACCGCCGCCTGCTCGGTGGCGAAGTTGACCGACGCCTCGACCCCGTCGAGCTTGCTGAGCTTGCGCTCGATGCGCGTCGCGCACGACGCGCAGGTCATCCCCTCCAGCGCGAGCTGGACGCGAGTGCGAGGCGCGTCGACCGTCGCCGTCACGCCGCCTCGTACCCCGCTTCTTCGATCGCGGCGCGCAGGCGCTCGTCCGAGAGCTCACCGCCGCGAATCGTCACCACCTTGGCCTCGAGGTCGACATCGACCGTCGCGACTCCCTCGACCTCCGACACCTCTTCGCGAATCGACTTCCCGCAGTGGGCGCAGTGGATTCCCGGAACGCTGTAGGTGACCGTCTCGCTCATCGCATCTCCTCCTTCGTTGCAACCGCAATATACCCAGCCGGGGTATTCGGGTCGTTCAGGAACTCGTCGCGGCAGCCTCGCGAGCAGAAGTGGAGCGTCTCCCCGCTCCGCTCGATCGAGGCGGGAGCCTGGCCCGGGTCGATGAGCATCCCGCAGACCGGATCGCGAACGAGCGCCTGCAGGGCCCTAAACCGACCGTCCTCCAGCCAGAGCACGCGGTCGGCGATCTCGCGGAGCCGCTCGTCGTGGCTGACGATCACGACCGTCGTCTCCTCCTCCTTCGCCAGCCGGCGCAGGAGGCGCATCGTCTCGGCGCCGTGGTGGGAGTCGAGGTTTGCGGTCGGCTCGTCGGCGAGGATCAGCGCCGGGCCGTTGGCGATCGCACGCGCGATCGCGACCCGCTGCTTCTCGCCGCCGGAGAGCTTCTCGACCGGGAAGTCGAGCCTTCCGGCAAGACCCATCGACTCGAGCAGACTCTGCGCCCGCTCGCGTGCCGCGCGGCCGCGCCCGCCCGCGATGTTGAGCGCGACCTCGACGTTCTCGCGGGCCGAGAGCGCGGCCACCAGGTTGAAGTCTTGGAAGATGAAGCCGAAGGTGCGCGCGCGGAACGGCGGCAGCTCGCGCTCGTCCAGCGCGGCGATATCCGTCCCGTCGATCCAGATCTCCCCCCCACTCACGCGGAGCAGACCTCCGAGCATCGAGAGGAAGGTCGTCTTGCCACTCCCCGAGGGCCCCATGACGAGCACAATCTCGCCGTGCTCGAGCTCGAGGTCGAGGCCGCGGACGGCCTCGACCCGCGTCTCGTCTTCGCCGAAGGTCTTCGTCAGGCCGTGAATCCGAACGAGCGAGGGAGTCGCCATGGTGGTCACCTCCGGAAGGCGCTGGCCGGGTCGACGCGCGCGACCCGAACGATGGGGAGTGTGGCCGCCGCGGCGCTGACGGCGGCGGCGACCGCGAAGGTGAGCGCGACGTCGCGAGCGTGAACGGTGACCGCCAGCGTGGGCGAGAGCCGAGGCAAGAGCCAGCCGAGCAGCGTGACGAGAGCGACAGCGACGGCGAACCCGAGGACGACGAGCGCTCCCACTTGGGCGAGGACGAGGGCGAGCGCGCGCCGCGCGCGCAGGCCCAGGGCCCGCAGAACGGCGTAGTCACGCAGCTGCGCGAGCGTCGAGCTGTAGGCCGCGAGCCCGCTGACCGCGACACCGATCAGGAAGCCGACGAAAATCATCGCGCGGACGATGTCGGTGGTCATGTCGCCGACCAAGCGGCGCTCCGAGCGCGAGAACTCGGCACGGGTCGAGGAGGTGACGCCGGGCACGACCTGCTCGATTCGGGTGGCGAGCGCCTGCGCACCGACACCGGGACGAGCGCGCACGAGGACGTAGCTGACGCTGTCTCCGCTCCGCACCAGGCGCGCGAGATCGCGCCGCTGGGTGAGCGCGACCGAGCTGGCGATCGACGACGTCCCGGCGATCTGGCCGACGACCCGGAACCGGCGGCCGAGCGCCGTCACGGTCGTCCCCGGACGCGCGCCGATCAGTCCGGCGAGAGCTTCGTCGACGACGATCTCGCCCGCGCGGGCGCGGCGGCCCCGGACGAGGGGGGCGGTCTCCGCCTGGAAGTCCTCTCCGATGAGGTAGACGAGGGAGCGCTCGTCGCCCTGCTCGAGCATTGCTGGCGCGTAGAGAATCGGTGTCGCACGCTCGACTCCGGGCACGGTCTCGAGCGCAGCGGCGACGCGGGCCGGCAGGACGGACTGGGTCATGTGCATCGTGCGCACCCCCTCGTCGGCGACGACGACGTCGGCTCCGCTGCGGTCGATGTAGCCCGTCAGTCGCGTCTCCGCCCCCGCGAGGAGACCCTTGAACGCCAGGATGAGCAGGAGTGCGAGCGCGATGCCGGCGAGACCCGCGATCGTGCGTCCCTTGCGGGCGAGAAGCTGGCGGCGGGCGACGGGGACGCTCATCGCCGGAACGCGGTCGCCGGGTCGAGGCCAGCGAGGAAGCGAGCGGGCAGGAGAGCGGCAACAAGCGCCATCACGAGCGCCGCCACGGTCATCTGCGCCACGCTCCCGGCGCTCATCACGATCAGGTACTTGGGCGCGATGGAGGCCGCCGCGACCAGGCCGGCGAACGCGAGCCCGGTTCCCGCAAGCGTTCCTGCGAGCGCGAGCACGCCGGCCTGCGCAGCGGCCAGCCCGATGAGCCGGCTGCGCCGCAAGCCGATCGCCTTCAGCGTCGCGTACTCCCGGGCGCGCTCACTCGTCGACGTGTAGACGGTGAGGCCGATGACGAGGATTGCGACTGCGAAGCCGATCGCCACCATCCAGAGCAGGATCCCGTCGAAAGCGCCCGTGAAGAGCCTCCGGTCGTTCGCAGCCGCTTCCTCCGTGGTCAGCGCCGCCACGCCGGGGACTGCGCGCTCGATTCGCGCGGCGAGCCCAGTCGCAGAGACCCCGTCCTCCGTGCCGACAAGAAAGAAGCTCGCCGTGCGCGGCTGACGGCTGAGAGCGTTCAGCGTCGCCCGAGTGGCGAAGGCGAGCGGGGCCATCCACGCCGTCGTGCCGCGCGAGAGGCCGACGATTCGAAGCGGGATGCCGCGGTACGAGACGATCGAGCCCACCTCCAGCCCATGCTCCTCGGCGATTATCCGGTCGAGCACGAGTTCGCCCGACGTCCGTGGGGTACGTCCCGCGGCGAGGCTCCAGGGGCCGCCAGGCCTGCCCGGATCGAAGCCGACGAGCAGCGGGAGGACGCGGCGGCCGTGCAGCGTCAGCATGGCGAACTGCTGCGAGATCGGCGTCGCCTCCGCCACGCCGGGCACGCTTTCGAGTCGGTCGCCGAGCGCCTCGGGGAGAACGGAGGTCTGGGCCATGAAGTTGCGCGTTCCCGCTTGCCCGACCAGCACAGGCGGTTGCCGGTCGAGGTAGAGGGTCGCCTGCTCGCCGATCCCCCGGCGAAGGCCGGTCAGGAGCAGGACGAGCGCGACCGCAGCTGCGATCGCCAAGACACTGACCGCCAGCTTCGCCGGCTCTGAGAGCAGCTGGCGGCGGGCGACTGGAATGCTCTCGCGCTTAATGATGCTGTTCATGGCCCTCCGGCTGCTCGACCCCCGGCGGTGCCGGCTGGTCGCTGCCGGAGATTGCCGGCCCGATCACGAACGACGACAGCGAGAACATCGCCGCGAACACGGCGAGGGCGATCGCCGGCGCCCGCCAGGTGCGGAAGCGACGGTAGAGCCGAAGCAGGAACGGGATGGCGGCCACGAAGCCGATCCCGGCGAACAGCACGGTCCCGCCGGCGCCCGCGAGCAGGGCCGCGCCGGCCAGTGGCCCGACGTAATGCAGCACGTGCGGCGCGAGGCCGATGAGCGCGCCCCAGGCGGCGACCACTGCGGCCCAGGCGCGCCGCCAGACGCGGCGGACGACGCCGCTCCGCGGCGTCACTTCGACCAAGACGCTCATCGGCCGACCTCTCTCGTCTGCGGCGTCTTCGTGCCGCCGCCGAGGTCGCGCAGGTGCGGCAGGAAGCGCGGTGTCACCGCCGCATAGGCGTCGTAGGCGGTGCCGAACTCGGCGCGGACGTCGCGCTCCTCGCGCGCCGCCAGCCGCCGGTAGACGACCAGCAGGATCGGGAACATCGCCAGCGTCGCCAACGTCGGCCACTGCAGCAGGAAGCCGACCATGATCAGGATCAAGCCGAGGTACTGCGGGTGACGGACGCGGGCATACGGGCCGGTCGTCGCCAGAGTGTCGTTCTTCTGCGCCGCGTAGAGAACCTTCCAGGCAGCGGCGATCAGCCAGAAGCCGCCGATGATGAAGGCGTAGCTGGCCAGGTGGAACGGTGACACGTGCGGGTCGCCCTTCCAGCCGATCAGGTCGGTCCAAAGGTGGCCGGCGTTGTGCGACAGGTTGACGCCGGGGATGAGACCGCCGAGCGGACCGGTCAGCAGGTAGACCGTCAGCGGGTAGCCGTACATCTCAGTGAACAGGGCGACGACGAAGGCCGAGAAGCCGCCCAAGGCGCGCCAGTCGCGCTTCGACTTCGGATGGAAGAAGCTGATCGCGAAGACGATGAACAGGAGCGAGTTGAAGACGACGAGCGCCCAGAGCCCGTAGCCGTAGTCGTTCATCGCCCGCCTCCTCTCAGCGTCGGGCGGCGACGCGGCCACCAGATCAAGCGCGGCCTGCCGGCGGCGAGCCAGACGGCGAAGATCGCCAGGAGTGGCAGCGCGAAGTTCAGGCCGACCCAGAAGGCCCAGTCCCAGCCGCTCATCGTGTGCGGGCCGAGGCCGATCATCGTCGCTCCTCGACAATCAGCTGCCCGTGCAGCATGCCCATCTGGCAGGTGAACTCGTAGGCGCCGGCCCGCTCCGGCTTGAACTCGATCGTCACGTCCTGGTAGGCCGGCAACATCGCGCTCTTGCCGAAGTCAGGGAAGACGACCCGCTCCGAGCAGGCGCCCGTCTCCTCACGCCGGAAGGTCAGCCGCAGCGGCTCGCCGACATGCGCGTAGACGGTGTCGGGGTGGTAGCCGCCGCGGACACGGATGCGCGTCGCCGGCGCCGGGATCGGCGGGCGGTTACGCCTCAGCGACTGCAGCATGGGTGGCCGTCCTCTCTAGCGCTGCTCCCGTGCGGCGAGCTCGCGATCGAGCTCGTCGCGCCGGTGGCGCAGATCGTCGGTGGAGACCGGCTCGCTCGCGTGGCCGTGGCCGCCGTGGCTGTGGCCGCCGTGGCTGTGGCCGCCGCGCATCATCAGCCACATCGCAAGCGGGCAGGCAAGGACGAGGAGGAGAAACAGGTAGGCGCTCATCGCTACTCCTTTCAGTTCGTGTCTACGTCCTAAAGGTGGAGCGACGAGATGAAGGAGCTGCGAAGTTGATCTGCTGATCCGATGAGGCTTGAGCGCCTCGGCGCTCCCCCCGGATCAGCGCCTCAGCCTCGCCGCGACGGCGACCGCAGCGAGCGCCGCCGCGACGGGCGCCCAACGACGGGCCCGCCGCCCGTCAGCCGCCGGCGGCGGCGCGGCCGGCGTTTGCCCGCGTAAGAGCGCCGGTACCAGGTCGGGCAGCTCGAGGGCGAGCGCCAGGTACTCGAAGCGGTTCGTCCGCCAGCTCTCCTCGAGAGCGTTGACGTCGAGCAGCAGCGAGCGCTTGAGCTCCGGCAGCAGCGGCCGGGCCAGCTCCGCGAGGTCAAGCGCCGGGTCGATGACGGCAGCCGTCGCCTCGATGTTCACCAGTGCCCGCGCCAGCAGCATCAGCCCGCGCGGGAACACGACGCCGAAGGCGGCGCCGAGAGCCAGCTGGCGCAGGAGCAGGCGCGCCAGCGAGTAATCGCGGGCCTGGCTGCCGAACCACTCGTCGACCGTGTCGGCCAGCGCCTCCCTGAACCCGTCAGGGTCGGCGCCCGGTCGCAGCGTCGACAGGCGCAGGAGCTGCTCGGCGACCGTCTCGTAATCGCCCTCGACGAGCGCCCAGAAGACGAACGCCATCCGCCGTCGCTCGTGGCGGCCGAGGCGGCCGAACATGCCGAAGTCGAGCATGGCGACGCGGTCGCCGGGCAGCAGCAGGAAGTTGCCCGGATGCGGATCGGCGTGGAAGAGCCCGTAGATGAAGATCTGCCGCAATACGGCGTCCGCCCCACGCTGAAGGACCAACGTCGGGTCGATGCCGGCGGCGGTGAGCTCGGACGCCGGCGCCGGCCGCAGACCGTCGACGAACTCCATCGTCAACACACGGCGCGACGTTCGCTCCCAGTCGACCCACGGGACGATGATCGAATCGTCGTCGGCGAACAGCGCCCGCACGCGCCCGGCGGTGCGGGCTTCGAGTCGGAAGTCGAGCTCACGTCGGGTGTAGTCGGCGAATTCGGTGACGGCATCGGTCGGGCGGAAGGCGATCGCCTGCGGCCGCCGCTCAAGGCGATGCGCGAGGAACCTGAGCAGCGCGAGGTCGCGCTCGACCTCGACGTCGATGCCCGGCCGCTGCACCTTGATGGCAACTGCGCGGCCGTCCGCGAGCGTCGCGCGATGCACCTGCGACAGCGACGCGGCCGCGAACGGCTTCTGCTCGAAGTCGGCGAACAGCGTCGCTAATGGACGCCCGAGCTCGGCGACGATCGTCCGTTCGGCCTGCTCGGGCGCGAACGGTGCTACCGCGTCGTGCAGCGAGCGCAGCGCCTCGGCGTACTCGAGCGGGATGTAGTCAGGCCTCAGCGCCAGCATCTGCCCGGCTTTGACGAAGGTCGGCCCGAGCCGCTCAAGGACCGCGCGCATGCGCTCAGGCAACGGCAGCTCCATCCCAACGTGGTGCGGGCACTGCTCCCTCGGCCTCAAGGCGCAGACGAAACGGCAGCGCGGCGAGACGCAGGCACTGACCCCGCCGGCGGCGACGAGCCAGCCGAAGCCGCTCGCGAAGAGGACGGTCGCGATCTCCGACGCCCGCTCGAGCTGGCCGCGCCGCGTCGCCAGGTTTGTCACTGCCCCTCCGAGGCGCCCGGTCGTACCACGCCGACCACGTCACGTCCTCCGAGCCCGTGACGCCTCGCCGGTCGTGCGCGTTCAGAGCGGCCGCTTGCGATCGTCAGTGCCGCGACTGCGGCCGCCACCAGCGCGATCGTGGCGTTGACGATGAAGGCGACGGACAGCCCGTCGACGAAGGCGCCCGGCTCCGTTGTCGCGCCCGCGAGCCCGCCCGGCCAGCGTGCGCTGACGATCGCGCCCATGAGCGCGATCCCGATTGCGAGGCCGATCATGCGCGAGGTGTTCAGGATCCCCGCGCGTACGCCGGCCTCGTCCGTTGGCGCGAAGTCGAGCGCCGCGCTCGTCACCGGCGCGGTGGTCAGGCCGATGCCGAAGCCGGCCACGGTCAGACCGGCGAGCACGCTCGAGAGACCACTGTCGGTGCCCAGCCCCGACAGCAGCCAGAGCCCGGCGGCGAGAACCGCCATTCCCGTGGCGGCCGGCAGCCGTCTCCCGGTCCGGTCGGAGATGCGTCCGGCGGCGGGAGCGACGAGGCAGATGAGGAGGGTCATCGGCAAGAAGGCAGCGCCGGCCTCCATGGCCGTGTACCCGCGGACGACCTGCAGGTAGAGCGAGATGAAGAAGAAGACGCTGCACATGACGGCCGTCGAGAGCAAGCTGACCGCGTTGGCACCGCTGAGGTTGCGCGAGCGGAAGAGCGCGAGTTCGAGTAGCGGCTCTGCGCGCCGTTGCTCGAGGCGGACGAACAGGATCAGACCGAGCGCGGCGGAGGCGAAGGAGCCGAGGACAAGCGGCGAGGCCCAGCCGTAGCTCATCCCTTCCGTGAGCGCGAAGACGAACGCGAACAGCGTCGCGCCTGAGGCCACCATCCCAGCGACGTCGAAGTGGGACCTCCGAACAGCCGGTCGCGACCCGACGAGGATCGCCCGCCCGAAGGCCAGGCCGAGCGCCCCGAGCGGGACGTTGATCAGGAAGATCGCTCCCCAGCCGAACGACTCCGTCAGGGCGGCGCCGAGGAGAGGCCCGATCGCCAGACCGCCGGCGGAGACGCCGGCCCAGATGCCGACCGCCATCCCCCGCTGCCGCGCCGGGAAGCTAGTCGAGATGATCGCCAGCGTGGCCGGCATCACCAATGCGGCTCCGCCCCCTTGCAGAAGACGCGCGGCGATCAAAAGGAGGCCGGTAGGGGCCAGCCCAGCCGCGAGCGAGGCGCCGGTGAAGACAGCGAGACCCCAGAGGAAGATGCGCCGGCTCCCGAGTGCGTCCGCCAGCCTGCCGCCGGCGAGCAGAAGGGCCGCGAGCGCGAGCGTATAGGCGTTGACGACCCATTCGAGACCGGAGAGTCCGAGTCCGAGATCGCGCCCGATCGACGGCAACGCGACGCTCAGCGCGGTGTCGTCGAGCGTCAGCAGAAACGAGAAGAGAGCGAGCGCGCCGAGGCTCAACCACCTCTGCTCAGTGGCGATCGCCCCGGATTCCTCCCGGATCATCAATGGCAGCCGTGGGCGTCATGCTTGCCACTCGCGTTCCCGGCGGCCACCGGCGCCTTCTCGCCGGGATTGCCGAGCATGGGGCGGCGCTCGCCGTTCTCATCGGCGGGGTCGTTCTCGCTGTCGCGTCCGTGGTTGCCGTGGCTGCCGTGACCCATCCCGCAGCCGCCCATCCCGGCGCCGCCGCGGTGCATGAACATCATTGCGAGCACTGGGCCGATGACGAGGAGAAGAAGGATGAGTGTGCCGCTGGTCATTACGAGTCTCCTTTGCTTTCGCGGTGATCGGCGAGGCCGGCCGCGAGGTTGTTCGTGCGCTCAAGATGCAGCGGCGGCGTGAAGATCCCGTGCGATCAGTCTGTCGTTTCAATGCGGCTTAGCCGCCGACGGCAAAGCGCCCTGACAGCCTCCCCTGACGGCTTGGCGCGCTTATCGGCGTGCTGACAGAGAGCCGGCGCTCGCCGCCGCGCCCTTAACCGCGACCGCCGGCAGGACGACGCGGAAGGTCGAGCCCTTGTCCGGCGTGCTGTCGACGTCGACGCGGCCGTCGTGGGCGCGGACGAGCTCGCGAACGATCGCCAGGCCGATGCCGGCGCCGCCGGTCGCGCGCGAGCGCGAGCGGTCGCCGCGCCAGAAGCGGGTGAAGATGTGGCGCAGGTCGTCGGCTGCGATGCCGACGCCGGTGTCCGAGACGTCGAGAACGGCGTCGTCGCCCTCCCTCGCTACGCGCAGGTGGACCTCGCCGGACTCGGTGTAGCGCCAGGCGTTCGCGACCAGGTTGGTCGCGATCTGCTCGAGGCGGTCCTCGTCGCCGAGCACCTCGACGGGGGCGGCGTCGACGACGAGTGTGACGCCGCTGTCGTCGAAGCGTAGTGCGAACGAGTCGGCGACTCGCCTGGCGACGGCGGCGAGGTCGACCGGGCGCTTGTCGAGCAGCAGGCCCGGCCGCTCGGCGTCGGCGAGTCGGGCCAGGTCATCCAAGAGACGTGTCAATCGCAGGGCCTCGGCGTGCATCGCCTCGAGGTTCTTGGGCCCGGGCAGGACGCCGTCCTGCGCGGCCTCGAGTCGCGACAGCAGCGCGTTCACGGGTGTGCGCAGCTCGTGCGCGAGGTCGGCGGCGTTCGCCTTGCGGATCTCCTCCTCGTGCTCGAGGGTCTCGGCGAGGCGGTTGAGGGCGCGCCCGAGCGCCTCGAGTTCGGGCGCGCCGCCGGGAGCGACGCGGACCTCTACCTCGCCGCGCTCCATGCGCTCGGCCGTGTGGCGGAGTTGTCGCAGCGGCCGGGTCAGCGTCTCGGCGAGGAGGAAGGCGATCACGAGTGCGGCGGCGATCGCGGCGCCGCCGGAGATCAGGTGCAGGCGGTCGAGCGAGCGCCGGAGTTCGCGCTCCTCGGGCGTGAACAGCTCGCCCGACGCCGGCGAGATCGTCACCGTGCCGAGACGACGCTGGCCGAGGCGAATCGGTGCCTGCGCCCGCACGTCGCCAAGGGGGTCGGTGACGACGACGACACGGCCGTCGACCGCGAGCTGTGCGTGCAGATCGTCGAGGGCGGCAAGGTGGCGTAGCGTGGGCTTGGCGCGTTGCCAGCCTCCGGACTCGGCGTAGACGACGGCGGATACCTCGGCGAAGTGCTCGGCCGCCCGCGCGAGGCGGGCGTTCGCTGACTCCGAGAGGCGCGGCTTCAGTCCACGGTCGCCGAGGACGGTGGCGATGGCGATCGCGAGTGTGGCGACAGCGACCAAGGCGACGGCGAGCCGCGCCCGCAGACCCAGACCGCGCAGCCGGCTCATCGCTTCGCCAGGCGGTAACCGAGTCCGAAGACCGTCTCGACGTAGCGCGGCTGCTTCGGGTCGGGCTCGATCTTCTTGCGCAAGTTCTTGACGTGGGCGTCGATCGTGCGCTCGTAGCCCTCGTAGTCGTAGCCCTGGACGTGAGTGATCAGCTCGAACCGGGAGTAGGCGCGGCCGGGGTAGCGGGCCAGGGTCGTCAACAGCTTGTACTCGTTGGGCGTCAGCTCGACCAGCTGGCCGTCGCGGCGCACCTCGTGCTGGACGGTGTCGATCTCGAGCGCCCCCTCGTCGAAACGCATCACGGCGACCAGCGGCTCGCTGCCGCCGTGCGTGCGCCGGAGGATGGCGCGCACGCGGGCGACGAGCTCGCGCGGCGAGAACGGCTTCGTCAGGTAATCGTCCGCGCCCAAAGCCAGGCCGTCGACCCGCTCTTCCTCCGACGCCTTCGCTGTGAGCATCAGGATCGGCACGTCGGAGCGCTCGCGGACCTCGCGGGCGATGTCCTCGCCGGAGCGGTCGGGGAGCATCAGGTCAAGGACGATCAGCCCCGGCTTCAGCCGCGCCGCCAGATCAAGGCCATCCGTGGCGTTGCCGGCGACGAACACCGAGTAGCCGTCGCGCTCCAGGTAGGCGCGGACGACCTCTTGGACGGAAGGGTCGTCGTCGATGACGACGATCTTCTTGTTCGGCTCGCTGCTCATAGGGTGATGATGGAGTCAGCTTGTGAATTCCGGATGAAGTTCGCCTCCGGCGATGCCCTGATAGCAGTGCGTAGAAGGCCGTAGCCTGCCGAGCGCGCCGGGGGCGCCCGGCAGGTCAGAGTGCTACGCGGCCGCGAGGTCGGCGAGCACCTTCGCCGGCTCGACGTACATCGTCCGGTCGGGCGGGAGCCAGTAGTCGCGGTACCAGAGCACCTTCCCCTTCTCGATCAGAGCGAAGGCATGCCCAGGCGTATCGGCGTGCATCCCACGCCCGAGCGTGTCGAACGCAGCCGACATGTCACGGTCCTGGTCCGCGATCATCGGACTCGCGATCCCGTACTGGCCGATCGCCTGCTTGACGTCGGCCGGCGAGTCGGGTGTGATCGACACGAGTGCGATGCCGCGCTCGTCGAGCTCCGCCTTCATCTGCTCGAGGCCCTTGATCTGCTCGAAGCAGGCCTGGCACATGACGCCCTCCGAGAAGAAGAGCAGCGTCCTCTTGCCCTGAAGCGACTTGGATGTAATCGCCCGGCCGGTTTCGACGTCGCGCTCGGCGAACGCCGGCACCGGCGAGCCGGGCTTGAGACCGTCGCCTTCCGACGAAGCGGCCTTGCCGCCGTGGCCTTGCGATGCGATCGGCGTGCGTTGCTTGCCGAGCTGGTCGGGCAGCACGAAGCTGGCGCTAACGACCGCGACGACGGCCAGGCCGACCAGGCCGCCCTTCCACGAGGCCCAGAAGAGCGACGCCATGGCGCCGTTCGACCTCACCGGAGGTGCAGCGGCACGAGCCGCCCGGCGGGCGGCCTTAGCCTTCTTGCCGCTCATTGCTGTCACCTCCTCTCACGACTGCGTAGGCGAAGCCGGCCAGCAGGAGCGCCAAGACAGGCAGCGAGACAACATTCGGCACCTCGTCCAGGTAGTCGGACAGTGCGCGCATCCAGCGCCCCATCGCCGCCTGGAAGCCGGGGGCGGCGTCCGAGTTGCCGGTCAGCGCCAGCCCGATGAACAACGTTCCGAAGCCGGCGAAGACGCCGACGCCGACCAGCCTCATCAGCCCGATGCGCTTCGCGCGCGCGCCGAGACGCAACGTCACCCGCGGGTCGCGCACCTTCTTCCTCGCCTCGCCGTAAAGAAAGGCGAGCGGGATCAGCGGCGCCATCATCCCGGCCACGTAGGCGACACCCAGGAGCAGTCCTCCGGCGATCGTGCCGCTGGTCGCCGACAAGGCGATCGCCCCGGCCAGCACGGGCGCGCAGCAAGCGGTCGCCGCGCCGGGAAAGAGCCCGAGGCCGAAGACCGACAGCGTCGACCCGGTCAACTTCGGCTGCGGCACGTCGATCGGCAGCATCGTCCCGCGCCAGAGGGCGACGGCGACGCCGATCATCATCAGGCCGCCAAGGGCGAAGAGCTGCGGGTGCCACTTCGAGACGTACGAGGCGAGCACCGCGGCGCCGAGCGTGATCGGCAGCACCACCATGGCCACGCCGGCGACGTACACCGCCGTCAGTCGCGCGACGCGCAGCCGCCGCCCGCCGCCGATCGCAGCCAGGTAGGCGGGCGTCATCACACCGGCGCAGCAGGGCGCGAAGAAGGCGACCATCCCGGCTGCGAAGGCGGCGGCCAGCGAGCCCGCCAGCAGCAGGTCGCTCACGGGCCGAGCTCCCTGCGCAGCCGCCTCTCCGAGAAGCGCCCGTAGGCGATCACCCGCTCGCCGTCGGTCAAGACCGGCAGGAAGGCGAGCGGAATCCCGCGCGTGGCGAGCGCGGCGGCCTCTTCACCGTCGACAGCGACCTCGCGCGCGTCGACCCCGAGCGCGGCCAGGACCTGCCGGCCGTGCTCGCAGAGATGGCAGTCCTCGCCGGTGACCAGGATCAGCGTGGCGGTCGTCGCGTGCACGCTCGCAAGTTCGGGAACGCATATGAAGGGGCGGTGAAATCGCCGCCAGTTCCGTGGTTTCTACGGACGAAGTCGGCAGCCCATTTTCGGCGCGGTAGCGGTGGCGCCGGCTTCACGGCCGCTTCACATCGGTCATCGATCCTGGACCGGTTCACGAGAAAGGAGAGAACAATGCACGGCTTCCGCCGCCTCGCCATCGCCGCTGTCGCCGGCGCACTGCTTGCCGGCGCCGCCTCGTCAAACGCCGTCGCCGCTGACCCGTTCGGCCAGCACGTGGCGATGTGCGCGCAGCAGCTCGGCCAGCGCGCCGACGCTCCCGCCGTCACCTGCACCCACGACGGGATGACGATGACCTTCGCCACCTTCGGCGCGATGGTCGAGCACATGCGCCAGATCCACTGACCCTCTGCGACGGCCGCGTTCGTCGATTCAACAGATCGCCTTCACGGCCTCTCCATACCGGCGCGGGATGCTTGCCGTGTGATCAGGCATGCGACAACAACTCTTCGCCGCGTCGACGTCTCACGCCGCCGCCTCGCCGACTACCGCGAGATCGCCCCCGACGCGCTGCTCGACGAGGTCGTCGCTCTTGGTCGCGCGCTCGACGGCGCCCGCATCCTGGAGCTGAACGCGACCGCCTACGGAGGCGGGGTCGCCGAGCTGCTCTCGTCGGAGGTCGCGCTGATGCGCGACGTCGGAATCGACGCCGAGTGGCGCGTGATCTGTCCCGACGACGAGTTCTTCGCCGTGACCAAGCGGGTCCACAACGCGATGCAGGGCCAGGCGCTCGAGCTTCGCCCCGATGAGATCGCCACCTATCTCGGGCACAACCGCCACTGCGCGGCCATGCTCGGCGACGAGTGGGACATCGTCGTCGTGCATGACCCGCAGCCGGCGGCGCTGATCGCCGGCGAGGACGCGCCGGAGGCACGGTTCGTCTGGCGTTGCCACATCGACACCTCGCGCCCGGAGCCAGCGGCGTGGGACTTCCTGCGCCTGTTCCTCGTGGCCTACGACGCGGCCGTGTTCACGCTGCCGACATTTGTCCCCGACGACCTACCGCGCGAGCAGGTGGCGATCATCGCGCCGGCGATCGACCCGTTGACGGCGAAGAATCGCGCGCTGCCGCGCCACTTCGCCCGCCGGGTCGTGGCCGGCTTCGGCGTCGATCTGAGCCGACCGCTGGTCGTCCAGGTATCGCGCTTCGATCCCTGGAAGGACCCGCTCGGTCTGGTCGGCGCCTGGCTCGAGGCGCGCGAGCGCGTGCCGGGCCTGCAGCTGGCCCTGGTCGGGGCGATGGCCGACGACGACCCCGAAGGCTGGGCGATCCACGAGCAGCTCGCGGCGGCCGCCCGCGAAGAGCCCGACTGCTACCTGCTAACGAACCTCGACGGCGTCGGACCCCGAGGTCAACGCTTTCCAGCGCGAGGCCGACGTCGTCGCGCAGAAGTCGCTGCGCGAGGGGTTCGGGCTGACGGTCTCGGAGGCGCTCTGGAAGGAGACACCCGTCGTCGGCGGCGACACGGGCGGCATCCCGCTGCAGATCGGCGCGGACGAGGGCGGAATCCTCGTTGGCGACCACGAGGAGTGCGTCGAGGCGATCGTCACCCTGCTCGAGGACGAGGAGCTGGCCGCGACCAAGGGCCGGGCCGGCCGCGAGCGCGTCCGGCGCGAGTTCCTGACGCCGCGGCTCGTCCGCGACGACCTCGCCCTCTACACGCGCCTGCTACAGACCGCCCAAGCCGAGCCGCCGCTGAGGGCGGTGAGCTAGATGCACGCGCTCGAGACGATGCACGGTTGGGGCTGGCTCCTGATCATCGCCGGCATCTTCGGCTGGTCGGCGCTGATGCTCCTGCTGTCGGTCGCCATTCTCCGCCTCCCGCCGGGCCGCGAAAGGCCGGTGGGACGGAGCAGCCGCCCACCCGCACAGCGCCCTAGATGAGCCACCGGTTGGTTCAGCGACCGAGGCGGTAGAACAGGCTTCGTCCGCCGTCGCCGCGGCGCGCGCGATCGAGTCCGAGGCGGATCTCGAGCAGGTACTGCGCGAGTTCCGGCCGGCGCGCGAGGTCGAGCGACAGACGCTCGATCGCGCAGCCGCCCTCGAGCACGGCGCCGCCTTCCTCCCAGAACGGACAGCCCTCGCCGGGGCAGGCCTCGACGCGCCCGGCGGCGTCTTGAAGCGCGCATAGCTTTGCCGCCCTCGCGGCCCCGGCAGCCAATCCGCGTCCCGTGAGGCGAGTGTGGCCCGCGCAGGATGGAGAAGCTGTGAAGGGCGACTGTTGATCGCGTGAAGTCCCACGGGGGCACTGCCGCGACGCCGAAAGAGCATCGAATCTCCACAACTCCTTCGCCGGTTCTTCGCCTGCGCGCATCAACTTGGAGCTGGAAACGAACGAAAGGAACGGCGATGAACACGACCAATACCCGTATCCCGCTGGTCGGCCTCCTCGTCGTCCAGCTCGTCATCGGTTACGAGTGGGCGATGTCGGGGCTGACGAAGATCGTCCGCGGCGGCTTCCCAAGTGGCCTGGCCGATGAGCTGCGCGAGAAGTCGGAGGGCGCCGCAGGCTGGTACACCAGCTTCCTCGACTCGGTCGTCATCCCGAACGCGCAGGGCTGGGGCTATGTGATCGAGATCGGCGAGCTTCTGATCGGCCTCGTCCTGATCGGCGCAGCGCTCGTCTGGCTATTCGCCTGGGAGCGCGTCGGCGCGCAAATGCGCCGGAATCTGCTCCTTGGCACCGTCTTGGCCTCGCTTGGCGGCATCGCCATGGCGGTCAACTTCCACCTGGCCAACGGGGCTGCCCACCCGTGGCTGATCCCGGCCGACGGCTTCGACGAGGGCGTCGACCTCGACAGCCTGCTGCCGGCGATCCAGCTCGTCCTGGCCGCCGTCAGCGGACGGCTGTGGTGGCTGGCCCGGCGTCAGCGCGAGGTTGAGCTCTCGACGCAGCGGCGCCTGCACACGGCGGCGTGAAGGCCGTGCGCTTCACAGGTCCTTCAAGCGCGCGCTCTACGTTCGCAGCGACTCGACCGGAAAGGAACCGATGAACACGCGCACGAACTTCTACCTCGCGACCGGCGCCATCCTTGTCGGCGCCTTGGCCCTCGCCTTGGCGCTGGTCGCGACCGTCCGCGCCGGCGGCGACGACGACGCCCGCGACACGGCCATGGCCCAGAGCGACGGCCAAATGATGGGCGGCTCGGCCATGTCCGGGACATCCGGGATGGAGCACGGCGCCGCCGCCTCGCAAGAGGGAGTGCCGAACGCCGCCGCCGCCCGCGGCGGCCAGCGCCTTGACTACACCGTCGACGGTGACACCTGGGTCTTCAACCTGGTCGCGAAGTCGGTCAAGTGGCAGATCCTGCCCGGCGTCCGTGTCACCGCCTGGACCTACAACGGCACCGTCCCCGGCCCCGAGATCCGCGTCCCCTACGGGCAGAAGGTGCGGATCGTCGTCAAGAACGAGCTCCCCAACCCGACGACCGTCCACTGGCACGGCATCGCCGTCCCGAACGCGATGGACGGCGTCCCCGACGTGACCCAGGAGCCGATCGAGCCGGGCGAGTCGTTCACGTACGAGTTCCGCGCGCTGCCGACCGCCGACTCCTCGAAGGGCGGCACCTTCATGTACCACTCGCACTTCGACGAGGACCGCCAAGTCGGGCTCGGCCTCTCGGCGCCATTCGTGATCGAGCCGCCGGCCAAGCCGTTCTACGACCTCGAGCGGACGATCCTGCTCGGCGAGTGGAACCTCGACCCCACAAGCGGCGACACGCGGCCGCCGATGCAGATGGAGGGGTCGTTCCCGAACTACTTCACCATCAATGGCAAGGCGTACCCCGCGACCGAACCGATCGAGGTCCGCCGCGGCGAGCGGGTGCTGCTGCGCGTGATCGGCGGCATGCAATTCACCCACCCGATGCACCTGCATGGGATGAGCTTCACGGTCGTCGCCAAAGACGGCACGCCGCTCGCCTCGCCGTACGACGCCGACGTCGTCGATGTCGCCCCCGGCGAGCGCTACGACCTCTTGTTCACGGCGAGCAGGCCCGGCAAGTGGGTCTTCCACTGCCACATCGGCCACCACCTGACCAATAACGGCGACGGACCCGGCGGCCTGCTGACGGTCGTCGAGGTCGCGTAGAGAAAGGAGGGATTCCGATGAACAAGCAAACCATCGCAGCCATCGTCGGCGCAGTCGTCCTCTTCGTCGTCGCCCTCGTCGGCGCGTTCGCCTTCACCGGCAGCGACTCCGGCGCCACCGTGCACCCGATGCCCAACGGCCAGATGATGACCGGCACGATGGACACCGACTCGATGATGGGTCACATGATGTCGAACGGCCGGACGATGACCGGCCCGATGCACACCATGTCCGCCGGGCAGCAGATGCCGGGCATGACCCACACATCCCCTTAGCGCGACCGCGGCGCCGCCTGACTGGACGGCGCCGCAGCCCGCCGCAGCGGCGCTTCAGCGTCGGGAAAACCCGTAGACGCAATCAGCGCGCGGGTCCCGATGCCGAGCGGTGTCGATCGGCGCACGCTCAGCCGAACAGCGACTGAAAGAAGTGTCCGATGAAGCGCCTCATGTTCCTCGCCTCGCTCGCGATGCTTGCAGCCGCGGCTGCACTCCCCGCGCTCGCGGCCTCGCCGGGGAGATCGGCCTCCGTCGTCATCCGGCACCAGCTTCGCGGCTGCCACACCTGGTCGCTGAACGGCGGCGCGTACAAGGCTGAACTCGCGGTCCGCCTCGCTCGCGGTGGCTCATTGACGATCACCAACAACGACCCGATGGTTCACAAGCTCCTCCAGCAGAGCGGGCCGGGCGTCCGCATGCGGACGATCGCTCACGACCATATGAAGATGGTCGGGCTCCACAAGATCACCGGCCGCGGCGTGATGAACCACATGGGCGCCGCGCTGAAGGTCACGTTCCGCGCAGCCGGCGTCTACCGGTTCACGACCAAGGACCTCGGCGACTACTTCGAACTCGAAAGCGTGGGCGAGCACAACCACCTGATGCTGACGGTGCGCGTCTCGTAGCCGCTTGACGGGCAGGCCGCTCGTGTGAGAGGTTGACGCCGTCAAGTCCTTACCTGTGGTGGGACTCGCTGCGGCGTGGTTGGTGGGGCTGAGAGTGCGGCTCCCTCGTGGTCGTCTTGGTGCCGGCCCGGAGCCGGTGTCAAGGTGGAGCGCCCGGCTGGACGAACGACCTTGACGC
>WNFV01001681.1_pt1 | contig 30951 bp, 31 predicted proteins | sample 5400101 | NCBI WGS metagenome assembly WNFV01 (sample SAMN13153361, study PRJNA577476) | soil metagenome | isolation source: 115 cm soil or saprolite under grassland replicate 1 | place: USA:California | collected 2016-06-15 | reverse complement strand
TCTCTACCAACGATGTCACCGAGTCGTACCGCTGGCTCGGCGCGGTGTGGGCGGCTGTGCTCGGCGCCCTTGGCATGACAACACATGTCATCGACATCACCACCGCTCGGTCTGACGCACAGATACTGGATCCGCTGCTCCGACGGGTCTGCTTTGGTGGCCTGTCGCCCAATGAAATAGAAGCACAAAGCCACAATCACAGGCGGGTTTATGAAACGAACCATCGCTCTTGCACTGCTCGCGACAGTGAGCGTGGCGCTGGCCATGCTTGTGCCAGCGGGCGCAGCACCGCGAACCCACTGCTTTGAGCAGACCAGCTATTGCATCGCTAGTCCAATCCTTGACTATTGGGAGCGCAACGGCCACCGAGGGTTGCGCTCCCTTCACGCTGGCGCCTGCGCATGAGCGATATAATCGTTCGGGGTCAGGTGCGATCGACCCGACAACCCTGCACGACAGGAGGCGCAACGGAACGCTATGAGCGGTCAACACGCTCGTATTTTGCTCGTAGACGATGAGGCCGGTATTCGTGTCACGCTCGGCGCGCTGCTCGAGCGGCGTGGCTATGACGTGACGTTTGCCGAAAGCGGGAAGCAGGCGGTGCATTTGCTCGAGCAGCAAGCGTTTGATCTGCTGCTCACCGACCTGAAGATGCCCGACATTGATGGCATGCAGGTGGTGGCAGCCGCGAAGCAGCGCCAGCCGGATCTGCCGGTCATTGTGCTCACGGGCCATGGGTCGCTGGAGACTGCGATCGACGGGCTGCATCAGCGCGTCTTCGACTACGTGCTCAAGACCACTCACCCGAACCAGGTGCTCGCGCGTGTCGAAGCCGGGCTGGCAGCGCACACCCAGGAGCAGCGGGAGTTGCTGCTGCTCGACGTCGTCGGGTCGGCGCTCCACGAGCTACGCGGCGATCAGTTCGCTCATGAGTCTGGTCACCTGGCCACACCCAGCGAGCGGATATTCACTGTTGGCATGCTCCAACTGGACACATGGCATCAGAAGGCCACGCTAGCCGGGCGCACGGTCACGCTCACCCCTACCGAATTTCGGGCGCTCCTGTGCCTGGCGGAGCACGCAAACACGATGATCTCGTACTCGCAGCTGGTCCGCTCTGCCCAGGGCTACGATACCGGCGAGATCGAGGCCAGCGAGCTGGTCAAGCCGCATATCCACCATCTACGCCAGAAGCTCGAAACGAATCCGAACGCCCCACGCTATCTCCTGAACGTGCGCGGCAAAGGCTATCTGCTCTCGCCCTTTGGTGAATAAGCGGTCTCGAGCAAAGGTCGGCCGATCGACATGAGCGCCGCGAGCAGGCGTTCGTGACAGAGTGTGCTGAGTAGATCGGAGACGCGCGGCAAGGCATATTTCAGCCACAGTGATGCTCCGTGGCGCTGCTATGAGGGTGAGCCGTGTGATCATCGGCGCAGGTGAGAGCGACCCTTCACCCTCGACAACGTGCGCCGCATGCGTATCTTGTGACCGTGGCGGCATTAGTGACCGATCGGCCCCTATTCCTCTTGCATAGCAGTCGCGAATATCCGTATCGGATCGAGCATGAACCCATCAAGCTCCATCGTCGATGGATGTTCGGCATACTCATCCGGGCGATCTTCAAACTCGCGCTTGCAGAGCTCAGAGCAGAAATAATACGATTTGCCATGATACTCTCGCCGCAGCGCATCCGCTGGATCGATGAGTAATCCACAGACTGGATCGCGTTTCATCACGCACCTCCGTGCCACATGCTGGTCACAGCATGGATACCTTGAACTGAGTATACACGAGGTATGTACGTCGCAGAGAAAAGAATCGACAATCGTCAGTGGCGATCGCGTAGCATGCTGAACAACCCGTCAGGCTGTTCAGGCTGCTCACCCCTCTCCGGACAGCCGCGCTTAACCATCGGTGCCGCCGGCGGTGATGACGTCGTTGAGCAGCGGCAGCTCAGCCGCGAGCGCAAAGCGCGTGGCGATCCGCTGCGCCAATGCGATGCGGGCGCGTTCCTCGCCGTGGGTGAGAACGACCTGCGGCTGCCTGGGCGCCAGCCAGTCGACTAACTCCGACTGCCCGGCATGCGCGCTGAACCCACCCAGCGTATGGATCTGAGCCCGCACGGTGATCGCTTCGTCGAAGATGCGGACGCGCCACGCGCCATCGACCAGCAGCCGCCCAGTGTGCCTGCGGCCTGGTAGCCGACGATCAGCACCATCGCCTCCGGTCGCCGGAGGTTGTGCTTGAGGTGATGTAGGATGCGCCCACCAGTACACATCCCCGCGCCGGCGATGATGATGCAGGGGCCACCCACGTAGCCGAGGGACAATCGCCGCCACACGAGCGCGCCAGCGAGCAGTAGGGCGGCGTGCCGAGCGGCGCAGTCAACGGCCCACTGCCCACGCATCCCGGCCGCGCTCGCAGGGCTTGTGAGCGCGCTGAGCGCGGCAGCTGTCAGGCCCGGCATAGGCCAGGATCGCGATGACGATCAGGGCGTCACCGACGCTGCGTACCGGCGTCCCGGCTAGGTGGTGACGCACCTCCGCACTGTCGATGCTCGCCACGATGCCAATCAGCGTGGACGCGCTGAGAATCACCAGGGCGACGTAGGCGAAGACCAGCACGGTGAACGGCGCACCGACCAGATAGACCGCGTAGGCGTAGAGCGCGTAAAAGAGCGCGCCGGCCACAGGAGCAGGCCGATCAGCACCTCGGCGTAAAGAACTCTTCACCGTGCGTCGCGTGGTAATGGTATGACTGGATCCGGGTGTACTTCAACTCGTGGCGGTAGCTACATCCTCTCGTGAAGTGAAGATTTCATTTCGCCATTGGCCGTCCGACCGTTCTATCATGAACAGCGACGGGATGTACCCCGTGGATGCGCCCTGCCCAGTCCCACGCCGTTTTCGCTTCCCACAAACGCGAGCAAGGCCCAGGAACTGTGCCGTGCGCGGCGTAGCCTCTATCTGAAGCTACGGAGTATGCGAAGGAGCACGAATATGAAACGGATACGCGGAACAATTCTGGCCATGGTGGTTCTGATCGGGCTGACGATCACGCCAGTTCTGGCAGCGCCTGTGATCGGGAATGCCGCATTTCAGCGCGTCTGGGAGCGCCAGGATCGTGCGGTGACCGAACACATCAGCGACCGCTCGTGGACATGGGGGCCAGCCCCGATTAGCGAGGCGCTGCGCGAGCAATTGGTCGAGGGCGTGGATGGCAAGCGCACGGTGCAGTACTTCGACAAGAGCCGCATGGAGATCAATGATCCGACCGCCGACCCGAACGCGACCTGGTACGTGACCAACGGCCTGCTGCCGATCGAGCTGATGACTGGGCGGTTGCAGGTCGGCTTCAATCAGTTCGAGCTGCGCGCGCCGGCCAGGATCGCGGCGATTGGCGACCCAGATCAATTTCCGACCTACGCCGACCTGCTGCACCTGTACCAGAGCCCCGGCGCGGTTAACCCTGGCGACCTTGGCAAGCCGGCGACGGGCTTCCTCAACGCGGATGGGTCGATTAGCGGCTTCAATGACTACGCCAGTGACCCGGCGACGCTGCTGGTGCGCGGCGAGAACAACCACGGCGTGGCGAAGGCATTCCTCGATTTTGTGAATGGGCAGGGGCTGGTCTACGAGAATGGCCGCTACATCCGCAGCCAGGTCTACGATCCACTGTTCGTGTTCGGCCTGCCCGTGACCGGCGCATACTGGGTGAAGGCCAACGTTGGCGGGGTCGCGCGCCCGATCCTGTTCCAGGTATTCGAGCGGCGGGTGCTTACCTACAACCCGGCCAACGACCCGGCCTTCCGCGTCGAGATGGGCAACGTCGGCCAACACTACTACCAGTGGCGCTACCCGAAATAGGCCGCAGTGCCGCCTGGAAACGCGGCATGTGGACTGTGCGAAGGATCGGCTGGTTATATGCATCAAGCGGGCGATGGTGGAAGCTCCCACCATCGCCCGCTCCCCACACATAGCACACAGAAAGGAGAGACTGCCATGACAGTGCTCACCCAACCGCTCCGCGAGGAGCACCAGGAGCTGCTCCCGCACATCGAGCAGCTGCGCATAGCGGCCGAATCGGTTGGTGATGTGCCGGTCGAGACGCTCAGACAGAATATTGGTGCGGTATATACGTTTCTGATCGAGCATCTGATCCCGCACGCACAGGCAGAGGATCAGGCGCTGTACCCCGTGGTTGCAAAGGTGATGGGCGCGCCGCTATCTACGGCAACAATGCGTCGCGATCATGTCGAGGTCGGCCGGCTCACCGAGGAGCTGGGGGTGCTCCGGGCGCAACTCGCCGGCGCGACGCTCAGCGACGCGCATGCGAAGGCGCTGCGGCGGGTGCTGTACGGCCTCTACGCCCTGGTCATGGTGCATTTTGCCAAGGAGGAGGAGATCTACCTGCCGCTGCTCGACGCGCAGTTGACTGCTGACGAAGCGCAGCGCATGTTCGCGGCAATGGATGTGGCTGCGCACGCGGCGATGCACCACGCAGCGGGATAGCACACGCTGTTTCAAGGAGGACGCTAGAAAATGAGCTTAGCGTATAGCCCATTCTGGTGCGGTAAGGTTCCTTGATTATGCACTAGGAGGGCAACGCGCTGGCGGTGTGCAGCCGGCTGGCGCTGGCCGGCGATGCATGTGTTCGGCTCCTGGTACAGTCGCTCTGTGCATGGTAGTGGTCGGACGGCGGCTGGAACTGCGACAAAGATCAGCACACCCAACATAGCTCGTTTTACGAGAGTCTGGTGCCCCACGGGGGTTGATCGAGTATGCTGGTACAACTGACCGACGCGCGGCTTCAGGAACCCCTGGATATGCTGAAAGCGAAACGGCTGCCGTCGATCATGCCAGGGTTACGTACCTTCGCTGGCTGTTTCGTCCAGATCAATCGTCACGGTGACGAGGGCTGGATCGTCGATCGAGCGATGGATGCGAAAGCCGAGCTTGGCGCAGATCTGCCGCATCGCGTGGTTGTCGGCCAGGATCAGGCCAGTGACATGACGAATCTGCTCCATCCGCGCGACCTCTAGGAGCCTCCGCAGCAGCTCGGTGCCCAGCCCACGGCCCTGGAATGGGTCACCGACCACCACAGCCGCCTCGGCCGTCTGCCGGTCGCGCTCCCGGCAGAGTCGCCCGATCGCCAGGACGGCCCGTTCGCCGGTCTGCGGGTCGGTCTGTTCGGCGATGAGCGCCAGCTCGCGGTCGTAGTCGATGAAACAGATGCGGGTCAGCCGCTCGTGCGTGGTGCGCTGGCTGAAGCTCATCGGCGAGAAGTAGCGCCCATAGACGCTTTGATCCGACAGCGTGGCGTGGAAGCGCACCAGGAGCGGTTCGTCCTCCGGCCGGATCGGGCGAATCGTGACGGTGGTGCTGTCTGCCAGCGTCCATGGCCCGACGTACTGAGTCGGGTATGGGCGAATGGCGAGGGGCGGCAGCTGCTCCTCGGCAACCTCGAGCCCATGCACAACCACCCGCGCATCAAGCGCCAGCATGCCCTCGGCTGAGACGAGCAGCGGGTTGATGTCGATCTCCTTGATGGCACGCTGCTCGACGACCAGCTGGCTGAAGCGAACCAGCAGCTGTTCAAGGGCAGCGAGGTCAACCGGGTTCCGCCCACGCACACCTTTGAGCGCCGCGTAAATGTGGGTCTGCTCGATCAGCCGTCGCGCCAGGGTCGAGTTCAGCGGCGGCAAACCCAGCGCGCGATCCTGGAAGACCTCCACCAATTGTCCGCCCGCGCCGAACAGCAGCACCGGGCCAAATTGCGGATCGACGCTGCTGCCGAGGATGAGCTCATAGCCATCAGCCTTGACCATGGGCTGCACGGTCACCCCGCCGAAATGCCCCTCGCCAGCGCGTTCGCGCACCGACGTCTCGATCGCGCGGTAGGCCTTCCGCACCGCCTGCGCACTCGCCAGGTTCAACCGCACGCCTCCGACATCGGTCTTGTGGGTGATCGTCTCCGACAGCAGCTTGACGACGACCGGGTAGCCGAGCGCCTCGGCCGCAGCAGCAGCCGAAGCCGGATTGGTGGCGACCTCCGTTGCAACAGTCGGAATGCCGTAGGCGACCAGCACCTGCTTGGCCTCCACCTCGGTGAGGACGGTTCGCCCGGTTGCCTGCACACGCTGGAGGATCGTTGTGGCCTGGGCGCGGTCGGGCTGCGAAGCGTTGTCGCGCAGTACTGGCGTCTCATACAGGTTGCGCAGATTCGCACTATAGCGCCACATGAGCTGGAACGTGCGGGCGGCGGCGTCAGGCTGGCGGTAGGTCGGGATGCCAGCGGCGTTGAGCAGCGCTTCGCCGTCTGCCACCCGCGCGCCCCCCATCCAGCTGGCCAGCAGCGGTTTACCATCGGTGCGCACGTAGGGTCGCACGCGCTCGGCGGTCGCCGTTGGATCGGACATCGCCGTCGGCGTTAGCATGACCAGCAAGCCATCGGTGCCCGGGTCGCGCGCGGCAATCGCGAGTGCTTGCTCGTAGCGCTGGGGGTTGGCATCGCCGAGGATGTCGATCGGGTTGCCGTGGCTCCAATGGGCGGGCAATACCCCGTTGAGCGTCGCGACGGTCTCGGGCGCAAGTGTGGTGAGCTCACCGCCCGCGGCGACCAGCGCGTCGGTCGCAAGCACGCCAGAACCGCCAGCGTTGGTGACAATTGTGAGGTGCGGCCCGCGCGGGCGCGGCTGCTTGCCGAGCACCTCGGCCATATTGAACAGCTCGTCGACCGTATTGACCTGCAACACGCCGCAGCGGCGAAACGCGGCCGCAAGCACCTCGTCGCTACCCGTGAGCGCGCCAGTATGTGAGGCGGCAGCCTTGGCCGCCGCGTCGGTTCGGCCGGCCTTAATGATGATGATCGGCTTGGCGAGCGCCACCTCACGGGCAGCCGAGAGAAATGCCCGCGCATCGCCGATGGTCTCCATATAGATCAGAATACTGTGCGTGTGCGGGTCGTCGCCAAGGTAGTCGATCAGGTCGCCCCAGCCGACGTCGAGCATCGAGCCGACCGAGATAAAGGTGCTGAACCCAACGTTCTCCTGCAAGCTCCAATCGAGGATGGAGGCGCAGAGCGCGCCGCTCTGAGAGATGAAGCCTACCGTGCCAGGCCGCGCCATATCACTGGCGAAGGTCGCGTTGAGGCCAGTAATCGGGCGCATGACGCCGAGGCAGTTCGGGCCGATCACGCGCATGTGCCCGCGACGTGCCTGTTCCATGATCTGCCGCTCCAGCGCGGCGCCTGCCGGGCCAGTCTCCTTAAAGCCTGCGGAAATCACGACAGCCCCGCGCACCCCACAATCGGCGCACTCCCCAATCACATCCGGCACGGACGGCGCCGGTGTGATGACAACCGCGAGATCGATCGGGGCGGGAACATCTGCCACGCACGGGTAGGTCTTGATGCCCAGCACGTGGGTGCGCTTGGGGTTGACCGGGAAGATGGTGCCGCCGAAGGGCGTGCGAATGAGGTTGGTCAGGACGGTGCGTCCGACGCTGCCGGATTGCTCACTGGCCCCAATGACCGCCACGGTCTCTGGCGTAAAGATCGCGTCGAGGGGGTGAGCTGCGATCCGTGCGACGTCAATGCGGTAGTCAGCTTGACTGACAGTGGACACGCTCATGGTGGTGTCTCCAGCTGGGTGGATGATCGACCGGCGCTTCGTCGGTCAGAGTCGCTGCCGCGATGCCTTCTGGTCGCGGTTTCTCCTCTCTATTCTAGTGAAATATACGGGCGGTGAGTGGGAAGATTTCGCCATGCCCAGTGAAGGTTCCTGCATATTGCTGGTTCCCAAATGCACGCGGTTGTTCCTCCTACCGTCTCTCGCTGGTACGCTGAAACTGGTTGGCTGCCATTGGGCATATCTCTTGAGCATGTCCTGACCCTATACTGGGGCGATCGGCGGATTGTGCTCCGCGAGCATATGCTCCATTTGGCTACACACCCACGCTTTCGTTTCGGGATGCGTGAAAATATAGAGCTGCTCGTTCCTGATCGCTTGGAACACACTGTCGGCAACTTGATCAGGCGACATCCCCTGTTGCGCGGCTTGGCGACTTGCCTGCAGCACCGCGAATCATTGCGGAGCTCGATTGGGCGATTGCGCTCAGCGTCGCAGATCCGGGTGTTCACCCAACTGGGGCAGAGGATCGACACCTTCACTTTTGCGCCGCGCTGCGCCAATTCATAGTAGAGCGTTTCGGATAGGGCGACCACGCCGTGCTTGCTGACATTGTAGGTGCTGGACGACCCAGGGCCGACGACCAGCCCGGCAATCGAGGCGGTATTCACAATGTGGCACGCGGTTATGAAACACTTGCATATGCTCCTCCTTGGCGGCGTTAAGCGCTAAAGATCGGCCAGCTCACACTGTAAAAGGCTCCGGGTTGCCGGCAAAAATCTGATCCAAGATGCGTCGCTCGCGCTCGCCGATCGTTCCCACGAAGCTTGGCAGGTCGCGCAGCTGCTTGAAGGCGGCGTAGCCCCGCGCCAGGAAATCATACAGTTCAACCCAACCGGCGCGCAGTGCAGAACCTCGCGCGAGCTTCATGGCCAGCCCCACCACGGCCAGGCGCGACCCGGCACCCACCTGCCTGAGCACCTGCGTGATCAGCTCGATTTGCCGCACTCGCTCGTCATAGTTGTCACACAGCCGGTAGCCTGCGGCGTACTGTTCAGGAGTGATGCTATCGGTCACCTGTAGTTGGTTCACCAGCACGCGGCACAGGGCATTGTCGAGCGCGTTTGTCAGGCGATTGAGCTCGATCACTTCGCTGAGAAGTCGCAGTGTGTGGGGAGGCAGCACACGCACCAAAAACGCATAGATCCGCTCGATGTCATGATCGCGCTGGCTAAAATCGCGCGGGGCATAGATATCGCTCAGGAAAAAGCGGCAGGCCGGGCCGGCGTGGGGGTCGACCAGCAGGTCGGCGTAGGTTCGTGCTAGCCGCTGGGATTGCCAGGTGCGCAACAAGGCGAGCTGTGGATCGAGCGCGACCCCGGCCACGGGCTGTTGCTGCAACTCGGCGCGATGCTGCAGATCGTAGAGTAAGCGGGCTGCATCCGCGCGTTTGGGTTGGTCGGACATCAGCTGGCCTTCGCGTCTTCATCGTGCTCGCGCGAGCGCTGGATGAGCACCGGCACGCCCGCGCCGCGCACGACCTTATCGGCCACACTGCCGAGCAGCAGCCGCACGGCGCCACCGCGGCCATGGGTGGTCAGCGCGATCAGATCGGCGGCATGCTCGCGGGCGTACTCGATGATTGTGACGGCCGGCTGGCCGTAGGCTACGTGAGTGTGTACGACCACGCCGCGCTCGCGCATCTGTGCGGCAACCCGCTCGAGCCTGGCCAGCGCCTCGGCGCGCCACTGCTCCAGCACGCGATCGTCGAGCCCGGCCACCTGCGCGGCCGGCGCGTAGCCCAGCATTGGTACCTCGATCGCCTCCAGCAGCGTGTACTCCGCCTCCATGAGCTGGCCGAGCGCCAGCGCCGGCGCGATCGCCTCCTCGGCCAGCGCCGATCCGTCCAGCGGGATCAACACATGCGCGAAGGCGCGCTCGTGGACGGCCTCCAGCACATCGAGCGCCTCCGCGTGCGGCCGCGCCAGCAGGAGCGGCATCGGCAGGCGGCGCACCAGCGTATCGGCGACGCTGCCCATCCACGCACGGCCCAGCGGGCCGTACCCGTGCGTTGTCATGACTACCAGGTCGGCGCCGGAGGCACGGGCGTAGTCGTACAGGGTGTCGGCGGCATCGCCATCCAGCACCGCCGTCGTCATCGCGATCTCCCAGCGCTCGGAAAGGCAGGTTGCCAGGTGATCGATGTAGGTGCGCGCCCGCTCGCGCATCTGGGAAAGCCGCGCCTCGCCTAGAACCGGCGCGTCCAGGGCGGCGCCGAACACATTTGGCCCCAGCGGCGCGCAGACATGCACCAGTTCGACCTGCGCGCCAGCACGCCGCGCGATGCCAAGCGCCAGCGGCAGCGCGTATTCTCCGAACGACGACCCGTCGAGGGGCACCATGATCGTGCGGTACATCGTTGTCTCCTTTCAGGCGCGTCAGCGCGCCTCCTGTCGCATCTCACTATAGCGCGACGCGCCCGGCATGCGCGGGAAGGAACGATCCCCGGGCGTGAATAAACGTTTACGAGGTGGGAAGGGCGATTGGCTATCATAGCAGCAGCGACCGTTTCGCCGCCGCGCTGGACGAATTGGGCGTCAGAAAGGGCGATCGCGTTGCGCTGATGCTGCCGAACTCGCCGCAGTTCGTGATCGCCTTTTTCGCCGCGCTGCGCCTGGGCGCGATCGCGGTCAACACCAACCCGACCTACACCGCGCCCGAGCTTCAGCACCAGCTGGCCGATAGCGGCGCCGAGACGATCGTGCTGCTGAACCTGTTCCTGCCGCGCCTGCGCAAGGCCCAGGCCGCGCTGCCCGCGCTCAAGCGCGTGATCGTGACGACGATCGACGACCCGCTGCCATTCCCGATCGACACGCTGGTGCGCCGCGCCCAGCGCAAGGAGCCAGATTGGGTCGAGGCTGTGCCGGCCCACAACACGTTTCTCTTCGCCGACCTGCTGGCCCACGGCACGCCCGCGTCGCCCAGAGTCGTGCGCTCGCCCGATGACGTGGCGTTGTTCCAGTACACCGGCGGCACCACCGGCGTGCCGAAGGCGGCGATGCTGACCCACCGTAACCTGGTGTCGAATACGCTCCAGGCCGCCGCCTGGCTGCCCGATAAACAGTACGGCGGCGAGCGGATCATGTGCGCGCTGCCGTTCTTCCACATCTACGGCATGACCATCGGCATGCTTCTGTCGGTCGCGCTCGCTTCCAACATGATCGTCGTGCCGAACCCGCGGCCGATCGAACAGGTGATGCGCGTGCTCCAGCGCGAACGCGCGACGATCTTCCCTGGCGTGCCGGCCATGTATATTGGAATCATCAACCATCCGGATGTCGCCGCCTACGATCTCAAGTCGGTGCGCTGCTGCCTGAGCGCCGCCGCACCGCTGCCGATGGAGGTTCAGGAGCAGTTCGGGCGCCTTACGGGCGGCCGGCTGGTCGAAGGCTACGGGCTGACCGAGACCTCGCCGCTGACGCACGCCAACCCGATCTACGGGGTGCGCAAGCCCGGCTCGATCGGCATCCCCGTACCGGACACCGAGGCCCGACTGGTGGATCTGGAAACCGGCATGCCGCTTCCGAGCGGCGCGGCCGAGGCCGGCGAGCTGGCGATCCGTGGGCCACAGGTGATGCGCGGGTATTGGAACCGCGCGGAGGACACCGCCGATTGCCTAAGCGCGGACGGCTGGCTGTGCACCGGCGACATCTGCACGGTCGACGATGACGGCTACTTTTCCATCGTGGATCGGAAGAAGGACATGATCATCGCCAGCGGCTACAAGATCCTGCCGCGCGAGGTCGAGGAGGTGCTGTTCGCGCACCCGGCCGTGCAGGAGGCCGCGGTCGTCGGCGTGCCCGACCCGTACCGGTGCGAGACGGTCAAGGCGTTCATCGTACCGAAGGCCAGTATGCACCCCACTGTGGAGGAGCTGATCACGCACTGCCGCGCCAGCCTGGCCCCCTACAAGGTGCCGCGGCTGATCGAGTTCCGCGCCGAGCTGCCCAAGACTGCGATCGGCAAGGTGCTGCGGCGCGTGCTGGCCGCCGAGGAGCAGCAGAAGTCGCCGGCGCAGGCGACCGGCGCCCCGTCCGTTTGATCGCATGAAGTGGGCTGGCTAGGTCTGGCCGCGGGTTTCTTTTCCTACGCGGCGCTATCGGGAAGCCGATGCGCGCCGCAAAAGAGGCTGGTCGTGCAATCACTCCCCTGAGTTACCACTCCTTCTCGCTGAAGCCGCTTCGTCCCTTGTATACTAGAGTCAATACCTTATCAGACTTCGGAAGTCTTGAATCTCAGCCAAGACTTCCGAAGTCTGAGCAGGTGCGTATTTGACAGGACTTACGCAGTACCGCGCATAAACGCCTCTTAGCCTGCCCTTTGACAGGCTCAGGACGAACGGCAGCATGGTACTTTCTGTTTTATCTGTGTTTCGTTTTTGCGCTCTGCGAGCGCAAAAACGAAACACAAAAAGAAGATGAAGTACCGCTGCGAATGATCACTTCTGGGCCACCGCGTAAGTCCTGTATTTGACAGGTATTGATACGAGAGCGCATCGAGATCCGCAGGAGGCGACACGCCATGAAACGACAGACGATACCACTGGGGCGTCTTCTTGGCATTTCGATTGGGCTAGATTATTCCTGGTTCTTGGTCTTTGTGCTGATGACTTGGGCGCTGGCCGCGAGCTACTACCCCGCCGAATTCACCAGCTGGCCGGTAGCCCTGTATTGGGTCATGGGCGCAGTGACGACGATCATGCTGTTTGTGAGCGTCGTGCTCCATGAGCTCGGGCACGCGGTCATCGCACGGCGTTATCACATTCCGGTGCGGAGTATCACGCTGTTTCTCTTCGGCGGCGTGGCCGAGCTCGGCGCCGAGCCGCCCAGCGCCAGCGCGGAGTTCTGGATCGCGGTCGCCGGCCCGGTCGTCAGCTTTGCGCTGGCGGTGCTGTTCGGCTTGTTGCAGCCGCTCGTGGTTGGTATCGCGCCGCTGCTGGCACTGGCTACCTACCTGGCCTCGATCAACGGGGCGCTGGCGCTGTTCAACCTGATCCCTGGCTTCCCACTGGATGGTGGGCGCGTCTTTCGCGCAATCGTCTGGGGGATCACGCATAACCTGCGCCGGGCGACGCTGATCGCCGCCAACCTCGGGCGGGTGATCGCTTACATCTTCATCGTTGTGGGAGTATGGCAGATCCTGAACGGGAACCTCGGCGGGCTGTGGATCGCCTTCATCGGCTGGTATCTGGAGGGCGCAGCCGCGACCCAGGTTGTGCAGCAGCAGATCCATGACCTGCTGGCCGGCCACATCGTGGCCGAGGCCATGAATCGCGACTACACCGCTATCTCGGCCGGCATGACGTTGCAGCAGGTGGTTGATCAGTATGTCCTGGGGCGCGGGCAGCGCTGCTTCGTGGTCGAGCAAGCTGGCACGGCTACCGGCCTGCTGACGGTGCATCACATCAAGGCCGTGCCACGATCCGCCTGGCCAACGACCACCGCCGCGCAGGCCATGCTCCCGGTGGAGCAGTTCAAGTCGACCAGCCCAGACACCGAGCTGTGGGCGGCACTTCAGGAAATGGATCAGGATGGCGTCAACCAGCTGCCGGTGCTGGCGAACCACCAGGTGCTGGGCATGCTCAGCCGCGACAGTGTGATTGGTTTTCTGCGCACTGCGCGCGAGCTCGGTGCCTGAATGCTGACATTCTGTGCGTTGGGAGGACGCTATGAACGACCAGCAGAGCGACATGCTGCGACGCGGGGAACCTGGTCTTCAACCCATATGCTGATATGGAGGTACGCCGGTGAAACGAATTTCCATGCTGCTGGTCGGGATGGCGCTACTTCTGGCCCCCACCACGCTCGCCGCGCAGCCACCGCTTCCGTTGACTTGGCATGACATCGGTATCACCGCCACTGGCAGCTCCATGTGTTTCGACAACAGCCATCCTGGTGTCGTCTTCGTGGCTGCGCCCGATGGGACGGTGGCCTACAATTGGCAAACCGGCGCGCGCATGGTGCTGAGCCAGCACGCCTTTGACCGCTGTGGTCCCGGCGGTCTGCTCTTCGATGTTCCCGATCAGCAAGGCGCTCCGTTCGATGGGCCGACCTGGCGGTTCAACACCGCCGACCGCACCAGCACCATGCTCGCGCATGCGCACACGCATGTCGCCGCCGATGGCTCGCTCCAGCTCTATGCGCTGCACGACGATGGACACCTGTCGGCCAGCGCTGATGGCGGCACAACCTGGCAGCGGCGCGGCCAGCAGCTCGCCGGCAAGCTCACCAGCCTGGCCGTCGGCGCTGTGGATGCGCGGGCGATCTACGCCCTGGCGATCCAAAGCACGCGCCAGGCGGCACCCGAGCATAACATCACGGCCTACACGATCTCCTTCTCACCAGACGCCGGCCGCACCTGGGCGTTGCGCGCGACGCGCCAACTGGATAGCCCGGTTCCGGCAAACGAGCGCTATCTGGGCATTGCGACGCTGCCAGGCAATAGCGCGCCAGCAGATACGCTCCAGCTCGTGATCCGGGAAGGCATCACTCCCAGTACGCCTAGCCAGTATCTGGCCTCGGTGGACGGTGCGCGCACGTTCCGCGCTGTCGGCAGCGGATCGGGCTACAACCCGCTCACGCTGGTGCATACTGGTGAATCCATCCTGCGCATCACTGGGGGCGGATATGGAGGGCGCACGCAGCTGGCGCGCTCGCGCGACGGCGGGCTAACATGGGCGGATCTGCCGGCCCCATCACGCCTGAATGATCTGCCGGGCGGGCCGTGCTTCTACCCACAGCCGCAGGTCGTCGGCTATGCGCCGGCCAATCTGCTGCTCTGCGACAACGGCGTGTCCTGGTACTCGCCTGACGGCGGCCAGAGCTGGCAATCGCTGGGCACGGGCGTCGAACGGCTCTTCATCACACCCTATCTGCCGCTCACCGTGCTGGACTGGCACGCAAATGGCCAACTCTTTGCCCTTGATCTCCCCGACGCCGGCAATCACATTACGGCGCCGGTGTCGGCCAGCGGCGCGGCTGGGAGCATGTTCTTCCCGGCGACCGGTCATAATCTGGCGGGCAGCTTTCGGCGTTACTGGGAGGCGCACGGTGGGCTGGCGCAGTTTGGCTACCCACAGACCGAGGCGTTTCCCGAAATCAACCCGGCCGATGGAAGTGTGTACCTGGCGCAGTATTTCGAGCGCGCGCGGTTCGAGGCGCACCCGGAGCTGGCCGGCAGCCAGTACGAGGTGCTGCTGGGCTTGCTCGGCAACCAGTTGCTGCACGCACGCGGCTGGCGATAGCGGCGCATGGTCGGCGATGATCACAGGAGGAACGATGAAACGACCTATCATTCTGGCACTGCTTGCGGCCGTGAGCCTGGCGCTGGCGATGCTTGCGCCTGCTGATGCAGCACCGCGCACCCGCTGCTTTGCGCAGACTGGCTTTTGCATCGCCAGCCCGATCCTGGACTATTGGGAGCGCAACGGTGGGCTGCAACGCTTTGGCTACCCACTCAGCGCCGTGCGCACCGAGTCGGCCGAGGGCTGGACGGGGCCGATCCAATGGTTCGAGCGCACCCGGCTGGAAGACCACGGCGTGAACGGCGTGATGGCCGGGCGCGTGGGGGTGCTGTTTCTCCTGACAGAGGGCCGGCTGTGGGAAAGTTTCCCGCGCGTCAGCCAGGCGGCGGCGGGCTGCCGGTTCTTTCCAGAAACCGGCCATAGCCTGTGTGGCGCATTTCTAACCTATTGGGAGCGGAATGGCGGGCTGGCGCGTTTCGGCTTCCCAATCACCGAGCCGGCCGTCGATGCGGTGTTCGGGTACGATGGCGTCGCGCAGCTGTTTGAGCGCGCACGCATGGAGTGGCACCCGGAGCTGGCTGGGACGCGCTATGCAGTGTTGCTTGGGCTGCTCGGGCGCAATCTCGCAGACGCCGGCTGTGCGGTGATCGCGGCCCCGTTACACGCAGTGGCGGCGGCCTTCCCTGATGTCCTGAGCTGCCCGGCACCCGCCCCGCTGGAGGACGTGCCGATCGCCACAGAGTCATTCGAGCGCGGCTCGATGATCTGGGTGTATAGCCCCGTGAGTGGTCACGGCTGGATCAGGGCGTTCTTTTACGACCTGGCGCGCAGCGCGATGGTGTGGGAGCTATACGAGGATACGTGGCGCGATGGCGAGCAGATCAGCGCCGGTATGACCCCGCCACCCGGTCTTTACGAGCCAATTCGCGGGTTTGGCAAGCTCTGGCGCACAAACGCGCACGTCCACGATACGCTGGGCTGGGCCACGGCGCCAGAGCAGGGCGATCGCGGGACAGAGCAGTATTTCCGCGGCGGCGCCTGGGCGATAGATCGCGCCGGAAGCAACCGCGTCTTCGTGCTCTTCCCCGATAATCGCGTGTTTGATGTGCCGGTTGGGCCGTAGCGCGAGGAGGGCGGGGTTCGGAGATGTACGATATATTCTGCGCGTATGAACACTTCTTTCTGGCATAGTCTATGGCAGACGTTACTCGTCCAAGGCGCCGCGCTGACCATCGTGCTGGCCGGCCTCTCCGATGGGCTGGGGACGCAGAGCATCGTCCTGCTGGTGAACCGGATCAGGCCGCTGCGCTTCGCGATCAATCTTGGGCTGTCGATTGCGCTGTATGTGCTTGGCGCGCTGGCCTGGATGGCCGCGATCTGGCTGGCGACCCGTGTTTTCCTGCGCGATGATGTGCCGCTCGCACAGGTAATTGGCGCGGTCAGCCTGGCCTATATTCCGCTGTGGTTCAGCGTGCTGGCGCTCATTCCATACCTCGGCCAGGCGATTAGCCCGATTCTGAACGGCTGGAGCCTGGTGATTGCGCTGTTTGCAGTAAGCCAGGTCTTTCAGTTTGGGCTGATTCAGGCGCTGACCGGCACGGTGCTCGGCTGGCTGTCGATGCTGCTGGTACGCACGGTCGTGAGTAGGCCGGCGGCCAGGCTCGATCATTGGCTGTGGGCGATCACCACCGGGCGCGATACGCGCATCGATGTCGATCACTTGCCCCTGGCATTGAGCGCAGCTGCCGATGATCCGGCGCGGCCGAAGAAGGGATCGCCATGATCGAGCTGCTACGCATGCTGGCCGACTGGCTCACGGCGAGTGCTCCCTATGTACTCGCCATCCTGGCTGGGCTGATCATCCTCTTCCTGCTGGCATCGATCATGGTGGCGATTGCGGTGCTGTTCTGGTGGGCCGGCTGGACGGATCGGCGTGGCGCCCTGCGCGTAACCCCGACGCCAGATGCGCACCCAACCGCCGTGCAGCAGCGTGTCTATATGATCTACCTTTCGGGGATCGGCCGTATTTCGAGCACCTCCGCCACCCGTTACGAGGATGCCTTTTTGGCGGCGATTGCCGCGCAGGTGCCGGATCTGTCGATCATCGCCGATGTATTCCCCTTTTCAGTGCAGAACGAGAGCATGATCAATGAACGCCGGCTGGGTTGGTTCTGGGGCTGGATCAACGCACAGCGGCTGCGGAAGGGCCGGCTCAGGTTCACCGGCGATCTGATCTTGATCCGCAACATCCTGTATACCGCAGTCTCAGCCGATCAGCGCTATGGGCCGGTCTATAACTACAGTGTGGCGACGTTGCTGCTCCAAAGTCTGTTGCGCCAGGGCTATCGGCTGGGCAGCGGTGCGCCGGTGACGCTGCTGGGCTACAGCGGTGGTGGGCAGATCGCGCTGGCGACTGCCGGGTATCTGAAAACGACGCTGCGGGCGCCAGTGCAGGTGATCTCCTTAGGCGGCGTGGTCGACGCCCATCCAGCGATTGATCGGATCGATGCGCTCTATCACCTGTACGGGTCAAAGGACGCCTGGCAACGCTTTGGCCAGGCCATCTTTCCCGCGCGCTGGCCTGTAGCAACGTGGTCGCGCTGGAATCGGGCGGTCGCCAGCGGCAAGATCACGATTGTTTGCGCTGGCCCGATGATCCATGCAGGCCGCCACAGCTATCTGGACGATACTGCTATGCTGGATAGCGGGCAGAGCTATATGGCGCATAGCACAGGGATCATTGCCGAGCTGGTGTGCCAGTTCGCAGCTGCGCATGCACCGCCGAATGATCGTTACTGGCGCGCCCGATCTTAGCGGGGTAGCACGGCAAAGTGCGCGCGCAGATCGTCGAGGAGGCGCTGGGGAAGGTAGGCGCGCATCGGCCCGACCGCGTGACCAATGCCTGCATAGATGCACAGGCGCGCCTGGGGCGCCTGGCGGTGCAGCGCGTAGGCGTTCGCCACCGGCACCGTGCGGTCGGTATCGCCGTGAATCAGCAGCAGCGGCGCCTCGATGCTACCGACGACATCGAGCGGCTGGGGCAGCGCGAGCGCGCCGAGCCGGAAGCCCAGCAGCCGCGCGACCGGCCGCAGTGTTTCGCGCGGGGCCACATGCCGTACCAGCTGCGGGCGCGGCCAGCCAGCCAGCGCATAGTCCGCCAGCGCGCTAATCGTCGCGATTGCATCGGCCAGTCCCGGTGTTAGCCCCTGCGCCGCCAGCAGGATCAGCCCGCCCATGCTTTCGCCCACTGCGCCGACTTGGGCGTAGCCCTGGGCGCGGGCGAAGCTGACCACCGCCTGGAGATCCCGCGCCTCGGCGCCGCCCATGCTGGAGAGTCCCCCGCTGCGGCCGTAGCCGCGCCAGTCGAAGGCCAGCACATCCCAGTGTTCGTAGAGCGCTTCCGCCAACCAGACCATTGGCACACTCCGGTGGGTCGAGCCGAAGCCGTGGCAGACAACCACGGCCGATCGCCGGCCGCGCCGCAGCAGCGTCCCTTTGATCGTAATCGCATCGCTGGTTGTGACGCGAAAGGGCGTCGCGGGCACGCTGTAGGGCACCTGCTGCAAATGCGAGACCGGGGTCAGCGCCGCAACCAGTCGCCGCCTGGCATAGCTGCCTGAAGAAAGCTGGTTGTCTTCCTGCTGATCTTCTTGATCGGTCATAGGTCGCGAAAGCCCCATGCTACGTCGGATGGGCAGCTCTGCCGCTCACGCGGTTGATTGTAACACGATCGTTCAGTAGCGGCAGCGTGGCAGTGATCGCGAAACGTTCGGCAATCTGCCGCGCGAGCGCGCTGCGGGCATGCTCTTCGCCATGGGTCAGCATAACGTGCGGCTGACGCGGCGCCATCGGCGCTAGCCAGTCCAGCAGCTCCGACTGGCCAGCGTGCGCGCTGAAGCCGCCCAGCGTGTGAATCTGCGCCCGCACCGCGATCGGCTCACCAAAGATCTGGACGCGCCGCGCGCCCTCCACCAGCAGCCGACCGAGCGTCCCTTCGGCCTGGTAGCCGACGATCAACACCACCGCCTCGGGCCGCCAGAGGTTGTGCTTCAGGTGATGCAGGATGCGCCCGCCCGTACACATCCCCGATCCCGCAATGATCATGCGCGGGCCATCCGCGCCATTCAGCGCGCGCGACTCGGCGCTGGTAACACAGCGATGCAGCGTATCTAAGCCGCGCCAGAGTTGGCCTGGGCGGCTGACGGTGTGCGCCTCGGCATCGGCCAGCTGTGGGTACTTCAGGTAGAGCTGGGTCGCTGCGATCGCCAGTGGGCTATCCAGGTAGATCGGAATCTGCGGCACGGCGCCGGCACGAAATAGCGCCGCCAGATGATACAGGATATCCTGCGTGCGGCCAACAGCGAAGGCCGGAACCAGAATGGTGCTGCGGTTCAGCGCCGCCTGTGTGACGATCCCGGCAAACTCGGCGATCGTCTCGGCCAGCGGCCGATGGTCACGATCGCCATAGGTCGATTCGAGTACCACCACGTCGGCGGTATCGATCCGCGCCGGATCGTTCAGAATCGGCGCACCGCGCGGCCCCAGATCGCCCGAGAAGACGGCTACCTGTGTGCGCCCCTGTTCGGCGACGGTGAGAATCACACTCGCCGAACCCAGGATGTGCCCCGCCTCGACCAGCCGCGCGGTCACGCCGGGCGCGATCACCGCCGGCTCGTCGTAGGGCAGCGGGCGCAGCAGCGCCATGACCGCCACGACATCGGTTTCGTCGAAGAGCGGCGCGATTGGCGCTAAGGCGGCGCGCTGGCGCTGGCGTGTGGTTCGCGCCGCATCGCTTTCCTGGATGCGCGCCGCATCGGCCAGCAGCAGCTCGGCCACATCTATGGTCGCCGGCGTGGCGTAGATTGGCCCCTGGTAGCCGTGCCGCGCCAGCAGCGGCAACCGGCCGCTGTGATCCAGGTGCGCATGGGTCAGCACCACCGCGTCGAGCTGATTGAGATCGAGGTCGCGCGGCAGCTGATTGCGCCGATCATCATCGGGCGATCCCTGGAACATGCCGCAGTCGATTAGCACCTGTGCGTGCGCGGTGGTGACCAGGTACGACGAGCCGGTGACTTCGCCCGCCGCGCCAAAGCATGTGATCTGCATGGCTGCTCCTTGCCGCTCCGCGCGGCTGTGATAGGCGCGATCAATCGTATCAGGGTGGGGGTGGCAGCGGCCGTGCAGGGATGACTGCGCCAATCGCGTGGCCGTCGGCGCTCCCAGCCTGCTCCACCGTCATCGACCGGCCGGTGGCCCATGCCCGCGTGAAGGTTTCTGCTTCCAGTTGTGTGCGGGCGGATCCAATCTGGCGCTCCCAGTCGGCTTGTTCATCCCGGCTTAACCGAACATCGAGCTGATCGAGCAATGCCTCCATGGCTCCCAGGAACCGCGCCTGCTGTTCAGCGGCACCCTGAATCGCTGCCAGCCGCATGAGTCCTGTAACGCACCACGCTACTCCCGCGCTATCTGCCACCTGGCGGGCCAGTTTCAGGCTTTCGGCAAACAGGGCCGCAGCCCGTGCGTGATCTCCTTGTGCTGCTGTCATTTCGGCCAGACAGCCGAGTGTCCACACGCGATTGGCCGTGTCGCCGAGCTCCTGATCCAGCGCGAGTGCCTCCTGGTAGCAGCCCATCGCCCGCGCCAGATCACCGTGCAGATAGGCGATATACCCGCGATGCCGCAGCGCGAGTGCGATGCCCCAGGCATGGCCGCTATCGCGAAACAAGGCCAGGCACTCCTCAACCAGCGCCAGTGCGTCGTCGTTGTCGCCAGCCTCGCGCGCGAGCTTGCCCAGGTGATGCAGCGACCACGCGATCTCCTGGTGATCGTCCAGTTCACGAAACAATGCCAGGCTTTCTGCATACAGATTGCGCGCCTGGGTGAAGCGGCCCTGCATCTGCGCCATCTGCCCGGCGCCGTGGAGTGCCATTGCGGTAGCGCGCGGGTCGCCCAGGTCACGAGCCAGCGCCAGGCTCGCGGCGAACAGTGTTTGCGCCTTGGCGTTGCTGCCCGCGCTAAACGCCAGCCAGCCGGCGCCACACAGTACTTCGGCGCGCAGATTCGACCTGAGCGTAGCGCTCTGAGCCAGTGCAGCATCCATCCAGCGCTGGCCGAGGCTGAAGTGGCTGTGGAACTGCCAGAACTTCCACAGCGCCGCACAGAATGCGAGCGCCATCTCACGCTCGCGCTGATCCATGGCCCACTGCATGGCAGCGCACAAGTTGTCATGCTCGTGCTCCAGGCGATCCAGCCAATCGGGCTGTTGCGGGCCAGTCACTGCTGGCGCGGCCGCCTGTGCCAGTGCCAGGCACCATGCGGCATGGCGCTGTTGCAGCTGTTCCAGCTCGTCGTGTTCGGCCAGGCGCTCCAGCGCGTATTCGCGGATGGTTTCCAGCATGATAAAGCGCGGCACGCCTTCCGCTCCAATGGCTTGCTGGACAAGACTATGATCCACCAGGTGGGCCAGGCCATCCAAAATTGAGAATTGAGAGCTGGCGGCGCCTGCGCATCACCGATCTCAGCCCGCGCAGCTTTGATGAGCAGCCTGCGCTCCTCGGAGGGGATCGCCAGCTGGGCGGCCAGGCGCTCGGCCAATTGCTGGCCCGGCCGGAGCTGGCCTGCCTCGATCTGCTGGATCGTCTCAGCTGCACAGTTAGCCTGTGTGGCCAGCTGCTCAAGGGTGGGCGCGCGCGACCGACGGTAGGTGGCGAGCATATATCCAAATGATGGTAGCAGCGTCATCTGTTCGGACGCGGCAGCTTCTCGCTCCATGCCGGCGCGAGGAAGCTGCGGCGGCAGCTTCAGCCCGACGATCGGTGTGCCAGCGGTCGGCTGGCGTGCGCCGGCACCCAGTGTAGCACGCCGGTCACCAGCAGGCCAAAGATCCAGTTGGAGCTGGCAGTCTCGATGAAGTGCGAGAGCCGCACGCTTGATGTCATGAGGTCATTCGGAATGGCGTGAAACATGTTCATCGGTAGTGCGATCGATCGAACAGTCATGTCAAACCTCTTTTTCCTCTAGCTGTCGGTGACTTTGGGCACACTGGCGCGTGCCCAGCGCCGCCAGCGCGAACACGGCGAGCCCGGCCGCCAGCACCGGGTCAATCATGGCCGTGAAGAGTACGAGCAACGCCGCCAGGATGCTGATCATCCCTTCAATCTCGTTGCGCATGATGTTCCTCACTTCTAGCTGTGGCTGCCATGCGGCGCGCGCCAGCCCCGATCACGATCAGGAATCTGTTCGCAGATCGCGTTTGTTACGTCGCCCGCTGCGAACAAAATGACCGGGTACGCTAATCCGAGCTGCGCGCTCATGGTCGCCGCTAGCTTGATACATGGGCATCGCATGGTTGGTTGTTCCTGAATCGTAGCAAATTTGCGGCGTGTGTGTGAAAGCAATAAGCAACGCCGGGTTGTCGTTTCGCGACCGTGTGCTGCCGCACCGATCTGGAACCGCCAACAGGTGAAGGTATCTTCCCATGAGTGATCGATTTCTTTTCTCACATTACTACCTGGTTGGTATATGCTGGTGTTTAGGAGGTGTGCTATGCTTACGACAAACACTGGTGTGCGCTCCCCAACGCCCCTGGCCTATCTGGCGTGCTACAGCTTGTATGTCCTGCTGCTCGTGGGCAGCGTCGTCACCTTATGGATCTGGCGTGTGACCATTCTGCTGATGATCGCCACATGGATCGGGGTGAGTTCGGTCAACGGTAGCATCTATGCCGTCAGCATGATTGTGATCGGGCTCGGTTTGTTTATGTTCGTCATCGCCGCCGAGCCGTATCTGCGCAATGGCGTCAAACGCGGGCAGCTCATGCGTCGGTATGTACGCGTGGCCCTGCCTGTAGTCGCCGTTGGGATGCTGGGCTTGCTGTTGGGCATCTGGATATAAAGCGTGATCCCATTCGGCCTCACTCAACGCTGCTCGTACCGTCCGGTTCGCTCCGCCAGGGCGATCCGGTAGATGATTGCGCGCTGGCTGCCGGATTCGCTCTGTGCATGCGGCGGCTGGTCGGTTGCGGCGCCAAGGAGCGGTTTTATGCGCTGAATGAGTTGCTGCTCCGCCAGATTAGCCTGCTCACCCGTCAGTTCCTCGAACCGACCCCAGGCGATCACGCTCTGCCAATGGCTTAGGCTATCCACATGATCGACTTCGAAACAGACCTCAGGATTCACGCGTAGCATACGGATCTTCATCCCGTCGTGAGAGTGACCGTAGATATACCTGCCGTCGTAGGCATAGAAGACCGGGACGAGATACGTTTGCCCGTTGGCATGGCAGCCGATCCGGCCAACCACCTCGGAGCGCAGCACTTGGTCGATCTGCCCCGCGTCCAGCGCGCCGGGCATCTCGGTTTCTGTGGCGTGGGCTGCCCGATTCGCCTCGGGTTCCCACTGGCCGATCGCGTACAGCCAGCGCCGGATCGCGATCTCGGCCTGGTTCTGTTCCCACTGCTCGATATCATACGTTGGCATGGCAGGTCTCCTTTCGTGCCGAACTGCGGCCAATCTGCTATCAAGCGAGGGGTCGCTGGTGGAATGATCTTTCAGCTCGGCTTGTACGCGAATGGCGGCTACGACAATGGCCCCCGCTGTTATAACGAGTATAGAAGCAATCGCGTGCGCTGTGGGTGATATGTGCGCTACGCCGGGCGATCATCAAGCAACCAATGCGGCTGGCCAATGCTCCCCAGCTGTCCATCTATAGTGAGACGATCACTAGTGGTTAATAAAGATAGACATATACAGCTCGCTTACACATCTATACTGAGAGCAGTAGAACATTGTTCGAGTATTTTGAATGCTATCCCATGGATACCACATATACTGATCGTGATGGCGACCCACGGATACACCGGGATCGAGCGCTGGCGAATCGGCAGCGTCGCCAATCAGGTGCTGCACGCCACGACAACGCCACTTCTCCTGGTGCGCGCCAAGGCGATTCAGGACGCGTCGTTGCTAGCAGAGTGAGATCCTGGTGCTCAGAGCGATTTCTTTCTGCCATACCGTACGCCAGTGCCGGTGGTGGAAGCAGCCCGTCGCCCTGCAACGAAAGGAGCGCAACTGATGATGCGTCCCGCTGCTTTGAAACCAAGAGCCGACACAACGACGCATCCGAGTGGTGATAATCGCTTCAAAATCTTGGAAGCGACGATGAAGCGCCAACAGTACCAGCCCGATGCGCTGATCGAAGTGCTCCACAAAGCTCAGGAGCTCTTTGGCTACCTGTCGGTCGACTTGCTGCTTCACATCGCCCACAGTCTCAAGCTCCCGCCGAGCCGGGTCTACGGCGTCGCTACCTTCTATCACTTCTTTTCCTTAGCGCCGCAGGGTGAACACACGTGCGTGATCTGCCTCGGAACCGCTTGCTATGTCAAAGGCGCTGCAACGCTGCTCGCAGCGGTTGAGCACACGGCCGGAGTCAAGGCTGGCGCCACCACGTCCGATAAACGGCTTTCGCTGTCGACAGCGCGCTGCCTGGGCGCCTGCGGTATTGCCCCAGCCGTGGTTCTCGATGGCACGGTGGCCGGCCACCAGACAACCGAGGAGTTGCTGGAGCGCGTGAAAGGATGGTTCGAGGATGGATCTCGCTGAGCTTCACGAGATCGCCGAGCGCGAGCGCCAGACACGTAAGCCGATCCGCATTCGTTGCTGCGTTGCGGCCGGTTGTCTCTCGGCGAATGCGCAGGCAGTCAAACAACGGCTTGAAGAAAGCGCCGCAACGGCTGGCCTCCAAGGGCAAGTGGAAGTGTGTGGTGTCGGTTGTTTGCGCTTGTGCAGCCGTGGACCACTGGTTCAGGTCGATCCTGAGGGCGCGCTGTATGAAAAGGTCACGTCCGACGATGCACCTGCGATTGTTGCGGCGCTTGACGGGAGCTGCTCTCCAGACGAGGCGAGCCTACCACCACGCGGCGATCCGGCGCAACCGTTTTTCGCGCGCCAGCTGCCGATCGTGCTCGAGAACAGCGGCGTCATCGACCCGGAGCAAATCGAGTCGTACATCGCCGCCGGAGGCTATCAGGCACTCTATCGCGTCCTCCACGAGATGACGCCAACCGACGTGGTCGAGGCGATCACTCGTAGTGGTCTGCGCGGCCGCGGCGGCGCTGGCTACCCGACCGGGTTAAAGTGGGGAACCGTCGCCAAATCAGTCGGCGATCGGAAGTTCGTCGTGTGCAATGGCGACGAGGGCGACCCCGGTGCGTTTATGGATCGTAGTGTACTTGAGAGCGACCCGCATCGCGTCCTCGAGGGGATGGCGATCGCCGCCTATGCTGTCGGCGCCAACCAGGGCTACGCCTACGTGCGCGGCGAGTATCCGCTTGCCATTCGGCGCCTGGAGATCGCGATTCGTCAGGCCAAGAAGTTCGGTCTGCTGGGCAGCCAGATCTTCGAGTCGGCGTTCGACTTCAAAATTGACATCCGTATTGGCGCGGGCGCGTTTGTCTGTGGCGAGGAGACTGCGTTGATGGCCTCGATCGAAGGCCGGCGCGGCACGCCACGCCCGCGCCCGCCCTACCCGGCCGAAAGCGGCCTGTGGGGCTACCCGACGCTGATTAATAACGTCGAGACCTTCGCCAACATCGCGCCGATCGTTCGTAATGGTCCCGACTGGTTTGCAGCGATTGGTACAGAGCAGAGCAAAGGCACCAAGGTGTTCGCACTGGCCGGCAAGATCCGCAACACTGGTTTGATCGAGGTGCCCATGGGCATCACATTGCGTGAGATTGTCGAGGAACTGGGCGGCGGCGTGCCGGATAGCGGCGCCGTCAAAGCGGTTCAGACCGGTGGGCCGTCGGGTGGCTGCATCCCCGCAAGGCTGTTCAATACGCCAGTCGACTATGACTCACTGGTACAGGTTGGATCGATTATGGGCTCAGGCGGCCTGATCGTCATGGATGATTCAATCAGCATGGTCGATATCGCGCATTATTTTATGGAATTCTGCCGTGACGAGTCGTGCGGCAAGTGCATTCCATGTCGGGTCGGCACGGTACAGCTCTATCGGTTGTTGTCGAAGATCCGGGCTGGAGAAGCCACACAGGCCGACATGCGGCGGATGAAGGAATTGTGTCGGATGGTTCAGGAGACCAGCTTGTGTGGCCTGGGACAATCGGCGCCCAACCCGTTGCTCAGCACGTTGCGCTATTTCCCGCAGGAGTACGAGGAGTTGCTGGCCGATCGCGCCGAGCATGGTCACGATGAGCAAGTGCACACGCGGCCAGAGTTAGAGCGCCAGTGAGGATAGCTATGACGGTCAAAACGCTCACAATTGACGGCACGCAGGTCAGTGCGCGTGCGGATGAGACGATCCTTGAGGCCGCACGCGCGGCCGGAATAGTTATCCCGACGCTCTGCCATCTCGATGGTCTCTCCGATGTCGGCGCATGCCGGCTCTGCCTGGTCGAGATCGCCGGCAGCCAGAAGCTGCTGCCGGCTTGCATCGCGCAGGTAGCCGAGGGCATGCAGGTGACGACGAACAGCGCGCGGCTGCGCGAGTATCGCAAGATGATCGTGGAGCTGCTGTTTGCCGAGCGCAACCATGTGTGTGCGGTTTGCGTGGCCAACGGCCACTGTGAGCTGCAGGATCTGGCCATCGCCGTCGGCATGGATCACGTGCGCTACGAATATCTGGCGCCGCAGTGCGCCGTCGATATCACGCATTCGCGCTTCGGGATCGATCACAATCGCTGCGTGCTTTGCACCCGCTGCGTGCGCGCCTGCGATGAGGTCGAGGGCGTGCATACCTGGGATGTTTCTGGACGCGGCACCGGGGTGCGCGTGATCACCGACCTCAACCAACCCTGGGGCGTGGCCGAGACATGCACTGCATGCGGGAAATGCGCCACGGCTTGCCCGACTGGAGCGATATTCTTCAAGGGCTCGACGGTTGCCGAGATGCAGCGTGACTCGTCGCAGATTGCAGACATCGTGAATGGGCGCGAGCAACGCTGGTAGGAATGGTAAATTGCATAGTGTATGTCGCGCCATCGCGCGGGCAATCTACACTGTGCAATGTGCAATCAGGGCAATGACGATGAACAAGATGCGACTTGCGACAGCCTGGCTCGGTGGCTGCTCGGGCTGCCATATGTCATTCCTGGATCTGGATGCGTGGCTGATCGACCTGGCCGCGCAGTTCGACATTGTGTACAGCCCGTTGTCCGATATCAAGCGCTACCCCGACCATGTTGATGTGGCATTGGTCGAAGGGGCGGTGGCGAACGAGGAGCATGTGCAAATGATTCGCGCGATCCGGGAGCGCACTCGGCTGCTGATCTCGTTTGGCGACTGCGCGGTGACCGGCAATGTGACGGCGCTGCGCAACCCATTGGGGCCGGCCGAAGCGATCCTCCAGCGCGTCTATGTCGATGATGTCGATCTCCACGGCCAGCTTCCGCTCGAACACGGCATCGTGCCGAAGCTGCTCGACCAAGTGCTGCCGGTTCACGCCGTGGTGCCAGTCGATATTTATCTGCCGGGCTGCCCGCCGCCAGCTGGCCGTATTCGCGCGCTTTTGGAGCAGATACTCGCCGGCGAGGCACCACGACTTGAAGGTCGCGAGATGATCAAGTTCGGGTAGGCCAGCATTTAGGATGCGCAGCATCAAGGTACTTCTCATCTGTATGTGGTTTTTCGCTCGCAGAGCAAAAAATCACATACAAAAGATTAGGACGTACGCAAACCAAGGATTTTGGATCCTTTGTAGGTTCTTTTTTCGCCCTGCGGGCGAAAAAAGAACCTACAAAAGAAGAAAAGTACCATAATGACTCAACGGATTGTCATTGAGCCGGTGTCGCGGATCGAAGGCCACGCCAAGATCACGATTCACCTTGACGACGCGGGCCAAGTGACCGACGCCCGCTTCCATGTGACCGAGTTCCGCGGCTTTGAGCAGTTTTGTGTCGGACGCCCGCTGTGGGAGATGGCCGGCATCACATCGCGGATTTGTGGCATCTGCCCCGTCAGCCACTTGTTGGCGTCGGCTAAAGCCGGTGACCAGATTCTGGCGGTCTCAATTCCGCCGGCCGCCGAAAAGCTGCGCCGGATGATCAACCTGGCCCAGATCATCCAGTCTCACGCGCTGAGCTTCTTCTATCTCAGCGCGCCTGATTTGCTACTCGGCATGGACAGCGATCCAGCAGCACGCAACGTGTTCGGCCTGCTTGCGGCCGAGCCAGAGCTGGCGCGCAACGGCATCGCGATGCGGCAGTTCGGGCAGGACGTGATTGAGCTCCTCGGTGGGCGCAAGATCCACCCGGCCTGGGCAGTGCCTGGCGGCGTACGAGCGGCGCTCACTGCCGACAGCCGCGATCACATCCGCAGCCGCGTGCCCGAGGTGCGCGCGACGGCACTGGATGCGCTCGGTCGTTTCAAGCGTCTCTTGGAGCAATTCCAGGAAGAAGCCACTATCTTCGGTGATTTCCCGACCCTCTTTATGGGCTTGGTCGCGGCGGATGGCGCGTGGGAGCATTATGACGGCTACATTCGATTCGTGGACAGCGACGGCAAGATCATAGCGGATCGACTCGATCCGGCGCGCTACCGCGAATACATCGGCGAGGCGGTCGAGCCCTGGTCGTATCTGAAATTTCCGTTCTATCGCCCGGCCGGCTACCCGCATGGCAGCTATCGGGTCGGGCCGCTGGCGCGCCTCAACATCTGCACGCATATCGGTACGCCGCTGGCCGATCGTGAGCTGCGTGAGTTCCGCGATCATGGCCATGGGGCGGTGACCTCCTCCTTTTTCTACCACTACGCGCGGCTGATTGAGATTCTGGCGGCGATCGAACGGATCGACGTGCTGCTCGACGACCCCGATATGCTCTCGAGTCGCCTGCGCGCCGAGGCAGGCATCAATCAGCTGGAGGGGATCGGCGTCAGTGAAGCCCCGCGCGGCACACTGTTTCACCACTACGGAGTCGATCAGGATGGGCTGATCACCAAGGTCAATTTGCTGATCGCGACCGGCCAGAATAACCTGGCGATGAACCGTACCATTGCCCAGATTGCGCGGCATTATATCGATGGACATCATATCTCGGAGGGGATACTGAACCGGATTGAAGCCGGCATCCGCGCCTTCGACCCGTGCTTGAGCTGCTCCACGCACGCTGCCGGCACCATGCCGTTGCATGTCGTACTGGTCGGTTCAAATGGCATCATGCTTGATCAGGTGATGCGCTGATGAATGAACGACGAACGGCAGAATATGATCCTTCGTCCCGCGAGCTTTGTTCGTGTTCCTTTGTCGTGATTGGCTATGGCAACGATCTCCGCGGTGACGACGCGGTTGGACCGCGTGTGGCGCTGTCGATAGCACGCTCGCGACGGCCTGGTGTGATGGCAATCGCGGCACACCAACTCACACCTGAGCTCGCCACCTGGCTTGCGCCCGTCACGTTCGCGATCTTTGTGGATGCATCGCGCGCCGAGGATGAGTCGCCCAGCTTCTACTCCCGGCGCATCGAGCCGTCCAGTGGAGCGTTGATGCGTGGCCACACCGCCGATCCGCAGGCGCTGCTTGCACTCACGCAGCTGGCCTATGGCCGCTGCCCGCAGGCATGGTGGATCACCATACCAGCGCAGTGTTTCGATTTCGGTGCCGAGCTTTCACCGACGGCCAGGCGCGGCGCTGCTGCGGCGCTGCGATATATTCGCGCACGCATACGTCCATAAGGAGCGATCCATGCACGAAGTTGATTTAATGCAGCGTGCGCTGGACATACATTTCGGGTCGGGGCCGAAGCGGGAGTGGTGCCCGAGGTGATCGAAATGGCCTTTACGATCGCGATACAAGGAACGCTGGCCGCAGGGGCGCAACTCGCGATCGATCCTGTGCCGCTGATCTGCTTCTGCCAGGCCTGCGATCAGGAGTTTCAGCCGGCCGATGGCGATCTTCTGCATACATGTCCGTATTGCCATAATGTGGGCGCTGAGGTGCGGCGTGGGCGCGAGTTTGAGATCACTTCGATCGAGCTATCCTGATCAGGCGCGAAGCGACGTAGCACTCATAATGTCTGATTGGCGATCGTCAAGTGGTGCTGCGTCCAGCGTTCGAGATTGGTCACCTGTTGCCGGCTAAGCACCTGACAAGCCCATCCCCAGTGAATCGAAATCCAATCGCCGGGCCGCACGGCATCGACGAACCCACAGCCATCGATCTGCCGCATGATCTGCCGGTGCTCTGGATTGCCAAGCACGAGATTATTTCCGGTAACAATCAAGGGTTTCACCTCGGTGGCGAGTGTCGCGCCGTTCAGCCCAATCACCACGCCCCAGCTGATGCGGCAGTTGTCCATAAACGAGCACGCCTGCGGCCAGCCGTTGCGCGGGCAAACTTCCAGCACATGAAAACTGTGGTGTGGATGTGCTCCGGCCGGCGCCTTGCCGAGCACTAGATTGAGTTGGTCGGCGTTCAATTGCCGCGCGAAGCGCGCGCGCAGCGAATCGTAGAGCGCGCGCGCTTCGACACCCTCTAACAGTTGGTTGCCGAGCCAGTAGGCTTCGACCACACGCCTTTCGAATGGATCCGCAATACCGTTGCAACTGGCGATCAGACGTAGATACGGCATCGCGCCGGCAAATTTCTTGAGCAGCCCGCGGAGTCCAGGGTCAGTAACTCCGGCCATACAATAGTCGAACAGCGCCCGATTGTCATCGCCACCACAGTATGTCAGGCGGTTGGGCATGAATGCGTAGCGAGCGAACAGCTGCGGGCCGTCGAGCAACGAGGGTCGTGCAGACGCTGGGCGGCCAGGATCGCTGAGCGCAGTACGCAGCGTTATGACACGATCGGAGTTCATGTTGCCTCCGCAGGCTGGGGCAACCGCCGAGGCGGTCGCACGGCAAAGAGCGCTGCGCCCAACGTCATCACCGCCAGCGCCACCAGTTGTAATTCGGTCAACCCTTTGGCTTCAAACGGCATGGCGAGGCCGACTGTTATGATGGCACCCAGTGTGAGAACGCTTGTCACCAGCGATGCTGGCGCGGCTTTGAGGGCTCGATACCACGTC
>WNFV01001584.1_pt1 | contig 30973 bp, 33 predicted proteins | sample 5400101 | NCBI WGS metagenome assembly WNFV01 (sample SAMN13153361, study PRJNA577476) | soil metagenome | isolation source: 115 cm soil or saprolite under grassland replicate 1 | place: USA:California | collected 2016-06-15 | reverse complement strand
GCGACGAGGTGCTCGAGGTGATTCGCAACTGAAGGAACGGCCGCCCTTCAAGTTCTCCGCGACAACGCGGGTCGGCTTCTCGGACACGGATGCCCAGGGCATCGTCTACTACGGCCGGTACCTCCCCTACTTCGATCTCGCACGCGTCGAGTACCACCGCAACCTGGGCCTGCTCGGGATGGACATCGGCGAAGAGGGCCAGGAGTTCGTCATGCGCGCCTGCACAATCGAGTACCTCGCGCCGGCGGTCTTCGACGACCTGATCGAGGTCTACGTGCGCATGGCGCGGATCGGGCGAACGAGCGTCACCTACGAGTTCGCCGCCTATCGCGCGCGGGACGACCTGCTGATGGTCACCGCGACGCAGACGCTCGTGCTCGTCGACCTCGACGAACGCAAGGCCGTGCCGATCCCGGAGTCGTACAAGGAGGCCATTCGAGCCTTCGAAGGAGAAGCCCTCCAGACATGAGCTCGTATTCGGGCGCGCTCGAGGCGATCGAGCGGATCCTCAACCGCGGCGGCGATGCCGATGAGGTTTTGCGACAGGTCGTGTCCGTGCTGCGCGACCGCTTCGACCACTACTCCTGGGTCGGCATCTACCTCGTCGAAGGCGACGATCTCGTGCTGGGGCCGTGGCAGGGCCCGCAGGCGACCGAGCACGTCCGCATTCCGATCGGCCAGGGGATCTGCGGCGCCGCGGCCGCGAGTGGGGTGACCGAAATCGTCGACGACGTCAACGCGGATTCGCGCTACCTCGCCTGCTTCCCCTCCACCCGCTCGGAGATCGTCGTTCCCATCGCCTACGAAGGAAAAGTCGTCGGCGAGATCGACATCGACTCCGACCAAGCTGCCGGGTTCAGCGTGGAAGATCGCACGTTTCTCGAACGAGTTGCATTACTGATCTCGCCGCACTGCCTCGTCGGCTGGGACACAGGGGGCGAAGCCTGGAAACCCTGACCCACGCCGGCCGTCCGGCGACCGGCGCGTTCCACTTCACCTGAGCGAAGCGAAAGGTGTAACCCCCACCGCGGAAAGTGCGAAGCACTTTTTCGCGGTTTAGGCCGCGCGCCCGCCCGCTGTCCTCGGAACGAACGGGCGCCGCAGCTTTGGTGCCCTCTCCCCCTTCCACTCGTTGTAGTCAGATTCGCGGCGCGGTCTATCCCTGAAAAGAGGTACCGCGCTTGTTCGAGGGATGATCCCTCCAACGAGGGACGCTAACTTCCAATGTTTGCGACGAGATAAGCGGGCGTCGGACGGCCGCGCGAGCAAAGCTCGCACGGCCTTTATGCGGCGCCGCCGAGTCGGCGCCTCAGTTACGAGGGAGTGACTCGGTAGGCGTCGAAGACCGCCTCGATGTTGCGCAGAGCCGTCAGCAATCCGCGCAATTCCTTCACGTCTCCGACCTCCGCGGTGTACCAGTTCTTGGCCATCTGATCCTCGACGGTTCCCCCGTACGAGACGATGTTCGCGCCGTGCTCGGCGAAGGTCCGGGCGACGTCTTCCAGGAGCCGAGGCCGGTCCCAGGAGTCGACGGCGATCTGGACGCGGAAGCTCTGCGAGGCGCCGCCGTCCCAGCTGACGGGGGTGAAGCGCTCGGGGTTCCGCGCCAGCGCCTTCACGTTCGGGCAGTCGCCGCGGTGGATCGTGATGCCCTTGCCCATCGAGATGTAGCCGACGATCTCGTCGCCCGGCACCGGCGTGCAGCACTTGGCGAGCCGCACGAGGACGTCGTCGACGCCGTGGACGTTTATGCCGTAGTTCTCGCTGCCGATCGCATGCTTCGCGCGCGGCGCCTTGAGCGGGACCGCCTCTTCTTCCGCGGCCTGCTCGGTCTTCAGGCGCTGCAGCACCTTGTTCACGACCGACTGCGCGCCGATCTTGCCCGAGCCCAGCGAGAGGTAGAAGTCCTCCGCCTTCTTGAAGTTCATGTCGCGGATGACCTCCGCAAGCACGGCCGAGCCGGCCAGCTTGCGATACGGGAGCTTCGCCGCCTTCAGCGCGGCCTCGAGCGATTCGCGACCCTTCTGCTCCTGGTCCTCGCGGGTCTCGCGCGAGAACCACTGCCGGATCTTGTTCCGCGCCCGCGAGGACGCGGCCAGCGAGAGCCAGTCGCGCGACGGGCCGCGCCCGGCCTTCGACGTCAGGATCTCGACGAAGTCCCCGTTCTTCAGCCGGTAGTGCAACGGGACGATCCGGCCGTTGATCTTCGCGCCGACCGTGCGGTGCCCCACGTCCGTGTGCACGGCATAGGCGAAGTCGATCGGCGTTGCGCCCGTCGGCAGCGTCTTCACCTCGCCCTTCGGTGTGAACACGTACACCTCGTTGTCGACGAGGTCGCTGAGGAACGCGCGCTTGAACTCGCCCGGCTCGTCGATCGTCTCCGGCTGCGCCTCCATCAGCTGCCGCACCCACGTCTCCCACGCGTCGTCGGACTTCGGGCGACGCTTGCCCTTGTAGCGCCAGTGCGCGGCGATGCCGAACTCCGCCGTCTCGTGCATCTCGCGCGTGCGCACCTGGATCTCGAGCGGGCGGCCTTCCGGCCCGATCACCGTCGTGTGCAATGACCGGTAGCGGTTGAACTTCGGCATCGCGATGTAATCCTTGAAGCGGCCGGGCATCGGCTTCCATAGCGAGTGGATCAGGCCGAGCGCGCCGTAGCAGTCGCGCGTGCCCTCGTCTCCGGAGCGCTCCACGATCACGCGCATCGCCGTCAGGTCGTAGATCTCGTTGAACTCGCGGCCCTTCTTGGCCATCTTGTCGTAGATCGAGTAGAAGTGCTTCGCGCGCCCGGAGATCTCGGCCGGGATGTCGACCTTGTCGAGCTCGAGCTGGAGGATGCGCGCGGCCTCCGAGACATGGCCCTCGCGGTCGGCGCGCCGCTCGGTCACCATCGCCTTGATCTCCTCGTACTTGCGCGGGTGCAGCGTCTCGAACGCGAGGTCCTCGAGCTCCCACTTGAGGGCGTGGATGCCGAGCCGGTGCGCGAGCGGCGCGTACACCTCGAGCGTCTCCTTCGCCTTCTGCACCTGCTTCTGCTTGCCGAGGTACTCGATCTCGCGCAGGTTGTGCAGCCGGTCGGCGAGCTTGATCAGGATCACGCGCACGTCCTCGGCCATCGCGATGATCAGCTTGCGGTAGTTCTCCGCCTCCGCCTGCTCGCGGCTCTGGAACTTGACGCGCGTCAGCTTCGTCACCCCCTCGACGAGCTTCGCGATCTCGTCCCCGAACTCGAGGCGGACGTCCTCGAGCTCGATGTCCGTGTCCTCGACGACGTCGTGGAGGAGCGCGGCGGCGATCGTCTCGTCGTCGAGCTGGAGCTGCGCGCAGATCTTGGCGGCACCCCACGGGTGCAGCACGAAGTCCTCCCCCGAGCGCCGCTGCTGGCCCTCGTGGGCGTCGGCCGCGAAGAGGAAGGCCCGGGTGATCAGGTCGCGGTCGACGTCCGGGTTGTAGGCGGACACGTCCGCGATCAGCTCGTCTATGAGCTCCTGATGCTGTTCGTGAGTCTCAAGGACGGCCATACACCCAGTGTACTCCGCGTGTTTCGGGCTCCCTCCCCCGTCTCAGTGGCCATACCTAAAGGGCAGGAAACCCCATTCCGATGAGGAAATGGAGTCGCCCATGGCCTGGTACCGACGCAGACAGGAACGCAAGGCAGCCGAGCGCGCGGCGCGCGTCCTGCTCGCGCTGAACGCGTGCGCTAGTAGGCGACCCCGAAGGTCTCAGGCGGGTACACGGCTCGGCCTCGCAACGTCGAGTCGTAGGCGCGTAGCGGTCTGAGCATGAAGTACTGCGGGCCGTGCGCCTCGGGCGGCGGCTCGATCCCCTGCGCGTCAGCGCGGGTGAACCCGAACCGTTCGTAGTACGCAGGGTTACCCTCGATCAGGAGCAGCGGCTCACCGCGTTGCTCGGCGACGCGGATCGTCTCCTCCATCGGCGCGCTCCCGATGCCACGCCGCTGGTGCGACGGCACGACGGCCAGCGGCCCGACCTGCAGGACACGTCTCGTGCCTGGCACCAGGTCCACGTAACTGGAGATGACATGCCCCAGGGACTGTCCCTTGTTCATGGCTACAAGAGACAGCTCGGGAACGAACCGGTCCGAGGCACGGATGCCGTCGACGATCTTGCTCGTGATCGTGTCGCCGCACGCCTCGTCGACGAGGGCCCGGATCGCGTCGTGGTCGGCGGGCGTCTCGGCGCGGATGATCACGCAGCGCGCAGCAGCGCGGGCTCGGCGAGCAGCGCGCGAAACGTGTCCGACTCGAGCGGATGCCGCCGCGCCCCGCCGGCTTCGACGTCGAGCTCGTCGAAGATCCTTTGCGCCTGTGGATCGCGGCTGCCGTTGGCACGCCACTGCGTGCGCAGCCACTCGTACAGCTCGTCGAAACGATCGTCCGCGTCGAACACCCGCCGGACGACCAGCTGCGGCGCGACCGTTCCGTTCCAGCGATTCTCCTGCAGGCGGAACGCGACGTCGTACCGGCCGACGCGCCGGAAGCGATCGAGCTGCGTGCCCTGGCCGAACGCGATCGCTCCGCCCGCGTCACGCCCGTCGCGCTGCACTCGGAAGCGCAGATGCTTCCCGTCGCCGACCGTCGCGAGGTCGCCGAGCTCGCAACCCGGCGCGAGCAGCGTGACGTCGGGATTGCCGAGCCCGAACGGCGCCAGCCGGCGCAGCTCCTCGCAGAGGTCGAGCGTCAGCTTCGCGCCACGCGGGAGCACCGCGTCGACGACGGTCGTCGGGACGAGGTCATCCGGCGCCAGCAATCCCTCGGCCTGCGCCGCGAACGCGTCGGCGAACGGGTCGATCCGCTCCGGCCGGATCGACAGGCCCGCAGCCGCGCGGTGACCGCCGAAGCGCTCGAGAAGCCCAGCGCAGGCGCCGAGCGCCCCGTGCAGGTCGAAGGACGGGATCGAGCGTCCCGACCCCTTCCAGAAACCCTCGCCGCCGGCGAGCAACACCACGGGCCTGTGGTACCGCTCGACCAGCCGCGAGGCGACGATCCCGATCACGCCCTCGTGCCAGTCGTCGCCCCAGACGACGTACGCCTTGCGACGCCGCTTCGCCTCCGGCCACTCCTCGACCTGGGCGATCGCCGCGCGGAGGATCTTGTCCTCGATCGCTTGACGGTCGCGGTTGAGCTCCTCGAGCCGGTCGGCGAGCCGCCGTGCCTCGTCGGCGTCGGCCGTGAGCAGCAGCTCGAGCGCGGCGCGCGGATGTCCCAGCCGGCCGGCCGCGTTGATCCGCGGCGCGAGCCGGAAGCCGACCTGGCCGGTGTCGACCGTGGCGGGATCGACGTGCGCCACCTTCATCAGCGCCTGCAGCCCCGGCTTCTGCGTTCGGGCGAGCCCGCGCAGGCCGGCGATCGTGAGCGTGCGGTTCTCGCCGAGCAGCGGTACGACGTCGGCGATCGTCGCGAGCGCGACGAGGTCGAGATGCCGCCGCAAGACTTCGGACTCCGCGCCGAGCAATGCCTGCCCGAGCTTGAAGACGACGCCGGTGCCGCAGAGCTCCTTTGTCGCAACGATCGGGCAGTCCGGCAGCTCGTCGCCGGGACGGTGATGGTCGGTGACGATCACGTCGAGCCCGAGCTCGCGTGCGCGCCGCACCTCCTCGACGGCGGTGATGCCGCAATCGACGGTGAGCACGAGCCGGCACCCCTCGCCGGCGAGCCGCTCGAGCGTGCCGCCGTTGACGCCGTAGCCCTCGTCGAAACGGCTGGGGAGATGCCACTCGACGTCCGCCCCGAGCTCGCGTAGGACGAGCACGGCGAGAACCGTGGCGCAGATGCCGTCGACGTCGTAATCGCCGTGCACGCAGATCCGTTCTCCCGCCGCCACGGCGGCGCGGATCCGCTCGACGGCCGCGGCCATGTCACCGAGCAGGAACGGGTCCCGGAGCGGCTGCTCGCCGGAGAGGAACGCCCGAGCCTGCTCGGGGTCGCCGTAGCCGCGCCGGACGAGCACGCTTGCCGTGATCTCGTTGAGGCCGAGCTGCTGCGCGAGCGAGTCGGCCTGCCGGTGCGGGCACGGACTGATCGTCCAGGTGCCCTCTTGCATCGCCGTTCCACGCTACGGAGAGCATCGGACGACATCGTTTGCGCCCTCTTGTCAACGCTCGCCCAGAGGCAGATACTCGCCACGTGGGCTGGCCGCAGCAGCTCTGGCAGTGGCTGAAGGACGCGTGGACCTGGATCAAGGGCCTGCGGGAACGAGATGTCTTCAACGCCGTGCCACTGTCGCGCCGCTGGCGTTACGTGACGCCGGTCGTGCTCTTCGTGGCAGTCGCGACGCTGACGATGTACCGCGAGCTGAGCCGGCTGCTCGAGGCCACACACCTTCCGGGCGCCGGCTCGTTCGGGCCCGGCAGCCTTGCGAACGTCGGCTTCCACAAACCGGACTCAACCGTCCCAGGGCTCATCAAGCAAACCTGGACCGATGCGGAGCCTGCGCACGCGACGACGCCCCATGAGCTGCTCGGGTGGGCGCTCGTGATCGACTGCGTCTTCGTCCTCGCCTACTGCACCCTGCTCGCGCTCGTATTGATGCGGATCGGGAGCGCGCTGCGTCGCGTCTATGCGAACGGGCCACTGCTCGCGCAGCTCGAGGCACGCCGTGCCCGCTCCACCATCACGCCGGGAGTCGCACCTGCCGTCGATACCGTCAAGAAGCTCGTCAACACGTTCCGCCTGCTGGTCGTGATCGCCCTCCTGACGGTTCCACTGGTCGGGATCTTCGACCTCGCCGAAAACTTCTTCACCTGGCGGACGTACAACGCGAAAGACCCGGCCGATTGGTTCTGGTTCCTCTGGACGTTCTCGACGCTGAAGACGGTCTTCTTCGTGCTCGTGGTCTCGGCACTCGCGATCGCAACGCTCGCGTGGCTCTCGTTCTACTGGACGTTGCGACAGAGGGCATTCGCCACGCTCGTCGCGATGCGCGGGCAGATCGTGCTCGCGGCGGTCTTCGTCGGCCTCGTGCTGTTCGATCCGACGGGTCAGGTGGTCGATTCGGCACGCACTTGGTACCCGCAGTGGCTCGAGGCGTTCACCGCCCTGGCGCTTGGGCTGCTGTTTGCGTTTTTGCTCACCATCGACGCACGCAGTCTCGTCTTCTTCGCCACGAAACCGTTCCGGCCAAAGGACGGTTACTACTGGTGGGGGCCGACCGCCGTGGGCATCACGGGCCTCGTGCTGCTGATCGTGGGCCTGTGGACGAACAGCAAGTGGCACGTCGGGCTCGGTGTCGCCGTCCTCGGCGGCATCCTGCTCGTGATCGCCGCGCTCAGCGGCTTCGTCGCGCGGATCCCGCCCGACGACCCGCTCGAGCTCTGGACCGCCAACCGGCCGACGGCGCTGCTCGCGGTGATCCCGGTGCTCACCCTCGGTGTCGTCACCCTCCGCTCCTCATTCTCCGAGATCGCGTACGCGGGACATCGGCGGTACTTCTTGATCGTCGCTGTCGCGCTCGTCTACCTGCTTGCCGGCTGCTTGCTCTACCCGGTGCTCAAGAGCTGGGCGGTGCCTCAGACCGTCACTCGGAGCGCACGGGCAGTGGCGCTCGCAGTCGCCGTTAGTTTCTTCGTCGGCACGGTCTGGGCGCCGTGGGTCTTCGGTGCCAGCGTGGGCATGGTCGGTGTGTTGGTCGCCTTCATGATCGCCGCCGCGGTCTTCCTGTTCGGACTCGGCGTGATCGCAGAGCACCTGCGCCCGCCGCAGGCATTCACGCTGCTGCGACTCAGGCGGACCCCGATCTTCGTGCTGCTGCTGCTCTGGGCCGTGCTCGCCGCAGTCGTGGACCGATCAGGCAGCTACTACGACGTTCGCAAGATCGAGCCGGCGCAGGCGGAGGTCCCGTGTATCACCCGTATGCCGAACGACCGGAACGAGGCGGCCCGCTGCCACAACTGGACCGCCGCGGAGGAGCTCGCCGCGTGGCTGCAGCGAAACACGACCACCGTGTCGGCTACGCCCCGACCGGCGGTGCCGCTCGTCTTCGTCGCGACGGAGGGCGGCGGCATCCGCGCGGCGTACTGGACCGCGATCACGCTCCGCTGCGTGTTCGAACGCCACGGCGCGACGGACTGCGGCGGACCGACCGACCGGAGAGGTCGCGTCTTCGCAATGAGCGGCGTCTCCGGCGGCGCCCTCGGACTCGTCACCTACAACACGCACGAGGCCGCCACCCCGGGCGATACCGACTGGCCGGAGAGCACCTTGAAGCACGACTTCGTCGGGCCCATGTTCGCGTGGGCGCTGTTCGTCGACCTGCCGCTCTCGTTCATCCGGCGCGGCGGGGGCACCGACCGCGCCGAGGTGCTCGAGCGGGCGTGGGAGGACGGCTGGGACGACGACACGAATCCGCTCGGGCAGGGTCTCTACGCGCAATGGCGCACCAACACGCTTCCGCTGCTCTTCCTGAACGGCACGCGCGTACAGGACGGTTGCCGCTTCGAGACGTCCGTCGTGTTGACGGCGGTGGGCTCGTCGACGTATCCGGCTCCCGTCAGCAAGGACGACCCGCTGATTCGCGACTGCCTCGCGCTGCGCCTCTTCGAGGACACCGACAAGCAGCCACGGTTGTACGTGCCACCCTCGGAACGGTCGACCTGGATGCTCGGCGCCACGACCGATCTCGCACCGGATCTTTGCCCCGGCGAGGACGTCCGTCTCTCGACCGCCGCGCTGCTGGCCGCGCGCTTCCCCTACGTTGCGCCGTCCGGGAAGGTTGAGAAGTGCGGCGGCGGCTCGCCGGCGAACATCGTCGACGGCGGCTACTTCGAGAACACCGGCAATGCGACGATCGTCGAGCTTTGGGACTCGCTCCGCGGGCAGGTCACGCAGCACAACGCCCAAGCGAACACCACCTGTGTCGTGCCGGTGCTGCTCGAAATCGACAACCACTACCGCGGCGCACCCGGCCCGGCGCCGGCGGGCCGGCCGTGGGAGAGCAGCGTGCCGCTGCAGACGCTCGGGGCCGGCCGGGACGCGCGCGACGCGGAGTCACGCCAGGCGGCGGCGCTCGCCTTCGGCCAGCGGGAGTTCGACGGCATGTCGGCGCACGTCGGCAGCGAGGGCGACGCCGTCGACCGCATCGCCCACATCTTCCCGCGCGTCCATCCCGGCGCCGAGGCGCCGCTCGGTTGGGCGCTCTCCGATGTCGCCAGCTCCGATCTCGATGAGCGGCTCAAGGACGACAATCGCGCTGAGCTCAGGAAGATCCAGAAGTGGTTCGCGCCGGACCTGAACTGTGTCGGGCCTTAACGTGCACGCGTGGCGCTGCGCGACGAGTTCCTCCTAGACCCAGAGGTCACGTTCCTCAACCACGGCTCCTTCGGGGCGTGCCCCCGCGCGGTGTTCGAGCGCTACCAGGAGTGGCAGCTCGAGCTCGAACGGCAGCCGGTGCTCTTTCTCGCGCGCCGTGTCGAGGGACTGCTCGCCGAGGCGCGCGCCGCGCTGGGTGCGTACATCGGGGCCGATCCCGGCGATCTCGTCTTCGTCCCGAACGCGACCGCTGGGATCAACGTCGCCGCCTGGCCGCTCGGCTTGCGCGAGGGCGACGAGGTGCTCTCGACGAATCTCGAGTACGGCGCGCTCGACCTGACCTGGGAACACGTCTGCGGCGACTTCGGCGCGCGCTACGTCCGCACGCCGATCTCACTGCCGGTCGCGGACGAGGACGAGATCGTCGACACCTTGTGGGCGGCGGTCGGCCCGCGCACGCGCGTGCTCTTCGTCAGCCATCACACATCCCGCACCGCGCTGACGCTGCCCGTCGGCGAGCTCTGCCGGCGCGCCCGCGAGCATGGAATCACGACAGTGATCGACGGCGCGCACGTTCCGGGGCACCTCCCGCTGGACCTGCGCGAGCTCGATCCGGACTTCTATGCCGGCAACTGCCACAAATGGCTCTGCGCGCCGAAGGGCGCAGGCTTCCTCTACGTGCGCCGCGGGCTGCAGCGTGACGTCCACCCGCTGATGTTCAGCTGGGGCTACGAGGGCGACGACCCGAGCTTCGTCGTCCGGCACGAGAAGCAGGGGACGCGCGATCCGTCCGCCTACCTGACCGTCCCGTTCGCGATCGAGTGGCAGCGCGAGCACGGCTGGGCCAACGTGCGCGTCCGCTGTCACGAACTCGCCCGCCGGGCGGCCGCGGAGCTCGGGCTCCAACCCCTGGTGCCAGGCACGCGACATGACCTCTTCGGACAGATGGTGTCGCTGCGACTTCCCGACGACGCGCCCGCGGACTTACAGGAGCGGCTCTACGACGAGCACCGCATCGAGGTGCCGGTCGCGGAGCACGACGGCGGCCGCCTGATTCGGCCGTCGTTCCAGGGCTACAACGACGAGGCGGATCTCGAGCGGCTCAGGCTCGCGCTGAAGGCGCTGCTCTAGGCCGCGTACGCGAACGGGTGCCGGAAGACGTCGAGCGCCTTCTCGGCGGGAGCGTGGACCTCGAAGCTCTCGCCGGACCGGCTGTCCGCAACCGCGACCAGCAGCCGGTTGGTGTTCCGGCTCCAGAGCAGGGAGACCTCGATCCCGTCCGCGGAGCGGTGGTCGAGCTCGGTGAGGGTGAAGTCCATGCTCATGAATGTCCCACGCATCGGACTCCACGACCACGGAGTCAACCCCCCAATTGCGGTACGGGTGACCCTCTATTCGTGGGGGAGGTTGACCCCCAGGAGGGTCAGCACGACCAGCAGCGCGACGAAAGCCAGCGCGCCGGCCGCGATCAGGCGGGGATGGCGGCTGCGCCTGAGCGAGTCCCAGCCGATCCGTCCCCAGAAGACGACGAGTCCAGCGACGGCGCCGAGGCCGATCACGAGGACGGGCGCCAGCAGCACAGCCCGTTGGAACGAGAGGTCGCTGACCCACACGGCCCCGACGACGACGACCGTGACTGCTACCGACGCGGCGAACAGGCGAATGCTCACAGGGGCAAAGGCTATGCTCGGCGGGTGGTGGAGGCGAACTACGTCTCGGGCGACGACTACGTCATCGAGTTCCAGGACCATCGCTTCGGCTTCAACGCTGAAGACTTCGAGCAACGCGTGACCGCGGCGGCCGTGAGGCTCGGCCTGGTCGCGGACAACGAGCTCGACGCGGATGAGACGGCCGACCTCGTCGAGCTCGTCTGGCGCGACTGGATCGAGGAGCCGCGCAGCGGCCTCGGCCGCTACCTCGTCCGCCACTGGGAGCGCGTTTCGCTCGTCGGAGGCGAATCGCTCGTCTACTGGCTGAAGAAGCTCGTCTTCCGCAGCGCCTGGCTCGACCACCGCGTCAAGGAGGGCATCCTCGACGTCGCCTGGGACGAGGAGCTCGCCGACTTCGCCTACCGCGACCCGAACGGCGACCGCGCGCTGCTCGAGCTCGCACCCGTGCCCTCGTGGCACGACCTGCAGTTCCGGCGTTGATCCGGGCCGGCCTGATCGCCGGCTATCTCGCCGCCCTCCTCGCGGTGGACACACAGGTCGAGCTGCCGGGCCAGCTCGTCCTCGGCGGACTGACGTGGATCGTGCTCGTGGTCGCCGCACGGCGACTACCGGTGGAACGGCGACTGCAAGTGGCGGTCGTCATCTGCGCGGCAACCGTCGCCGAGCTCACTGGCTCGATCATCTGGGGGGTCTACTCGTACCGGCTGCACAACCTGCCGACCTTCGTGCCGCCCGCGCACGGCCTGGTCTTCATGGCCGGCCTCTCGCTGAGCGAGGCGCTCCGGCGTCACGCACGCCCGCTCGTCGTCGCCGCAGGGACGATCGCGCTCGTGTGGGGCCTCCTGGGGCTCACGATGCTCCCGCGCACGGACGCGGCCGGTGCGCTCGGCGTGCCGCTGCTGCTCGCCTTCCTCTGGCGCTCGCGCGCGCGCGCCGCGTACGCGGGAGTCTTCCTCGTCGTCGCCGGGGTCGAGCTCTACGGGACGGCGATCGGCACCTGGCGCTGGGCGGAGGAGCTGCCCGGGCTCGGCATCCCGGACGGCAACCCGCCCAGCGGCGTGGCTTCCGGCTACGTCTGGTTCGACGTCATGGCGCTGCTGCTCGCCCCCCGCCTACCAGCTGCCTGGCACAGGCTTCGCGTCCTCGTAGATCCACACGTTGAAGAACTGGGTGAGGTCCATCCCGCTCTCCTGCTCCGCGAGCGCGATGAACTGGGGCGTGGTCACGGTCCCGAACCGGTTCTGCGTCGCCCAGTCCCGTAGCAGCTGGAAGAACGTCAGGTCGCGTCGAACCTGCCGAGCGTCGTCGTCGCGAGGTACGGCGCCATCGGATCGCTCTCGCGCCAGAGCGTCGTCCGTCGGCACCCAGCCTTCGATCGAGGTGTCCGGGTCGGTCACGACGAGCGGCTGGCCGGCGTAGTCGACCGTCACCGTGAACGTCCTGCCCTGCACGAGGCTCGACGCCGGCGTGATCACCAGCTCCTGCTCCTTTTCATAAATGAAGGAGGCAGGCGCGCCGTTGACGAGTAGGCGCGTGATGCTGTTCTGCATGCGGAAATCGAGATCGAACCGCGAGAGGCTTTGCGTCGCGCGCGCCGTGATCACGGCCGTGCCACGCAGCTGGTTCCCGGCCGGTGTGTAGCGGCGGCCGCGCCGAGGCACCGCTTGCGGTCCCGGCATCAGGGCGGGCGGCGTCAGCCGGCCGCCCGTCTGCAATCGCCGACCGATATAAGCGAACCACAACGCGGCGGCCGCGCCGAGGCACCGCTTGCGGTGCCGACATCAGGGCGGGCGGCGTCAGCCGCCCGCCCGCCTGCAATCGCCGACCGATATAAGCGAACCACAACGCGGCGGCCGCGAAGACATCTCCGCGGCCGCCTTCGGAGGATGTGGGCTGCGGCCCCCCACGATCCTCCTGAGACTCAGAATCGAGGCGGAAAGCGGATTTGGCTCTCCCCCGGGTGGGTGAAGTGAAGCACCCGAATGAACCACCCGAAGGGGGAGGAATCAACCGTCGTGGGTGAGGCATGCTCACTCACGTACCACCTGTCCTCAAAGCTCTGTACTGCGGCAGAGCGAAGCCCCCAACAACTGCGGTTCTGCGGCGGGGGCGGACATTTAAGGAGCGGAACCTGTGCGGCGGGTTCCGCTCCTTCTTTGTACGGCAGCAAGCCCGGGCCAAGCCCGGCCTTGCTGCGAAGTTGGGGTGGCGGGTGGGTCGTACCCGATAGTGCGGACGGGCGATTGCTTCGCGATCGCCCGGCGCATTGGTTCGCCTCCCGGTAAGGCGGCTTCGCCTGCCTTACCGTCCGGCCTAGGTGGTCTTGGTGGGTAGCGCGAAGCCCGGCTTGTTCTTCTCATCGGCTGGGCCGAGGGTGATTCGGCGGATCGCGCCGACTGGGACGATCAACTGCTCGCCGTCCGGCACGGTCAGCGTCAGGAATCCGTAGCCCGGCTCGCTCGAGATGGACTGCAGGGTCAGGTGCTCGCCGTCGCCGAGCTCGACCTCCACGTGCGAGCGCTCGGCGGTGTGCGTGACGGTGTAGCGCTCGATCTGACGGAGGACTCGGGCGACGAAGTCCTCGAGGGAGGGCTCGGCTGCGCCCGGAACCCAGAGGTCGGGGCTCAAAAGAGCTTCGCGTCTTCGGCGGCCGCGGCGCCGAGGTGCTCGCGGCCGAGCTGCGTCACGATCCGGCCGCGCGGCGTGCGCTGCAGGAAGCCGAGCTGCAGCAGGTACGGCTCGTAGACGTCCTCGATCGTGTCCGGCTCCTCACCGAGCGAGACCGCGAGCGTCGACAGGCCGACCGGCCCGCCGCCGAACTTGACGAGGATCGCCGACAGCAGCTCACGGTCGATGCGCTCGAGCCCGATGCCGTCCACCTCCAGCAGCGTCAGCGCCTCGCGCGCGACGTCGTTCGTGATCACACCGTCGTGCTTCACCTGTGCGACGTCGCGCACCCGCCTGAGGATCCGGTTCGCGATGCGCGGTGTACCGCGCGAGCGGCGTGCGATCTCGTCCGCGGCGTCGTCCTCGATCTCGACGTCCAGGATGCGCGCCGAGCGCCGCACGATCGTCCCGAGCTCGGCCGCGTCGTAGTAGTCGAGCCTGAAGGTCATCCCGAAGCGGTCGCGTAGCGGCGTCGTCAACAGGCCGGTCCGCGTCGTCGCGCCGACGAGCGTGAAGGGCGGCAGGTCGAGCGTCAGCGTCCGCGCGGCCGGCCCCTGGCCGACGATGATGTCGAGGCGGAAATCCTCGAGCGCCGGATAGAGGATCTCCTCGATCACGCGGTTGAGCCGGTGGATCTCGTCCACGAACAGGACGTCGTGCCGCTCGAGACCGGTGAGGATGGCGGCCATGTCGCCCTTGCGCTCGAGCGCGGGCCCCGCGATGCAGCGGATGCCGACGCCGAGCTCCTCGCGCACGATGTGCGCCAGGCTCGTCTTCCCCAGTCCCGGCGGCCCGACGAGCAGGACGTGGTCGAGCGCCTCCTCGCGCGCTTTCGCGGCCGTGAGCGCAATCGCCAGCTGATCCTTGATGCGTGCCTGGCCGACGAACTCGGTGAGCCGCCGCGGGCGCAGCGACTCCTCGAGGACTTCCTCCTCGGGAACGACCGCGGGGGCGAGAAACTGAGTGGGCATGTCAGGCAGCTTTCAACGCCTGACGCACGCGTTCCTCCGGTGGCAGCTCGGGGTCGACCGCGGCAAGCGCCTGTTCCGCCTCGCCGACGGAGTAGCCGAGCTCGACGAGCGCGTCTCGCGCCACGAGGTGCGGCGGGGTTCCACCCGCGGAGGAGATCGGCACCGGCGCGTCGGCGAGCTTCTCCTTCAGCTCGAGCACGATCCGCTCGGCCGTCTTCTTGCCGATCCCGGGGATCGCCTGGAAGCGCGCCGTGTCCTCCAGCACGATCGCGCGGCGCAGGTCCGCGGCGGGCGAGCCCGACACGATCCCGAGGGCGACCTTCGGCCCCACGCCGTTCACCGACAGCAGCTGCAGGAACAGCTCGCGCTCAGCGGCCTCCGCGAAGCCGTAGAGCTGGAGCGCGTCCTCGCGGACGTGCAGGTACGTGTGCAGCGCCACCTCCGCCGCACCGTCCGCGAGCCGCACGGCCGAGGGGGTGGCGGCAACGAGGTAGCCGACCCCGCCGACGTCGACGACGAGCCCCTCCGGCGTGTTCGCAACGGGACGGCCGCGCAGACGCGCGATCACCCGGCGATCCTCAGCAGAGGCGGTGCCAGCGCATGACAGATCGCGACGGCGAGCGCGTCGGCTGCGTGCGTCGGCGTCGGCGCAGCCTGGAGCGACAGGATGGCCTTGACCATCTTCTGCACCTGCTGCTTCTCGGCGCGGCCGTAGCCGCAGACAGTCTGTTTCACGCGCGCGGGAGAGTACTCAGCGCACTCGACGCCGGCGTTCGCGGCCGCGACCATGACGGCTCCGCGCGCCTGTCCGACGGAGAGCGCGATGCGGGCGTCGGCGCCGACGAACGACTCCTCGAGCACGACGGCATCCGGACGGTGCGCCTCGATGAGCTCGGCGACCGCGTCGAAGATCGTCTTCAGCCGTAGCTCGGGGCGTTCCCCGGCGGCCGTTTTCCACCACCCGTGGTCGACGGCCCTGAGGCGCCCGTCGCTTTCGTGGACGATGCCGTACCCGCATGAAGCCGTCCCTGGATCGATGCCGATGACCTTCACGGTCAGAGGTTAGGCAGCGACCCGGACATATCCTTCCTGCTGCAATGGCCCGACAGAGCTGGCTGACCTTCCCTGACGGGACGGAACACGAGCTCGCACGGGACGTCACGCTCGGCCGCGAGGGCCACAACGACCTCGTCCTCGAGTCCTCCACGGTCAGCCGGGACCATGCGGCCTTCACCTTCCGCGACGGCCGCTGGTACCTCGAGGACCGGGGCAGCTCCAACGGCACCTTCCTCAACGGCACGCGCGTCCAGCCGGGGACACCGCTCCCGCTCCGCCACGCCGACCGGATCAGCATCGGCACCGACACGCTGATCTTCTCCTGGCCGGCCCAGCTCGAGGATCCCGACCAGACCCGAGGGCTCGACCAGGTCTCCAGAGCGAATACCGCGCAGCTCTCGAGCTTCCAGCGCCAGGTCGTGCAATGCTTGTGCGGGCCCTGGCTCGCCGGCTCGAGCCTGGAAGCGCTCCCTTCGAACGAACAGATCGCCGCGGAGCTCGGAACGCCCGGCGCAACCGGCACCGTCAAAACGGCACTGCGGCGTATCTACGCGAAGGCAGGCATCTCGGACCAGCCCGCCCACGCCAAGCGCCGAGCTCTCTGCCGCATCGCCAGACAGCGCGGCTGGATCTGAGTCAGAGGCGGCTAGACCGCGACAGCCTCGAGCACCCGCTCGGGGATGTCGAAGTTCGCGTACACGTCCTGCACGTCGTCGTTCTCTTCTAGCTGGTCGATCAGACGCAGGATCTTCTTCGCCGCTGCCTCGTCGGCGACCTCGACGGTCGTCTTCGGGACCAGCGTGAGCTCAGCAGAGTCGACGGTGAAACCCGCGGCCTCGATCGCCTCGCGCACGGCGGTGAACGCCTCGGGCGCGGACACGACTTCGTAGGTGGTGCCGTCGAGCGAGACGTCGTCAGCACCGCCTTCCGCCGCGGCGAGCGTGAGCTCGTCTTCGTCGGCGCCGTCCGCCGGGACGAGCACGACGCCGCGGCGCTCGAACAACCAGGCGACCGCTCCCGATGTGCCGAGGTTGCCGTCGTTCTTGTCGAACGCGTGGCGGACGTCGGACGCGGTGCGGTTGCGATTGTCCGTCAGCGCCTCGACGATCACGGCCACGCCGCCCGGGCCGTACCCCTCGTAGATCACCGTCTCGAACGCCTGCGCGTCGGACTCGGCGCCCGAGCCGCGCGCGATCGCGCGCTCGATGTTGTCCTTCGGCATGGAGTACGAACGCGCCTTCTCGACCGCGTTCTGCAGTGCGAGGTTCCCGCCGGGGTCCGGTCCCCCCTCCTTCGCCGCGACGATGATCGCGCGCGACAGCTTCGAGAAGAGCTTGCCGCGCTTCGCGTCGGCCGCTCCCTTCTTGTGCTTGATCGACGACCACTTGCTATGCCCTGACACTCATCGCCTCCCGCACTCGCTCCAGGAACAGTTCGTGCACGCGCGTATCCTCGGTCAGCTCGGGGTGGAACGATGCGACGAGGAAGCGGCCCTGCCGGAGCAGGACGGGCTCGCCGTCGTGCTCGGCGAGGACCTCGACCTCGGGGCCGTGATCGCGGACGCGCGGGGCGCGGATGAAGACGCCCCGCAGCGGTTCGTCGTCGTCCCTTAGCCGGAGGTCCGCCTCGAAGCTCGCCACCTGGCGGCCGTAGGCGTTGCGATCCACATCGAGATCCATCAGGCCGAGGTGCCCGCGGTCGAGCACGATCATCCCCGCGCACGTACCCATGACCGGGCCTGAGAAGGTGCGTAGCGCCTCGTCCAGCCCGTAGAGCCGCATCAGCCGCATGAAGGTCGTCGACTCGCCGCCCGGGACGACCAGACCGTCCAGCCCCTCCAGCTGCTCCGGCTTGCGCACCTCGACGACGTCCGCGCCCAGCCGGCGCAGCATGGCCGCGTGCTCGCGGACGTTTCCCTGGACTGCGAGAACGCCGACTTTCATCGACTCAAGTGTAGTTTCGTCTACCCTGAGTCCGTTCCAAAGGGGCAAGGGGAGGGAGATCAGTTGAAGCGACTGTGGCTGTTGGCGCCGGCGACCGTGCTTGCGTTCGTGCTCCTGTCGTCGCTCGCGGCGGCGAGCACCGATCGCAGCATCGGCACCGGCCAGGTATTCGTCCCGAATCCCGTCCAGTCGTTGGGCGACGAGGGACTGACAGACCAGAAGGACTCCGATGCCGCCGTACCGGCGGCCGCGTACTACGAGGTGACGCTGACGAACCTCGACGGCAGCGGCTACCTCCGCGGCGACTGGGCGAACGTCGTGAACGAGGTTGGCAATCCCGCGTACTCGCCGACGAACACGTTCGAGTACACGCGGCATCAGGACGAGTTCGAGCAGGTGATGGCGTACTTTTGGATCACCGAGTCGCAGAAGTACATCCAGAGCCTCGGCTTCGGCTCGCGGTACCCGGCCGTAAACAAGGAGTCGCAGGACGTCCGGATCAACCAGTGGGGCCAGGACAACTCGTTTGAGACAACCCATCCGAAGGACGAGCTGCGCTTCGGCAAGGGCGGAGTCGACGACGCGGAGGACGCCGAGGTGATCCTCCACGAGTACGGCCACGCCATCCACGAGGGCTCGGGGTTCGTCTTCGCAACCGAAGAGGCCGGCGCGATCAGCGAGGGCTTCGGCGACTACTGGGCGGTCGACTTCGGCGACATCATGGCGCAGAGGCTCGGCGTTCCGGAACGCGCGCCGCTTGCCTGCGTGATGGACTGGGATGCGACGTACTACACGTCCCGCGTGCCGCACTGCCTGCGGCGCGTCGACGAGGACCTGCACTACCCGGCCGACTTGGACGGCGAGGTGCACGACGACGGCCGCATCTGGTCGCACGCCCTCTGGGACATCAACCGCACCGTCGGCCATGTGAAGGCCGACACGGTCATCCTCAAGGGGCAGATCGACTTCCCGGGCACGTCGATGCCCGATCTGGCGAACCGGATCGTCGCTGCGGCCCAGAGCGTGTACGGCACCTCGACGGCGTCGAAGGTTCGCGCCGCGTTCGAGGACCGCGGGATCCTTTAGCTCGCAGCGGAGCGCGGCTGGGCGTCGATCGCGGCGCCCAGCCGCCCGACCGCCGTCGGGTGGGTGCGCGACCTCCCCGGAGGCGCCGATCGGCCGGCTACCAGCCGCGCGTCTCGAGCAGCTCTTCCGGCCGCAGCGCGGCCGCCGAGAGGCCGCTCATCGCGTCACCGAGCCCCCGCGAGACGCGCGCGAGGATCTCGGCGTCGTTGTAGTGCGTCGTTGCCTCGACGATCGCCTTCGCGCGGTCGCTCGGGTTGCCCGACTTGAAGATCCCCGAGCCGACGAAGACGCCGTCGGCGCCGAGCTGCATGCAGAGCGCGGCGTCGGCGGGCGTCGCGATGCCGCCGGCCGTGAAGGTGACCACGGGCAGACGACCGTTCTCGGCGACCCAGCGGACGAGCTCGACGGGCGCCTGCAGGTTCTTCGCCTCGGTGTAGAGCTCGTCGGGGTCCATCGCGCCGAGCTTCTTGATCGCACCGAAGACGGACCGCATGTGCGTGACGGCGTTGACGATGTCACCGGTGCCGGCCTCGCCCTTCGTCCTGATCATCGCGGCCCCCTCGGCGATGCGCCGGAGCGCCTCCCCCAGGTTCGTGCAGCCGCAGACGAACGGGACGGTGAACTTCCACTTGTCGATGTGGTGCGCGGTGTCGGCCGGGGTGAGCACCTCGGACTCGTCGATGTAGTCGATCTCGAGCGCCTCGAGGATCTGCGCCTCGACGAAGTGGCCGATGCGCGCCTTGGCCATGACCGGGATGGTCACGGCCTCCTGGATCTCGACGATCTTGTCCGGATCGGCCATGCGCGCGACGCCGCCCTCGGCGCGGATGTCGGCCGGCACGCGCTCGAGCGCCATCACGGCCACGGCCCCCGCGTCCTCGGCGATTCGGGCCTGGTCCGCGGTGGTCACGTCCATGATCACCCCGCCCTTGAGCATCTCGGCGAGGCCGCTCTTGACCCGCATCGTCCCGATCTCAGCCATCGAGGTCGATTCTAGCCTCAGCCTTTCAGGCAGCCGAAGACCTGGTCCATCTCCGTCTGGGGCGGCGTCACCGTCCAGAGAAGGACGGCGTTCTTCTGCGTGCGCATCACGTCGCCGATGTGGGGCCGCAGCTTCTTCGGCGCGAAGACCCGATAGCCGTGCTCGATGCCCGTAGCGTCGTCCGAGCTGGCGCCGAACGCGATGCGGACCGCGTTGCCGGGGTGGCGTGCGATCAGGCCGCCGTTCTCCGTGTGGCCCTCGACCACGCCGAGCTGCGTGGGGTCGGTCGTGACGTCGTAGCCATGCTTGCGCAGGCATTTCGCGCTCGGCTCGGCCTTGTACTTGGACGGCTCGGTCTCACAGCCCGCCGCGAAGACGGCGAGGAGCAGCAGCAGGCAAAGGGGCAGCCGCATCGCGCGGCGACTGTAGCGCGCCGAACGGTCACACACGCCGTCGAGGCGCCGCCCGCGGTTCACTCATAGTGAGGACGAAGGAAATCGGCCGGCATGCCGATGGAGAGAGAGCAAATGTCAGGGAGTCAGCTCATTCGTGAGCTGCGGCGAATCTTCTGCACACTCGGTGCAGGGACCATATTCGTCTTCGGCACGGCCACCGCCTTGGGGGGAAACGACAGCAGCAGCGGCTGCAATGCTCCGGGCCACCACTACGGCTTCACCTGTGATCCGGCACCATCGGGGACGGACACCCCCACTCCGGCGCCTTCGCCACCGTCGCCGGTCACGGATCCGGCTCCCGCTCCGGCTCCTGCGCCATCTCCACCTGCACCGGCCGGCAAGCCGATTCCGGCTCGAGCGGTGAAGATTCCGCGCGCAGCCGCGGGCGGCTCGTTTCGGTTCGCCAGGGCGTAACCAGCGACACCGCGGAATGGGCCCGCCTGGACTCGAACCAGGAGCCTGCATAGGAATGTCGTCGTGAAGCACTAGTTCGGTTGCGTCCAGGTTGCGTACGGGCGGCGCTATCGGGGGGCTCGTTGCCCGTCAGGTCTCGTCGGCGACACGTAAGCAGCCGACGATTCGGCGATCCCACTGGGCAAACTCGGCGATCCGATCTGAAAGCACGTTGCGGCGGCGGAGCATCGTGTAGCTGTCCGGAATCTCGTTGTCTTTGGCCTCGCCAACACTCGAGGCGAAATAGAGATCCCAGTAATCGGCCGCGCGTGCGCCCCGGAAGTGAATTTGCAGCCCAGGAAAGACCCAATACCCGCGGCTTGGGGGCACCGCGCGCACACGAGCGATCGATGAGAGGCACGCCCGCGTAGCAGTGAGGTCGTATGGCTCAGGTCGTGGGCGGAACGCACGCACCGCGATAACAGCCGTTGCAACGACTGCCGCGACCACCACACCAACGACCGCAGCGGCGAGAACACGCCGCCACCTAGTCACTTCTTCCGCTTGTCGCACGTCGGCCCAAAGACATCACTCGCACGGATGCCGTAGTCGCCCTCGACCGCGTAGCAGTACTGCTGAATCGGCTGATTCCACTGTCCGAATTCACGTTGCTGGCGTGGAACACCTCGCATCGTGCAGGAGAACAGGGTCACCTGCTGGTGGCTAACGAGGGCGGTCCGCACACGGTGACAAGAGCCACCATTACCGCCGACGTCCGCGCGCACAATCCGACCGACTTTCTGCGCCTCCTGGTCACCTCCGCCACATGCCACGCCGACCAGCACTACGACCGCCGCAACGGCACCCAATGACAACCCACGCAATACGCAAGCCATTGTCGACAGTGTCCAGGAGGGTGGCATACCCCGAAACGGTGCGAGGCGTCACCGCCGCGCAAAGAATGCGGGCCGAGGCGAACGGCGACGGATTCCTGCCGCCGAATAGGGCCATCTCCACCCTGATCAGCGCGTATCCGCGCGCCGGGATTGTCACCATCTTTGGACCGGGGTACGTTCACGTGAGCCATGAGCCGAGACCGAAGCTGGCCGCCGCTCGCGCTCGTCAAAGCGCACCCTCGGCGGTTCCTTGCGGCCGGAGCCGCGGTGGCCGTCGCGGCGACGGCTGCGCTCGAGCTATCGCGGGCAGACGGCGAACCAGCGAACCTCGTCACAGCGCGACCGGATACCGTCGTCGCGCTCGACCCGTCTAACAACCGCCTCGTTGACGCATTCGGGGTCGGGCGTGTGCCAACGGAGCTCGCGACCGGCGGAGAGAACGTCTGGGTCTTCAACTCGGCCGACGGCACGGTGTCGCGGATCGAACCGCGCAGGCGAACGGTCCGCACACTTTCCCTCGGGCCGACCGGTTTCCCGCGCATCGGACTGGCACTCGGTCCCGACAGCGCGTGGGTTGCGGTCGGAACCGTCTACCACGTCGACCTCGGCTCCAGCGCAGTGCGGACGATCAGGCTCCCCAAGCGAGCAGGCGCGGGCTTGGTTGCGGCCGGCGGTTCCGATGTCTGGTTGATCGGCGGCAAACTTCCGCTCAAGCCCCCGCCACCAGGTCGGCTTGCGCCGCTCCGGACGCTCGCCTGGCACATCGATCCGCGAACGAACGAGGTGACGCGTGCGATCCGGATCAACGCCGAGGCCTTCGGTCTGTCATCACCAACGGCTGCGGTCATCGCCGGCAACTCGCTGTGGGTTCGCTGCCAACTCGGCGTCCTTCGCCTCGATCGACGCACCGGCCGGTTCAGGAGCAAACTGACGTTTGGCGACGACGCGCATGAGAACGTGCCGCAGTTCGGAGGATTCGTCGCGGGTGCGGGGTTCCTCTGGGTGACGGACATCGGCCGCAGCGCCGTCTTCCGTGTGAGCCTGAAGACAGGTGTCACTGTCGCGACGATTCCGGTCAGCGGGCGCCCCGCCGGGGTCGCGATCGGGGCCGGCGCCGTCTGGATCGCTGACGGCAACGGAATGATCCTGAAGCTCGATCCGCGGACGAACGAGATCGATGCGCGAATTCCGGTGGACGGCATTCCAAACGGGCTCGCTTACGGCTTTGGCCGCCTTTGGATCGCACTCGACTGATTCGCGATGGGCCCGCTGGACTCGAACCAGGGACCAACGGATTATGAGTCCCTCCGGACCCTAAAAGGCACGCCTGCGCCTACAGCCCGCGCGCGGTTGTAAGGGTAGTCCGGTCTGGGACGACCCCTCCCCGAAGCTCAGTGGTCTGCTTGGGATTGGTCCCTGCGGCGCATGGCTTCGTAGACGGCGTCCCAGTGGCCTGACATCTCCGCGAGCGCGCGTGCCGTAGTCAGCGCAGCCTCTTCTAGCCTCGCGTTCACCTCTTCGACGGCGACGAGCCGGGTTTCGACGTTGTCGAGCCTATGGCCGAGGCCGCTGAGCTCCTGCGCGATCACCTCGGTGTCCTGCATGACCAAGGCGTTCCCCCGTCTCGCTGATCGCAACCGCGCGTACCTCGAACGCCGCTCGTACGCGCCTCGTAAGCGCAGACCCGGTGACCGTTGCGACCCGAAACGAGAAAGCGCCAACTAGCGGCGCTTTCGCAGTGGGCCCGCCTGGACTCGAACCAGGGACCAACGGATTATGAGTCCGCTGCTCTGACCAACTGAGCTACGGGCCCGACGGGTGCAGCGTAGCCCGCCTCCCCGGAAGGATGGGCTTTACGCGAATTCAAGTCATCATGGCGCCGGAGGCGCCGGACTTGAATTCGCAGTGCGGGCCCCGTTTGGCGGAACACGGTACAGGGGAATCCGAACGGAGTCCGCCCTCGTACCCCTGTCGTGCGCCGCCTCTTCGCCCTCCTACCCCTCCTTCTGCTCGCCACCGCGTGTGGCGGGAGCAGCAACGGCGGCAGTGGCAATTCGAACGTGCTCCAGACGATCCAGATCTCCGAGAAGGAGTACTCGCTCAACCCCGGCTCGGTCACCGTCCCCAAGCCCGGCACCTACGCCTTCGAGGTCACGAACGACGGCCAGATCACGCACGCCTTCAACATCGAAGCGAGCGGCGAGGGCGACGAGGTCGAGAGCGGCAACATCGATCCCGGCTCGCACAAGACCGTCAAGTTCACCTTCTCGGCCGGCACCAAGTACGAGATGTACTGCCCCATCGACGGCCACAAGGCCATGGGAATGGAAGGAAGCATCGGCGTGGGCGGGGCGGCCGGCGGTGGTACCACCACGAACCCCCAGGGCGAGACGACCACGAACAGCGCCCCGGGGTACTAACGGTTCCCCCGTGACGTAGCCCCGCCGAACCCTCAGAATAGGGCGGTCGTGCCACGTCTGACCGAGGAGGGTTGACGCCGTGAAGGTCTTCCAGCGCGAAACGGAACTGCGAACCGCAGGCGGACTGGCCGTTCGCGACATCACCGAAGAGGTCTACGAGGCCGTGCTCGAGAGCGGGATCACGGAGGGCATCGCCTGCATCTACTCGCCGCACACGACGTGCTGCGTGCGCGTCAACGAGTTCGAGCAGGGCTTCATCGAGGACTTCGCGGAGTTGCTGCAGCGCCTCGTGCCGCGCGAGACCTACTACGCGCACGACGACTGGGACAAGCGCACGGAGAACATCTGCCCGGAGGACATGGCCGTCGGCAACGGGCATTCCCACTGCATGGCGATGCTGCTCGGGACGGCGGGCGAATCCGTCCCGGTGCGCGACGGCGAGCTTTGCCTCGGCACCTGGCAGCGCGTGCTCTTCATCGAGCTCGATCGCGAGCGCGACCGTCGCTGGTTGGTTCAAGTGGTTGGGAATTAGTTCGGGCGTCCCCGGTTTCGTCAGCACAGACGCACGCGCGCGCACAGCGCGCACCTGCTGAGACGGCGCCGCAAGCGGCGCCTCGAGGTAGTCGGAAACTAGACGCCGTCGTCATCGGCGCCGGCCCGAACGGGCTCGCCGCCGCGGTCACCTTTGCGCAGGCGGGACGTTCCGTGCTCGTGCTCGAGGCGCAGGACACAATCGGCGGCGGGACGCGCACCGCCGAGCTCACGCTGCCCGGCTTCCGTCACGACGTCTGCTCGGCGATCCATCCGCTCGCCGCGGCCTCCCCGTTCTTCCGTTCGCTTGGGCTCGACTTCGGACTGATCGAGCCGCCGGCCGCGCTCGCGCATCCGTTCGACGACGGCTCGGCGCTCCTCGTGCGACGCTCCCCGGGAGAGCTCGGGCCGGTGTACGGGAAGCTGATCGCGCCGGCGCTCGAGGCGGCGCCCCGCTTTCTCGGACCCGTCCGCTGCCTGGCACCGCACGTGCGCTTCGGTGCCACCGCAGTGCGCAGCGCGCTTGACGTCGCGTCTCGGCTCGAAAGCGAGCACGCTCGCACACTGTTCCTGGGCGCGTCCGCGCACTCGATCCTGCCGCTCGAGCGCCGCGGCAGCGCCGGCGCCGGACTGATGTTGCTCGCCCTCGCGCACACCACCGGCTGGCCCTTTCCGCGCGGCGGCTCGCAGGCGATTGCCGAGGCGCTCGCGGTACGCCTGCGCTCCCTCGGCGGCGAGATCGAGACCGGCCGCGAGGTCACGTCCCTGCGCGACCTGCCGCCGAGTCGCTTCGTTTTCTGCGACGTCACTCCACGCCAATTGCTTCGAATTGCCGAGGATGTGCTGCCGCCGCGCGCGCGGCGCAGGCTGCAACGCTGGCGCTACGGCCCCGGCGTCTTCAAGGTCGACTACGCGCTGGACGGCCCGATTCCGTGGCGCGCAGCCGAGGTCGCGCAGGCCGCGACCGTCCACCTCGCCGGCTCGCCGGAGGAGCTCGCGGAGGCGGAACGCGCGCCGTGGCAGGGGCGCCACGCCGAGCGGCCCTTCGTCCTGCTCGCGCAGCAGAGCCTCTTCGACGACACGCGCGCGCCCGCCGGCAAGCACACGGCCTGGGCGTACTGCCACGTTCCGCACGGCTCGACCGTCGACGTGCGCGATCGGATCGAGGCGCAGATCGAACGCTTCGCGCCCGGCTTCCGCGAGCGGATCCTCGCGGCGAGCGCGCGCAACACGGCGGAGCTCGAGAGAGACAACGCGAACCTGGTCGGCGGCGACATCTCCGGCGGCGCGAACGGGCTGCTGCAGGTCGCGGCCAGACGGCGACGCCACTCCACGGGCCTGTCCTGGCTGTACCTCTGCTCGGCCTCGACCGGCCCCGGCGCCGGCGTGCACGGAATGTGCGGACATCTCGCCGCCCGAGCCACGCTGCGCCGCGGAGATCCCCCATCCGAGGGGTAGAGCCTCCCCCGGCCGAGAGCGAAGTAGGAAGTGGCGCCGCGGCACGCCGCCCGAGGACATGACTGCCACCGCCACCGCAAAGCGCTTTCTCCCCCTCGCCCTCGCGATCGGCCTCGGCGTCGCCTTCTTCGCCGGCGCCGCCAACGGACGCCCACAGAGTGTCGCCTTCATCGCGGGCGCCGACCGCGTCGTCCAGGGCAATCCGGTGACGATCGAGGTCACGGTCTCGCCCGCCGGCGCACAGTGCTCGCTCGTAGTCCGCTACAGGAGCGGCGCGAAGCAGAAGGGTCTCCGCACCGTGACGGCCGCGGGCGGTCACGCCTCGTGGACATGGACGGTTCCGCGCCGCGTGCAGACGGGCCGCGCGCGTGTGACCGTGTCCTGCTCGGGCGCAGGCCGCGCGACGCGCAACCTCATGGTGATCGGCCAGGTGCTGCCGCCGAAGATCGACGTCGTGCAGACCGGCTGGTCGGTGCGGGTGTACCCGTACGGCGGCAGCGGCGTCAGTTGGGGCGTGATCCTCAACAACACCTCGAAGACGCAGGACGCCGTCGACGTCAACGTGCTCTGCAACTTCGTGATGGCCGACAACCGCCTGATCGGCTCCGCCTCGCAGCGGATCGGCGACATCTCGGCCGGCACGAAGCACGCAGTCGGCGGCGAGCTGAGCTTCCCGGGCGGCGCGCCGATCGATCGCCTCGAGATCGTCGTCCAGAGCAAGGGCGGCCCGGTGACGCGCACGAAGCCGGGCATTTCTTTCACGCGCATTGCGCCGAGCCCGTACGAGCCCCAGTGGGCGGGCTCGATCGAGGGCGAGGTGCAGAACGACGACCCGGTGAAGACCATCCAGTCGTTCGAGCTCTCCGGCGTCGTCTTCGACGCCGAAGGGAACATTCTCGGTGGCGCCCACGGCTTCGGGATCGCGACCCTCCCGCCGGCCGCGCGCGTCGTCCTGAAGATCACGAGCGGCATGAGGCCGATCCTCTACGCCAAGGCGGCCTCGGCGATGGTCTCGGTCGTGCCGCGCTACAAGACGAACCCCTAGCGATTCGCCAAGAATCCGGTCGTGCGCTCCAAGCGGGCACTCGACCTGATCGTCGCGGCAGGGCTCCTGCTCGTTCTGCTACCGCTGGTGCTCCTCGTCCTCGTCGCATTCGCGCTCGACGTCGCCCTGGCACCGCCGGATCGCGGGCCGCTGCTGTACCGCGAGCCGCGCGTCTCGCGTGGGCGGACGTTCGGCCTGCTGAAGTTCCGCACGCTGCGCGCCGACGTCCTCGAACACGCGGTCGGTCATGCGCGCCTGCTCGAGGCGGACCCCGCCAACCTGACGTGGCTCGGCCGGCGGCTGCTGAAACCCTGGTACCTGGACGAGGTGCCACAGCTGCTGAATGTCCTGCGCGGCGAGATCAGCCTCGTCGGGCCGCGGCCGTGGCCGCCCGAGCTGGTCGAGCGGCAGGTCGCCGAAGGGCTGACCTACCGCAACGAGCTCCGGGCCGGCCTGACCGGGCCGGCGCAGGTGACGAAAGGCTCCGGCCGCCCGTTCGCCGACCTCGACCTCGGCTACCTCGAGCGCACCAGGACGCTTTCGAGCTGGGAACTTGTCCGTTACGACTTGGAAATTCTCGCCCGCACGATCGGCGTGATCGCTCGCGGACAGGGCTTGAGCTACTAGGCCTTCCGTCCGATAAAGGAGCCGTGGAGAGTTCAGCGGCTATTGCGATGTTTCCCTGGCGCCAGCTCGGCGCTCTGCTGGTCGACGAGGAGTTGCTGACGCCGGCCGAGCTCGAGCTCGCCCTCGACGAGCAGCGGCGCACCGGACGCCTACTCGGCCAGATCGTCGTCGACCGCAGCTACGTCTCAGCCTTCTCGCTCGCGCGGGTGCTCTCGGCCCAGCACGGAGTCGAGCTCCGCCAGGCCGAGGAGCCGGAGCCGCAGCCAGAGTTGCACCTCGCCGCAGTGCCGACGACCTGGCGACCCCTCGGGCGTCTGCTCGTCGAGAAGGGGCTCGTCACTCAGAGCGAGTTGGCGGAAGCGCTGCTCGCCCAGGAGGGCAATCGGCGACTCGGCGAGCTCCTCGTCGAGCGCGGCAACATCACCGGCGCGGACCTCGCACGCGCGCTCGGCGAACAGCACGGTCTCGAGCCCGACTCCTTCGCCCACGATCTCGTCACCGAGCTGAAGCCGGCTCCGGCGGCGGAGCCCGTCTACCGCGTCTACAAGGTCACGTTCCGGCAGGGCTTCCAGGAACGCAACAGCCTGTGGGAGCACGCCAACTTCCTCGAGGCCGCCGACTTCGCGATGGAGTACGTCCAGAACAACCAGCCCGAGGCGCTCGAGATCGAACGCATCGACGGCGTCGAGCAGGAGACGGTCTGGACCTACAGCGAGACCCGGGCTGCGGCTGCCGACCTCGCGTGCAAGGATCTCGTCGACACGTTCGGCTTCGACCCCACGCGCTGGGGCGTCGACCGCTAACGCGCCGCGCGGTACTCGCTCGCCGCGCCCACGAGCGCCTCGAACAGCCTCAGGTCCTCCCCGGCCTCGGGATGCCAGAGGACGCCGAGCGCGAACCGATGCGAGGGATCCTCGACCGCTTCGATCGCTCCGTCCTCTGCGTGCGCACCCACACGCAGGCCCTCGCCGACGCGACCGAAGCCCTGATGGTGATGTGACTTCACGGGCGCGCGCTCGCCGAGCAGCGCGGCGATCCGCGTGTCGGGCTCGAGCGTGACGTCGTGGTCGGCGAACGTTCCCGGCGTGTGCTTGTGCTTCTCGTCGCCGACGACGTCCGGAAGGTGCTGGACGAGGTCGCCGCCGCGCGCGATGTTCAACACCTGGCTGCCGCGACAAACCGCGAGCACGGGCATGTCGCGGGCGAGCGCCGACTCCAGGAGCGCGAGCTCCGCACGGTCCCGCTCGGGCACGACGCCGAACGTCTTCTCGTGCGGCTGCTGGTCGTAGAGCTCGGGATCGAGGTCGGAACCGCCGGAGAAGAGCAGGCCGTCCACGGCGTCGAGCGTCTCGTCGATCCCGTCCTCGCTCGGCGGGATCAAGACGGGTCTTCCGCCTGCACGCGTGATCGCCTGGACGTAGGCGGCGGGGACGAGCGCCGCCTCGACGTCCCAGTAGCCCCATCGGGCCTGCGTGACGTACGTGGTGATCCCGACGATCGGTCTAGCCACCGTGCAGCCCTGCCGCCTCGACGAGCTTCGCCGGCGCAACTTCCGCGTACGCGTCCTCGGCGATGCCGGTCAGCTCGTCCCAGTCCAATCCGCGGTCGAGCCGCACGCCCAGCCAGCCGCGGTGGCCGACGTACGGCGGCACGAAGAACCGCTCCGGATCGGCCTCGACCAGCATCTGCTGCATGCCGTCGGGCGCGGCGCACCAGACGGCGTAGCGCCCGTCGCCGTGGTGGTTGTCCAGCACCATCAGGAACGCCCGCTTCCCGCGGACGAAAAAGGTCGGCGCGCCGTGGCTCAGCCGCTCGCTCGTCTCGGGCAGGCCGAGGCAGATCATGCGGATCCGCGCCAACACCACCTCGCGATCGACCAAGACAACCAGACTAGTGATTGCGAAAGTCGACGATCAGCCGTGAGGGCGATGCCGCGGTCGTGACGCGAAAGTCCACCTTCTGTTCGAGGCCGATCGCCCAGCTCAGCACGGCCTCGAAGTCCCCGGTGCGCACGACCTCTTTCACGACGGACGCGCCTTCGAGGCGCTTCGGTCCCTTGTAGACGAGGACGCCCTCCCCCGTGTTCAGGTCGAACCCCGAGGCGGGCTCCATCCGCACGACGACGAACGCGTTGCCGGCGACGCTGACGGGGTTCCCGGAGCCGTCCTCCTTCAGCGGCGGCTCCACGTACGCGACGCGGTAGCCCGGCACGCCCTCGCCCTGGAACTGGAAGACGACCCGGTCGTAGCCCTCGTGCCGGCCGACAGCGACACGCTCGAGCAGTGCGATGTCCTTCGCCGTCGTCGTCCCGACCACCATCGACGTTCCCGCCCCTTCGAGCGGGTCGATGCCCTCGGTCACGGTCGTCTTCGGAGCCGTGACGGTCGTCGATCCGGCCGCCGGCGGCTCGCTCTGGTGCGAGGACGAGGAACCACCACAGCCCGAGGCGGCAGCCAGGGCCGCGACGGCGCAGGCGAGAACGGCGGACGTGCGGATGCGCCGAGGGTACTCCTGCGTTGTTAAGAAACCACGGTCCTGCACCGGTCTCTCCTTCGCGGGACGGCCGGGCGCCTCCTCCCGTGAAGTCCCTGCGTACCCCCGCTTTCGTGCCAGGCAAGGGACGTGTCCCCCTTCGACCCTGACAATCCCCGAACACTCCACTTCGATTTCGCCAAACAATGAGGTTTAGGGTCACGGCCCATGCGCGCCGGTCTCGCTGCTGTCGCACTCGGGGTGGCCGTCTGGATGGGGATCCTCGCGCACACGTCCGAAGCCGCCCGGCCGACCGCGCCGAACCTCAGGTCGTTGCAGGGCGTGAACTTCATCGGCTCGTGCACGTTCAGCCACATGGCGATGGACGACCCGATCGTGTATCCACGCCAGCCCGGCGCCTCGCACGATCACAGCTTCGTCGGCAACACGACAACGAACGCCTTCTCGACGCTGCGCACGCTACGCGCCGGGTCGACGACGTGCCGCCGCGACGGCGAAACGGCCGCCTACTGGATGCCGACGCTCCTGCTAAACGGCCAGATGGTCGCTCCGCGCGGCGCCACGATCTACTACCGCCGCAAGACGCTCACCGCGCTGAAGGCGTTTCCAGCCGGGCTCAAGATGATCGCCGGCGACCGTCACGCGACCGCGCCGCAGGGCATGCGCATCACGTACTGGAACTGCGGCGCGACGAGCACGGTTCCCGCTTCGACGGACGTCCCGACCTGTCCGAACACGCGCGCGCAGAGCCTGCGCCTGCACGTGAACTTCCCGAACTGCTGGGACGGGCGGCGGCTCGACAGCGCGGATCACCAGAGCCACGTCGCCTACTCGGAGCGCGGCAACTGTCCCGCGAGCTACCCGGTCGCCGCCCCCGCGATCTCCTCGATGCGGCGGACGCTACTAGCTGTCGTGCCCGCAGTGGCGGAGTGCGTTGAGGCACCCCTGCACGAGCGAGGCGAGCGTGCCCTGCCGCCATGCGTTGAAGAAGTCCGCGTGGGCCGAGTACTGGCC
>WNFV01002915.1_pt1 | contig 30975 bp, 23 predicted proteins | sample 5400101 | NCBI WGS metagenome assembly WNFV01 (sample SAMN13153361, study PRJNA577476) | soil metagenome | isolation source: 115 cm soil or saprolite under grassland replicate 1 | place: USA:California | collected 2016-06-15 | reverse complement strand
GACCGGTGTGTCGTCCGGCGCGAGCCCCTTGTCGCGGAACCAGAATTCGTTCTCCTTGTAGAGGTCGAGCCACATCGTGTAGTTCGTCGGGTACACGGGCGCGACGACGGGGATGGTGAGCGTGATCGTCTGGCCCGGGCCCACGTCGTACGGCAGCGGCAGCTTCGACGCGCCGTCGAAGCGGTTGCCCGTCGCGTTCGAGATCCAGTAGTAGCCGAGGCGGACGGGGTTGGTGCCGGTGGCCGGCCAGACGCGGCCACCGTCGTTCCGCACGGTCACCGTCGTCATCCGGGTCTCTCCGGCCGTCCAGTCGCGCGACACGTTGTCGGAGATCCACTCCGCGTCCCAGTCCGCCGAGCGGAACCACACGTCGCGGAACGGCGTGTTGTAGACGCTGCTCCACCACGCGCTGCCCGTCTGCAGGTCCCAGCGCACGATGTACTCGCCGATGGACGGCACGAGGAACGGGACCGTGACGATCCCGGTCCCGCCGGGCGCGATCGGCTGCGCGAGCGCGGCGCCGCCGCCCTGCGTGACGAGGGCGCCGTTGCGCAGGATCTTGTAGTTGACGAGCGTGCCCGCGGGGATCGTCGTCGTCCCGAGGTTCGTGACGAGCACGGCGACCTGCTTCCCCTCGCCGGGGATGCCGCCGGGCGCGAGCTGCGGATCGAGGCGGACCATGTACGTGTAGCCGCTCGTCCACGCCGACTGTGCGAGGCTGCGCAGCCCGCCGAGCATGTTGTAGACCGTCTGCCCCGGGCAGGCGGTCTGCCCACCGGTCTTGCCGACGACGTAGTTCGCGTCCCGGTGGCCGATCATGTTCGCGACCGTCGTCGTGACCTTCACCCACGAGCCGTCGGTGCGCTGCTCCTCGTGCGTGAAGGCGCTGTTGCCGTATGGCTGGATCCCGAGCTGCTTGAACTTCATCGCGACGATGTTCGCGATGGCACCCTGCAGCTGGCTGGTCGGCGACGCGACGCTGTAATCGCCGAGCGACGCGATGCCCATCGTCCCGTCGTTCCACCCGTACGCGTGGCCGGCGACGACGTGGTCCCCACCCTGTCGACCGGTCCAGATGTTCCCGAACTTGTCGACGATGTAGTTGTAGCCGATGTCGCCCCAGCCTCTGGTGACCGCGTGGAAGTAGTAGATCGAGCGGAGCTCCGCGGCCACGTTCGTACCGCCATCGCTCGTCACGGTGTGGTGGATGATCGCCTTCTGCCAGGGAACGTACTTCGGCGTCCACAGCATCCGTGTCTCGTCCGCGGCCCAGTCCTGGCGCGTGAGCACCTTCGACGCGCCGCTCGCGGCCGCCGCGACGCTGCTCGCGTCGACACCGCCGGACAGCGCCGCGCGGATGGTCGTCAGGAGGCGCGCGACCGGGCCGGCGTTGAGGTCGTTCACGTCGAGGAAGGTGAGGGCGATGTGATCGAGGTCGGCAGGGTCACCGCTCGTCAGCCACGCGCGGTACTGCGCGAGCCGCGACGTCTGCGGGACGGGCGCGGGCTCGATGTAGAAGGTGTTCGTCCAGACGTCGGTGAGGAGGTCGTCCACGTGGAGCGCCTGCCACTCGGTCCAGTCGATCCCGTCGGCGGACGTGCGGATCTCGACGAAGATGGAGCCCTCGGCGCCGCGCGCTGCGCGGTAGTGCACGCCGACGCGCTCAAAGAGCTGGCCCGCTTCGATCACCGGCGACGTCACCGAGATCGTGAGGCCCCCGGTCGACCCCGCGTCGCTGGTGGGGACGAGCTCGCCGGTCGGCAGGCGCACGATCCCGACCATCGCCGCGGGTGCGGGGTGATCGATCTGCCGGGCGACGACCTTGCCCGATACGGGTTCGCCCGCGCCGGCGGCGGCCGTGCCGCCGAGGCCGAAGCGCGAGGCGGCGCTCGGCCGGGGAAGCGGCGCGAGCGTCAGGCCGATGGAAGCGGCGGCACCGCGGAGCAAGGCGCGTCGGCGCAAAGAGAGTTTCCCTTCCTCCTCGCCACCTTCCCCGGATGCGCGCATGCGCATTCTGCGACGAGGGAAGGTGATCTGTATACGAGTGAACGAGGGAGCCGGCTAGGGGTTACTACGGGATCGCTACCAAGGCGCCAGCCGGACCATCGTCGAGCGCAGGAACAGGAAGTCGCGGAGGAGCCGGTCCGCGGGCAGGTCGATCGTCGCCGCCGTCCCGATGATCTTCACCGAGGTGACGTGGCCGACCACGGCCGGCTGCCTGTTCGAGAGGTCGACCGAGAGCAGCGAGCCGATATCGACGCCGCGGTAGTTCAGGACCGCCGTCCGGATCTGATCGCTCGTGAAGGTCACCTGCCAGCTCGCGTTGCGGTTCGCCGCGGGCGTGCTGACCGTGAGGTCCCAGGGGTCGGGGACCGCCGTGAGGTACCCCTCGCTCGGCCCGCACACCACGGTGCCGCCGACCTGGATGACGTTGTTCGCCCAGCACCCGATGGCCTTGCTGTACCCACCGTTCGATGACGAGAAGTACGCGCGCACCGGCGCGCCGGCGTACATGAGGATCTTCCCGAGCGTGAGGTCGACGGCCTGGTTCGTGATGGTCGTCTCGATGACGCGGCCGCTCCTCATCTGCACGCCGCCGTAGCACTGATCCGACTGGTCCTCGAGCACGTCGTAGTCGCGCGCGCTGCCCTTGTACGAGCTGTACGCGTACGAGCGCGCGGCGATCGCCTGCGCCTTGTACGCCTCGAGGTGCCAGTTCGACAGCATCTCGAGGGGCACGACGCCGCGGACGTAGTCGTCGTACGTGGCGACGTTCACGACGCGCAGCGTGTTGCCGAGGTTCGTGAACTTGAAGTTGCCGCGGTAGATCCCCTTCTCGAGGAAGTTCGTCGGCTTCGTCGCGTCGAGCGGCACGGTGACGATCGGGCCCGCGCCCTCGTAGACCTTCGTCGGTGTCGCCGTCGACTGGTTCCAGACGCGCACGACGCCGTTCACGGCCTGGATCTGCACGCCCACGGTCGGTGACGCGCGGAACACCTCGAGGTTGCCCGCGCCCTCGTTCAGGATGCGCAGGCCACCGGCGGAGACGACGTCCGCGATCGCGTCGGCGAAGTACGCGGCGCCGCACGAGTAGCGGCCCTGCGACGACGGCTGCGAGAGCAGCACGCGGATGAGGGTGTTGCCGCTCGTCGCCGGGATGGGCACGAGGCTCGCGCCCGGGTAGTACGCGGCGACGATCTGCTCGCCGGTCTGCGGCGCGGTGCCGCCCGCGCCCGTCGCGCGGCCCTGCGCGCCGTACTGGCTCAGGCCGAGGCCGTGGCCGAAGCCCTTCCCGTAGAAGGTGACGCCGGGCTGGACCGTGACCGCCTCGCGCTTCTGCGCGAGCCCGAGCTGCGAGAACCACGCGACGCCCTCCTGCACGAGGTCCCAGGCGACCGTGTAGCTCCCGACGATCGACGGCAGCTGGACGTCGACCTCGACGCTCGCGCTCTGGCCGGGCGCGAGGTCCGAGGGCAGCACGCCGCGCAGGCCGTCCCACGTGACCGTCGCGCCGCTCGAGGTGAACACGTGGTACGAGAGGCGCACCGGGTTCGCGCCGCCGGCCGCGAGCGTGCGCGGCCCGTAGTTGTTCACCTCGACGCGGAGGGGCAGGCGCGCGCCGATCGTCGCGACGGTCGGCGTCGTGCTCGCGCCGTAGCCGACGCCGTAGCCGCTGTCGACCTTCATCGGCAGGCGCACCGGGGGCGTCCCGAGGCTGCTGAACCACGCGATGCCCTCGCGCACGGCGTCGATCGAGAGCGTGTAGTCGCCCATCGTCGTGGGCGACGTGTACGCGAGCTGCACCTGCTTCGTCGCGCCGACCGCGACCTCGCCGAGCAGCACGCGCGGCCCGTCCCACACGACGACGCCGCCCCTGCTGTCGAAGATGTGGTACGCGAGGTTCACCCTGTCGGCGGCGCCCCACGGCACGTTGCCGGTGTTCGTGATGTTCACGGGGATCGTCTTCGTCTCGCCGATGTACGACGCCGCGGTGACGCGCACGTCGTACAGCGCCGCGTACGTGACTGCCGCGACGCTGACGGTGACCTTCGCCGGCGTGCTGCCGAGCGAGGCGAACCACGCGACGGTCTCACGCACGAGGTCGAAGGTGAGCGTGTACGTTCCGGCCTTCACCGGCGCCGTGATCCGTGCCTGGACCGTCACGCTCGCGCCCGGCGCGACGTCGGCCGCCAGGGCGTTGCGCGGGCCGTCCCACACGACGGTGTTGCCCGCGCTGTCGTGCCAGTGCGAGCTCAGCGTGACCGGCGTCGCGCCGGTCGCGGTCCAGGTCGCGGCGCCCGCGTTCTGGACGGTGACGGGGACGACGTAGCTCTGACCCATGATCAGCGGGCCGACCTGCGGCTGCGTGAAGCTGGCGCGGTACGCGGCGACGACGCTCACCGCGAAGGGCTGGCTCGGCGGGAACCACGCGATGCCTTCCTTCACGAGCGCGAGCCGCAGCGTGTACGCGCCGACCTTGTCGGGGGCGCGCACCGTGGCTGTGCCGGTGACGCTCGTGCCCGGCGCGACGAGGGTCCCGCCCGCGCCGATGGACGAGCGCAGGCCGTCCCACACGACGACCGCGCCCGTCGCGTCGTACCAGTGGTACGCGAGCGCGACCTGGCCCTTGCCCGCGAGGATCAGCGGCGGCCCGAAGAGCTCCCAGGTCTCGTCGCCCGTGTTCGTGAGCGTGACCGGGACCTTCACGTCCGTCGCCGCGCCCGTCGACGCCGGGATCGTGGCCTGGTACGTGGCGGACAGCGGCACGGCGGGGTGCCCCGCGAGCGCCGCGCCGGTCTGCGAGAGGAGCAGTAGCGCGGCCGCGGCCGCGACGAGTCCCTTCCTCATCACCACAAGGCTAGCAACGACATCAGGGTGTGAACGTCACCGGACGCAGCGATCCCGCCCCGAACCACGAGATCCCTTCTGACACCAGATCGATCGTCACGAACGCGGCGCCGGCCGGCGGCGTCCCCAGGCGCACGTCGACCGTGACCGTCCCCGTCGGCGCGACGGGTGCCGCGAGCGCCGTGCGCGGTCCGTCCCAGACGAGGACGCCGCCCGCGGCATCGGACCAGTGCACCGCCACGTTCACCGGGCTCGCGCCCGCTGTCGTCCACGTCGCGATGCTCGTGTTCGTGATCGCGATCCGTGTCACCGGGTTCGCGCGCGACACGGTGAGCGCGCCGGTCGGGAGCGCCGCGCGGAAGTCGCTCGCGACGAGGAGGTCGACGTCGGTCGTCGTGACGCCGAGACCGCTGAACCAGGCGATGCCCTCGCGCACGAGGTCCACGCGCACGCGGTACGGACCGGCCGCGGCCGGCGCGTCGACGATGAGCGGGAGCGTGGCGCTCGCACCCGCCGCGAGATCGGAGGCGAGCGACGTGCGCGCGCCATCCCAGATGACGACGTTCCCGCGCACGTCCACGACATGCGCCGCGAGGTGCACGGGCGACGCGCCCGCCGCGTCCCACGTGACGCTGCCCGCGTTCGTCACCGTCACGGGCACCGTGGTGCGCGCTCCGGGCAGCAGCACCGGCGGCGCCGCTGCGACGGTGTACGTCGCGACGAACGTGGTGCGCACGTTCGCGGTCAGATCCTGCGGCGCCACGCCGAGGCCCGAGAACCACGCGATGCCTTCCTGCACGAGGTCGAGGCGCAGCGTGTACGTCCCGGCCTTCGACGGCGTGAGCACCGGCACGTTCACCGTCACCTTCCCGCCGGTCGCGACGTCGGTCGGCAGGAGCCCACGCTGCCCGTCCCAGAGGACGACCGTGCCGTTCTGCAGCCAGTGGTACGCGAGGCGGACGGGGTTCGTCCCCGTCGCGGGCCACGTCTGCGTCCCGGTGTTCGTGAGCGTCACCGCCAGCTGCGTCGTCGCGCCGGCGTCGTAGCTCGAGGACCCGGCCGCGGGCGCGTACGTCGCGCCGAACCCACTGCTCACGGTCAGGGCGATCGTCGCGGCGGCCGCGCCCTTCGAGCTGAACGTCGTGCCGGCGCGGTCGAGGTCGAGCGTCAGCGTGTACGCCCCCGCCGTCGCGGGCGGCGTGATCGTGCCGACGAAGAGGGCGGCGGCGCCGACGGCCGTATCGATCGCGAGCGGGATGCTGCCGCTGACGCCGGCGACGGGACGGGCCAAGGCGTCGGTCCAGCCCCACTTCAGGCTGACCGCGCCCGGTGCGACCGCGCGCCAGGTGAAGGACGACGTGTTCGTGACGGCGACGCGCCCGACGAAGGCCTTCCCCGTCGCGACGCTCTTCGGCAGCGCGCCGACGTCGTACGTCGCCCCGAAGCGCTCGGCGGTCGTGGTGACGGCGCGGAGCGCGTTGACGCGGCCCGAGCCGTAGCCGTCGTCGCGGCCGGCCGCGCCGAGGTCGTCGGCCGTCGTGCGCAGCCGCTCGAAGACGGCGGTCGCGCTGAGCGTGGGCTCGGCGCTGAGGATGAGCGCCGCGAGCCCCGCGACGAACGGCGACGCCTGGCTCGTCCCGCTGAAGACCCCGTAATTCAGCGTGGAGCCGCCGCGACGGGACCGCAGCGTCTGGTACGTCGGCGTCGTGCTCACGACACGCCGCCCGGGCGCGGAGACGTCCACCGTCACGTTGCGCGACGAGAAGAACGCGACGGTGTCGTCGGTGTCCGTCGCGCCGACGGAGACGACCTCGGGGTACGCCGCCGGGTACTCGGTCTGGTTCAGCGTCGTGCAGCGGTCGCCGGTCGTACCGCAGTTGCCCGCGGCGCTGACGACGAGGACGTTCTTGTTCACGGCGTACGTGACCGCGCTCCGGAGCGCGGTGCTGTCGAACTGGGATCCCAGCGACATGTTGATGACCTTCGCGCCGTGATCGACCGCGTAGACGATCCCGTTCGCGACGTCCGAGAGCGACCCCTGGCCCGTGCAGTCGAGCACCTTGATCGCCATCACCTTCACGCCGAACCCGACGCCCGCGATGCCCGATGTGTTGTTGCCCGTCGCCGCGACGACGCCCGCGACGTGCGTGCCGTGCGCGTCGTCGTCGTTCGTCGACGCGGGATCGCACTCGCTCGACGGCACCGATACGAAGGCGGTCCCCGGCGCGATCGCGCCCGTGAGGTCGGGGTGCGTCGGGTCGATGCCGGTGTCGAGCACGGCGACCGTCACGCTCGACGCGCCGCGCGCGACGTCCCAGGCCTTGTCGACCGACGCCTTGCGGATCCCCCACTGGCCGAGGCCGACGTACGGGTCCGTTCGGTAGTACTGGTCGTTCGGGTCGAGGGTGAGACGCACGCTGTGGTCGAGCTCGGAGCTCGCGATCGCTGGGTGCCGCGCGAGGACGGCCGCGACCGCATCGCCGTCGCCGAACGCGTCGTTCGCGTCGCCCGGCAGCGCGATGCGCGTCACGCCGATCGCGGGGATGGTCGTCTCCACCCAGCCGTTGACGCTGCGCACCGCGTCCGCGCGCTCCGCCTCGGTCGCTGTCGCGCGGAAGGTGACGAGGAGGCGCATGCCGGCGGGGACGGCGGACGGGGAGGACGCCTGTGAGGAAGGGAGGGGCCAGCTTTCGAGGCTCCCGGACCGAGCGCGGCGAGCCTCCTGCGGACCGACCTCATTAGAGGGCTCGGCAAATCTTGGACCGGATCGGTCCAAAGTTGAACCGAAACGGTTCAAGATCTGAAGTGCCTCCAACAGAGACCCGGGCGCCGCTAGCCGGTCGGCGGCCGAGGCGCCGGGAGCTCCAAGGGGCGGGACCGCCCCACCTCGAAGCTCGTACCTCCCGCTCGTCGCTGCCCAGGCGACATCAGGGCGACCGACGGCGATCACCAGAAGCGCGATCACGAATGCCCGGAGGGCGAGCAAGAGGGGGCCCCTTACCTTTCTCACCGTTCGGTATAACGAACGGACCCCGCGCGCGGTGTGCGATCCGGTAGCGGGCCCCTCTTCTGCAGCCGAAGGCATCGATGGGCACGCGGACCCGCGCACGCATCGTCCTCGCCCTCGCCGCGCTCGCGCTCGTCCTCGGCACCGCGTGCGGTCAGCGGACGGCCGTGCTCGGACAGCAGATGGGCGGATGCTCGGCCGCGATCGGGGAGCGCTCGAAGGCGACGGCCGCGATCGACCGTGCGGCCGAGCAGGCGATCGCGCGGAACGCTGCCCGCGCCGACGAGCTGCGCGCGATCGCGGCCGAGGGCAAGACCGCCATCGCGACCGCCGCGGACCTCGGATCGTGCGACGACCCGAGCGGCACGCGCGGCGTCGCCGTCGACCTCGTCGACCTGCGCGCGCGCTACCGCGCCGTCATCGATCGGACCACGGCCCGGCTCGACGAGACGGCCACCGCACCGCCCTCGCAGCAGGCGCCCGCGCCGCGGCACGACAACACAAAGGGCGACGACCGGAAGGGCAGCAACAAGGGGCGCGGCTGATATGCGTCCGCGTGAGGGTCACCGAGCGCAGGACGCTAGGTCGTTTTGACGATGAGGACGTGCTCGAGGCGGCGCAGGTCGACGGCGGGGAGGACGATCGCGCGCTTGTAGGCCGCGTTCTCGGCGCGGTCGAGGGCGACGATCTTCCCGATGACGAGGCCTTTCGGGAAGATCGAGCGCAGGTCGTTCCCGATGGAGAGGCCCGCCGTGATGACGACGTCGCCGATGGCGACCTGCTCGGTCTGGAGGATCCAGTCCATGACGAGCGTGTCGCCGTACTGGCCGCGCACGATGCCGGTCGCACGTGAGCCCTGGACGATCGCGGAGACCGTCGACGCCGGGTCCGTGAGGAGCAGCACCTTGCTGTAGGTCGGCCCGACCTCGCTCACGCGGCCGACGACGCCTTGATCGGAGACGACGACGTGGCCGATCTTGACGCCGTCGTCGCTGCCCGCGCCGAGCATGACGGTCTGGAGCACGCCGCTCGGGTCGCGCGCGATGACCGGCGCCGCGACGCTCTCGAACGGGATCGCGCGCGCCGCCGTCTGGAGCTTCGCGGCCTGCTGCGCGGTGACGGCCTGCTCGCGGAGCCGCACGTTCTCGATCGTGAGGCGGTCGATGTCGTCGCGCATCCGCGCGTTGTCGACGCGGAGGCGCTGGATCTCGCTGATCGACTCGCCGAAGCTGCCGATGGCGCCGCCGGCCGCCGCGAGAGCGCGCTCGAAGGGCGCGAGCGCGGTCGTCACGGCCGTCGACGCGTCACGCACGGGCGCGCTGTTGCGCGCGACGAGCAGCGACAGTGCTGCGACGAAGAGCACGGCGAAGAGGCGCAGGACGCTCGTGTCGCCACGGACGTTCCGCTCGGTGCGGACGCGTCCGAGCGTCGCCACTTAGCGGGGGAGCACGGCGTACGTCTCGGTGACGAGCGCACGCTCGTAGCTGACGAGCTCCTCGAGGATCTTGCCGGTGCCGCGCGCGACGCACGTGAGCGGGTCGTCGGCGATGTGGACGGCCATCTGCGTCGCCTCGGAGATCCGCGTGTCGAGGCCGCGCAGGAGCGCGCCGCCACCGGCGACGTAGATGCCCTGATCCATGATGTCGGCGACGAGCTCGGGGGGCGTCTCCTCGATGGTGTCCTTCACCGCGTCGACGATCTGCTGGACGCTCGGCTCGATCGCCTCGCGGATCTGCGCGCTCGTCACCTCGATCGACCGGGGCAGACCGGTGAGCAGGTCACGGCCGCGGAAGAACGTCGAGACCTCTTCGTCGAGCGGATACGCCGATCCGATCGCCACTTTGATGTCCTCGGCGGTGCGCTCGCCCATGAGGAGGTTGAACTCGCGGCGAGCGTACGAAACGATGTCCTCGTCCATCTCGTCGCCGGCGACGCGGATCGAGCGCGAGCAGACGATGCCGCCGAGCGACGTGACGGCGACCTCGGTCGTGCCGCCGCCGATGTCGACGATCATCGATCCCGACGGCTCGTTCACCGGAAGGCCCGCGCCGATCGCCGCGGCCATCGGCTCTTCGACGAGACGCGCCCAGCGCGCGCCCGCGTTCACCGCCGCGTCCTGCACCGCGCGCTTCTCGACCTCGGTGACACCCGATGGGATCCCGATGACGACGCGCGGGCGCGGGAACAGCGCGAACCGGTCGTGCACCTTCTGGATGAAGTAGCGAAGCATCTGCTCCGTGATGTCGAAGTCGCTGATGACGCCGTCCTTCAGCGGACGGATCGCGACGATCGACGCCGGCGTACGCCCGACCATCCGCTTCGCCTCGGCGCCGATCGCGACGATCGCGCCGGTGCGCACGTCCTTCGCGACCACCGATGGCTCGCTGATGACGATGCCGCGTCCACGGACGTGGACGAGCGTGTTCGCGGTACCGAGGTCGATGCCGATATCACGGGAGAACATCCCGAAGAGGCCGTCGATCACTGTGGGGATCCCTTCGTCAGCGCGGTGGGGTCGGGCGAAGGATAGTGGCTGCGGCCGCGCGGAGCGGGATCAGCGGTGGGTCGGTGCGGCGCTCGGTCGAGGGTTCACCGACCCAGCACGCAGCGTCGGCGCGGGGGACGGACGCGGCGTCGCGGCCGCGACGCGCACGGTCGGTCGGGGCGTCGCCACGACGCGCGGCGTCGCGGTCGCGCGCGGCGTCGCGGTCGCGCGAGGCGTCACGGTCGGGCGGACCGTGGGACGCGCGGTCGGGCGCGGCGTCGGCCGGGGCGTGGCCGCCGGGCGGGCGGTCGCGGTCGGCCGGCGCGTTGCGACCGGTGCCGGCGCGAGGCGCGGGACGGGCTGCGCCGCGGGCGCGGGGACGAGCGGCGCGACGCCGCCGCCGGCCAGCCACGCGAGGCGGATCGGCTGGTAGCGCGAGTCGTAGGCGATGACGCGGTGGATCGCGCGCGGCGGCGTCTCCTCGTAGACCCAGACGAGCGTGTGCTCCACGTTCGCCCATGCGTCGAAGAGGCGGATGTGCCCGTACCGCGCGGGGTCGCGCCAGGTCTCGAGGTCGAGCGCGTCGCCAGGCAGGAGCTGCTCCTTGCCGATCGCGGCGGCGACGTTCCAGATCGAGTCGGTCGAGTAGCGCGCCACGTTCCATGCCGCGCTGACGTATGCGGAGCAGTCCATGCCGCGACCCGCCGTATTGCCGCCCCACACGTACGGCGTGCCGAGCATGTCGGCGGCGCGCGCGATGATCTGCGCGCGCGTGCCGGTCGACGCATCGACCGGTGGCGCGATGGCGGACTCGGGCTCCTGCTCCGGCGCCGGAGCGGGAGGCGGCGGCGGCGCGGGCGCGACGTACTTCGGACCGAGGGGACCCTCCGCGTCGACGGTGGCGCTCGCGAGCGCGGCGAGGATGGCCGGCGCGAGCGCGTCGCGGTCCGCGACCGGGACGAACGCGCGCACCACGGCGGTGCGGCCCGTGCCGCGCGCGACGATCGTGCGCGTGAACGTGACGACGCCGTCGTAGCTCGTCTCGCCGTCGATCGCGACCGCGCCGGGGATCTGCTGCAGCGTGTCGGGGTCGAGCGCGCCGAGGTCGATGTCGGCGAGGTCGCTCTCCTCGCGCGCGAGCGAGATCGAGAGGACGGCGCCCGCATCGGCGAGGAGCCCGCTCGTCACGGGCAGCGGCTGCGCGTAGAGCGCGGCGTCACCGAGCCGCAGCTGGAAGCGCGCGACCTCATAGAGGTCGTCGTCACCCGAGCGGTCGAGCGAGGTGAGCGGGGAGGCGCGCCAGCCCTCGGGCGGGATGACCGAGACCTTCGCTTCGGGGTCGCGGAAGCGCTGAACGAGGCCGACGGGGTCGAGCTCGTCCGGGACGCCGAGCGTTGCGGCGCGCGCCGCGGTCACCGGCACGGACGGGGCGGGGACGGTCGGGCTGGCGGCGCCGGGCTGCGGGATCCCAGCGCTGACGACGGCGAACAGGGCGACGGCCAGCGCGGCACGGCCAAGGTCCTTGGGCGAATGGACGCTCCCCACCGCTTCGCTGAACGACCGCACAGGCTCTCTGTTACCGCTTGGGTGGGCGAGTCTCCTGACCGGCGCCTAAAGACACATAACGGCCGGCGCCGAAGACGACGTGGTCGAGCACTTCGATACCGAGCAGACGACCGGCCGCTAGGGCGTCGCGGGTCGTGCGCACGTCGTCGGCCGACGGCGTCGGGTCGCCGGACGGGTGGTTGTGCGCCAGCACGATGGCCGGCGCGTTCCGCCGGATCGCCTCGGTGAAGAGCTCGCCGACACGGACGCTCGTCCCGCTCACGTTGCCGGCGTACACGTCGACGACCGCGAGAAGCCGATGCTTGCGCGAGAGGAGCGCGACCTTCACGACCTCGCGGTCGAGGTGGGCGAAGTGCGGCTGGAGCGCGCGCGCCGCGGCCTCGGGTGAGTCGATGACCACGCCGTCGATGCCGGCGCTGACCGTGCGGTGTGCGAGCGCCTTCGCGGCCGAGAGGCGCATGGCCGTGACCGGGCCGACGCCGAGGTCCCGCAGCTGCGTGTGGTCGAGCTGCGCCAGGCCGCGCATGCCCCCGACGCGCGCCAGCACGTCCTGCGCGGTCGCGACCGCCGACCGTCCGGGCCGGCCGCTGCCGATGAGCACGGCGAGCAGCTCCTCGTCGGAGAGCGCGTCGACGCCGCGCAGCGCGAGCCGCTCGCGCGGGCGCATGGACTCGGGCCACTCACGGATGGACGGGATGTGGGATGAACGGCGCGGGGTTGCGCTAGGTGGTCGAGACCCGCTCCGTCGCGTCGCGCGAGCCCGCCGCGGCCTTGCCGCCGGGGTGCACCGTCCAGTCGCGCTCGTCGAAGTCCTTCGCGCAGTACGGGCAGATGCTCCACTCGGGGCGGATGAGCTTCCCGCACGATGGGCACAGGCGCTTCAGCTTCGTGCGGCACGTCGGGCAGAGCACGAACTCCTCCTGCACGCGCTCGTGGCATGTCGGACAGACGACGCGCTGTTCCGCTTCGGCGAGGAGGCTCTCCTCCGCGAGCTGACGCTCGTAGGCCTCGGCGAGCGTCTCGCGCGGCCGCACGATCAGGTAGAGGAAGAGCCCGAGCAGGTTCAGCACGACGACCATGAGCCCCGCGAGGTACGGCATGATCGCGTTCTCGGTCCGGTGCTGCGCGTCGCGGACGGTCCAGAAGACCATCGCGAGGTAGAGGAAGAAGATGTACACGACGACGAAGCGCACCGAGAACTGCACGAGCGCGTTGCTCGTGATCTGCGTCCAGATGGCACCGAGATCAGGCACTCATCACTCCCTGCCGACAGGCACTTCGCTCGGCATCTGTCCGAGCGGCAGCAGCTTCCCGCTGTTCACGCGCGCGCGCCAGTAGTTGAGCAGATCCTCGAGCGTGCGCTCGAAGGGGATCGTCGGCTTCCACCCGGTGGCGCGCTGGAACTTCGACACGTCGGCCCACAGGATCGGAACGTCGCTCGGGCGCAAACGTGCCGGGTCCTCCTGGATGCGGACCTTGATCTTCGAATGCGCGAGCAGGATGTCGAGCATCTCGCGGATCGACCACGTGTGGCCGCTGCCGACGTTGTACGTCTCGCCCGGCTCGCACTTCTCGAGCGCGAGCCAGTACGCGCGGGCCATGTCGCGCACGTCGGTCCAGTCCCGCTTCGACGTGAGGTCGCCGACGTAGATCACCGGCTCGTGCAGGCCGTGCTCGATCTCCGCGATCTGCCGCGCCATCGTGCTCGTCGAGAAGATGAGACCGCGGCGCGGGCCGGTGTGGTTGAAGCCGCGCGTGACGACGAGGTGCATCCCGTACGACTTGAAGTACTGCCACGCGAGCTTGTCCTGCGCGACCTTGCTCACCGCGTAGGGGCTGAGCGGCCGCAGCGGGTTCGTCTCCTTCATCGGGACCTCGTCGGGGAGCACGAGCCCGTACTCCTCGCTCGATCCCGCGATGTGGATGCGCGTGTCGCTCTCGTGGCGGCGGACCGCTTCGAGGATGTTCAGCTGCGCGCCGACGTTGATGCCGATGGTCGCGGCCGGCTCGTCGAAGGACGACTGCACGAACGACTGCGCCGCCAGGTGGAAGATCCGGTGCGGCTGGACCGCGCTGATGAGCTTCTCGACCGCGCCCGCGTCGGTCAGCTCCGTGTGCAGGAGGAGGACGCGGCCGCGGCGCTTCACCTCGTCGCGGATGTCGGCGCCCGTCGAGAAGCGGCCCTCGACGACGTCGAGGACGCCCTTCCGCGCGACCTCCTCGAGGTTCTCCATGCGCGAGCGCCAGCGGTACGTGCCGTAGACGGCGACGTCGGGGTGCTCGGCGAGGAGGTATTCGGCGAGGTGGCTCCCGGCGAACCCGGTGATGCCTGTGATGAGGACCCGCACTAGACGGGCGACAGTAGCAAAGACCGTACCGCGCTCGGCCGTTCGGCGGCCAGGCGGACCTTCCTCCCGATCCACGCGCCGGCGACCCAGCTCAGCCAGGCGGCGGCGATCCCCGCGGCCATGCCCGCGAGCGGCCACGCCGACGTCCATGGACGCGCGAGCGCGTGCTCGTAGTACTGGACGAAGAGCCGCGCGCCGCGGTCGGTCGCGGTGAAGATCGACGCCGGCACCGGAGCGGGGAACAGGAGCATGCGGACCCATTCCGCGCCGACGAACGCGACCGCGAACGCGGCGGCGATGACGAGCGGCGATGCGCCGCGACGCCGCGCGATATCGACGGCGATGGCACCGGCGGCGATCAGCGGCGGGAACGCGGGCGGTCGCCAGTGCGCGATCTGCAGCGCGCCGAAGACCGCGAGCGCGACGACCGTGTACCAGAGCGCGACCTTCGTCGCGCCGGCACGCTCGTTCATGAGCGCGTCCGCGGCCGCGAGGATGAACGGGATCGTCGCGCACACGAGGAGCGGATAGAAGAACGCCTCGCGCGTGACGCCGGCGAAGTAGTAGAAGTTCATGGCGAAGATCGCCGTGCCCACCAGGGCACCGAACATCCCGATGCGAAGGAAGCGGCGCAGGACGTCCGCGATCGGGAACACGCCGGGCACGAGCGCCAGCGCCCAGCCGAGATACACGAGCGGCCCGCCGACCGCGATCGCGGCCATGTGCGGCGGGCTCCAGATGTCGACGTCGGGTCCGAAGGTGCGGTGCCACATGTCGTCGAACGGCGCCGCGGCGATGATCACGGCCGAGCCGGTGCCCGCTAGGGCCAGCCCGAGCTCCGCGCGCAGCGGTCCGACCCGCAGCTCGCGGCCGTGCACCCGCCGGCCGCCCATCGCGGTGGTGGTCGCGACGATCGCGGCGATCCCGTTCAGCGCGACGCCGGCGTACGTCCAGAGGTGCGGCGCGATCCAGAAGCTGTCGCGGCCGACGGTCCGGTGCCACGCGACGTCCCACGCCGTCCCGACGAGATCGCTGAAGAGGCCGACGACGCCGATGAGGAGGACCGCGCCGAGGACGGCGGCGCCGTCCCATTCGCGCCTCCGCGGCAGCGCGAGCGTCGCCATGACCCGATGCTACGCGGCGGTCGGACGCGGAACGAACGAGCGCACGGCCTCGACGATCGCCTCGTGCTCGACCGCGAGCACGCGAGCGGCGAGCACCTCCGGCGTGTCGCCGGGCTGCACCGCGACCCGTCGCTGGACGACGACCTCGCCCTCGTCGAGCTTGCCGCGGTAGGCGCGGTGCACGGTGACGCCGGTCTCCGGCACGCCCGCCGCGACGACCGCCTCGTGCACCTTCATGTTGTTCAGCCCCGCGAACGCGGGCAGCAGCGAGGGATGGATGTTGATGACGGGGATCTCGCCGATGGCGTCCCAGAAGGCGTCGGCGAGGATGCGGTCGTAGCCCGCGAGCACGACGAGCCGCGCGCCGGCGTTGCGGATCGCGTGGCCCATCGCGGCCTGTGCCTCATCACGTGTGGATGAGGTGACTTTGAAGAGGCCCGTGGCGATCCCCGCGCTCTTCGCGCGTTCCAGTGCGGGCGCGTCCGCTCGGCTCGAGGCGACCAGCACGATCTCGGCATCGAGCCGTCCCTCTCTGACCGCGTCGATCAACGCTTGGAGGTTCGACCCGCGCCCGCTGACGCAGACCGCCACGAGCAGGGGTGTCCTCAAAGCAGACTTTCAAAGTTTGGACCGAAACGGTTCAGATCTGGACCGAAACGGTTCAAATTTCGCGGACCCCCAACGAAGGTGGCGGCCGACGCTGCTCACGGAACGAAGGGGGGCGGCCGAAGCCGCTCATGGAACGAAGCGGACGCGACGGTCGCCGGTGGCGCGCTCGATCCGCCCGATGGCGATCGCGTCCGGCAGGGCACGCAGCGCGGCACGCTCGTCCTCCGCGGGGACCATGACAACGAGGCCGATCCCCATGTTCCACGTGCGCCAGCGCTCCTCGTCGGCGACCTCGACCATCCCGGCGAGGAGCGTGAAGACGGGCGGCACGGTCCACGTCGAGCGGTCGATGACCGCGCCAAGGCCCTCGGGCAGAGCTCGCGGGAGGTTCGCTTCCCAGCCGCCGCCGGTGATGTGCGCGATCGAGCGGATCGCCACGGCGTTGCGCAGCGTGCGGAGGTCCTCGAGGTACGAGCGATGGTTGGCGAGGAGCACGTCGCCGAGGGTGCCGCCGCGCAGCTCGGGGCGCGGCGCGTTCAGGACCTCGGGCACCGACGTGCCGGCCCGCCCGGCCACGCGCGCGACGATCGCGCGCGCGAGCGTGTACCCGTTCGTGTGCAGCCCGCTCGACGGCAGGCCGATGCAGACGTCGCCCTCGCGCACGTTCGAGACATCGAGCAGCCGCGCGCGCTCGACCGCACCGACGAGGAACCCGGCGAGGTCATACGCGCCGTCAACGTACATGCCCGGCATCTCAGCGGTCTCGCCGCCGAGGAGGGCGCAACGGTGCGCCGCGCACGCGTCTGCCATCGCGCCGACGACGCGCGTGAAGATCCCGGTGTCGAGGCGCGACGTCGAGAAGTAGTCGAGGAAGAAGAGCGGCTCGGCGCCCATCGCGAGCGCGTCGTTCACGCAGAGATGGACGAGGTCCGTGCCGACGACCTCGTGGCGGTCGAGGAGCCGCGCGATCTCCACCTTCGTGCCGACCCCGTCGGTCGTCGCGACGAGGACGGCGTCGCTGCCCATGAAGTGGAAGAGCCCGCCGAACGCCCCGATGTCGCCGATGACCTCGGGTCGCTTCGTCCTCGCGATCTTGTCGCGGAGCCCGCGGAGCGCGTCCTCTTTGCGCCCGATGTCCACGCCGGCGGTGCGGTACGTGAGGCTCATCGCGAGCCCGTGCTCTGCCGCTCGAGCGACCCTTCTGCGCGCTGGCGCTCCAGTGACTCCTTTGTTAGCTCGAGCTGCACCGGCACGAGATAGTCGCCGGTGAAGCACGCGGTGCAGAGATCCTTCCGCGTCGCGCCGGTCGCGGCGATCATGCCATCGAGGGACAGATATCCGAGCGAGTCCGCGCCGATGTGCGACCGGATCCCCTCGATCTCGAGCTTCGACGCGATGAGCTCGTCGCGGCGCGCCATGTCGACGCCGAAAAAGCACTGGTGGCGGATCGGCGGCGAGCAGATCCGCATGTGGACCTCGGTCGCGCCGTTCTTGCGCAGGAGCTGCACGATCGGGCCGCTCGTGGAGCCGCGGACGATCGAGTCGTCGACGACGATGACGCGCTTCCCGTTCAGCACGTCGCGCAGCGCGTTGTATTTGAGCGCGACGTTGTGCTGCCGGAGCTCCTGCGATGGCTGGATGAACGTGCGGCCGATGTAGCGGTTCTTGATGAGCCCCTCGCGGAACGGGATGCCGCTCTTGCGCGCGTACCCGACGGCCGCGGGGATCGCGCTATCGGGCACGGGGATGACGACGTCGGCGTCGATCGGCCGTTCCTCCGCGAGGATCTCGCCCATGCGCTCGCGCGTCGCGTAGACGGAATGGCCGCCGAGGTCGCTCGATGCGGACGCGAGATACACATGCTCGAACACGCAAAGGCCGCTGCGGTCCGCGGCCATGTCGGCGACCTGCGTCAGCCCGGCGTCGTCGATCCGCAGGATCTCGCCCGGCAGGACGTCGCGCACGAACTCCGCGCCGACCGTGTCGAGCGCGCTCGTCTCGCTCGCGACGAGGAACGAGCCGCCCTTCCGCCCGACGACGAGCGGGCGCACGCCGAACGGGTCGCGGATCGCGTACAGCGCGCGCGGCGTGAGGATGACGAGCGACCACGCGCCCGAGAGCGTCGGCAGCGCGGATACGAGCTTGGCGTCCCAGGTCTCGCCGGGCGCGGCGGCGATCGCCTTCGCGATCACCTCGGTGTCGCTCGACGTCTGGAACTGGACGCCCTCGCCCTCGAGGTCGGTGCGGATGTCGCGCGCGTTGATGCAGTTGCCGTTGTGCCCGATGGCGAGCTCGCCGAGCTCCTCGTGCCGCACGACCATCGGCTGCGCGTTCTCGATGCGCGACGACCCCGTGGTCGAGTAGCGCGTGTGGCCCATCGCGGCCCGCCCGCCGAGCGCGGCGAGGTCGGGCTCGGCGAAGACCTGTCCGACGAGCCCCATGCGCCGCACGACGCGCAGGTCGCGCCCGTCCGTGGCGGCGATCCCCGCCGACTCCTGCCCGCGGTGCTGCAGCGCGTAGAGCGCGAAGAAGGTGACGCGCGCGGCATCGGTCGGATCGGATCCGGGCGGCGACCAGATGCCGGCCACACCGCACATCGACCTAGCCCTCCCTCCCGAGCGCGCGCGGCAGACCGTGATCGTACGCGTCGCGCAGCGCCGCGACCGGCGTCCCGAGCACCGGCGCGACCTCGAGGAGATCGCCGCCGATCTGTCCGAGGGTCCACGTCGGCACCTCGTGCTCGTCGGCGAGCGCTCGCACCCGCGCGGCGTGCGCCGCGTCCACGACGAGCACGACGCCCGACGGACCCTCGCCGAAGAGCGCCACGCGCTTGTCGATGCCGCGCACGGCCGGGAGCGTCACCTTCATCCCGATCCCCTCGCGCAGGCAGAGCTCCGCGAGCGCGACGCCGAGGCCGCCCTCCGCGCGGTCGTGCGCCGCGCGGACGAGCCCGCGCTCGTGCGCCGCGAGGACGAAGCGCTGCAGCCGCGCCTCGAGGGCGAGGTCGAACGCCACCGGTCCCTCGTGCACGCCGATGAGCGCGCCGTACGCCGACGCGCCGATCCCGACGTGCGCGCTGCCCGCGAGCAGGACGATGTCGCCGGCCCGGCCGCTCGTCACGGGGATGTGCCGCGAGACGTCGGTGAGGTGCCCGACCGCGCCGATCGTCGCGGTCGGCCAGATGTCCTTCGATCCTCCCAGGGGGTCCCGTGATCCTCCCAGGGGGTCCCGGCCGCGGGTCGCGTTGTAGAGCGAGACGTTCCCCGAGACGACGGGCGTGCCGAGCGCCTCGGACGCGGCGGCGATGCCCGCGATCGTGCGTTCGAGCTGCCACGCGCCCTCGGGGCGCTCGGGGTTGCCGAGGTTGAGGCAGTCCGTGATGGCGAGCGGCTTCGCGCCCATGCAGACGAGGTTGCGCGTGGCCTCGGCGACCGCGGCCGCCGCGCCGACGAACGGGTCGATGGCAGCGACGCGCGGCTGCGCGTCGACCGCGACGGCGATCCCGTCGGTCCGTCCTTTGATACGGAGGATCCCGGCGTCGCCGCCGGGCCCGACGACGGTATCGGTGCCGACCATCTGGTCGTACGTGCGGTAGAGGATCCGCCGCGAGGCGACCATCGGCGACGCGAGCAGCTCGAGCAGCTCCACGCCGATCTTGTTCGTCGCAGGGGGCTCCGCCACCTTCCACCCCCGGGCTGGCGCTGGCTCTTTCGCCCACTCCGTCACGTCGTATTCGGGGGCGTCGTCCGCGAGCCACGAGGGGACGAGCGAGGCGACGACCTCGGTGCCGGCGCGCACCTCGAGCACCGGCTCGGGCGTGACCTCGCCGATGCGCGTGCCGTGCAGCTCCCAGCGGCGGAACACGTCCTCGACCTCGCGCTCGCGGCCGGGGCGCGCGACGACGAGCATCCGTTCCTGCGACTCCGAGAGCATGACCTCGTACGGGATCATCCCCGCGGCACGCCGCGGCACGCGGTCGACGTCGATGCGCATGCCGACGCCGCTCTTCGCCGCGACCTCGCTCGTCGCGCACGTGAGGCCGGCCGCGCCGAGGTCCGACGTCGCCTCGACCGCGTCGCGCGCGATGAGCTCGAGGGTCGCCTCCATGAGGAGCTTCTCGAGGAACGGGCTGCCGACCTGCACCGACGGCCGCTTCGCCTCGTCCTCGGCGCCGAGCTCGAACGACGCGAGGAGCGACGCGCCCGCGATGCCGTCACGGCCGGTGTCGCTCCCGACGAGGTAGACGGCGCTCCCGGGCCGCGCCGTCGCGGCCCGCGCGAGGCCGCCAGCCTGCACGAAGCCGACGCACATCGCGTTCACGAGCGGGTTGTCCGCGAAGCACGGCTCGAACGAGACGTGGCCCGCGACATCGGGGATGCCGACGCAGTTGCCGTACGACCCGATGCCGCCGACGACGCCCGCGACGAGGCGTCGCGTGCGCGGGTCCGACGGCGGCCCGAACGCGAGCGCGTTCAGGAGCGCGACGGGACGCGCACCCATCGCGAACACGTCGCGCAGGATCCCGCCGACCCCGGTCGCGGCCCCCTGGAACGGCTCGACCGCGCTCGGATGGTTGTGGCTCTCGATCTTGAAGACGCAGAGGAGGCCGTCGCCGAGATCGACCGCGCCGGCGTTCTCACCGGGGCCGAGCGCGACCCGTGCGCCCTTGGTCGGCAGCGAGCGCAGCAGCTTCTTCGAGTGCTTGTAGGCGCAGTGCTCGCTCCACATCGCGCCGAACATCCCCCACTCGAGCGCATTGGGCTCGCGGCCGACGAGCGCGCGCACGCGCTCGGCCTCGGATGGGGTGAGTCCCACCTCGCGCGCGGGGTCCGTCCGCGTAGGCTCCGCCGTCTTCGTCCCCTCCACTTCGGGGACGGACGTCACGCCGGCGGCTCTCCGATGAAGCGCTCGACCGTGTCCGCGAACGCGCCGAGGTCGGCGACGCGGTCCTGGATGAGCCCGTACACCTCGCCGATGTCCGTCTGCTCGCGGTCGTACGCGAGGAGGTTCCGCAGGTTCGCGAGCGCCTCGAGCCGGTAGGCGAGGTCCTTCTCGATGATCCCGCGACCGGCGAGCGCGTCGAGGATGTCGTGGTACGCCTCGGGCTTCGGCAGCGCGAGCGCCATGACGAGGTACGCGCCCGTGCCGAACAGCAGCTCCACCGCCTGCTGCAGGTACCACTGCGCGAGGCCGTAGAGCTTCGGATCCGCGCGGAACTTGTCGCGGTCGATCGGCCGCAGGTCCGCGAGGAGGCGCACGTACTCGCGCAGGTGCCCGAGGCGCGCGCGCACGTACTCCTGGTCGATCGCGAAGCGCTCGCCCCGCGTGCGCTCCGCGAGCGCCTTCGACTGCAGGTCGTCGTACTTCTGGAACTCGAGGTACTCCATGACGGCCTTCGCCTCGAAGACGACCCGGCGCTTCTGGTCGCGCTGGTAGAGAAGGCCGTAGCTGCGCACCACCTGCGCGCGCTGGAGCAGCGAGGCTTGATTGAGGATGAGGACGTCGACGTCGTTGATCTCGAGCGTCTTCGAGAGCTCGCCCATGAAGTAGACCTGGTAGTCGAAGAACTCGTTCGCGCGGATGCCGTCGAGCAGAAGGAGCGCGACGTCGAGATCGGAGTACTTGCCGACGACCTTCTTCCCCGCCGTCATCCCGAGCGCGTAGGCAGCGTCGACCGGGTTGGTCTGGAAGAGGCTCGTCAGCTGCGCTTGCTTGCCGAAGATGTCCATATCTCCGCTAACGCACCAAGGCAGGCATCGTGCCGACCGCCCGTACGAGGCTCTCCAGCATGCGCAGCCCGTCGGTGCCGCCGAGGATCGGCTCGGCGCAGCGCTCGGGGTGCGGCATCAGGCCGACGACATTTCCGGCCTCGTTACGCAATCCTGCGATGTTGTTCACGGAACCGTTGGGGTTCGCGTCCCCCGTGACGATCCCGCGCCCGTCGACGTAGCGGAAGAGGACGAGCCCCTCCTTTTCTATGCGCTCGAGCGTCGCGGGGTCGGCGACGAAGCAGCCCTCGCCATGGCCGATGGGCATCCGGAGGACGGCGTCCTTCAGGCCCTCCGTGAACGGCGTGCCCGCGTCCTCGCACCGGATGCGGACCCAGTCGGAGATGTACTCGAGGCCGCTGTTGCGGATCAGGGCACCCGGCAGCAGGCCGGCCTCGCAGAGGATCTGGAAGCCGTTGCACGATCCGAGCACCGGGCCGCCGTCGGCGGCGAAGCGCTTCAGCTCGGTCGTCGCGGGCGAGAGACGGGCGATCGCACCCGCGCGGACGTGGTCGCCGTACGAGAAGCCGCCGGGGACGATCGCGGCGTCGAAGCCCGAGAGGTCGACCTCGGTGTGCCACAGGATCTCGGTGTCGGCGCCGATGCGCGCGGCGGCATCGTCGTCGGCCTCGAACGTCACGACGATCTCCTTGCCCGTGCGCACCGCGACGACACCGAGACCGAGCGACCCGAGCGCGCCGAGGATCGCCTCCCCCTGCGGGTCGCGCACTTCGGCCTTGGGGCGGACGTGGATCGTGGCGACGAATCTCAATGCGGCGCCTTCATCGCGGCCCCGATCGCGTCCGCGTGCTCGCGCCAGTGCTCGTGCGTCTCGCTCGCGATCGCCTGCCACACGAGCGTATCCGCTCCCCAGGGGTCGCCCGCCGGGAGCATGAGGTTCTCTTCCTGCATCTCCTCGACGACCTTGCGAACGAGGTCCGCCGTGAACCGGAAATCCTCGACGACGCGGTCGAACGCCATCGGGCGGTAGTGGTCGACCGTGAGGCGATTCAGCTCGTCGGTGCCGAGCTCCTGCTCGCTCTGCCAGCGCGGGATCCAGTTGGGCGGCGGGAGCGTCCGCACGCCCATGAGCCGCGCGAGCATGCCCTGCCAGTAGATGCAGTGCGCGAGGACGTCCCGCACGGACCAGCCGTCGATGGCCGGCGCCGACGCGCGCTCCTCGCCGAGATCGGCCGCGATACGGAGCAGGCGGCCGCCCTCGCGTTCGATCGCGGCGGTGACGTCGGCCTTCTTCACGCCCTTCGCCTTCACGCGAGCGGTTTCCCCACGATGCGCTCGTAGCACTCGAGGTAGCGCTGCGACGTGCCCTCGACGACCTCGGGCGGCAGCGGCGGGGCCGGCGGCTCCCTGTTCCACCCGCGCGCCGTGAGGAAGTCACGGACGTACTGCTTGTCGAACGACGGCGGCGTCGACCCCGCGCGGTACCGCTCCGCGTCCCAGTAGCGGGACGAGTCGGGAGTCAGCACCTCGTCGATGAGCGTGAGCTCGCCGTTGTGGAAGCCGACCTCGAACTTCGTGTCCGCGAGGATGAGCCCGCGCCCGAGCGCGTACGCGTGGGCCGACCGGTAGAGGGCGATCGTGACCTCCTCGAGCTTGCGCGCGAGATCCTTGCCGACCATCGCCGCGAGCTGCGCACGCGAGATGTTCTCGTCGTGGCCCGTCATCGCCTTCGTCGCGGGCGTGAAGATCGGGTCGCCGAGGCGCTCCGACTCGCGCAGGCCCGGCGTCGCCCGCTCGCCCGCGATCGTGCCGCTCTTCGAATATTCGGCCCACGCGGACCCGCTGACATAGCCGCGCGCGACGCACTCGATGTCCACGCGGTCGCACTGCTTCACGAGGACCGCGCGGCCCTCGAGCGACCGCGTCGAGCGGAAGGGCTCCGGGAAGTGATCGAGCTCCGTCTCGACGATGTGGTTCGGCACGAGCGAGCGCGTCCGAGCGAACCAGAAGTTCGACAGCTGCGTCAGCACGCGGCCCTTCTGCGGGATCGGCGTCGGGAGCACGACGTCGAACGCGGACAGGCGGTCGCTCGCGACCATGACGAGGTTCCCGCTCCCGGCCTCGTACACGTCGCGCACCTTGCCGCGGCGGAACAGCTTGGCGCCCGGGACCTTCGTCTCGGAGATCGTGGCGACGCTCATTCCGGCAGCACCTCCCGCAGACGTTCGCGCCAGGTAGTGGCGACATCTCGTGCGACCTCCGCAGCGAGGCCGCGGTATTCCTCCGGCTTGTCGATCACGCGCCGCTCCGCCTCCGTCAGCTTCCCGAGGTACGGGCGCACGTCGGCATCGATGGTCGCCACGTCCATGACCGTCCGGCCCGTCCGGTCCGCCTCGAGCGTCAGCTTGCGCACGGCCTCGTGCGCGTCGGGATGTCCGTACTTCGAGAGCAGGACGTAGAGCGGCTCCGCGACGATCGCGCCGCGCGTGAGCGCGAGGTTCGCCTTCAGGCGGTCGCGGTCGACGCGGATGCCCTCGAGCGACGTCGCCATGCGGCGCGCGGCGTACGCGGTCGCGGCGAGGATCTCGCCGAGGAACCGCTGCGACGCCGAGTTCGTGAGATCGCGCTGGTGCTCGCTGATCTGGTCCATGTACGTCGTGAGGATCCGCGGCGCCATCGCCTTCCACATGCTCTTCACGTTCTCGAAGGAGACCGGATTGCGCTTGTGCGGCATGGTCGACGAGCCGACCTGCTCGCTCGCGAACGCCTCCGCCACCTCGCCGATCTCCGTCCGCTGCAGGTGGCGCATGTCGTCGGCGAGGTTCGCGAGGACGCCGAGCGTCGTGAGGCACGCGTGGGCGAGATCGCTCCAGCCCTCGGCCTCGACGATCTGGCTCGACGTCGTCTTCGGCTCGAGCCCGAGCGACGCGAGGAACCGGCGCTCGAGCCCGCGCGGATCCGCCGCGAGCAGGCCGAGCGCGTTGTACGCCCCGACCGCGCCCGAGAGCTTCCCGGGAAGGCGCTTCGAGAAGTACTGCAGCCGGCCGATGCGGTCGCCGAGGCGCGAGACGTACGCGGCGAGGGCGAATCCGAACGTGACGGGCTCGGCGTGACGGCCATGCGTGCGGCCGATCTGCGGCGTCTCGGCCTCGGCCTCCGCGATCGCGATGCACCGCGCCACCACCGCGGCGACCGCGGGCACGACCGCGCGCTCGATGCACTCGCGGTAACGGAGCGCGTTGGCGGTATCGACGATGTCGTACGAGGTCGCGCCGAGATGCACGAAGCGCTTCGCGTCGTCGGGCACGCGCGAGCGGATCACGTTCACGAGGGCACGCACGTCGTGGCGGGTCTTCGCCTCCTCGGCCGCGACCTCCTCGGCGGTGACGCGGTCGGCGGCGCCGGCGATCGACGTGGCGATCGCCTGGTCGCAGATGCCGGCCTCGGCCATCGCCGCGGCGAGCGCGGCCTCGACGCGCGCTTGGTAGCGGATCACCGCCGCGGCGGAGAGATACGGATGCAACGCCTCGAACGTCGCCTTGTCGCCGCCATAGAAGCGGGAGTCGAGGGGAGAGACGGCGTCGAAGCGGGACTCGAACGTCATGGGTACGTCCTTTGAGGAGGTGAGGTGCGGTCGCTCGGCAGCTGGTGCGGATCAGCTCTCAAGGTGAGGGCCACCGGATGGTCCGTCAGCCATGTATGCACGCTCACATCAAGTCCCCGCGTCCGACATGACCTCCGACCGCGTGACGTGTTCGGACGCCGCGGACGCCGGGGATCTCTCTCAGAGGTGCTCCAGAACTTGAACCGATCCGGTTCAGATCTGCACCAAATCGGTTCACAAACCGCGGAGCCACCGATCAACCCCCGAGGACCTTGTCAGCCAAAGAACGACGATGAGCTTTGATCCTCTCTCCAAGTTCTCGATCGCACACAGCGAGGATCTGCGCCGCCAGGATCCCGGCGTTCGCGGCGCCCGGCTCACCCACCGCGACGGTCGCGACGGGGATCCCACGGGGCATCTGCACTGTGGAGAGCAGCGCGTCGAGGCCGCCCGCGATAGCGGTCGGGCCGGCGAGCGGGACACCGATGACGGGGAGCGTCGTGTGGCCGGCGACGGCGCCCGCGAGATGCGCCGCGGCGCCAGCGCCGGCGATCACGACCTTGATCCCGCGCGCCTCGAGGCCCGTGGCCCACTCGCGCAGCGCGTCTGGTGTCCGGTGGGCGGAGAGGACCTTCACCTCGGACTCGACGCCGAGCTCCGTCAACACCTTCGCCGCGTGCTCCATGGTCGGCTTGTCCGATGCCGAGCCCATGACGATGCCCACCCTGACGCTCAAGCGACCCCGACCTCCCGCGCCGCGATGTCCGAACGATAGAAGCGACCCTTCCAGGTCACACGCGCGGCCGCTTCGTACGCGAGGCGGCGCGCGTCGGCCACGGTGTCGCCGCCCGCGACGATGTGGATGACGCGCCCGCCCGCGGTCACGAAGCCCGTGCCGACGCGCTTGGTCGCGGCGTGGAACGCCCAGGCGCCCTGCGGCAGCTGGTCGAGGCCCTCGATCGGCGCGCCGCTCTCGGTCCTCGCCGGATAGCCCTCGGCGCAGAGCGCGACGCTCACGTACGCGCGGTCGCTCCAGGTGAGCGGCCGCTCCGCGACGTACGCCGCGAGCCTCCCCTCGCCCAGCGCGAGCATCAACTGCCCGAAGTCGCCCTCGAGCCGCGGCAGCGTCACCTCTGCCTCCGGGTCGCCGAACCGCGCGTTGTACTCGAGCACCTTCCAGCCGCCGGCGGTGCGGATGAGCCCCGCGTAGATGACGCCGCGGTAGGGGATCCCGCGCTTCGCGAGCACGCGCGCGACCGGGGCGATGAGCTCGTTCGCGGCGTCCTGCGCTTCGTCGTCGGGAAGGATCTCGGTCGGCGTGTACGCGCCCATGCCGCCGGTGTTCGGGCCGGTGTCACCGTCGCCAACACGCTTGTGGTCACGCGCCGGCGGGAGCGCGACGACGGTCTCGCCATCGACGAGCGCCTGCAGCGACGCCTCGTCGCCTTCGAGCCGCTCCTCGAGCACGACGGCGCCCTTGGAGATCGCCGCCGACGCGAGCGCCTCGAGGGCCTCGTCGCGGCCGCGCGCCACGACGACGCCCTTGCCCGCGGCGAGCCCGTCGGCCTTCACGACGACGGGTCCCTCCCGCCCTTCGAGCGCCTTCGCGGCCGACATGACGTCGGGGTGCGACGTCCACGACGCCGTTGGGACGCCGGCCTCGTCCATCACTTCCTTCGCGAACGACTTGCTCCACTCGATGCGGCCCGCCTCGCGCGACGGGCCGACCGCGGCGATGCTCGCGCGGCGCAGCGCGTCGCCGATGCCGGCGGCGACGAGATCGTCAGGCCCGACGATCGCGAGGTCGATGCGAGATGCGGCAATGTGCTGCTCGAGCCGAGCGACGTCAGTGGGCGGGACGTCCACGAGCCGCGCGAACACGGACATGCCGTCGTTGCCCGGCGCGACGTCGATGGTCGCGACGCTCTTCGCCCGCGCGAGCGCCCACGCGATCGCGTACTCGCGGCCGCCGCTCCCGAGGACGAGCGCCTGCAGGCCGGGCGCGCCGGGCGCGCGACCGGGACTGCGCTCCTGCCGCTGCTTCCTGATGACGTCGTAGACCTTGTCGCGCGGCAGGATGAAGCTCACCGCCGCTCCGTCATTCCCACTCGATCGTCGCGGGCGGCTTCGACGAGACGTCGTACACGACGCGGTTCACGCTCGGGATCTCGTTCACGATCCGCGACGACACGCGCTCGAGCAGCTCGTACGGCAGCCGCGCCCAGTCCGCGGTCATGAAGTCGTCGGTGGTGACGGCACGGAGCGCAACGAGGTAGCCGTACGTCCGGAAGTCGCCCTGGACGCCGACGCTGCGCACCGGCGTGAGCACGGCGAACGCCTGCGCGACCGTGCGGTACAGATCCGCGGCGCGGAGCTCCTCGAGGAAGATCGCGTCCGCGCAACGCAGCGTGTCGAGCTTCTCGCGGTCGATCGGCCCGACGACGCGGACGGCGAGGCCGGGACCCGGGAACGGGTGGCGCCAGAGGACGTCCTCGGGCAGGCCGAGCTCCGCGCCGACGCGGCGCACCTCGTCCTTGAAGAGGCGGCGCAGCGGCTCGACGTTCCGGAGCGTCATGTCCGCCGGCAGGCCGCCGACGTTGTGGTGCGTCTTGATGCGCGCGGAGGTCTTGCTGTCGCGCGACTTCGATTCGATGACGTCGGGGTAGATCGTGCCGTGGACGATGTGGGCTGCTTCTCGCAGGGGGCTCCGCCCCCTTCCATCCCCGGCGAGGCGGTCGTTGATCTTCGCGACCTCGCCCTCGAAGACGCGGATGAACTCCTCGCCGATGATCGCGCGCTTGCGCTCGGGGTCCTCGACGCCGCTGAGCTTCGCGAGGAAGCGCTCCGAGGCGTCGACGTGCACGACGTGCAGCTGCTGCCCGAACGTGGCCATGACCTCGGCCGCCTCGTTCGCGCGCATGAGGCCCGTGTCGACGAAGACGCACGTCAGCCGGTCGCCGATGGCCTTCGCGACGATCGTCGCGGCGACGACGGAGTCGACGCCGCCGGAGAGCGCGCAGATGGCGTGGCCCTCGCCGATCTCGGCCCTGATCTCCGCGATCGCTTCCTCGACGAACGCGGCCGGCGTCCAGTCGCCCCGCACGCCGACCACGCGGTGGAGGAAGTTGCGCAGGACCTCGATCCCGTGCGGCGTGTGCGCGACCTCGGGATGGAACTGCACGCCGAAGCGCTTCGCGCCGTCGCTCATCGCGGCGGTCGGGAGCCGCTCCGTCGTCGCGATGACATGGAAGCCGGGCGGCAGCCGGACGATCGAGTCGCCATGGCTCATCCACGCGCGCTCGTGCGGCGCGAGGCCGTCGAAGAGCGCGTCGTGCTCCTCGATCGTCAGCGTCGCGGGCCCGTACTCGCGCTTGCCCTCGGGCGCGACCTCGCCGCCGAGCACGTGCGCCATGAGCTGCATGCCGTAGCAGATGCCGAGGACCGGCCAGCGGCCGCCGATGATGCCGGCGTCGATCCCCGGCGCGCCCGCGTCGTAGACGCTCGACGGACCGCCCGAGAGGATCACGCCGACGACGTCCTTGGCGGCGAGGTCCTCCGGCGTGACGTCGTGCGGGAAGATCTCGCAGTACACGCGCGACTCGCGGACGCGGCGCGCGATGACCTGCGTGTACTGCGACCCGTAGTCGAGGATCGCGATGGTCGGTCGCATCAGTACTGCGTGGCGCCGGTGAACGTGAACGCGCCGAGCCGCAGCGCCGGGACGCGCCGCGCGCCGAAGCTGAACTCGCCCGCGGCGAAGAGATGCAGGTCCTTGCCGATCCCGAGCGTCGCGCCGAGCGCCTCGTGATACGACTGCGTGAAGCGGAAGTTCTTCACCGGGTGCGCGATCTCGCCCTTCTCGATGAGGAACGTGCCGTCGCGTGTCATCCCGGTGACGATCGTGCGCAGCTGGTGCACCCAGCGCGTGTAGTGGAACCGCGTGACGAGCACGCCGCGCTCGACGCCGTGGATGAGCTCTTCGCGCGTCTTCGTGCCGGGCTCGATGCGCAGGTGCATAGGGGACGACGACGCGAACGGGTTCGGCGGCATGGCGTGCCCGGTGTTCGCCTGACCGGTGCGGAACGCGGTCTGCGAGTCGTACACGACCGCGCGCGCGACGCCGCCCTCGATGAGCGGCACCTTCTGCGACGGCTGCCCCTCGAAGTCGAACGGGATCGCGATCGACGCCGGATCGAACGGGTCGTCGACGAATGTCACGTCGCCGGTGATCTTCTGCCCGAGCTTGCCGGTGACGAAGGAGCGGCCCTCCTCGATCGCCTGACCGGTGAGGCTCCCACCGAGGAACTGGGCGATGTCGGCGACCGCATAGGGCTCGAGCACGACCTCGTACGTCCCCGGCGCGAGGTCGCGCGGGCCCTGCGCCGCTGCGCACTTCTCGATCGCCTCGTGCGCGACCGCGTCGACGTCGACGCGTCCGAGATCCGTGGAGTTGCGCTCCGCCCACGCCGAGCCGGCCCCGCCGATGACGACGGTCTCGATCGCGCCGAGGGTCGAGGGCGCGTACGCCCACACGCCTTCGCTGTTCGCGACGGCGATCTCGCTCGCCGAGCTCGAGAGGTAGCCGGCGGCCGTGAAGCCGCGCTCCTTCGCGCGCCGCAGCAGGCCGTGCACGCGCGTCGCGCGGTCCATCGGCGTTGCGCTCGCGGTCGCCTCGACGTACGCGGACGGCGCGGGCGAGATCGGCCGCGCCGCGGGGAGGCCGCCGAACTGCGGATTCTCGGGGACGATGCGTGCGACCTCGCTCGCATCCCGCGCCGCGCGCGCGATGCCGTCCTCGCCGAGGTCGTGCGTCGTCGTCATCCCGACGCGCTTGCCGACGACGACGCGCACCTGCAGCACGGCGTCGCGGCTCGCGACGTTCTGATGGATGACGTTGTTCGCGAACCGCGTCAGCTCCGACGTGCCCGCGAGGACGAGCGCCTCGGCCTGGTCGCCGTTCGTGCCGTGGAGCGCGAGATCGCAGATGCGCCGCAGCTCCGGCTCGGTCCACAGCCGCCCGCTCACTTGCTCAATATCTCGCTCCGCGAGATACGCGCTCACGGCTGATCGACTCGCTCCTCACGGCAAAGCCGCTCGTCGCTCGTTTCACCTGACCACCCCGACCCGGACGTTGCGGAAGCGCGCCGGCGCGGCGCCGTGGCCGGTGTGGCCGACCTGGCCGGGCTGGCCCTTGCCGCAGTTCGGCGTCCCCCACATCTTCCATTCGCTCGGCGAGCACACGGCGTCGCACGACCCCCAGAACTCGGGCGTGATGCCCGTGTACGTGGGGTTGCGCAGCATCGCGCCGAGCTTGCCGCCCTTGATCTCCCAGCCGATCTGCGTGCCGAACTGGAAGTTCAGGCGCTTGTCGTCGATCGACCAGGAGCGGTTCGTCTCCATGTAGATGCCGTCGTCCGTGTCCGCGATGAGGTCGGCGAGCGTGCCGGCGTCCCCCGGCATGAGCGAGACGTTCGTCATGCGGATGAGCGGCAGGCGCGCCCAACCGTCGGCGCGCATCGTCCCGTTCGACGGCTTGCCGAGCGCCGCGGCGGTCTCGCGGCTCATGAGGTAGCCGACGAAGATCCCGTCCTTCACCGCCCAGCCCTCGCTCGCGGGCACGCCCTCGTCGTCCCAGCCGAACGAGCCGAGCCCGCC